>Ga0070726_10000171_pt1 | contig 102482 bp, 80 predicted proteins | sample tdAd471_FD_67275 | JGI IMG/M metagenome (GOLD analysis project Ga0070726, IMG submission 67275) | Marine sediment microbial communities from the Atlantic coast under amendment with organic carbon and nitrate - tdAd47.1 | ecosystem: Environmental > Aquatic > Marine > Coastal > Sediment | place...
TCACTCTGTCGGACGGAGAGACGACCCATGACGCCAGCCTGCAGACTGTCGACGAATTCAAGCATTCCAAGGAAACGGGCCGCGGCGTGGAGATCAATTTCCGTGACTCCTATCGCTACAACATCGCCGCTTACAAGCTCGATCGACTGCTGGGTCTGGGCATGATTCCGGTCTCCGTGGAGCGCAAAATCGCGGGGAAAAAGGGAGCGCTTACGTGGTGGATTGACGATGTGCTGATGCTCGAACTGGAGCGCTACCGGAAGAAGATCGACCCGCCTTCGCCCGAGGCCTGGAATGACCGGATCTTCCAGGCGCGTCTATTCAACGAGCTCGTCTACAATACGGATCCCAATCTCGGAAACCTCATCATCACGACCGACTGGAAGTTGTGGATGATCGACTTCTCGCGTGCGTTCCGAACGTTTGACAAGCTGCGGGCGCCGAAGAACGTCGCGCAGGTGCGAGTGGATCGCACGCTGTTTGAGAGGATGAAAGAGTTGGACGCGGAAGGGCTCGACTCTGGGCTAGGCGACTCTCTGACAAAGGGAGAGAAGAAGGGCGTACTCGCTCGATGCCGGCTGCTCGTCGAACACATTGAGCGGGAAATCGAACGACGGGGCGAGGACGCCGTGCTGTTCGACATGCCGCGTTAGAAGAAACATGCGAAGCCTGGCAGTTCTGCTCTTGGCGCTTAGCAGCGCCCAGTCGATTGCGGCGGCCGACACGTGGTCGGGCGTTGAAAGAATCGTGGCCGTAGGCGACGTCCACGGAGATTACGATCAGTTTGTCCGAATTTTGGAGCAGACGGAGCTGATCGATTCCGAAACGAACTGGATCGGCGGCAGGACGCACCTGGTGCAGACGGGCGACGTCCCGGACCGCGGGCCCGACAGCCGCAAGGTCTTCGACTTGCTGATGAAGCTGGAGAAGCAGGCACGGAAGGCGAAGGGGTACGTGCACGCGCTGGTGGGAAACCATGAGGCGATGAACGTCTATGGAGACTTGCGCTACGTCCACCCCGGCGAATTCGAGGCGTTCAAGAAGCGGGAAGCGAGCGACGACGCAGAGCATCCGGCCGGATGGGTCGAGCACCGCAAAGCCCTGGGGCCGACGGGGCGCTACGGGCGCTGGATTGGGAAACACAACGTTGTGATCAAGATCAATCGCACGTTGTTTCTGCACGGCGGCATCGGTCCCCGTTACGCCCAGGCGACGATCCGTGAATTGAATCAGCAGGCCCGCGAAGAGCTGGCCGATCTTGGCCTCACGCCGGGGGGCATGTTGATCGACAACGAGGGGCCGCTTTGGTATCGGGGCCTGGCGCAGAACGATGAGGCTACGGAGACCGCGCACTTAGAAGCGCTGCTGGCGTTGCACGGCGTGGACCGGATCGTCATTGGGCATACGACGACGGACGGAGGGATCGTGAGCCGCTTTGGAGGACGGGTGGTACAGATCGACGTCGGGATGTCCGAGGCGTACGGCGGACATTTGGGCGTGTTGATCCTCGAAGGCGACGAGGCGTTTGCGATTGAAGAAGGCGTTCGCCGCAAGCTTCCCTAGCGTGCTTCGAGCTTGAGTTCGACGGTTTCGCCGGGCAGGATCTCGACCTCGGGAGCCGTGGGGCGGGCGGCGTTGAGTCGGTCAATAGATTCCGGTTCGGGCAGGACCCGGCCGGGCATCGCAACGACCTGGTATACGCCGGGCGGTTGCTCGTCTGAAGAATAGACGCCGTGTTGGTCGCCGCGAAGCTCGTGCATGCGGGCGGCGACGTCTCCGGGGGCAAAGACGCCGTCGGGGATGAGGTAGACGTATCCGTCGGGCACAGGCTCACCGTCTTTGTCGAGGACGGTGAACGTTGCATAGCCTGGGTCTTGGGCGAGTAGGATGCGCAAGCGGGCGCCGTCGGGGGCGCTGCCGAAATCGAGGGCGCTGTGGAGGACACTGCGGCCGCCGTACTGAATATCGGACACATAGGTCCCTTTGGGGGGACTCAGTCCGCGGAGTTCATATTCGCTCAACCAGACGCTGGGAAGGAGGAAGTCGCCGGGGATCCGGCTCTTCGCATTGCGGGCTCGGAGTTCGTTGCCGTAGTTTCCGCGCGACGTTGCGGCAAGTGAGATCCGCAGTTCGTCCTCGATTGACTCGGCGGGGGCGCTGCCGACCCAGGCGACTTCGCCGGGCAACTCGTAGCCCGGAAAGGCGACGGCAGTGACTTCGGTCAGGTCGCGATCGACGACAGCGACGTCTACGAAACCGTACTGCGTGTAATTTCCTTCGGAAGGGGAGAAGACGGAGATGCGGTATTCGCCGGTAGCGAGGCCGCAAACGCGGAAACGGCCGTCGGCGCCGGTCTTTCGCTGAGGGGTCGCAATGTACATTCCGCCGGCAGCGTGCAAGCCGCTCACGGGCCAACGGGGTACCAACTGAAACATGGCCGAACCCGTGGCCCCTGCGGCCTGAGTGACTCCGCTGATGCAGTAGGAGGGAGCCCTTTCCATTCGAATCTCTACGCCCTCTCGGACTTCGCCTCCGCGAAACGTGAGGCGCTCGGCACCCGCGAGATCGGAGGAAGAGGGATAGTAAGTCGGGCGAAATGCAGGCCGTCGGGCATCCGGATCCGTGGGGGCGTCAGAGACGGCGTCGAGATTGTCGGGCTTGACGTGAGCGCGAACTGCGTAACGGACGCCCGGGCGGGCGCGCTCCAGACGGAACTCGCCGAGGTCGTCAGTAGTCGCCGCGCTACGGAACGTGTGCCGAATGGTCCCGTGCCGATACTCGCGCCCGACGAGCGTGACCAGCACATCCACCATCGGCTCCTCGTTGTCATCGACAACACGGCCAACGACCTCGGCGTTGAGGGCAACCGTGACATCGGCAGTCAGCTCTTGATCAGGGCCTAGGGCAAGAGCCCGTTGATTGTGACCGCGACGTGAGTAGGCGCTCAGCCGATAGGCTCCGGGAGCGAGGTCTCGGAATTCATAGCCGCCGTCCGGGCCGGTCGTCGACCGAGCTCTAGTAGGCCCGACGAGGTTCATTCGAGCTTCATCGATGGGCGCCCCGGAGCTATCGCGCGCGACGCCGCGGATCACGCCGGAGTGCTCTTGGGCCAAGAGTGAGGAGCAGAATAGCAGTGCGACTAGGAGCTTCATCACGGTTGTTCGACGGGGGGAGCGGGAAGATCGATCTCGGTGGTGGAGCCGCCGGAGACCTCGATCTCAAACATGGCCTCGTCGCTGCGGACCCAACGGCCGTTATCCTCCGGGCGACGGGAGGCGATGAAGTAGGGGCCGGGCCTGAGGGCCTCGAACTCGAAGCGGCCCTGCGAGTCGGGGTAGGACAAGCGCAAAGCCTCTTCCTTCTCCAACGTACCCTGGCGACCAAGCGCGATCGGGAACTGAGTCGGGTCGGCGGCCCCGAGCAGGCGACCTGCAATGCGTCCGGCAGACGAAAGGACAACGACGGCCTCGGAACCAGACCGGGTCAGGTGCAGCAGAGGTGTTTCCCGGAGATAGCAACCTTTGGGGAGACGTTCCACTCCGAGGCGGTAACGGCCGGGTGCGAGGCCGCCAAAGACCGCCGGAGTCTGCTCCGTCGCGGGCCCCTTTTCCCGAATGACGACTCCGGAGGAATCGGTCAAGGCAGCGGTCACCATCGGGCTTTGCGGACAGACTGTTCGCGCTTGGGGAGACTCAAACCGCACCGACAGTGCGAGGCTACGGCCGGGCTCCAGATCCACGGTGAGGCCGCTGATTTTCTGGCCCCCGACGTCGACGGAGAGCCGCCCGTACTGCTGGTTTGCGCCTAGCAGAACGCCGCGCCAAGTGTGACCGCGAGTGGGGCCGGAGACCAGCAACTCGTATGCCCCTGGCGGCACGGGCGGGAGCGCGAACGCGCCGTCGGGCTTGGCGTCCACCAAGGCGGCGCCGAGTGCCGGCTGCTCGCGGTAGACCAGTCCGACAGCGTACTTTCCGCCCTCACTACGCCCCTCAATGCGACCAGAGATCGAGTACCCGGGACCGGCGGGCAGGACGACTTGGAGGTCTTCGATCTGCTCTCCGCCGGAAATCTCAAAGACTTCCGGTTGCGTATTGGAAGGGTAGAGGGCGCCGCCCGAGGCGCCTTGTGCGTGCTGATAGTCGGCGCGGGAAACGCCCACGGCGTAGCGACCTGGCCCGAGACCGTGGAGACGAAACTCACCGTCAGGGCCCGTGCGTTTGGCTTGCTGTGGAATGAGGTCGTCGGCGATTGCGTCGAGGGCGAAGACGAAAGCGTTGGCGACGGGCTTGCCGGCGGTATCGACCGCCCGGCCGGCGAGGACGCCGAGACGTACGAGGCGCGGCTCCACCAGCGAACCGGGGTGTTCGATCCGGAGCCAAGCACCGAGGTAGTTGCGCTTGGAGATCTCGACTCGGTACGGGCCGGGCGGGAGGTCGGGAGTCCGGAAACGGCCGCTTCTGTCGGAGTCGCGGTCAGCGACGATTTCGCCCGAGGCGGAGCGAATACGAACGCGGGCGGAGATTAGTGCGGAGCCGGAGTGGTCCTCGACGATCCTGCCGGTAAGAGGCTGGCCTGCGGCTGGAATCGCCGCCAGGAATAGCAAGAGAGCCGCGGGCGCAGGCAACATCGGCGACCAGTGTAGCGGTCGCCGATGCTTTGGGAAGGTTCGTTTTCGTACTTGAGGCTAGTCGTCGCGGCCGCCGAGGACACCGGCGCGCATGAGGAAGTAGACCAGCGTCAGCAGAGAACTGATGGCGGCGGCGATGTAGGTCATGGCTGCGGCGTTCAGGACGCGGTCCATGCCTTCGCGCTCATGGCTGGTGATGATGCCGTCCGGTACGACGAGTTGTTTGGCGCGGCTGGTAGCGTCGAACTCGACCGGCAGAGTGACGAGCTGGAAGGCGACGACGCAGGAGAACATCAGTACGCCGATCCAAAAGATGAAGCCCGGACCTCCGCTCATGAACAAGCCGATGGCCATGACGAAATAGCCGAGCTGCGATCCGATGCCGACGGTGGGGACAAGCGCCGAGCGGAGCCACAGCGGCGCATAGTTCTTTGCGTGCTGGATGGCATGGCCGGCTTCGTGGGTGGCGACGCCAACGGCCGCGATAGACGGTTGGTCATGGACAGCAGGCGAGAGGCCGAGGCTGCGCGTCATGGGGTTGTAGTGATCCGACAGGAAGCCGTTGGCGCGGTTGATCTTGACGTCGTGCAGGCCGGCGCGATCGAGCATGATGCGGGCCGCCTGGGCGCCGGTGAGTCCGGTGGAGACGCGTACTTTGGAGTACTTGTTGAAGGCGGACTTGACGCGCCAACTAGCCCACGCCGAAATCGCCATGCCGGGCAGCATGACGAACAACAGATAGCCGGGATCGAAGAACACTCGCGATTGCCTCCTGGGCGGTCGTCCGCCCGTCTCTACTAGTTTATACGGGGCGTAGAGGGTGTTCGTTGCCGGATTCTGGTCAGCGCTTGCCGAGGGCGTACTGGGTAAAGGGCGAACCGGCGCCGGCGATCTCGACGTTGATGAGGAAAGGTTTGTCGGACGCCGCGGCCTGATCGAGGGCGGGACGGATTTGGTCCGGGCGTTCGACGTAGGCCCCGTCGCCGCCGAATCCTTTCATGACTAGGTCATAGCGCGTGCGGCGGAGTTCGCAAGCGACGGTGTCGCCGGGATAGTTGCCTTCCTGGAGTTCGCGCTCGATGCCCCAACCGCCGTCGTTGCCGACGATGATGATGACCGGCAGGTTGAAGCGGACGGCCGTATCCATCTCGGAAAGGTAGAACCCGATGGAGCCGTCGCCGGTGACGTAGACGGACTTCTTGTCAGGCCTCAGGGTTTGGGCGGCTAGCGAAAGAGGAAAGCTCACGCCGAGGCCGGCGAGGCCGCCGAGACGCATCCAATGGCCGGGGCGGCGGGCGGGAATCATGTAGCGGCCCCAGTGGACGAAGTCGCCGCCGTCCCAACAGTAGGTCGCGTCTTCCGGGGCCCATTTGCGCATCTCGCGATAGAACTCGAGAGGATGCATCGGCCCCTCGGTGCGGGCAGGGACGGCGGCTACTTCGGCTGCGTATTGATCGACGTGGCTCTGGATGGTTTGGAGCCAGTCGGAGCGGTCGGGTTGAGGAGCGGATTCGAGGGAGGCGTTGAGATCTTCGAGAGCGGCGCGAACGTCGGCGACGGCGCCGACTTCGAGCGGACGGTTGAGCCCGAGTTCGGCGTCGTGCAGATCGATCTGAACGAGTTTGGCGTCTTCCGCGAAGAGCGGCGGGCGGCCGAGGCGCAGGCGGTAGTCCAGCTTGCGGCCGAGGAGCAGAACGAGATCGGCCTGCTGGAAGACTTCGTCGGCAGGTTTGTTGAGAGTGGGATCGGCGTACCCGAAGCAGAGCGGATGGTCGTCGGAGACGAGGCCGCGAGCGAGGGTGATGGTGAAAAGCGGGGTCTGCGTGTTTTCAATAAAGCGCTGGAGTTGGTCTCCGCAATCGGAAAACCAGGCGCCGCCGCCGGCGATGACGACGGGGCGTTTGGCGGCCTGGAGGAGTTCCAAGATGCGATCGACGGAGCGGGCGGCGGGACGCGGACGGTCGGGGACGATCGGGCCTGTAGGGAGTGCAGTCGGCTGGTCCGCCTGGCCGGTGAAGCAGTCAACAGGGATCGAGAGGTGGGAAACGCCGGGACGGCCGGTGAGCGCTTCGCGTGCGGCGCGACCGACGAGGAAGGGGATGTGTCCGGGAGAGGTGGGCACGGCTTTGTACTTGACGACGCCGTCGACTTGGCCGAGCTGATCCATGTCTTGGAAGGAGAAGCGTTCGCGGAGGCGCGAGTTGGACGTGCCGGAGACGGCCAGGAGAGGAACGCCGGTGGCTTGAGCGGTGGCTAGGCCGGTGATGGAGTTGGTGTGACCGGGGCCGCCGGTGACGAGCGAGACGCCGAGGTTGCGGGTCATGCGCGCCCAACCGTCGGCCATGTGGACGGCAGCGGATTCGTGGCGGGTGTCGACGATCTGGAAGCCGTCGCGGTGGAGGACTTGGAGCGCCTCATTGAGGTGGTCGCCCACGAGGGTGAAGATGTGGGTGACGCCCAGGTTCTTGAGGGATTTTGAGAAGAGTTCCGCGCCGGTCGGCATGGGGGGAAGGATAGCCTATTGGGGGGGTGTCGGGAGTTGATCGGCTGTCCGCTGTCGGTCGCTCCGCTGACTGGAGGTTGTTTGGAGCGGAGCGGTCCTGGAGACGGCAGCGCAGTCGACCAAGTGCCTTTTTCAGTGGGGATTGGGGTTGTCCGGTTGGGGTCTGTTGATCCGGGAAGAGTGCTCGCGGACGTTAATGGTGTGGAAGCGCTTGAAGCCCTGTTGTTGGCTGTTGTTGGTTGGAGATGGAAGAATGACCGTGGAGGTTATTTACATTGAGTCACTTGGGGACAGCCATCACGCGCTGGGTTGTTTCCGTGCAGTCGACGCTTTGATGTGACAGTCCCCGTTGTTGGCTGCGGTGGGTGGTAAGAGGGAAAGAACCTTCGAACGCAGCTCGAAGACGGCACGGCGCAGTTTATTGGATGGTCTTCTTTTTGGGTGGTTTGAAGACTTCGTAGATTTTGCGGATAGCGGTGGTGACGTCGAGGACGTCGGACTCGGAGCCTAGAAGGACACGTTGGGGGAGCCAGAAGGAGTCGTTGCAGGCTTGTTCGGCGACGGGGCACGGGAGGGTGCGCTTGGGGGTGGTGCGGTAGAGCGGGTTCTTTTGGAGGGTGTGGGGGTAGAAGGGGCGGGCGGGGATGCCTTCTGCTTGCAGAGCGGCTAGGAACTCGTCGCGGGAGCAGCCGAGCTCGGCCTCGTCGATGCGGCCGGGAAGGATGTAGTGGGTGTGGACGGTGGCGGCGTCGGGCCAGGATTGGAACTGGACGCCGGGAACGGTGTGGTGTTCGTCGAGAATGCGGCGGTTGTCGGAGCGGGTTCGTATCTGGTCGGGGAGGCGATCGAGTTGCCCTAGAAGGACAGCGGCTTGGAGGCCGGTGAGGCGGAGGTTGGATCCGAGTTCGAAGTGTTCAAACCAGCCGTGGTCGGGGAGGCGGCCGCCGTTGGCGAGCGAGCGGGCGCGGGCGGCGAGGTCGTCGTCGGAGGTGAGCATCATGCCGCCCTCGCCAGCGGTCATGGCTTTGGAGTTCTGGAAACTGAAGATGGAGGCGCGTCCGAAGCCGCCGGCGCGCCCTCCGTTCCACTCGGCGCCGTGGGCATGGGCGGCGTCTTCAAAGAGTTGGAGTTTGAAGTTCTTGGCGACGCGTTGGAAGTCGTCCATGTCAGCCACGAGGCCGCCGAAGTGGACGACGATGACGCCGCGGGTCTTGGAGCCGACGGCCTTCTCGACCTCGCGGGGGTCGATGTTGAAGGTGTCGCGGTCAATGTCTACGAAGACAGGCGTGGCGCCGACGCGAGAGACGGCGGTCGCGGTAGAGATGAAGCTGTGGGCGGGAACGATGATCTCGTCGCCCGGGCCGACGCCGGCGGCGGAAAGCATGAGCTCGAGGGCGAGCGTGCCGTTGGCGACAGAGATGGCGTGCGTCGCGTCGTGGAGGCCTGCGAAGAGGGTTTCGAACTCGGCGACGTACTCGTGGTAGCCGCCCCATTGGGGGGAGAAGAGGACTTGGCGGACGAGGTCTTCCTCGCGGGGGCCTGAGACGGGCCAGATGGGGAATTCGGCGGTACGGACGGGTTGTCCGCCGTGGAGGGCTAGTTTGGCGGGCATGGGCGTCGCCTCTAAGGATATCGCGGTGGAGAAGGGCGGGGCGTTCAGCTCGTTGGCCGTGGAAGCTTCCTGCCTACTGGGAGCCCGCCCACAATTCCGCGAGACATGCGGGAAAATATCGATATTTGCGAAGTATTCCCTGGGTTTAGTGGACGACCAAACGAACCGCGTGGTATCGTCGACCGATTATTTTCGCGAAGGTCAGTCAACTTGGGATTGTCACCCCGGAATGAGATCGAAAACCAGCTTCCGTAGATTAAAAATTCCGAGCAGGAATAGAGGGCGGGCGAGGTAGATATGACGGAAACCGTGCCGAGACGATTGTTGCTTGCAATGCTGCTGGCGCAGAGTGCATGGGGCGCGACGCAGTGCGAAGAACAAGACTGCGGCGACATCCACATGGGAAGGCCGAAGCTCTGGTCGCTCTCGGATGCACAGTATTTGGTGGGGCAGGCGCTGCAAAAGATGCGCGACATGCGGGTGAAGCTCCCGGAAGACGGAGAAATTGACCCGAACAAGGTGCATTCGCGGGAGTTGGAGATTATTACCCGGACACTGGGGATCGACGTAGGGTTCGATCAGGCGATCGGAGCGAAAAATCAGGCAATTGGAGACAACTACGCCTACGAACTACAGCGGGCAGAGGTTGCACGCGCGGAGTTGCCGGGCGTCGAGCAAGAACTCGAAGCAGCGACAACGAAGAAGGCCGCTGCGGATGCAGAGGTCGTTCGGGTTGAGGCTCGGAGGCCCGAGATCACGACTAGGATTGACGACCTGGCGGGACTTATAGCGGCGCTCAAGGAGGTAGGCGCGGATCCGCCTGACCCGAGGATCGCTCAGTATCAGCAGGAGCGCGTCGACTTGATGAGTGAACGTGCGGGGCTGAATGGGGAGATTGCGGCGGCAAAGGCCGAAGCGACCGTCGCGCAGGCTGAAGTCGCCCGGCTGGAGGCGAAGCGCACGGCATTGCTGGCGGAGACGACTCCGGCGGCCCCGGCGTTCGAGAGTGAGGACGCGAAGGTGGCGGACGCGCAGGAGACGGCGCTTGCGACGTTGTTGGAAAAGAATCCGGGGCTGGAGAAGGCGCTGAGTTCTCGACTGGAGAAGATTTTGGACGACGACGCGACGTTGCACTATGTGCATGAGCTGGACAACTTGGTCGACGCGCAGTTGCAGGTGATCTCGCGGAGGCTCTCGTTGCTGCGGCAGTCCGTTGATCCGAACTATGACCTCTACTTCTTGGAGACGACTGCTTCGCTGACGCCGTTGAAGCAGGCGAAGCATCATTATGCGCGGGCAAGGTGGGATGTGGTTGCCAGCGAAGTCGACTACGGAGCGATCTTGGAGCTGTACGACTACAGAGACGTAGCGCTGCAGGATCGGACTTGGCTGGACGCAACGGAAGCGATCGAAGAGACCAACAGGAGCATGGAACTGGCTCGAAAGTGTCGAGACCCGAACACTGAAGTGAGTGCGGAAGATTGCCTCGTCGTCATCCGGCGGCCCGCCCAATCGTGGAGGGCGCGAGCGGACCAATACGACGAACTGGCTGAAGAGATTGAGAGTGCCCTTGCGCGGAAAGCAAGAGTCGTCAGTGAGATCGCTATGGAAATTGGGTGCATCGACGGGATTCTGGAGATTCTGAAAGACGAAGAGTCGGCCGACAAGCTCCGGGAGAAAAAGGAGCTGGAGCGCTCAATTGAAACGTTGAGAGGGAAACCTAAGGAGATCGATGCGGAGGTTGAGCGGGCGGTCAGCGAAAGCCCATTGTCCGGCGCAAGCATAGACGCGACGGAGATGCGGCTGCGCGCCGAACTCGATCGAGCCCGTGCATTGGCAGCACAGAAGATCGAAGAGGCAGAAGGATACGAGCGTCTCGCAAGCCGCTTGGCGGTGGAAGAGGGCGGACGAGAGTTCGCCTCGAAGTTGTTGGAGCAGGAAGACTCAGAGCAGTTGAAACAGTTCAAGCTGTCGTTTGTCGGCTCTTTGTCATCCCCGAGCGCAAGAGAGATGGCGCTGAGGAGAAGAAGAGAGGCGGCGGAAGCCGTCCGGAACGCGACGCTGGCGCTCCGCAGGAAGCAACTGACGCAAGCGGAGGCCGCCGTCGCCGAGCAGGAGGCAGGCGGAGCCGACTCGAATACGCTTGTCCCGCTGCTGGAGCGCGTTAGCGAAATCGAGGACCTGATTGAGACACTCCAGCGCGACGCAATCCGGGCGGAGTTGGCTGAGGGATACCGCACGCTCCACGAGCGGAGCGCCCGGGCGCACGCGGAGCTTGGATGCAAAGCCCTGCTGGACTATAGAGCTCCTTTCAAAGCCCTGCAGGCCCCCGCCCAGAAGCGCCTCGGAACCATCCGGGAGACATGTATCGAGTTCTTCGAGCGCTCGGCAACGGCGACTACGGACGATCAAGACCCGACCCAAGGAGTCGACTGGCTCCAGCGGTTCAAGGAGCGGGGAGACTATCTCACCATCTTGGCGCTCGGCGCCGTAGCTGCGGCGGGAGATGATCCCGAGTTCGTCCTAGTGGACCAAAAACCTTACCTATTTGAAATGACGCCCCAGCAGAGCGAGATGAACATTTCAAGAAACCAGGCCTTGCGTAAGCGATTTACGTTTAGTGGAGCGTTTACCCTCCTGTTTGGGTTTGGCGCCGGTACGCGGTACGACCGTCAGCGGGATCGCTTTGGGCAATTCTTGGAACAGCGCGTATTCATCGCGGGGCACGGAAAGGGAAACTCGAAGTTTGGGTGGGACTACGCCCCGCTTCCGGGTGAAAAATGGGTGGCGCCGGGTGCCTATACGACCTACGGAGTGCTGGCGGTACCGAAGTACAGACGGGCGCTGAATTTTCGTGTTTGCGAGAGCTGGATGGCCAAGCCGAAGAAGATCTCGCTCGGCGTAGTGCAGAAACTGCCGAGCGAAGGGTGCTGGGACGCCGACACGGTGAAGACGTTTGGGGAATGGGACGACGCCCCCGACTCCCGGAGCGAAGAGGCGGACCGTACCTTCAAGGAACTGGTCGTCTATTTGCCGAAGAGCAGCGATTTTTGGGTGTCCTCGATGTACTACGACACCGTGCCGGAGGGCGAGGACATCACCGTCATCCTCCGGGGCAAAGGCTTTACGCGCGAGACGACAGTGTTAGTGAACAACACGCCGTTGGAGCCACGGTGGAGGCTGATCGATCCCGACACCAACGACGTCTCCTACTTGCCGGCAGAGGACCGCCTTCAAGGCAAGGACAAGTTGCCCTCGTCCATCAACTCCCGCATCGGCGGCAGCCGCACGACCAAGGGCGTATACGAGGTCGTTTCCTCGGACTCGATCGTGCTGCACTTCAATACGGGAAGTCAGTCGGGTGTCCCGCAGATTACCGTCGTATCACCTCACAAGTCGACTCACCTGAACCGACTCAAGATGACGATCAACGGGAGACGCAGCGTCTCGCTCAAGGACATTGCGGCGAACTTCGAGGCGGGGCGCGACGCCGAGCACATCTTCTTCATGCCGAAGGCGGGCTGGCCGGGCGTTTCCGGTTGGAGGTACCTCAGTGTCGACTCGGCGAAGCGCGAATTCAGCGCGCTGTTGACGCTTGCCGGCGCGGATCTCACGGCCGGAAAGACGGGCAGTCGGATCGAGGTGGCGTTGTCGTCAGGGGACAAGCCGCTTAAGGCGCTGGCGCCCGGCGAGTTCCAACTGATGCCGAAGCAGCGTCGCATCTTCATCTCGAACCAGGCGGCGGAGGGAGATGCGGTCACGGTCAGGATCGCTCGCTGCCAGGGAGGACCGACGAAGGTCCTCTGCGGCGAGGTCGGCGGCGGGATCATCGAGAGTATGTTCTTCCATACCGAGGGCGTGCCCTATGTGCCAAGCGTTCAAAAGATCGAGGCGGCGAGCGGCCTTTCAAAGGGGGGCTACGCCGTCAAGGTCAGCGGGAAGAACCTGAGCGCGGTTTCGCGGGTTCTTTTTGGCGCAGCAGCGGGCCGGATCACCGCTCACCATGGCAGCAATGCGATCACGGTAAACGTTCCGAAGGGAAAGAACGGAGAGAAGGTCCTCGTGCGCGCGATCAGCCGGTTCAAGCGGGACGGTCAAGATGTGGCGAGCAAGGACGACGTGAAGTTTGAGTACAAAGATCTCAAGTCGGCTAGCGCGATCACGCGGCTCCTCCTACCGGGCAGTCTTGAAAAAGGCAAGCCGGCCACCGTCGTCGCCGAGGTTAGCGGCTTCGACTTGAGCGACGAGAAGTCTATCCGAATCAGCACGGGCCGAAGCGAGGAGACGCTTGCGGCAGCGGAGAAGATCGAAGTGCTCAGCACGAAACAGATCTCGACTTCCTTCGTCGTGACGGATTCTAATCTGATGGTCAAGGTCGAGCAGTTCAAAGATGGGAAGCTAGTCGCTTCCGCAAAGGGAGAGAGGAAAGTACCGGCAAAGCCAGAGAACCTTGAGTTGGACAAGAAGGAGGGACAACAAGCGGGCGGGGAGACGGTGACCATCATCGGAGACCCGCTTTGGAACGTCACGAAGGTCAAGTTTGGTGCCAAGGTCGTCGATCCAGATGCAAACGAGGATAATCGGGTGGTCGTCTCGGCCCCCGAGGGCGATTCCAAAGGAAAGGTATTCGTTTGGGTGAAGGTCGGGGACCGGGCGCCGGTCAAGGCAGGCGAGTACGAGTACAAGTAGGAGTCAACGGCTACAGCGGTTTGTACCAGCGGATGAGGCGGGCGAGTTCCGTGAAGCCTTCGGACTGGTAGAGGTGGTTGGCGTTCTCGTTGGTGGTGAGGCATTCGAGTTCGCACGACTCGGCGCCGTTGAGCCTCAGTTCCTGCAGGGTTCGGCGGAGCATTTTCCGGCCCAGATTCTTGCCTTGCAGACCGGGGGCGACTGCGAGGAGGTCCAGCAGGGCGATCTTGGTGATCGGGTCGATCTTGCTCGCAGTGAAGGCTTGAATGGGGCCGTCGGGAGCGTGCACGAAACAGAGTTGCTCAACCAGGGCCTTTTGCAGACGGAGGCGCCAGCGGGATCTCCAATCGACGTTGTTTGGCGGGCCGAACTGCTCTTCCATCGCGGGGAAGAAGGTGATGGGAGTGAAGGCCTCGGTGACCATCTGGATGACCGGCTCGTGGTCGTCCGAATGGACGGGGCGGATCGCCAGCGGTTTGGCGTAGAGGTTGCGGGATCGGATGATCTCTTCGACGGCGGCTGGAACGTCCGGCTGGAGAGGGCGGGCTTCGGCGGCTCGGCGGCGGATCTCTGTGGACGAAGTTGGATTTCGGACGTCTTCAAGGAGGCGGTACTCTACGTCCGGATGGGGGAGAGGATCAACGGACTCGCCGGGACGGGAAACGACGAGGAATTCGACGAGGCGGACGACGTCGTCCAGGCGGTACCAGATGGTGAGGTCGCGAAAGGCGTCGGCGCCGAGCAGGAAGAAGAGTTGATCGTCGGGGGCGAGCGTTTGGCGGACGCGCTGAAGAGTGTCGTAGGAGTAGCTGGGGCGACCTTGGAGGGTATGCGGGTCTTCTAGGCGGGAGGGCTCGAAGCGTGGGTCGGCGGAGCAGACGGCTTCGACCATCTGGTAACGAGACTTGTAGTCGGCTTGCTCGTCGGAGGACTTGTGTGGCGGCGCGCCGGAGGGAATGAAGAGCACTCGGTCGAGTTGGAAATGATCGGCGGCGGCGCGGGCGATCTCGACGTGGCCCGCGTGGACGGGGTTGAAGGCGCCGCCGAAAAGCGCGATCTTCACGCGGCGTCCTCAGTGTCGCTCTTGGGGATGTCGCTACTCGGGGTATCGGAGCTTAGGGAGTCGCCTAATTCGGCGGATTCGGCAGCGCGGGTCTCTCGGACGAGATCGGCCAGGGCGCGGAGGAGCGGCTGAAGGCCTTCGCCGGAGACGGACGAGAACTCGAAGAAGCGATAGCCGTCGGCCTTGGCTTGAGCGGCAAGAGCCTCGACGGGCTCGCGGTCCTGGCAGACGTCGATTTTAGAGGCGGCGACGATCATCGACTTTTGGGTGAGAGCCTCGGAGTAGCCTGCGAGTTCGGCGAGGATGACGCGGTAGTCTTCGAGCGGGTCGCGACCGGACATGCCGCTGACGTCGACGAGATGGAGGAGTGCGGCGGTGCGCTCGATGTGACGCAGGAACTGGAGGCCGAGACCGTGCCCCTCATGGGCGCCTTCGATGATGCCGGGAATGTCGGCGACGACGTAGGTGTCGTATTCGCCGAGATCGACGACGCCGAGGTTGGGCTCCAGGGTGGTGAAGGGGTAGTCGGCGATCTTGGGGCGGGCGGCGGAGACGCGAGCGATGAAGGTGGACTTGCCGGCGTTGGGGAAGCCGAGCAAGCCGACGTCGGCGATGAGTTTCACCTCGAGGCGGAGACGGCGAAACTCGCCTTCGCCTCCAGGCTCGGTGCGGCGCGGGGCCTGGTCAGTGGAAGTGGCGAAACGGGCGTTGCCCTTACCCCCTTCCCCGCCGCGTGCGGCAACGAATTCCTGATCAGGGGCGTCGAAGTCGAACAGGGTCTCACCGGTATCGTCGTCGTAAACGATGGTGCCGGGCGGGACCGGGAGGATGATGTTATTAGCGCTCTTGCCGGTGCGGTTGGAGCCCTCGCCGTGGGCGCCTTTGGGGGCCTTGTGCTCCGGATTGAAGCGGAAGTGGACGAGGGTGTTGTGGTGGGTGGAAGAACGCAGGACGACGTCGCCGCCGCGGCCGCCGTCGCCGCCGGAGGGGCCGCCGCGCGGGACGAATTTTTCGCGTCGGAAGGCGACGGCGCCGTTGCCGCCGTCGCCGGCTTTCACGCGAATCGTTGTTTCGTCAATGAACACGGATCAGCGCCTTCGAGTGTAACTGAGGCGAAGGGAGCCTGCGGCCCAGGTTGGCCGAAGCGAGAGTCTATTGGAAGCAGAAGGTTGCACAGGGTCCGGCTTGAGGCCCCGTAAAGTTGGAAAGTTCGAGAGGTCGATTGCGCCCGTTAGGCGGCTTGGCCTTCTGAGGGAAGGACGTGGATGAAGCGGCCGGAGCGGCCTTTCTCCTGGAATTTGACGACGCCGTCGATGAGGGCGAACAGGGTGTCGTCCTTTCCTCGACCGACGTTGGCGCCCGGCTTGAACTTGGTGCCGCGTTGGCGCACCAGGATCGAGCCGCCGGAGACTTCTTGTCCGCCGAAGCGCTTGACGCCGAGTCGTTTGGATTCCGAGTCGCGGCCGTTACGAGAGCCGCTTTGTCCTTTTTTATGTGCCATGGTTTCGCCTCGGAGGTCGGTTAGACCGTGATCTGCTCGATCTTAACGTCGGTGTAGTTCTGCCTGTGCCCCTGCTTGCGGCGGTACATTTTGCGGCGTTTGAACTTGAAGACGATGACCTTCTTACCGCGGCCGTGCTCGGCGATAACGCCCATGACTTTCGCGTCGGCGATCTCATCGCCGGTAAGCATCTTGCCGTCGTCACTGACTGCGATCACGCGATCAAAATGGACCGAATCGCCAGCCTCTCCGCTGAGGGTTTCGACACGGATCGTTTCACCCGGCGATGCGACGACTTGCTTTCCGCCGGTTTCAATGATTGCGTACATTGCGCAGACTCTCCCTGAACACGCCCGGGGGGCGCTCAACTTTTGAGGTTACGAGGTTCTTGGGGCGTCGTCAAGCCAGGGGCGTTGAATCGTTGACGATTTGCGGGTGTTGGCGGACAATTGGGGCAAGGAACCCCCTGATGACGCTTGAAGAACTGAAGACTGAGTTGGCCGATATTATGGGCTTGGATGCGGCGGACATCTCCGACGCGACCAACCAGGATAATACCCCTGAGTGGGACTCGATGGCCTCGCTGCAAGTGATCTCTCTGTTGGACGAAGCGGCCGACGGCGAAATTGAGGCCGATGATGCCGAGAAATTGACCAGTTTCGGGGCGGTGGTCGAGTTGGCGCGCGCGCGCGGCGTGTTGAGCGACTGAGCGCGAGCACGCAGCTTCCACCCATGCCACGCGCAATTATCTCCGCAGCAGCCAGCCATGCGCCAGAGCGCGTGCTGACGAACGACGAGCTGGCTGCTCGTCCAGGCGGCTATTCGGCGGAACAGATCTTCGAGAAGACGGGCATTCGGGAGCGCCGCATCGCGGCTGAGGATGAGTGCGCGTCGGACCTAGCGGTCACAGCCGCTGAGAAGCTGTTCGATTCCGGGCGATTGAATGCGGAGGAGGTCGACTACCTTCTGTTTTGCACGCAGAGTCCAGACTACTTTCTGCCGACGACGGCGTGCGTGATCCAGGATCGACTGGGGCTGCCGCGGACGTGCGGTGCGATCGACTTCAACCAGGGATGTTCGGGATTCGTGGTCGGACTCTCGCTGGCCAAGGGGCTGATCGAATCGGGGCAGGCGCGCTGCGTTCTGCTGCTGACGGGAGACACGTACTCGAAGTTCATCCATCCGGGAGACCGTTCAGTCTGTACGGTCTTCGGAGACGGTGCGGCGGCGACGGTGGTTCGCGCTCACGAAGGGTCGGGCGGACTAGGCGAGTTTGTATTCGGAACCGACGGACGCGGCGCGAAGCAACTGATGGTTCCGGCAGGCGGTTTGCGGCAGCCGCGAACCGAGGAGACGGCCAAAGAGGACGAGGACGGCGACGGCAACGTTCGGTCGAGCGACAACCTTTACATGAACGGCCGTGAGATCTTCCGGTTTGCGATTACGGCGGCTCCGAAATCGATTCGGGCGCTGTTGGCGAAGCAGGAGTGGACGGCGGACGAGCTGGACCACTTGGTGCTGCACCAGGCGAATCGGTTCATGCTGGACGAGCTGGTCAAGCGCCTCAAGACGGACAAGGATCGGGTTCCGTACGAGTTTGAGAACCGGGGAAACACGGTCTCCTCGACGATCCCGATTGTGCTGGAGCGCTTGATCGAAGAGGAGCGAATTCAGTCCGGCGCGAAACTGCTGCTGTGCGGGTTCGGCGTGGGCTACTCGTGGGCCGGCTGCACGGTGGAATGGGTTTGAGTCGCTTCAACGAAGGCGAGTGGGCTTGGGTGAGCGGCGCGTCGTCGGGAATCGGCGAAGCGATCGCGCTGCGACTGGCGTCCGAGGGCGTGAATGTGGCGCTGAGCGCACGACGAGCCGAGAACTTAGAGGCAGTCGCCGAGAGTATCCGCAAGCAGGCCGTTGAGTCGCTGGTGCTGCCGCTGGACGCGACGGCCCCAAAGGAGCTGAGCGCGGCCGCGAAGCGAATTGCGGCCGAAGCCGGGCGGCTGGATATCGTCGTGCCGGCCGCCGGGAAGGAGTTGCTGTCTCCGTTGGATGCGATTCGGCCGTCGCAGTGGACCGACTTGCTGCAATTGCAAGTGACTGGGGCGTTTGAAATGGTGCGCTGCTCGCTGAAGCTGCTGCGTAAGGCGGGGGCGCGCGAGGATGGACAAGGCCGGGTGTTGTTCGTCTCGTCAGCAGCGGCGAAGCGGGGCTGGCCGGGACAGAGCGCCTACGCGGCGGCCAAGGGAGCGCAACTGGCCGGGATGCGAAGCTTGGCGGCTGAGACTGCGGGCGCGGGCATTCGGGTGAACGCTCTGTTGCCCGGAATTGTACGGACGGCCATGCAGGAGCGGATGTTCTCGCGCATGCCGGAGGCAAACCGGGAGGAAGTGGAGGCGAGCCATCCTCTCGGACTCGGAAACGTGGAGGACGTGGCGGCGGCGGCGGCTTATTTGCTCTCCTATGAAGCGCGCTGGGCGACCGGCGCGGAGCTGGTCTTGGACGGCGGTCTGAGCCTGGGCTGATGGGGCCGATGGGATCGATCGCACAGAAGATACGCCGAAGAGAGACGCCGCTGACGGAGTGGCTCTACTGGCGTCTGCGGGCCGTCCGAAGCCTTTCCATGCCGGTGATCCCGGGAGTCCACTCGCTTCTCTATCACGAGCGAGCGCTACGACGGGGTTTGTGGGATCGGCTCAAGAAGGGGCTGTACCATGAGCCGCTGTTCAAGACGCGCTGCGCGAGCGTCGGCCGCAATTTGCGGATTGAGGAAGGGGGTGGAACGGGAATGCCCTGGCTGGAGGGCGGGTTGCATCTCCATTTGGGCAACGATGTGCGGTTGATGGACAAGACGACTTTGGTGGGAATGACGGTCGGAGACAGCCCGACGTTGCGCATCGGAGATCGGTCATACCTGGGGCCGGGGGTCAGCATCTACTCCGCAAAGAGTGTGGAGATCGGGGCGGACTGCATGATTGCTTCGACGATCGTGACCGACAATCCGGGACACCCGATGTTGGATACGGTGCGACGGCTGCAAGGCGGGACGATTAGCTTGTCGGAGGCTCGTCCGGTCCGGATCGGAGACTTCGTTTGGTTAGCGACGGGAACTTATGTGTTTCCTGGAGTCACGATCGGCGACGGCGTGATTGCCTTGCCGGGGGCGCAGATCGGAGGGATGGACGTCCCGCCGTTTTGCATGGTGTCAGGGAGTCCTGCACGAGTCGTGGCGAAGCTGCCGCTGCCGGCAAAGCTGAAGGAGATCGTGGGCGAGGAACGGTACGCAGCCTACAAGCAGGCGCATCGCGAGATGGGACCGATCCGGCCGCAGAAGTAGTGTCCTCGCGGCGCTAGTAGGTACGCTTGAGACGTTGGCGGGCGGAGCGCGCCAACTCCTCGATCTCTTCCAGTTTGGCCAGCGTCTTGAGACTGACGACGTGTTCGGTGTCGCGTTCCATGTCGTCGGCGACTGAAGCGGCGAGTTCGCCGATGCGAGCGACCTGGCGGAGAGACTTCTGATGGTCGCGTTTGGCGAGCTCCAGATCGACGGAGCGGCCGTCGGGGTAGCGCTTGGGACGTCCGGATCGTTGCGCATGAGCGGCGGCGGACCAGGCGGCTAGGGCAAGGGTGAAAGAGCGTCTCCACATAACAGAACGGGGCGTCCGCAGTCGGGCGTCGGGTAACGGCCCCATGCTACACTGCGATTCTTCAAATCGGATTTGAAGCGTGCGACGGTCGCACGTGGAGGGTCCGAAGGAGGATACTCAGTAGATGGCGTACGTGATCGCAGAACCTTGCATCGGCACCAAAGATACGGCTTGCGTAGACGCATGTCCGGTCGATTGCATCCACCCGAAATCGGACGAAGACGACTTCGAAACGGAAGAGATGCTGTACATCGAGCCGGACGAGTGCATCGACTGCGGAGCGTGCGTGCCGGTGTGTCCGGTATCGGCGATCTTCGCGCTGGAGGACTTGCCTGAGAAGTGGGCGAGCTTCGAGGAGCGCAACGCGGCTCACTTCCAGAAGTAGAATTCCGAAGCCGCTTGCGGCTGGAAATAGGAAAGGCCCGCCGGCGACGGCGGGCCTTTTTAGGTTTGGTTGAGGGCCGAGCGACTAGCCGTCGGTCTTGGTACGGAAGCGATCCTGCAGGAGTGAGAGCTTGTCCGAGACGGACATCTTCTTCAGCTGAGACTCTTCCTTCGCCTTGGCCTCTCGATCGGGCCCAAAGACCCTCGCGACAGGCAGACGGTCGGGACGATCGTCGCGGCGCCGAGGACGGCGGTCGTTGCCGTGGCGCCGCGCCTCAGGCGAGGTTCGACGCTGCCGGGAGGTTTCTCGCGGCTCTCGCGGCTCGTGCATGGAGAGCGAGATCCTCCCGGCGTCCGGGGCGACGTTGGTAATCCAGACGGTGACTTTGTCGCCGGGCTGAATTCCGTCTTGGCCCTTATCGCGCAACTCGCTGGAGAGTTGGGAGACGTGGACCAGGCCGTCGGTGCCGGCGCCGATATCGACGAAGAGGCCAAAGGCGGCGGCATTGGTGACCGCGCCCTCTACCTTCATTCCTACCTTGGGCTCGTCCAAAGGCTCGACGCCCACAACCGGGTCCGGGATGCTGAACTTGCCGCGCGGATTGATGCTCTGCGGACGCAGTTCGCGAAGTATTGCCGAGAGAAGGACCTTGGGGAAATCGTCGTCGACGAAGGGATCGAGATCGAGCGAATCGAGGCCGCGCGGGTTCTCAAGCGCCTGCTCGACGGTGACGCCGGCGGCGGCCAGCATCGCGTTGAGCTTCTCATAGTGACGAGGATGCACGCCGGTGGCGTCTAGCGGGTTCTCTCCGCCCGGCACGCGCAAGAAGCCGGCCGCTTGTTCCCAGACGCGGGCGCTGACGCCTTGCGTCTTATGCAGTTCTTCGCGAGAGGCGTAGGGGCCATTCTTGGTGCGGCGCTCGACGATGCGCTTGGCGACGCGCTCGGTCATGCCGGGGGCCGCTGCGAGCAACTCGAGGGAAGCCCGATTGACGTCGACGCCCGCCTCCTGAACGCTGGAGCGAACCTGGTCATGGAGAGCCTGGCGCAAGCGCTTCTGATCGACCTCTTGGTAGCCCTGGCCGATACCGACGACGCGCGGATCGATCTTCACCAGCTCGGAGAGGGAGTCCTGCAAGCGACGTGCGAGAGTCGCGGCGCTGCGGGATGCGGGATCGAGTTGGGGCAGTTCACGGCGCGCGTTCTTGGAAGTGGCGTAGATCCACGATCCGCCTTCATTGACGGAGACGGTAGATACGGGGCGCTTGGCCTTGCGAGCTTCGGCGCGGACGAACCGCTCCACCGAACGCACGCGCGGGCCGGAGCCCATGGCGACCAGGGTCACGCCGTGGCGTTCAACTAGCTCAGCAAGAGGCACGTGGGGCGGAGGCGGGGCCTTAGGGGCCGCCTGCTCGCGCTGCTGCTTTTTGGGTTGCTTCTTCTGCTTGGGCTGACGGGCGGGCTTCTTCTCCGCGGCGGCTGCCGCAGCGGTTGCGGCCGGTGCGGTTGCCTGAGCTGCCGGGGTTTCAGCCGCTTCGGAAGCGGCAGAAGCATCTGCCGGTTGCTCAGCGACCGCGGCGGTCGGCTCTTCCGCGGAGGCGGTAGCCGTTGCGGGGACCTCCTCACTAGCCACAGCGGGCTCGGTCTCTGCCGGAGCCTCGGAAGGCTTCGGCTCCTCGACGGGAGCAGGCTGTTCGGCTACGGCTGATTGCTCGGTCGGCTCCGCTGCCGACGAATCGGCGCCCGGGGCGTCAGCAGCGGCGGCGTCGTCTACGGCAGGCGTGTCCGGGGCAGGATCAGATGTGGCTTCAGGAGTGGAGTCGGCGGCTTCAGCGCCCGTGGAATCGTCGGGAGTGGGAGCCATAAAGGGTAGGATGGCGTCGGGCGCTTTCTCGGCGGCTTCGACGGCGGGGGCTTCCACGGCAGGGGCGGAATCGGCCTCGGGTGCAGGCTCCGCGGCGGCGGTCTCCGTGGAGTCAGCGCCCTCGGCGGTTTCAGCGGCCTCTGTGGGGGCAGCGTCGGACTCAGGCGTCTCCGTAGCGTCGGCGGTCGGCTCGGCGGCCGTGACGTCTTCCTGTGCCGGAGTCGCCTCCGGGGTAGATTCGGCGGCGGCCTCCTGGGCCGGTGCGGCCGCGGCGGGAGCTGATTCAGCGTCCGGAGACGGCTCCTGCGATGCAGCTTGCTCGGCTTCCGGCTTGGCCTCGGCTTCTTTCGTTTGAGCAGCCGCGGCTCCTGCTTTCGCGTCGCCCTTGGAGGGACGGTCCGGATCCTCGCGCACGACGGCGTGTTCGAGCACCTCGCCGTCGGCGCCGACGACGACCGCGCGCCAGCCGCCTGGACGGCTGGTCTCAAGCCCAATCACGGGCGTGCCGCCGGCGGGAGACGTTCCGAGCACCTTGCGTAGATTCTTGGAGTAGGCGCGGACGGCCTCCTCATCGACGCGATCCTCGAACTCAAGCCGAACTTCATTGCCGAGCGAGGGGGCGAGGAATTCGTCGAAAGCAAGCGCGGCCGAGAGCTCAAGCTGCTCGACGAATGACGATTCGGCATCGCGTACGAGACGGCTGCGCAGGTATTCGACGCAGTGGTCGCGCGGGATCTCAACGGCGTACTGAAGCCAACGATCACGGGCGTGACGTCGGATGGAGAGCATTCGTCGCCATTGAATCTCGGAGACGGGTTTGCGCAGTCCGTCGAGCGCAGCGGCTTTCTGGCGCTGCGTCTCATCACGGGCTGAAAGCCGACGCTCCGTAGGAATCGCCGAGACGGTCACGACCGACTCGGCGAAAGCGACCTTGCGCAGATCGCGACGAACCTCGACGTTTTCCGCCAACCAGCGAGCGATGATCGCCCGACCACCAGCGAGTGCTTCATCAACAGAGACGCCTTCCGGCGCCAGCTTGGCGGCTTCGGCCGCAAGATCCGCATCGGGAGGCTCTTGGGCCCAGATGAAGCGCGCGACGGGTTCGAGATCCTTGTCCAGGGCGTCGTCCGCAATCGTGCGGGGCTTCGGCCGGAAGGGCAAGTAGAGATCTTCGAGCGTCCGGCGGTCCATCGCCGACTCGATTTTTTCGCGCATCTCAGGCGTCAACCGATCTTCACGGCTCAAGGCGGTGAGGATGGTGATGCGTCGATCGGCGAGGTCTAGAAAAGACCGCAGCCGATCGCGGATCTGGTTGATGCGGCGCTCATCGAGGCCAGCGGCGACGTCGGGTCGATACCGCGCGATATACGCGGGCGAGGAGTTGGTTTCCAACTCTTGAACTAGACGTAATAGTCCCTGTAGCGGGACGTTCATTTCCTCTCCGACCTGGACGTAAGCCTGGGACGGGAGGGCAGTAAGTGCTTTCATCGCGAGACGAACCCCGGAAGCTCGTGAAAAGCTTCCTGTATCATAGCGGTCAGTGACCCTGCGGAGCCTGAGAACCCCCTTCTCGTATTGGCTCCTGATTTGTATTCTAGCGGTCCTGGCGCCTCTGAGTCGCGCACAAGTTCTAGAGTTTTGGTCGAACGGGCTGAAGTATCAAGCATTGACGCGGGGCGGACTGACCGTGATGTACGCGCGGATGCCGATGTCGATCCGCGATTTTGGGGTGATTCAGATCGCAATAGCCAACGGCAGCGCGGACATTTGGAAGATCAAATCGACCGACTTCGTGTTCGAGCCGGACGGCGGGGAGCCGATCCGAGCGGTGTCGGAGAGCGCGGTGATCTACGACCTTTTTCGGCATGCGGGGCGGGCGGAAGTGGTGAAGCTGCAGACGGTTTACGAGCAGGCGCTGTACGGCAACCAGCACATCCGCTCCAACAACGGCTATGAGCAACGGCGCCTGTCGGCACTGTCGTTGGGCGACCGGGGGATCAAGGCGGCAGCGGCAGCCTCAGCCATCGTGTTCGTCTCCGGGGAGATCGAATCGGGAGAGTCGACAGACGGAGCGGTATTTTTCCCGACGAACGGGAAAGAGCTGGGGCCGGGGCGACTAGTAGCGGTGGTCCAGGGCCAGGTATTTGAGTTCCGAACCCGGTAGGGTTTCTCACGCTTTTTGACGGGACCGTAGCCCTGTTGGAGGCTGAAGCCCGCGCCGCCAAGGTCTGGATCGACTAGACTGTGCGGTGATGTGGAACCGTACGTGGGCGATCCGATCATTTTCCGTTCTGGTGGTGACCGGCGGGGTATTTCTCGCCTGGACGCAGCAGCAGGCGCCGCCGCTGAAGATGGAGCCGGTGAAGGCGAACCTGCACATGATTGTGGGCTCGGGCGGCAACGTGGGCGTGCTGGTGACCAGCGACGGCGTGGTCATGATCGACGACAAGTTTGAGCGCAACGTACCGGAGATGTTGGAGCGGATCGGCGAAGCGACGGACAAGCCGGTGCGCTACATCGTCAATACGCATCACCACGGAGACCATTCCGGGGGCAACGCGGCGTTGATCAAGGAGAAAGGCGTGACGGTGACGGCGCACGAGAATGCTCGGGCGAACATGGTGCGCGGCAATCAACCGGGACGCCCGCAGATTGTCTACAGCGAACAGGCGTCGGTGATTGCCGGGGGAGAAGAGGTACGCGTTATGTACTTCGGCGCCGGGCACACGAACGGGGACTCGGTGGTTTTCTTTCCGCGGCTGGGCGTGGTGCACATGGGCGACCTGTTTGTGGGCGGGGCCCCGTTTATCGATTACGCCAACGGCGGATCGGCGCTGGAGTGGGACGAGACGTTGAATGCGGTGCTGCAGATGGAGTTCAGCACGGTGATTCCGGGACATGGGCCGGTCTCGACGCGCGAGGACCTGGTGGAGTGGAAAGACAAATTCGAGACGTACCGCGAAAGGATTGGCGACATGGCGCGGGCCGGGAAGACGGCTGAGGAGATTCAGGCGGAGGCTGATCTGTCGGATCTGGAGGGGTGGTCGATCGGCGGACTGCAGGCGCGATCGTTGCCGGGAATGATTCGGGAACTCCGATGAACAGGAGAGAATTCTTTGCCGGACTGTTGCTTGCAAGTCGGCTGAAGGCGGCGTTTCCTCCCGGTGAGGTCGAGCGATCGCTGATTGAAGAGCGGGCGGCCGAGTTGGGCGAGCGAATCGCGGGATTGCGCGACGTCGTGCCGAGTGCTTTCTTGCCCGACGTGGAGATTTGCCACAAGGGGCTGGAGTGGCTGCTGGGCGATGAAGAAGAATTCCATCGCAAGATCTACTCGCATGATGCGCTGAGGGTGGCTGCGACGGGAATGGAGCGGGCTGCCCAACTGCAGAGGGGCGAGCGCCCTTGGGCGGCGGCCAGAGGTTGGACGGGGCGAGCGTATCGGTCGGATGTGGATGCAAGCGTGCAGCCGTACACGGTATGGGTTCCGCGGGAGTACGATCCGGCGCGGCCCGGTCGGCTGGATGTGGTGCTGCACGGGCGGAACAGTCGGCTGACTGAGGTTGGATTTCTGGCGGATGCAGAGCGCTCGATCGCGGAGGGACCGAACTACCTGCGACTGGATGTGTTTGGTCGTACGAACAATGCTTATCGCTGGGCGGGGGAGACGGACGTCTTTGAGGCGATAGCGGCCGTTGCTAGGGATTTTCGGTTTGACGCGGATCGGGTGGTCCTTCGCGGATTCTCAATGGGCGGCGCGGGTGCGTGGCATTTGGGCCTGCATCATCCGGACCGGTGGGCGGCAGCGGAAGCCGGAGCCGGGTTTACGGATACGTTGCGCTATGCGGCGAAGAGTCTTCCCGGCGGCCTAAAGGGAGATTGGCAAAGGCGGGCGCTGCGGATCTATGACGCGGTGGACTACGCCGAGAACGGCTTCTTGCTGCCGCTCGTCGGGTACGGCGGGGAGGATGACGGACAGCTACAGGCGTCGGTGAACATCCGCGAGGCGATGGGACGTGCGGGCGCGGCGTTTCGTCCAGAGGGGCTGGATTGGACGACGGGTTCGACGCGGGCGATCTTCCTGGTGGGGCCGAAGACGGGGCATCAGTTCCATCCGGAGAGCCAGAGGCAGTCGGACGCGTTTATCGACCGGGCGGTGGAAGTCGGGCGGGAGACGCCAGACACGGTTCGGTTCGTGACGTACACCACGAAGTATCCGAAGAGTTTTTGGGTGACGGTCGACGGGCTGGAAGAGCACTACCGGAAGGCGGAGGTTCGCGCGAAGCGAGACGAGGCGCGGACGCTGGTTCAGGCGACGACGGAGAACGTATCGCGGCTCGTGCTGGATCAAGCCGAGCGGCTGCGAAGGGTAGAGATCGACGGGCAGACGCTTGAGGTTGCTCCGGGGCCGCGGTTGTTCCTGGGACGGCGCGACGGGGCATGGCGGACGTTTGCGGACTTGGACGGTCTTCGCGGCAGTGGGTTGGTGAAGCGGCCGGGGTTGCAAGGCCCGATCGACGATGCGTTCGCCTCGGCGTTTGTGTGTTGCGGGCCCGAGGATGACGCGGAGTGGGTGAAGTTCCGGCGGGAGTATCGCAAGTTCATGCAGGCGGAGCCGCTGTGGAGATCAGATCGCGAGATGAACGAGTCTGATTTCGCAGGTCGGCACTTGGTCTTGTTTGGAACACCGGAGACGAACCGGCTCCTTAAGCAGGTAGCGGACCGACTTCCGAAGCGTTGGCGACCGGGGCTGCGGCTGATTGCCCCGAATCCGCTGAATCCGGAGCGGTACGTGGTCGTGGGGACGGGACACACGTTCGGCGAAAAGGAGTTTCGCGGGACGAATGCGTTGCTGTTTCCGCGGCTGGGAGATTGGGCGGTCGTGGGAGCGGACGGGGAGATTGAGGAAGCCGGGATGTTCGACGAGAGTTGGAGCTAGCGGTTGAGTACGAAGTCGGTCTCCCACATTTCGTAGTCGGTGGGTTGCATGCCTTGGGAGCGGTAGGTTTGTTTGGCGCGGTCGTTGTCGCGCTCGACGTAGAGACGAATGCCGCACACGTTTCCGGCTGCCTTGGCCCGAGTTAGGGTTTCTTGATAGAGCGCGCGGTAGACGCCTTGGTTGCGATGGTCGGGGTGGACGTAGACGCTCTGCACCCACCAGAAGACGCCGTTGCGCCAGTCGCTCCACTCGAAGGTGACGAGTAGCTGGCCGATGACACTGCCCTGCTCTGATTCGGCGATGAGGTAGGAGCCTTTGGCGGGATCGTCGAGGACGGCTTGGACGCCGCCGAGGAGGCGCTCAGAGTCGAGCTGGAGACGCTCGGTCTCCTCGGCCATAGCGCGGTTGAAGTCGGCGATGGTCGGAACGTCAGCTGGTACTGCGGGGCGAATGTTCGGCATGGCGGCGGGGTCCGGAGCGGAAGAACTACCCAGCTTGGCGCATCTTTTCAGTGTCTGGGTTCGACGATGAACTCTTGGACCAGGTTGGAGATGGCTCCGAAGCCGAGGAGACGGACGCCGAAGCGGAGGCCGTCGCCTCGGTAGTTGTAGCGTTCGGGGTACCAGGCAACGGTGGACATGCCCGCAGCGAATTGGGCGCTGACGCGGGCGTAGGCGAAGCGCTTCTTGCCTTCGCGGTTGCGGGTGACGAAACGAGCGGCGACTGCGTGGCCGAAGCGGGGAACGAGGCCGCTGCAACGACAGCGGAAGTAGCGCGGGTCCTGGCCGAGAGCGGCTGCGCCGGCGGATTCGGCGGCGTCGCGGATGAGGAGCGTGGTGAATGCGGAAGCGTAGCGGCGTCCGTAGGCGTCGGCGCCTTGCCCCCACTCCGGCGGCGTCTTGCCGACGTGCGAAAACGCCGAGGAGATGCCGGCGCGGAAGAGAGCTTGGGGGCTTGCGACGGCGCCCTCCACGAAGAACTCCACACGCTCGTCCATCGTGAGGGGTTTGTAGGCCGCCTGTTGGGCTGAGAGGTTGAGAGCGGCGAGGAAGGCGAGGGAGGGGAGAAGGATTTGGCCCATCTCTTGACGCTAGGGGGTCGGGGGATGGGCGTCAATTAATCCGTACACGGCGACAAACAGCGAGAGTGCGTAGTTGCTCTGCTAGGCGTACTCGTGGTGTGCTCTGGACGATGACGAAAGCGCTCTCTCGATTGAGGTCCGTCTGCGCGACGGCCTGGCTGGTAATCGCTCTTGGCTTCTTGAGCCCGGACGCGAAGGCCGCGACTGTCGACAAGCAGGACCTGTTCACGGCCGGGACCGGAGACTATGCCTTCTATCGGATCCCGGGCATCGTGGTGACGGCGGAGGGCACGATTCTGGCCTACTGCGAGGCGCGCCGAGACAACGGACGCGATTGGTCGACGCTCGACGTGTTGATGCGGCGTTCCACCGACGGGGGCAAGACCTGGAGCGAGCCGTTCGTAGTCTCCCGCGTCGAAGGACCGAAGCACGAGAACCCGGCAGCCGTCGCGGTCGGCTACGGGAAGCCCTACGGTCCGACTTATAACAACCCGACAGCGATCGCCGACCGCGACGGCTCGGTCCACCTGACGTACTGCTTGGAATACATGCGCTGTTTCTATTCGCACAGCCGGGACGACGGCAGGACGTTTTCCGAAGCGATTGAGCTTACGGCTGTTCTCGATCGCTTTCGAAGCGAGTACGACTGGAAGTCCGTTTCTACAGGGCCCGGACACGGCATCCAACTGAGGAACGGCCGCCTCCTAGTGGGCGTCCGCCTGGCGGACGCGAAAGGACGCTCGCCGCTCCGACATACCGCGGTCACAACGATCTATTCCGACGACGGCGGGGACACCTGGGAGCGAGGGGAGATCGCGATCCGCCACGGCGAGACCATGGTTAATCCCAACGAACCGATTGTGGTGGAACTGTCAGACGGCCGGGTCATGATGAACGTGCGCAACGAATCGAAGGCGAGACGACGGCTAGTGACGTTTAGCGACGACGGAGCCACGAACTGGACCGAACCGTATTTCGACTCAGCTTTGTTGGATTCGGGCGTGATGGCGTCCATTGTGGGATTGCCCGACGGGACGATCGTTTTTGCGAATCCCGACTCACTGGCGGACCGGAGCAACCTAACGGTGCAGGCGTCGCGCGACGAGGGGGCGACGTGGGAAACGAAGCGCACACTGGAGGCGGGACCGAGCGCCTACAGCGACCTGGCGGTGCGGGGAGACGGAACGATCTTGTGTCTCTACGAACGCGGAAGCGACGAACCGGGAGACGAAAGCGCCAAGAAAGTCTACGGCAGAATCACGCTAGCCAAGTTCGACAAGGCCTGGGTCTACGAAACGACGGACTAGCCGGCGGTGCGGCCTGAAGCGGCGGGAGCCACTAGTCGTCGTCGGTAGCAGGGAGATTCGGCCCTTGTTGGAGGTAGGCGAAGAGTGTGGCCATGTCGCGGGTGCTGTAGCCGTCCATAAGCCCGGTGGGCATGATGGAGATGTCGGATTTCTCGATTTCGACTTTGGACTTTTCGAACTTGACGGGGCGCTCTTCCTCGGGGAGGAGGACGGTGACGGTGGTGTCGTCTTGGTCCATGATGAGCCCCTCGAAGACTTCATAGCCGACGCGGATTCGATAGGAGTCGTACTGATCCGAGATGGTCTTGGACGGGTAGAGAACGGCTTCGATCATGTCGCGGCGCTTGAAGCGGTTGTTGATGGTGGTGAGGTCGGGGCCGTAGTCCTTGCCTTGGTCGCCGAAGCGGTGGCACTTGGAGCACTGCTCTTCGTAGATTTCTTTACCTTGGCGCGGGTCGGCCTTGAGCGTCATGGGGTCGTACATGAGGTACTCAAAGATCTCTTGCTCGCTGACGCCCTCGGCGCCGGTTTGGCGGGCGAAGACGCGGGCCGGGGTGTAGCCGCGGCGGTTGCGGAGTTTGGCTAGAAGCGCCTCGTCGTCGATGGGGGCGTACTCGGGGATGGTGGCGTAGGCCTGCTGCTTCTCGGCTTCGTCGAAGAACTCCAAGGAAGAGTCGAAGAGTCGGTTCATGAAGCCGGGGAAGCTGGAGCCGCCGCGCCAGGTCTTGGCTTTGGTGAACCAGGTGAGCAGCGTCTTCTTCTGGTCGGCGTCCCAACCGTCCTTGATGTCGCGCAGACAGTAGACGTAGTGGATCTGAAGTTGCTTATCGTCCTCGCCTTGGGGCATGGCGGCCAGGATTTCCTGGACGGCCATTTCACCGCCGGCGTAGGCGAGGGAGCGGGCGTACTCGCGGTTGAGGCGGTCGTCCGAAGCCGGGAAGCGGTCGGCGACGATTGCGGCGAGCTGGTCGCGCATGGATTGCCGGCAGCCGTTCTCGAGTTCCATGCAGGCGAGGTGGAATGCGCGCATGAGGCGCAGTTGGTCGTCGGCGGAGACGCCGTCCTTCTTGAGCAGGGAGATCGCGCCTTCGAGCACGGGCTCGACGTCGACGGGTTGGGCGGCGGTGCGGGTGAGGGCGACCATCGCCTCGGGAGCGGCGGTGATGTCGGTCTCGGCGGCGGCTTTGGCTTTCCACTGGTCGCGAGGGAAGTTTTCGAGCGCGAGGCGTCCGGCGTAGCGGGTGAAGCGATCGTCGGACGAGAGCAACGCGTAGACGTCGTCGAGCGGGGCGAAGGGCTCGGCGTCGGGAGTGAGGCCCATGGAGATAAGCGACTCGGCAGCGCGGCGTTGGACGTGCGGGGAGGAGTCCTTCAAGCCGCGAGCGGCGAGGGCTTTGGCGCGGTCGGAGCCGTGCATACCGACGACGTATACGGAGGCGGCGCGGATGCGCTCGTCTTGGTCGTCGAGCAATGTACCGAGGAGTTCGGCGTTGGGCGCAGGGCCGAAGCGCTGGAGGAGGAAGAGGGCTTGGACTCGCTGGTAGGAATCGGCGGCGGCGTTCTCACCCTTGGCGATCGCTTGGAGTTCGGGGCCCCAGGAGTCGCCCATGGCGGCCTTCATGTCGAGCAGGGCTTGGTGGCCCCAGGCGGAGAAGGGTTGGGGCTGGCCGGCGGCGGCGAGAGCGCCTTCAGTCGGTTGCGCCTCGGCGTTGGATTTATAGCCCTTGTAGGCGACGCGGTAGAAGCCGCCCTGGGTGTCGCGACCGCCCATGGTGAAGTAGACGAGGCCGTCGGGTCCGACGGCAACGTCGGTGACGTTGAGCGGTTCGCCGTAGATGAAGTCAAAGGCTTCGCGGGCGAGCTTGTAGGTGGCGCCCGAATTCTCATAGTTCGAGAGAACGACGCGACCGCGCGACCAGTCGCCTTGGAGGAATGCGCCGAAGTATTCGGCCGGATAGGTGTAGTGGTAATAGAAATCGACGCCGACGGGGGAACCGCGGCCGAGGTCATCGACGGGCGGCAGGGAGTCGAGATAGTAGGCCGGGAATTTGCCGGAGCCGGTGCGCCAGCCGTAGTCGGCGCCGGGGACGGCGTGGACGGAGCGGACGTCGCGGTACCAGGGGAGGTTGATGTCCCACTCCATGTCGGAGTCAAAGGTAAAGGCCTCGCCCTCCCAGTTGTAGGCGTGGTTGTAGGGGTTGCGGAAACCGCCTAGGAGCAGGGTGAAGTCGTCCTCTTTCTCGTTGTAACGGAAGAGCGAGCCGCCGGGCGCCATCTTGCCGACGGCGTGGCCTCGGGCGTCCATGTAGCGCGGGAGGAGTTGCGATTCCTGGTAGTCGGCGAGCGGAGACTCGGCGCGTCGGATACGGTCTTCAGGAACAAAAGTGTGGTTGCCGACGAGGATGGTGAGCGAGCCGTCGGGGGCTCGGCGAATGTCGTGCGGGCCGTGCTCGCCGATGGGGCCGGTGAACTGGACGACGATTTCGCGGGAGTCGGCACGGCCGTCGCCGTCTTCGTCGGGGAGACGGAAGAGGCAGGCTTCGCCGTCGTCGGGGTTGGTGCAAATGGCGTAGAGCGTGGAGCCGTCGAAGAAGACGCCCTGGCAGTTCTCGACTTGGTCGGAGAAGGTTTGCTCGGTCTCGAATTGGCCGTCGCCGTCGTTGTCGAGCAGGAGCGTGGGGTGGCTGCGCTCTTTGGAGACGAGCGGCCGGCCTTTGGCGTCGAAGGTGACCTGGATGAGCGAGCCGACCTGATCGGCGTCGGCGGCGGGCTCGACGACGAAGCCGGCGGGGACCTGGAACGAACCTTCGAGGATGGGCTCTTCCTTGGAGCAGCCGGAGAGGAATAGGCTGAGCAGGGAGGCGGCGAGGAGGTAGCGTTTCATCTTGGAGTCCGTGACGGTTGAACGAGTTGTTGAAGAGCCTGAGCGGCGGCTTCAGCTGCGCGGCGGCCGGTCTGGCCTTCGACCCGCAACAGCATAGTATATCGGGGGTTGGCGGCTGGATAGGCGACGAAAGCGAAGCCGTCTCCGCCCCACGAGCGGCTGGAAGAGGGGGCGGTGCCGGTCTTGGCGAACGCCGGGGCCGGGAGGCCTCTTCCAACGGCGGCGGCGGTTCCCGAGCGGGCAGAGAGTTCGAGACCTCGCAGGATGCGGGCGACCGCTGGGTCGGCGCGGCGGGCGAGCAGTTCGCGGTAGGCGGCGATGAGGGCGGAGGGAGAGATCAACCAGTCGCGGCCGAGACCGATCCAGGCCTCGCGCGGGGTCGGCGGCGGAAGAGGCAGATTGTATTGCTGGAGGACGGATTCAAGGTGCTCGGTTGGGGTCGCCTGGGCTAATTGGCGGAAGTAGGAATTGCAGGAGTGCTCCAGTGCTTGTTCGAGGTCGAGTTCCCCATGCCCAGGCGTGAACCAGCACTGTTGGTTGCCTTCACACCGCGACTCCGGGAAACGATTGTTGTGCGCAGCTCCGTAGGCGAGGGCCAGGAACGGCTTGGTGAGAGAACCGACGGGGATCGGAAGCTGAGGATCGGGCCAATCTTGGGCGACAGGTGCTTGGCCGGGCTCGGCGAGCAGCATGGACTGCGCATGCGCTGAGAGGACCGCGAGGCAAGCGACGGCGACTATTCGGAGGCCCATCGGTAGAGGACGTTCTCTTGGAGGGCCGGGCCGCGGTCGTAGCGACGGACCTCAATGGCGGCGACTCGGGCGAGGGCCTCGCTGAGGCTGGGGATGTTCTCAGAAAAGAGGTGTGGAGTGCGCTGGTCGCGCGGTTGGCCGCCGCCGGAGACGAAGTCGAGATGCTGCATAGTCCTCAGGTATCCGGCTCGGGCCGCGGCGTGGGAAAAGCGGGCGGCGTAGATGAGCCCTTGTTCGGCCTCGACGGCGGGGAGGGTGAGAGCGGCGAGGAGCGGACGGGAATCGGAGACGGCGAGGCGGGGACCGTCGATGCGCACGTGTAGGGAGCGCAGGCCGGAGACGGCAGCGATTCCGCCGGATTCGACCCAGTCGGCGCCGAGCCCCGCGGCCGTCCAGAGGCCGGAGGAGGAGTCGCGGAGGGCGGCGAGGACAGCGGCGCGGTCCCAATCGGACTCGGATTGGAGGATCACGGCGGTTTGGCGGCCGGTGAAGCCTGGGCCCGCCGCGGCGGATTCGATTTGGAGCGAGGCGGTGAGGTTGGAGAAGAGTGCGGTCAGTGGCGCCGGGTCAAATGAGTCACGAGCGATTTGGGCAGGAGGCTGATCGATGCGGGTCTCTAGCGCGCGGCGACCGGCGGCCCGGGCAATTTGGTCTGCAGGAACGAACGGGGCCGGGTTGTAGGCATATCCGTACTGGGAGGCGGGCGGGGCGAGGAGCTTTTCCTGCAACAGCGCGACGGCGGCCTCGGGCGCGGGAGCTTGTTCGACGCGGACGAGGTCGGCGTCGGCTGGGGCTTGGGCCAGGAGTTGCGCTACCGCGGAGGGGCCGGGCGAGTCGACAGGTTCGAGGCGAATGAGGCGGCGGCGTTCTTCGATTCCCCGGGGCGCGAGGGCGAGGTCGGAAATAGAGGCCCGGTATTGGCGGAGATCGCCGGTGTTGTTCTGGATCCAATAGGAGCGGAAGTGCGGGGTGCGGGTGAGGCGTTGGAGATCGGCGACGAGGCGAAGCCGGCCGCGCGGGCCTTGATCTTGGACGGCGGCGCGGTACCAGTCGGAGTCGGCGACGGCGCGCGAAGGCTCTTCGGCGAGGAGGGCGAGCGCGTCGGCGGCGAGGTCGGCGGAAGTGGCGAGGAGGAGGTGGTCATCGACGGCGGCAAAGACGGCTTCCCTGCCCGACTCTTCGTCGCGGCGGACGTAGAAGGTTTGGCCGGAGGCTTGGCGCGGTTCGAAGTCGGCGCGAGATTGCCAGAGGGCGTTCTCGAGGGCGCGGGCGGTGCCGATCTCGGTGACGTAGATGAAGCGGAGGTCGCCAATGTCGTAGAGGCCGACGGCGGTTTCGGCGCCGGCTATGGCGCGGAGGAGATCCCAATCGGGCGAGAGTCCGGCGGCGGCAGTGAACTCGGCTTGAGCGTCCTGAAGACGAAGGTAGAGCTTCGAGCGGGAGAAATCTTGGAAGTTGTCGCCGGCGAGCCAGGCGGATTTCTCGGGGGAGGCTTCCCACGCGCCGAGGGTTCCGGCGAAGTCGGCGGCTTCCAGGGTGAGCAAGGCGCCTTCGGGAAGGTAGCGCGACAGGGGCTCGGAGGGCATGGCGGCGGTCTGCATCCAGGCCGTGGCTGCGAAGGCGAGAGCAGCTGCGGAGGCTAGAACTGTTTGCTTTGCCGTCATTGGACGCCTCCGGCGGCGGTCGCGAGTTTGGGGCGGACTTGGTTGACGAGATCGAGTTCGTCTTGGATGACGGGGCGACGCTTCAGGTTCTCGACCAGGGTGCGTCGTTTCCCAAGGATACGGTCGAGGGCTTGCCGGTCGCCGTCAAGACCGGCGCGAAGCTCCGCCGCGGTTTGGGCGGCCTGCAGGCGGCCTAGGCGTTCGAGCAAGGCGGTGAGTTGGGCGAGGAGTTCGATTCGGCGGCCCTGGGGCAGGTCGAGATTGGCGAGGAATTGACGGGAAGCTTCGGGTTGGGCGTCGGCGACGGGCTCGCGGTCGTCGAAGACGGACGGACGGGCGGAGAGCTGGTAGGCGAGATTCGTGCCGTCGGCGAGGGGGGTGAAGGCTTCGACGGCTTGGACGTCTTGGCGGCTCCCGGCGAGGAGTTCGAAGAGGGCGATGCGGGCCGGGGCGTCTTCAATTGGTTGCGGGAAGCGCAGGCGGGCCGGGGCGGTCGGGTCGTCGGCCACGGTGCCGGGATCGAGTTGGTGGCGGGCCTCATGCTCCCAGGGAGCGGCTTGAGCACGAGCCTCGAGGATGGACCGGGCCTTGGCGTCACGGTTGAAGCGCTGGAGGAGCGCGGCGGCGGCGAGGTGATGGGCGAAGGGGTCGGGGGTGGTACGCAGAAGGCGATCGACGAGGGCTTCGGCTTCCGCGGGGCGGCCTTGCTCGAGGCGAATCTCGGCGAGGCCGAGGAGGTTAGCGGGGGAGAGATCGCGGGCTGCGATGGAGTTCTCGTAGAAGAGTTCGAGCAGGCGGCGGGCGAGGGTTTGGCGGCCGGTGCGGCGGAGGTCGGCGGCGGCTTGCTGGAAGACGTGCGGATTGAGGTTCCGACGTTCGAGAAGCTGATCGAGCGATTGAGACTGAGCGGCGAGACGCACGAGCAGCGCGGGCGCTCGGCTGTAGAGACGATCGCGGTCGACGTCCAAGGCAGACGCGTCCGCGACTCGGCCTTGGTCGAGGAGGAACGTGAGGAGTTTCAGTTCGACGGCGTGAAGGTCCTGCTCGCGGATCTGACGCAATTGCGCCGGAGCGGATGCGACGCGTTCGGTTGCGGACGCCAATGCGCGGCGCAGGGTTTGTTCGCGCTGGTCATCGGTGAGCCAGGCGTATCCCGACAAGGCGCGGAGGAAGCCGACGGGGTCTGGGGCTTTGTCGGCTAGGGCGAGCGCGCTGGAGAGGCCGGCGGCGCGCGCGAAGGGCTCGAAGCGGTAGGGGCCTTGGGCGCGAACGTAGGATTCGATGAGCGCGTCGACGGCCGGTTGGAGAGCAACGTTTCGTTCAGCAAGTGCGGCGATGAGTGCAGGGGCTCGGTCCCAGAGCGAAGAGGGGAAGCGGCGGGCGTCGAGTTGGGCGGTCCAAGCGGCGAGGGCTTGAGTCCAGTTCTGGGCGGCCTGTTCGCGGTCGTCTTCCAGCCAAGAGGTTTCGCCGAGGCGTTCGAGGGCAGCTGGATCCTCGGCGCGGAGTTCGAGAACGTGGCGGAAGTCCGCGCGGGCGTCGTCGAGGCGATTCGCGGCGAGGGATTGCTCGGCGAGGCGGAAGTAGTTTTCAGGGTGCGCGGGCCGGAGTTCGAGTTCGGCGGGCAGGTAGTCGGCGGCGCCGGGCTGATTCAGCGTATCGAGGTAGAGGGCGAAATCGGCGGCGTAGGAGAACCAGAGGTCGCCGGCGAGTTGTTGGTTGCGATCGACGGGTTGGCCGATGCGAGAAGCGACGGGTCCGCCGGCGACGGCGGCGTCATAGGCTTGGGCGACGAGCGGGGAGGAATCGGCGTGGAACAGGCCCGCGCTGGCGGTATAGGCCTGACGCCAGACGGGAGGCTTGGCACGGGCGTGGGCGACGACGACGCGGCGGGCAAGTTGGGCGTCGCCTTGGAGGACTGCGAAGTTCGCGGCCGCCTCTCCGGCGGACGAGTCGGCGGCGAGCGCAACGAGGCGATCGGGGTCCTTCTCAAGCAGCAGAGCTAGATAACGCTCGTCGGAAAAGCTGGAGCCGCGGCGGTTGAAGAGACGTAGGGCCTCGTCTTTGTCGCCGGCGTCGAGGGCGACGTGAGCGGCGGAAGTGAGAATGCTGCGGTGGCGCGGCTTATCCGGGTGGGCGTCGTAGTGGGCTTCGAGCGTCTTGCCGAGTTCGGCGTGGCGCATGCGGCGGCGCTGAAGGTACTCGAGACGGCGGCGGTCTTGCGCGGCGGCGCCGCTGCTGGGTTGGCGGAGCAGGCTCTCGCGCAGCCAGGCGATTTCAGCTTCGGCCGGACCGGCGGTTTGAACGGCCGGAAGTTGAGCTTGGCGGAACTCGTTGGAGAGGAGCGGGGCGCGGATTCCATTGAGGAAAGCGAGGAAGGCGTGTTGCTCGTCCGGTGCAAGGTACTCATCGGCGGCGGCGAGTAGTGCGCGGAAGGAGTCCTGCCAAACGTAGAAGGGGAGTTCGTCGACGGGACGGGTCCACAGGTTTCGAGCGAGGCGATAGGCCTCGGGGTGACGACGGAGGCGAACGGCGACTTCAAAGAAATTCTGAGTTTCTGATCCGAATCTCCAGAATGCATCCTCTCCCGCGAGGTTGAGAGCCTGAACGGACCAGTCATAGGACTCCTCCAGCAGACCCCAATCCGAGGCAAGCCCAGCGGCGGCGAAGTAATTTTCTGGTTTTTCAGGGCGACCCTCCAGGCGAGCGAGCCGAAGCGCTTCCAAGGCGGCGGCGCGGTTGCCGAGGCGGAGTTCGTTGAGGCCGGCGCTTTCGATCCATTCGGGCGCTTCGTAGGTGAGTTCGTAGAGCTCTTGGTAGGCGTCGCGGGCGTCGGAGAAGCGCAGGAGCCGCTCGTCGAGGGCGGCTTTGGACTGCCAGAGGTCGACGGAGTCCGGGCGGACTTCGAGAGCACGGGCATAAGCCTCCGCGGCTCCGGCAAGGTCTTCGAGCGCGGTGCGCAGCCAGGCGAGGACGCGGTGGTAGCGAACGTCGCGGGGGGAGTCTTGGGTGGTCTTGAGATAGAAGGCCTCTAGACGTTCGGCGACTTGGTGGTCGGCGGCGTAGAGGGCGGACTCCTCGACCAGCGCTTGATCCTCGGGGAAGCGGTTGATGAGTTCGATGTATTGGTCGACGGCGGAAGCGTGTTCGCCGAGGCGGGCGAGGGCCGGAATAAGGCCGCGGCGGAGTTGCCCGACGACCGTCCGCTGGTTGGCGGGCTTGGCTTCTTGGATCGCGGCGAGCGTCGCCTGGTAGAAGTCTGCGAGTTCACGATCGAGTCCCTGTTTGGCGAAGGAGTCGGCCTTGGCGGCGAGCCAGGTCGACTCGAACGGTTGTTCGCCGAGGAGGCCGTCGAGGATCTCGCGGGCTTGGACGAAACGTTCAATCTCGGTGGATTTGCGGGCGGCTTCCAGTTGGAACTTTTTGGACAGTTCAGGGTGGGAGGCCGAGGCGGCGGACAGCAGTACTTGGACGGCGCGGGGGTTGCGGTCGGAGCGCCAGAGTTGATCGACGCGGTTGCGCACGACGCCGAGCAGGAGGGGGTGCTCGGCGTAGATCGCAGCGGCGACGCGGTCGGCATCGGCATTGCGATCTTGAGATTCGTACCAATGGGCGAGTTCGAGGCGGCGAGAGATCTGCTCGACGGGATCGGTGGTGAGGGCGATGCGGCGCTGGAGGGCGACTTCGCGGACGGCTGAGAGATTGCGGTTGGAGGCGAGCGAATCGATACGATCGAGCAGAGTGCGCGAGTCGGTTTGAGCGGCCAGTTCAGCCAGCAACGCCGCGACGTCGTCGTAGCGCTGCTGAGCGGCTAGTACGTCGACGCGTAGTTCGACGGCTGCGAGGGAGGGCTCGGCGGACGCGACCAGGGCGGCGGTCGATTGCTCGACGACGTCGCGATAGTCGGGACGTCGCGAGAGTGTGGAGAGGCGGTTGCGGGCGCGATAGTTCGTCTCGTCAGCGAGGGCTCCGGAGAGGTAATCGCGAACGGCGGCGGCGTGATCGTCTCGGGCCTCAGCAATTGCGCCCCGCTCATAGGCGAAGAGGGCCGGACTGGCGAGGGCGCGGCGACCTTCATCGAGGAGGCGGACGGCGTCGTCGAACTGGTAGTAGTCCCAAAAGACGGTGGCGCCGTCGACCCAAGCCTCGGGCTTGCCGGGGGCGGTTTGGGCCATGCGATTCCAGTAGGGGGCGGCGCGCATGAAGAGTCCGCGATCGGCCAGAGTGTCGCCCACGCGGGCGAGGGTTTGGCGATCGGCGGGGGAGGCGTTGGCGGAGGCGTCGGCGAGGGCGGCGGCGACGTCGCCGGAAAGAGGATCGGCGTAGGCAAGCGAACGGTGCACGGCCCAGGCGCGATCGGCGACGGGTTCGTCGAGTGGAGCCTCGGTGGCCAACGCGAGCAGGGCCGGCGCGGCTTCCTCGTAATGTCGTTTCCAGGTCTTGGCCTCCGCCCAGAACTGGACGGCTGCGGGGTTCCGGCGAGCGGCGGTGGACCAGCGGCCCGCGGCGGCGGCGGGACTCGAAGCTTCTAGAGCGGTGAGTTCTTGGTCGAGCTTTCCGGTGCGCTTGAGGAATGCGAAGAACTGACGGCGGAGGTCGTCGGCCTGGAACCAGTGGCGGCGGAGCAGACGCTCCCACTCAGCGGGATCGGCGGTCTGGCGGTTCCTATAGGCGCGTAGGAGATTGCGAACGAAGGCGAGGTTATGAGGGAAGCGGTCGTGGGCGAGCCGGTTGAGGGCGAGGTAAGCACGCTGGTCGATCCCGCCGGTGACGATTTGGTTGAAGTAGGTTTCGAGTTCGGAGCCGGAGAAGACGGCTGTGATTTCTCGGGTGAGCGTCTGAAACTCGACGGCGCGTTGGCGACGGAGGTACCAGCGGGCGAGCTTGTGATGCCAGGAGCGGTCCTCGAAGCGATTCATCGCCGAGCGGTAAACTCCTTCGACGCGCTCGGCCATGCCGTTGGACTGCAGGAACGAGGCGAGCCGCTCATAGAGGCCGGGGTCGTCCGGGTTGCGAGTGATCTCGTTGAAGAGCAGCCGGACGGCGTCGGCCGGACGGCCGAGAGCGACGCGGCGAGAGACGGCGCGGTCCAGGACGCGAGCGTATTCGGGGGAGCGCGGCTGCGAGCCGGGTCCGTAGTTGCGACGTCCGAAGGCATTGGCGACGACGCCGGGGCCGAGCGGGGCGTTTTGAGCGGCGTCGGCAAGTTCCGAGAGAAGCCGGTCGTAGGCGGCGAGTTCGGCTTGATCGTCGCCGAGGCGGGCGTGCGCTTCGGCCATGCGCAGGGAGATTTGGCTGCGCTGCGAGGACTCGGGAAAGCGATCGAGAAAAGCTTGTCCGCGAGCGAGGACCTGGGCGCTGTCGCCGTGCACGGCGAAGGCTTCGACGGCCAGGGCGCTCAAGGGGGCGAGACGATCGGAATCGGGGAACTCTTGGTTGAGGCGGTCCAGGAGTTCGACGCCCTTAGCGCGGCGGAAGTAGGCGCGCGAGGCGGCGTCTTGATTGTGGAATCGCCAGTCGAGGCCTTGCTCGTTGAACAGCAGAGACAGGGCGCCGTTGAAGAAGCCGGGGTGGGGATCGACGGCGGCGATGTCGCGATAGAGGGAGAGGTCCTCGGAGGCGAGTTCGATGGGTTGATCGGGGCGAGAAAGCAGGAGCGTTGCGAGTTCGGCGAGGGCGGTCTCGCGCTGGGCGGGCGTGGCGGAGGGGAGGCTGTAGAGGCCGTGGAAGCAGCGAGCGGCGTCATTTGCGGCGTTCTCCAGCAGGAACAGGCGGGCTAGGACCTCCAGTTCGTGCGCCGTCCAGGGCTGGTCACGTGGTTGGCGCAAGTAGCGGTCCAGCGACGCGACGGCGGAGAGACGATCCGATTGACGGCGGGCGTAATGGAAGAGCCAGGCGGCGTGATCGATCTGGAGGGGCTCGGCGGCTCGACGGGAGCGGGCTTGGTCTCGGCGCTCGGCAAGGAGTTGATTGGCTTCGAGGAGTTGGAAGTACTCGTTGAAGACGCCCGTGGGCCAGAGAGGGTCGAAAGAAGACTCGTAGAGGGCGAGGGCCTGGGCGGCGCCGTCGCGGGAGGCGGAGAGGCGAGCTTGCCAGGCCAGGAGGGTGGACTGGGCCGTGGGGAATTGTTCCCGATAGTCGGCGATCGCTTGCTCGGCGGCCGGGAATCGCCCGGCGGCGAGGAGCGCATCGAAACGGCGATTGTGCAGTTGGAAGTTTTTGGGGAAGCGCGTGAGCCAGGCCGAGAGTGCATCGAGGCGAAGGGCGGCCGGGAGGGCGTGGTCTTGGGCGAGGCGGACAGCGCGATCGAACGCCTGCCAGGACTGGCGCCGTTGGGGGATGCGGATTTCGTCTTGGGGCGAGTCGGGCGAGCGGCCGACGGCGAGGAGAGCTTCGACGGCCTCAGCGGGACGCAGGCGGCGCTCAAAGAAGTCGGCGAGGGCGAGTTGGCCTTCCGCCGGATCCTCAACACGCTGGGCGAAGGCGCGCCAGTCCGCCTCGGCGGCGGTCATGTCGAGGGCGCGCTCGGCCTCGCGGGCGCGTAGGGAGTAAAGTTGTGCGCGCTCGGCGTCTGCGCTGATTGCTTGGTCGAGTAGGGGCCGAGTCTGCGCAGGAGGGCGGCGGGAAGGCACGGGACCGGCGGGCAAGAGCTGCTCGACGAAAAAGATTTCCTCAATCGCACCGCCCGCTTCAATGTGTCGCACCCAGTCCGGGAGATTGGCGGCGGCGCCGGCACAGAGGACGACGAGCGAGAGGAGCTTAAGGGAGGACCGCAAGTTGGACCTCCTCGACTCCGATGTTGTGGGCGAAGTCTTCCGCAGTGAGACGCAGGGTATAGTCGCCGGGAGGCAAATCGTTGGGGATGCGCAGACTGCCGGTGTTGAGCATTTCCGCCGGATTCCAGCGGAGCGGGGCGGGGGGAACGCCGTACATGCGCGCGGTGAGGGTGCGCGTGGTGCTGGTGGCCGAGGCGCGCAGTTCCACGGTTTCGCCGCGGCGGTAGCTGAGCCGCGCGAGACGGGCGCGGACGGTGGGCGGACGGCTGGCGATGAGAAACGACTTGGTTTCGCGGAAGACGCGACCTTGGGCGTCGCGCATGGAAAGGCGAACCTCGTGGCGACCGTCGGGGGTGTCTTTTGGGGCCAGGAAGCGAGTCTGCCAGACGTCTTCGTCTTCAAGACGGCGTAGGTTCTTCACCAGTCCGAAAGGAAAGAGGGCTGTGACGGAGACGACGGACTCGTCGGTCTTGACGCGCAGGATAGGATCGCCGGGCCGGATGACGCGGGGCCGCAGTAGAGAGCGCGGGGCGGCTAGGAAGGAGGTGTAGGGGGTGACGAATTTGAAGCGCTTGGACCAGTGAATAATCTCGTCGATGAGCTCGTCGTCTTCGCCTTCCCGTTCGATTTGAGCCAGCAGAGCGTCGACGCGGGCACGGGCCCAGCGGCGGGCGACAGCCGGATTGTCCTGGTTGTCGGCAGGCAGCGGGAGTTCGGTTTCGGCTGCAAGATTGTCGCCCTGGACTTGGAAGGTGGTCGCGCCGCGAGGTTGGGGGTAGCGGCCGGCCCAGGAAGCGACCGAGCCGGAGTAGCGGACGGGTTCCAGGGGATAGACGAGGTCGACGGCGCCCGGGTCCGCCGAGAGCGTGAGACCTGGGACGGGGCGGCGGCCGATCTTGGAAGTGAACGCGGCGAGCTTGAAATCGACGGGCTCGGTGGAGCGGACGTGGGAGAGGAGGCCGTCGTGCGCGGCCAACAGGCGCAAGAGCGGGAGGTTGGCCTGGTCGCCGACGGCGAAGACGTAAGTGCGTGGTCGGCGGGCGGACGGGAGAGCGTCGCGAAGTTCGGCGTAACGAGCGGCGAGGCGGCTGTTGGAGACGGTTCCTCCGGTGGCGGCGCCGTCGCCGATCAAGACGAGATAGGGTTCGCCTTCTGATTGCGCTGCGTGGGCGAGGCCGGCGGCGAGTGCGGCCTCCAGGTTGGTACGTCCGCGAATGGGGAGAGAGCGCAAGAACTCGAGGGCGGGTTCGACCTCGGCGCGGTCGGCGGGGACGGGAGCGGGTCGAAACGGACGGGGTTCGGAATCGTAGGCGATGAGGCTGAAGCGGTCTTGCGGTCGCAGGCCGAGCAGAACGGACTCCAGCGCGCGATAGCTGCGATCGAGTTTGTCCCACTGCATGGAGAGGGATGTATCGAAGAGGGCGACGAGGGTCCGCGGCGGGCCTCCGGCTCCGGGACGAGCCGGGCCGACCGTGGCGGTTGCGCCCTGCGGGGGCAGCAGAAGCGAGGCGAGGAAGTAGCCGGGTTGAGCTTCGGCAGAGGGAGCGCGCCAGGAAGAGATGTGGGCAGGCGCGGGATTGGGGTCGCGGTAGGTCGTTACGTGAAGGTCGGAGGAGGAGGCGGGGTCGAAACTCCATTCCAGGGCAAGGTCTTGGTCAAAGGAGACGTTGGTCCCGTCAAAACGGGCGACGATGCGGCGGGGCGTGCGCTGGGAGACCTCAAGCGGGAACGCGTCGCCGCGTTGGGAGAAGTCGGCCAGTGCTCGGGAAGAAGTCAACTCGACCTGGACGGAGAGACGACCGGCGACTTGGGCGTTGTAGGCCTCGGGGCGGAGTGGAACGGCGAAGTAGGAGCGCAGGTCTTCGACGGCGATCCGTTCGTGATACTGGACCTCGACGCGCTTGAAGCCGTGTCCGAGGATGGGCGAGACGCGAGCGGAGAAGACGGTGCTGCGGGCGGCTTCGGCGCCATCCCCTTCGCCTTGCTGGAGAAGGCCGGGGTCAATGGCTTGGGCCCGGAGCTCTTCGTAGAGTCTGCGGGCGCGGCGACGCTCGAGAATGACGCCGGGGATGCGAGTCACTCCGTCCCAGACGGCAAAGTCGGAGACGGCGGCAGACTCCGGCAGCGCAAATTCCCAGCGACCTTCGAGTACGGCAGCGACGTGGTTGGAGAAGATCTGACGGATCCGCACGCGGGCTGTTTGGTCGTCGATGCGAATATCGACGTCCATTTCAGCGAGCGAGAGTCGGGACGGATCGGGCTGAGACGAGTCCTGCTCGAGGAGTACTCCGGCGTCGCCGAAAAGGAATACCGGAAAAATCGCCGCAACTAGGCAAAAACGACTGAGGCGCGCGGGCACTATCAGAAGACTACCCCCTCGATCGGCCAAGCGACTAGTCCATTGTCGGTTCCCAAGTAAATTCGCGTAGTCCCGCGTGCGACGGCGGTGACGTTGGGCGAAGGCAGGCCGGTGAGGCGAGGGGTCCATTGATTGCTCTCAGGGTTGAGCAGAAGCACGCCGCGGTCCAAAGTACCGGCGAGGGCGAAAGAACCGGCCTCGAGGGCGTTGGGATTGACTTCGACGCCGACCATACCCGGGAAGGACTCGAGGTCGCCCGAGGCGGAGAGCCGCTGGACGCCGGCTCCGTAGGTGCCGAGGAGCCAGCCGTCGGGGGTCGGTTGGGCGGCGGAGATCCAGTTGTGGCCCAGGTCGGAGTCGGCGGTCGAAAGGCTTTGGCGGACGCGCTCGGCTTCCAACAGACTGAGGCCACCGAGAGTACCGGCGAGCAGTTGTTCGTCCCGGGCGGCGAGGGCGTAGACGTGGTTGTTGACGAGCCCTTGGAGGGCATAGACGCCTCGGATTCCGGCGTCGGTCCAGAAGTTGAGACCGGCGGGGGTCGCGATCGCCCAACCTTGGCCGTAGGGGACAAGATCGGTGACGTGGTCGGCAAACAGGCCGTCTTGCTTGCGGAGGACTTGGCGAAGTCGGCCGCCGAGCGAGTAGACGGCGAGGCCGTTGGCGGTGGCGACGTAGACGGAGTCTTGTGCGGGATCTTCGACGAGACGGTTAACGCAGAAGACCAGGTCGTCCTCGATGGAAAACAGCCGACGGCCGTCAGGCGCAAGGACGTCGAGACCACGATCGAAGTAGCCGACCCAGAGGCGTCCACGAGAGTCTTCGAGCAGGGCGGAAATGTTGCGATCGTGCAGGTCCGATTGGCTGGAGAGAGTCGCGGCATCGGATTCGAGCGAGCGGGCGCCGCCTGGAGCGACGACGTGGAGTTCGTCGTCGATGAAGGCGAAGTCGCGGACCTCGCGGGGGTGGTCGCGCCAGGATGCGGCACGGACGGCGTCCCTGCGTCGCAGGTCGATCTCCGCGACGCCCTGGTCGAAAGAGCCGACAAAGAGACGATCTTGATCGAACGCGACGGCGGCGGCGATGACGCCCTCGGCGAGGGTGCGTTCGACGCCGGAAGCCGTGATGCGGGAGACGCCGGAAGCGGTCCCAACGTAGACGCCATTACCCTGGACGGCGAGCGAGAGCACGCGAGCGTCGGGCAGGGACTCCTGAACGGAGTAGCGCTCGATCGATCCTCCCTGGAGGGAGACGACGCCTTGGTCGAGGGCGCCGATCCAGAGGCGTCCCGGTTCTCCGGCGAGGGCGGTGACGGGCAGGTCGGCGAGATCGGGATGGAGCGGGGACCAGCCGGAAGCGTCCCAGGCGAGGACGCCGGAACGCTCAGTTCCGAGCAGAATGCGGCCGTCGTCGAGCGGCAAGAGCGAGGTGAGATCGCGGTAGGGCGACTCGGCGGGAAGCAGTTGCACCCAGGCGTCGTTGGATTCAAGAAGCGCGACGCCCTGCCCCGCCGTGACGGCGATGAGGGTCGGGCGGTCGCCGTCGGGAGCGAGCCCGACGGCGAGGTCGGTTACCGGTGCGCGAGGAAGTTCGAAACCGACGTCCCAACGCCGCGTGAGGACGCCGCGACGATCGTAGCGCTCGACGCCGCCCTTGCCCGCCAGGTAGACGGCTCCGGAGAATTCGAGAGCGGTGTGGACGTCGAGGACGGCCGGGATGGGGGACGACCCCGGAGGCGGCGGCTCGACAGGAGCGCGAACTACGTCAATGCGGCCGGCGCGCTCGGCGGCGTCGCGCCCGGCTTCGAGGGCGTCGGAGGCGCCGAGCCATACATAGACGGCCCAGACGACTGGAACGATGATTACGGCAATTAAGGGTAGAAGCTTGTGCGTGGATCGCGAGAGCGGCAAGGCTTTTTTATAGAGTAAGTCTTCCTCTAATCATCAGGCTCTCTGATACAATTCCGGCGAACGGAACCTGCGTGAAGGATTGTTTCGCTTAGATTGCGCGGGATGCTTGAGGAGCGACGAACATTGAAGAAAGCAACCAAAGCAGCTCCCAATGTCGCTCCGGCGGCGGGAGCGAGCGTCGACCAGATACGGGACATCATTTTCGGCACGCAGATGGCCGAATACGAATCTAGATTTGGTGCGTTGGAGAAGCGGCTGCTGGCTGAATCCAAGGCTCTACGGGATGAAATCCGCAAGGGCTTCGCAGATTTGGAAGAGCGGCAGGCGGAGAACAGCCAAAAGCACGACGAGGCCGCCGACGACCTAGGCAAGTCGCTGGAGGCTCGTGCCAAAGAGCTTGCGCAGAACGCGATGAGGGACCGGGAAGCGCTGGAGAACTCGCTCGCCGACGCACGCCACGACATCATGAAGCGGCTCGACGAACTAGCGGCCGCCAAGACGGACCGGGAAGCGCTGTCAGGGTTGCTGCACGACGTGGCGGCTCAACTGGAGAACGGCGGGGCGGCCCGGTCGAAATCCAAAACCAAGAAGTGACGCGGCATTGACGTCCTCCGACGATCTTGAGCGACTGCGCAAACTCCTGCTGACTCCCGAGCAGGAGCGGATCGAGGCGATCGACCAGCGGCTCGAGGACCGTGAGCGGCGCGTCTCCGACGTGGTGGAGGCGCTGCCTGAAGCGGTCGATCGCGATGATCCGCGGACGGCCCGGGCCTTTACGCCTCTGATTGAGCGCGGGCTGCGGGAATCGGTACGTAAGAACCCGCAGGTCGTGGTGGACGTCATCTACCCGATATTGGGGCCGATGATTCGAAAGGCGGTGGCGAGCGCGGTTCGGGGAATGGTGGAGTCATTCAACCGCGTCACGGAGCAGAGCTTTACGGCGCGCGGACTCAAGTGGCGTTGGCAGGCGTTTCGGACGGGGAGGCCGGTGGCCGAGATCGCGATGGAAGAGAGCTTGGTCTATCGCGTGGAGCAGGTGTTCTTGATCCACCGGGAGACGGGCATTTTGTTGGAGGCGGCGGCGCAAGAGGAAACAGCGCGGGACGAGGACCTGATGTCCGGGATGCTGACGGCGATCCAGGATTTTGTGCGCGACTCGTTTTCGGTCGAGCGCACGCAGGAACTCGATCGGCTGGAGGTGGGCGATTTCCAGGTTTGGATCGAGCGAGGGCCGAGGGCGGTGTTGGCGGCGGTCATTCGGGGCGCCGCACCGAGGCGAGTCCGTGCGGTGATCAACGACGCTCTGGGCGACATCCACGCCGACTACGGCGAGGAGTTAAGCGCGTTCTCCGGCGATCCAGAACCGTTCGAGGCGACACAGCCGCGGCTGCAAGCTTGCTTGGAGCAGGAATTGCTGCCTCGGGCGCAGAAGACCCCGCTGATCGTCTGGTTCGGCGCGGCGGCGCTGATCGGGCTGCTGGGGTATTGGGCGGTGAACCGCTGGCAAGATCGAAGCGAATGGCGCGCCTACCTGGCGGCCCTGGAAGAAGAACCGGGCATCGTTGTGGTGGAGAGCGGGAGGCGGGACGGTCGACGCACGGCGACCCTGTTGGCGGATCCGCTGGCGCGCGACCCGTCGGACCTTTTGCGGATAAGCGAAGTAGCGGCGGATATCGAGCTGGACGTGCGGCACTATCTGTCGCTGGAGTCCGAGATCGCGGCGATGCGGGCCAGGCAGGAAGCCGAGGCGCTCAAGGGAAAGATTGAGGCGATACGGATCGACTTCGCTTCCGGGGAGTCGGAGTTCGCCGGAGAGCAGGACGCCGTGCTGGCGGCGGCGGCGACTTGGTTGGCGACCCTGAAGGATCAGGCGGCGCAGTCCCGGCTGCGGTGGAGCGCCCGGGTGGTGGGTTCTACTGATGAGGTGGGCGACGAACAGACGAATCAGACTCTGCGGCAAGAACGCGCCGATGCGGTGCGGGCGAGGTTAGTGCGCTTTGGGGCTCCGCCTGAGCTGACGAGCGAGGCGGCCGCGACCGACCAAGGACGTCAGGTGCGGATCGAGGTCGCCTTGGAGCCCGACCCGGCGGGAGGCGGAGAATGATCTCGAAGAAGATCTGCCTTCTGGGCGCTTCGGCGGTGGGCAAGACGAGTCTGACGCGGAGATTCGTGGAGGGCGAGTTCTCCGACCGCTACCTGACGACGATCGGGGTGAAGATCGTGAAGAAGGAACTGACCGTGGACGGCGTGGAGGCGCGGCTGATCCTGTGGGACGTATCGGGCGAGGACGACTACGCCGAGCTGCGGATGAGTTATCTGCGCGGAGCTTCGGGTTATCTCTTGGTCGTGGACCCGACGCGCAAGGAGACGATGGCGAAGGCTCTGGACTTGGACGGGCGAGTGCGCGAAGCGCTCGGCGACGTTCCTCGACTGTTGCTGATGAACAAGGCGGACCTGCGCGAGGATTGGCGAGTCGAAGCGCCGGACGCGATCAGCGAACGAGTGGTCGAGACCAGCGCCAAGACCGGGGCAGGGGTTGAAGAAGCGTTCAACAAGCTGGCGCAGGAGATGCTCAAGAGCGCATGAGCACGGCGACGATGGACGGGTTGATGGCGGCGCTCGATCGTGGAGTGTTTCGCCAAAACACGGACGGGACGTTCGCCGCGCTGGACCGGCTGCCGGGCTGGTGTGTGGACTTCTTAGACGGAGATCCGCCCGAGGCGACGAAGCTGGAGGAGCGGTTTCTGTTCCTCGATACGTTCCTGGCCGAAGCGGAGGAGCATTGGGATCGTGGAGAGGCGTCCGTACTTAGGTCGGGGCCTTGGACGGAGGCCGACCCGGAGGGCGTGGAGCGGCGGCTGGAGGCTTGCGCGGTCCTCCATCGGGACGAGCGGATTCTGATTCTGGAGCGACTCGGCGAGGAGTTCGACGAGTTGCAGTCCACCCTGCAGAAAGCGCGGGAGACGACGCTCTCATTCGGGCGACTGGGGCGGCTGGCGGGGGCTCTGCGAGCTTCAGAGCGGGACGCGCGAGAGATTCTCGGCGCCGTTCCGGACACGATGCTCCGGTTGAGTACGACGGGCGAGTGCACCGACTACTCAGGCGCCCGGCACCAGAGACGAGAGCTGAAGGACGTGCTGCCGGAAGAGGCCGCAGACGAGTTGCTGAGCCGGATTGAAGACGCGTTGCACACGTCGGCGTCGCAGACGTTCGAGTATTGCGAGGAGAAGAAACGGCACGAGGTCCGCTTGGTGCGGTGCGGCGACGACGAAGTGTTGGCCGTCGTGAGGGACGTCACGGAGGAGGCGCGAGCGCGGGAAGAGGTTGAGGAGAGACTGTCGCGATTGCGGCTGACGCGTGACGCGCTGGGTTTAGTCCTGGACGAACTGGACGCCGGGGCGTTGCTGGTCGACGAAGCTGGGGTTTGCACTTGGGCGAGCGGTCCGGCATTGCGGCTGCTCGACTGCGAAAGCGAAGACGTTACGGGGCGCACCTGGAGCGAGATCGCGACGCGGGCCGCGGACCGGCGAGCGCTGGCGAGCCTACGGAGCGGCGACGAGCGGATGAGCTTCTCGCGCGGGAGAGGGCGCACGATCGAAGCTGAGCTTCGGGCTGATCCGCTGAAGACGGGACGCTCGATTGCGCTTCTGCATGACGTGAGCGACAGGGAACGTCTGCGCGGGATGCTCGAGAAGCGCACGGAGTTTGAGGGCATGTCGGGCGGCTCGTCGTCGATGCAAGAGCTGTTTGAGATGATCACGATCTTCGCCGACGTGGATTCGACGGTCTTGATTGAAGGCGAGACGGGCAGCGGCAAGGAGTTGGTGGCGCGAGCGCTGCATCAGCGGAGTCGCCGTTCGGGAAGCCCGTTTGTGGCCGTGAATTGCGCGGGATTGTCGGAGTCGCTGGTGACGAGCCAACTGTTCGGCCACCGGCGGGGCGCGTTCACCGGGGCGATCCAAGACCAGAAGGGCGTCTTTGAAGCGGCCCACGGCGGGACGCTCTTCCTCGACGAGATCGGCGACATTCCACCGGCCGTGCAAACGAGTCTATTGCGCGTACTCCAGGAGCGAGAGATTGTGCGTCTGGGAGATACGCGACCGCGCAAGGTCGATGTGCGAGTGGTGGCGGCCACGCATCGAGACCTGGCGCAGTGCGTGGAGGACGGGACGTTCCGAGCGGATCTGCTCTATCGGATCCGGGTGGCGCGGATTCCGATTCCGCCTCTCCGAGAACGGCGTGAAGACGTGGCGCTGCTGGGGAAGCAGTTCGTCGAAGAATTCCGGGCGCTGACGGGGAGGCCGATCGAGGGTTTCGCGAGGGAGACGCTGCGCCGCTTGACCGAGTATGCGTGGCCGGGCAATGTGAGGGAGTTGCGCAGCGCGGTGGAGTACGCGGTAATCCGGTGTCGGGGAAACGAGATCGAGCCGGGAGATTTGCCGCCTGAGATTGCGGGCGCCGCGAGCCCGAGAGCCGCGACGCCGGATGAGGAGCGGGAGCGCTATCGACAGGCGATGGATGAGGCGGACGGGAACCGCACTCGCGCGGCGAAGCTGCTGGGCGTGAGCCGGGCGACGTTCTACCGGCGTTTGGAACAGTTGGGGATGGAATGAGCACCGACGACGCGGCTTGCGACCTGCTGGTGTTTGGGGCGCACCCGGACGATGCGGAGTTGTGTTCGGGAGGGCTACTGGCGAAGACCGCCGCTCAGGGAAGACGGACGGCAGTGGTTGATTTGACGCGCGGAGAATTGGGAAGTCTGGGGACGCCGGAGATCCGGGCCGAGGAAGCCGAGGCCGCGGCCAAAGTGCTGGGGTTGTCTCGGCGAATCCAATTGGGACTCCCGGACGGCGGCGTGGAAGACACGATCGAGAACCGGCGGGCGGTGGTGCGGATCGTGCGTGAACTTCGGCCGCAAGTGGTCGTCGGGCCGCCGGTGGAGGATCATCATCCGGACCACGTGGCGACCGCGCATCTGTTGCGCAACAGCTTCTACCTGTGCGGCATCAAGAAGTTTGAGCCCGAGTTTCCGGCCCACAAGCCCGGAGCGCTGCTGCACCATTTTTCGTCGCGGGCGATGAAGCCTGATCTGGTGGTGGACGTGAGCGAGGTGTTTGAGCAGCGGATGGCGGCGGTGCGCTGCTACCAGTCGCAGTTCGGAGCTCGGCAGGAAGAGGGCTCGACGCTGCGCATCGCATCGAAGGATTTCTTGAGTTCGATTGAGGCGACGCTGAAGTACTTCGGTTCGCTGATCGGCAAACCGTACGGCGAGCCGTTTACGACGGCCGGGCCGTTGCCGGTTGAGGACGTGGTGGGTCTGTTCGGACACGAGCCATGGAAAGACCGGCCGTAGAGCAGCCGCTGTCGATTGCGGTGGTGTGCCATCCGTCGGTGGGCGGCTCCGGCGTGGTGGCGACGGAGTTGGGGATCGCTCTTGCTGAGCGGGGGCACACAATTCACATCGTCAGCCACATGCGGCCGGTCAGGGCGGTTGCGCCGACGGAACGAGTGCATTTCCACGAGGTGGAGATCGCTCGCTATCCATTGTTCAAGTACCCGCCTTACACGTTGGCGCTGGCGACGAAGCTGGCGGTACTGTGCCGCGAGCATCCGGTGGACCTGATCCACGCGCACTATGCGATTCCTCACGCGGTCAGCGCTTACCTGGCGCAGCAGATGCTGGGCGATCGAGCGCCGAAGCTGGCGACGACGCTGCACGGCACGGACATTACCCTGCTGGGGATGGACGAGACCTTCTACGAAATTACGCGCTTCAGTTTGGAGCAGAGCGACGGGCTGACGGCCGTATCCAACTACCTGGCGAAGGAGACGTCGGAGCGGTTCTGTGTGGAATGCCCGATCGAGACGATCTACAACTTCATCGACTTGGAGCGTTTCCACCCGGGGAAGCGAGACGCGGCTGTACGCGCTCGCTTCGCCTGCCCAGACGAGGCGCTGATCGGGCATTTGTCGAACTTCCGATGGGTGAAACGAGCACCGGACGTGGTGCGCATCTTCCAGCGGATCCGGCGGGAGCATCCAGCGAGATTGCTGATGGTGGGCGACGGGCCGGAGTTGGAACCGACGCGACGGGTCGCCGACGAGTTGGGCGTGCTGGAGTACGTCACGTTTCTCGGCTCGGAGGATGAAGTCGAGCGGCTGCTGCCGCAGCTCGATCTGTTCTTGTTGCCGAGCGAGCAAGAGAGTTTTGGGCTGGCGGCGCTGGAAGCGATGGCGTCGGGGGTCCCGGTGGCGGCGACGAATGTAGGGGGATTGCCGGAACTGGTAACTGAGGGATCAGGGCATTTGTGCTCGGTGGGCGATGTGCAGGGGATGGGAGCGGCCGGCGTCGAGATGCTGGCCCAGCCCGAGTTGAGGAAGACGGCCCGGTTGCGAGCGGAGGATTTCGCGCAGCCGGCGCAGGTGGATCGGTACGAGGCGTTCTACCGATCCATCCTCGACGCCTAGTTTGACTTTTTTAGATTTATTCGCAAACAATAATAATTCTCGCTTCGAGAGCGAGTCGGCCATGACCGCGGAACATCTCACGGAGAGACTCGAATCGTTTGTCGAGCGTTGTACTGATGCCGGTCTTTCGGCGACGCACCAGCGACGAGTGATTTACCGCGTGCTCGCCGAAAGCGAGGACCACCCGAGTCCGGAGATGGTGTACGAGCGGGTGCGGAGAGAGATTCCGTCGATCTCGCAGGCGACTGTCTACAACAACATCCACAAGTTCGTCGAGGTGGGTTTGCTCGAAGAGGTGAGCAAGCTGCACCAGACCAGCCGCTTGGACGCCAACATGGAACCGCATCATCACTTGGTGTGCGTGGACTGCAAGAAGGTGGTGGACTACTACGACGCGGCGCTCGACAAGGCGCGGTCGCGTCATCGCGAGCCCCACGGGTTTGAGATTCGGCGTTACCACGTGGAGATGCACGGGCTGTGCCCGGACTGCCGGACGGCCGAAGCGAACTAAGTACCGTTTTCGACCGTCGTCCGACGGTCATGCCTTTGAACCGATAGGAAGGAGAGACAAGGACTCATGCTAGGTGTTGGAGACAAATTCCCCGATTTCAAACTGAAGGCCTGCGTCGATACGACGAAGGACATGGACAAGGCGTTCGCCGACGTCGGCAACGACAGCTACCCGGGCAAGTGGAAGGTGGTTTTCTTTTGGCCGATGGACTTTACGTTCGTGTGCCCGACGGAGATCGCGGCGTTCGGCAAGTTGAACGCGGAGTTCGCCGACCGCGACGCGCAGGTACTGGGCGGCTCAACCGACAGCGAATTCGTGCATCGCGCGTGGCGCAACGACCACGAAGACCTGCGGGATCTTCCCTTCCCCATGCTGGCGGACGTGAAGCGCGAGCTGACGAACGAGCTGGGCGTGCTGGATCGCGGAGCGGGCGTGGCGCAACGGGCGACGTTCGTCGTCGACCCGGACAACGTGATTCGCTTTGTTTCCGTCAACGACCTCTCGGTGGGCCGCAACCCGCAAGAGGTGCTGCGCGTGCTGGACGGCTTGCAGACGGACGAGCTGTGCCCGTGCAACTGGGAGAAAGGCCAGGAGACGCTCAACGTCTAGCAGCATCCCGGAGCGGACTTTGCGGGGGCGTTTCCACGGGACGCCCCCGCTCTATTTAAGGTCGAGAAGAGAACTGATGAGCATCGAAGATCTACGCCAAACGATTCCGGATTACGCCAAGGACCTGCGCCTGAACCTGGGGACGGTCCTCAGTCAGCCGGAACTCACCACGCAACAGCTTTGGGGCACGGCCTTGGCCTGCGCGCATGCAACTGGGAACGTCGATACGCTGGAGACGATCGCGGAAGAGGCCAAGCAGCAGTTGGACGAGACGGCCTACAACGCGGCGCAGTCGGCTGCGGCGATCATGGCGATGAACAACGTCTACTACCGCACGCTGCATTTGGCGTCCAACAAGGAGTATGGGACGCTACGCGCGGGACTGCGGATGAACGCGCTGCGCACGCACGGGGCGAACCCGGTCGATTTCGAGCTGTGGTGCCTGGCGGTTTCGGCAATCAACGGGTGCGGAGCGTGCGTGGATTCGCACGAGAAGGTCGTGCGCGAGAAAGGACTCGGCGCGGACCAGGTGCTGGCGGCTTTCCGCATTGCGTCAGTGATCCACGCGGTGGCCAAGGTGTTGGACGCAGAGACGGCGCTCAGCTAGCGAGTCGGCGGACGTTTGACGTAGTTGGGGTCGAGGACCGGCGAGCCGGAGGCGTCCACCTCGTCGGCGCCGGTGAGCGGGGTGCGCAGCGAGCGGCGGGTGAAGCGATCGCGGGCGGGCGGCGAGGCGTCCAGCAAGGCGTTCACGCGACCATCGAGGGAACGCAAGAACGCGAGCAGATGACTGCGATCCTGCTCGCTGAGCGCGACGGGTTCGAGTTCGGACTGCGATCCCGCTTGTGCGCTGCCGCCTTGTTCGTAGTGGTCGAAGACGGCGTCCATCGTCAGTAATTCGCCGTTGTGCATGTAGGAGTAGCGGCGCATGACGTCGCGCAGGCTCTGCGTCTTGTATTTTGTTCCGGGCGGGTTGTCGCCTCGGGTTTCGGGCACTCCCGTGTAATGCAGTTGGTGGTCGCTCAGCATCGGACCGTTGTGGCAGCGGATGCAGCCGGCGCGCGCAGTGAAGAGGTCCATGCCGCGGACGGCTTCATCGCTGAGGGCCGTCTCATCGCCTAGCAGGTAGCGATCGAGGTCACTGTCGACCGAGACGAGCGTGCGCTCGTAGGCCGCTATCGCTTTCGCAATCAACTCGAAGGTGATTGGTTGTCCGGGGAAGACTTCTTCAAAGAGTCGCTGGTAACGGGCGGACCGGGCGATGCGTTGAGCCGCTTTCGCAGGATCGAGGTCCATCTCGAGAGGGTTCTCGAGCGGCTTGGAGGCCTGTTCTTCGAGCGTATCGACGCGGCCGTCGAAGAACATCGAGCGCTGCCAGCCGACGTTGAGGACGGAGGGCGTCTTACGGCGAAGTTCGAGTTCGTGCAGGCCCCAGGCCTTGGAAAAGCCGTCGGTGAAGTAGAGTTCCGGCTTGTGGCAACTGGAGCAACTGCGTCGGCCGTCGCCGGAGAGTTCGGTCTCAAAGAAGAGTTCTCGACCGAGTTCTAGCTTCTCCGGAGTGGGCGGATTGTCGTACGGAGAGGGCGGGAGGCCGACGAGCGGCTCGAGTTTGGGCTGCGCGGCAAGCGCGATTACGCAACAAACGAAGACGAGGCCGACCCGGAAAGGCATGCTTGACGGCGAGTCTAGCAGTTTGTGATTCGCGGCCCGCTGGCCTATGCTCGACGGCAAGATGCTTTCCCGAATTGGCGCAACCTTGCTTGCAGTCGCGGCGACGCTGACCGCACAGCCCTACGACTTGGTGATTACGAACGGGCGGGTGCTCGACGGCACGGGAAGTCCCTGGCAACGGCTGGACGTCGCGATCGAAGGAGACCGGATCGCGGCGATGGGGCCGACGGGGTCGTTGGAAGGCCGAGAGACGATGGACGCCGAGGATCGGGTGGTCGCACCGGGGTTCATCGACATCCACAACCATTCAAGGCGTTCGATCCTGGACGTGCCCTCGGCGGAGAACTTCGTCCGCCAGGGGGTGACGACGATCGTGGAGGGCAACGACGGCAGTTCGCCGTTGCCGCTGGAGTCCTTCTACAAACGGATCCGCAAGACCCCGTTGGCGGTGAACTACGCGTCGTTTGTGGGTCATGGTTCGATCCGGCAAGAGGTGGTGGGTATGGACGATCGCCCAGCGACCCCGGATGAACTCGAACGGATGCGCAAGATGACTCGGCAGGCCATGAGCGAGGGCGCGTTTGGATTGAGTACGGGCTTGTTCTATCTGCCGGGGTCGTTTGCATCGACGGAGGAAGTGATCGAGTTGGCCAAGGTGGCGGCCGAGTCGGGCGGGATGCATATCTCTCACATGCGCGACGAGGCGGACGGGTTGTTGGACAGCGTGCGGGAGACGATCCGGATCGGTGAAGAGGGCGGGCTGCCGACGCAGGTGACGCACTTCAAGGCGGCGGGGAAATCGACGTGGGGGCGGAGCAAGGAGGCGATCGCGCTGATTGAGGAGGCGCGGGCGCGCGGGGTGGACGTATCGGCCGATCAGTATCCCTACACGGCATCTCATACGGGGACGACGGCGTTGTTCCCGCAGTGGGCGCAGGAGGGAGGGCGGGCGCGGTTGCTGGAGCGGCTGGCGGACCCGGTGCAGCGGGAGAAGATTCGAGGCGAGATTGCCGGGCTGATCGAGTTCAATCGCGGCGGGGGTAATCCTAAGAACGTGCAGTTCTCGGTCTGCGACTTCGATCACTCATTGGACGGCAAGACGCTGGCGGACGAGACGCGTGCTCGGGGACGTGAAGTGAACTTCATGACGGCGGCCGAGACGGCGATTGAGATTCAGATTGCGGGCGGCTGCAAGGCGGTTTATCACGCAATGAGCGAGGGGGACGTGAGCCGGATACTGGCCTGGCCGGGGACGATGGTCGCCTCGGACGGAGGCGTGACGCCGTTCGGCGCGGGGGTGCCGCATCCGCGCTACTACGGGACGTTTCCGCGCGTCCTGGGTCGCTATGTGCGGGAGCTGAAGCTGTTGCGGCTGGAGGATGCAGTGCGCAAGATGACCTCGCTGCCGGCCACGCGGTTGGGGCTGTGGGACCGGGGACTCTTGCGGCCGGGAGCCGTTGCGGACATCGTGGTATTTGATCCTGAAACGGTTGGGGATCGCGCGCTTTTCGGCGACTCGCACCACTACTCGGTCGGGATCTCGCACGTGGTCGTAAACGGGCAAGTGGTACTTGACGACGGCGAGATGAGGACGACTCGGCCAGGCCGGATTCTTTACGGACCGGGACGGCGATGAAAGGCCGCACGACTACTTGTTGCGCGGGCGAAAACCGATGGATAGACTGAGGGAGTCGGTTCCGATTCGCGCCGTCCGGTGCGAGTGCGTCCCTATCGTCTAGCCTGGCCTAGGACACCGCCCTTTCACGGCGGCAACGCGGGTTCGAATCCCGCTGGGGACGCCACCAATAAATCATTGATTTTCGGCCGCCGACGCCTGCACAGGTGAGCAAGTTGAGGGGCGCCGTCTACGGGCAGCAGCCACGGGCTGATTGATCAGGAGGTCGTCGCTCTCGGTCTCCGGCAGGTCAGCGTCAGTTTCTCTGACGGAGAGAAAATGAACCGGCCAGGATGTCCCACCACTGCATCTTCTGCGGAAGCGTTCAGTTCAACGTTGAACTCCGATAAGAGCGCTGCCAGCACGACTCTCATCTCGAACCGGGTGAACTTCGCGCCTAGGCAACGGCGAAATCCGCCGCCGAAAGTCAGCCGTATATTGGGATCGACCGGTTCGCCCAGAAACCGTTCGGGCAGGAACCGATCCGCCTCCGGGCAGACGTCCTTTCTTCTGTGAAGCAGAAGTGGACAGGGCGACAGAGTGACGCCAGCCGGCATGTCGACGTCCCCGATCTTCATTGGCGAGGCCAGCCGTCGAAAGATCAAGGGGGCGACCGGACGCAGTCGCAGAGTATCCGTAACTGCCGCATCCAGGTACTCGAACCGGAAGCCCCAGGTACGATTGAGCCAACTGGAAGATAGTGGGTCGCATTGCTGAGGACCGGCAGCACGACGGACACGAGAGGGCGCTCCGACATCTAACGGGCAAAGCCTAGCACGGCGCCGGGGCTCGATTCACGACGTCTTGAGGCGCTCCCAAGAGCTGCGTTTCGAGGCGCTCGTACTGGGTTGGAACAGGGAGCCGCCCGTCGCGTGTTCGTCGGACACGGGGATTCGAGGACGTACGGGCTCGATTTCAGTCGGCAAGATTGGTCGTCGCTGTCCGAAAAGCAGTATGGCTGCCGGACGCGTCTACGTTGAGGACGTTCCGGAGTGCGCGACACTCTGGAGGAAGCTATGGCGGATCGAAAACAGCAAGCGCTCGACTATCACGAATTTCCTCGGCCGGGGAAGATCGCGGTGGTCCCGACGAAACCCTCGAACTCGCAGCTCGATTTGAGCTTGGCTTACTCGCCCGGCGTGGCCGAGGCCTGCATGGAGATCCACCGGGATCCGGCGCTCGTCAGCCGCTACACGTCGCGCGCAAATTTGGTTGCGGTGGTCTCGAACGGTTCGGCGGTCTTGGGGTTGGGCAACATCGGGGCCAAGGCGGGCAAGCCGGTCATGGAGGGCAAAGGAGTGCTGTTCAAGCGCTTCGCGGATATCGACGTGTTCGATTTGGAGCTCGACACGGCGGACCCGCAGGAGATCATTCGCACGGTCGAGTTGCTGGAGCCGACGTTTGGCGGCGTGAACCTGGAAGACATCAAGGCGCCGGAGTGCTTTCTGATTGAGGAGACGCTGCGGGAGACGATGAACATCCCCGTGTTCCACGACGATCAGCATGGGACGGCGATCATTTCGGCGGCGGCGTTGCTAAATGCCGTGGAACTCCAAGGCAAGGAGATGGATGCGGTACGCGTCGTCGTGAACGGGGCGGGAGCGGCGGCGGTCTCCTGCGCGAATCTCTACTTGCGGCTGGGCGTACGGCCCGAGCACCTCGTCATGCTGGACTCGAAGGGCGTGATCTACCAAGGGCGAACCGAGGGGATGAACGCTTACAAGGAACGGTTCGCGAACGATACGGAGCGGCGGACGCTGGCCGAGGCGCTGGACGGAGCGGACGTCTTTGTGGGGCTCTCGGTGAAGGACGTGCTGAGCCAGGAGATGCTGCGGACGATGGCTCCGAAGCCAGTTGTATTTGCGTTGGCGAATCCGGATCCAGAAATCACCTGGGAGCGTGCGATGGAGGCGCGCGACGACGTGATTATGGCGACGGGGCGGTCGGACTATCCGAACCAGGTGAACAACGTGCTGGGGTTCCCCTCGATCTTCCGGGGGGCGCTGGACGTTGAGGCGACCGGAATCAACGAAGAGATGAAGATGGCGGCGGTGCGGGCGTTGGCGGAGCTGGCTCGCGAGCCGGTGCCCGATGCGGTGCGGCGGATCTACGGAACCGAGGATTTGGACTTCGGGCCGTTGTCGATTATCCCCAAGCCGTTTGATACGCGGGTGTTGCAGACGGTCGCGCACGCCGTGGCGATGACGGCGATTGAGACGGGCGTGGCACAGAAGAATCTCGACCCGGACGAGTACCGGGAAGCGCTGGCGCGGCGGCTCGATCCGAGCCAAGAGGTCGTGCAGTTCATGATCCACAAGGCGAAGGCCGACGTGCGGCGGATTGTGTTTCCTGAGGGCGATGAACCGAAGATTTTGCAGGCGGCGCAGACGCTGCGAGAGGAAGCGATCGCGCATCCGGTGCTGCTGGGACGCAAAGCAGACGTGCTGCGGGCGGCGGAAGAAGCTCGGGTCTCGACCGAGGGCTGGGAGATCATCGACTCGCAGGAGTCCGAGGCGTTTTCGACGTACGCGGACGAGTATTTTAGGCTGCGGCAACGGCGGGGCGTGACGCGGCAAGAGGCGGACCGTTTGGTTCGCAGGCGCACGACGTTCGGATCGTTGATGGTGCGATTAGGCGATGCGGACGGGATGGTGGACGGCATTACGCGCGACTACGGCGAGACGATTCGGCCGGCGCTGGAAGTGATCGACCGGCGGCCTGGCGTGAAGCGGGTATCAGGGATGTACATCGTCGTGTTGAACCGTAAGATCTACTTCCTGGCGGATGCGACGGTGAACATTGAACCGACGGCTGAGGACCTGGCGGAGATCACGCGGCTGGCGGCGCTGCGGGCGCGACGGTTGGACATTGAACCGCGGGCGGCGTTGCTGTCGTTTTCAAACTTTGGGTCGTCGCGGCATCCGCTGGCGGAGAAGGTGTGTCGGGCGGTGGAGTTGGTGAAAGAAGCGGAGCCTGAGCTGATCGTCGATGGAGAGATGCAGGCAGACACGGCGCTGGATGCCGGGTTGATGGCGCGGTTCTTTGGGTTCTCGAAGTTGCAGGAAGAGGCGAACGTGCTGGTGTTCCCCAACTTGGAGGCGGCAAACATCGCCTACAAGTTGCTGCAGAAGTTGGCCGGGGCGCAGACGATTGGGCCGGTGCTGATGGGGTTGAATCGGCCGGTGAGCGTTTTGCAGAAAGGCGCGGACGTGAGCGAAGTGGTGCAGATGGCCGTCGTGGCGGCGGTGGATGCTCAGGAGAAGATGGGGGCGCGATAGGTGTCGGGTGTCGGGTGTCGGGTGTCGGGTGTCGGGTGTCGGGTGTCGGGTGTCGGGTGTCGGAGAATACTAGCGCGCGCAGGTCACTCCTGACGCGGAATCGGCCGTCTACTCAGAACCGCACTCGCTGTGAGCGGCAGATTTGTGGATCGGGGGTTGGGCGTGCGGTGTCAGTAGAACGTGATCCGACACTTCGCTATTTTGTGTTTCTTGGCGTCTCCGGCGGCGGGCTGCGAGGATTGGTGGTCTTGCGGCCAAACTTCGACGACGAAGCTGGCAGGGGCCTACTGGGTTGGCCTTATCTGGATCGTCGGCAGACTCCTTTTCACCAGCCGTAGGGCCCGCTTGGGAAAGAGTTCGTTGATCGGACTCAGCTTGGACGATGGAGACGAGCCGAGATGACCGGGGCCTTGCTCTGGTGGCTAGTATGGGCAGCCGCCTACGGGGTCGGTCTACTCATTGCACAGAAGCTCTTGCGGGCTCGCCGGTTCCGCTCGAAGTGGTTCCGCATTTCATGCCCGGTGCTGACGACAGCTGCTCTTTGGTCCTCCACACAATCGGAAAATGACGTCTACGTTCTCGTCGTTGTCGGTCTGACCGGCTGGGCGTTGTCCATCGTCTTCATGGCGTTCTTCTCGATCATCACGGCGGTCGTCATTCCCCTCACGGTTGCGTCGGCGTGCTTGCCAAGACTCTCCCTCCCGCCGCCCTGGGGTGCTGACTCCATGTTTGAGGCCGCTTCGATCGGATTGTTCTTTCTACTGCATGCCTGGGTTTGGAGCATTGCGTTGGACCGCATACAGCACCGAGGCGTCATCTCAATCGGCGCGGCGAACGCGGACAGAAAGCCGCAGCCTTTCTGAGGTCGGCAGTACGCGCTCACGGTGCGTCTCCTACACTGAGGACGGTCGCGTTCCGCCTGGAGCGCGATGCCTGGAACCTCATCGCATGAAATGGTCCTTTCGACTTGGGACGATCGCCGGCATCGGCGTCTTCGTTCACGCCACGTTTTTCTTGCTGATCGCTTGGATCGGCTACAGCCACTATGTGCGGCACGAGTCGGTCGCTGATGCGGTAGAAGGCGTCGTGTTTGTTTGTGCGCTGTTTGCCTGTGTGGTGGCGCATGAGTTTGGGCATGCATTGACGGCTCGGCGCTACGGGATCAAGACGCGCGACATCACGCTGTTGCCGATCGGCGGCTTGGCGCGACTGGAGCGGATGCCGGACGACCCCAAGCAGGAGCTTTGGGTGGCGCTGGCGGGGCCGGCCGTGAACGTGGTGATCGCGGCGGTGATTTTTGGGTGGCTCACGGTCGTGGGTTATGCCTGGACGCTGGACCTGATGGGCGAGGGCGCGTTGGCGTTCTTTGCGCGGCTCGGGTTGGTGAACGTGATCTTGGTGGTGTTCAACCTGCTGCCGGCGTTCCCGATGGACGGCGGGCGGGTGCTGCGGGCGCTGCTCGCGATGCGGATGGACTACAACCGCGCGACGCAGACCGCCGCATCCGTGGGCCAGGGGATGGCGTTGCTTTTCGGTTTGGTGGGGCTGTTCTCGAACCCGATGCTGCTTTTTATCGCGCTGTTCGTTTGGATGGGCGCCGAGGCGGAATCGTCGATGACCTCGATGCGTTCGGCGTTGGGCGGGCTGCCGGTGCGAACGGCGATGGTACGCGAGTTCCATACGGTGCAGTCCCATGAACCGCTTGGCCAGGCAGTCGAGCTAGTGCTGGCGGGCTCTCAGCATGACTTTCCGGTGCTTGAAGGGGATCGACTGGTCGGGGTGTTGACGCGGCAGGACTTAATGTCGGCGCTGGCCTCAGGCGGCATGGAGCAGAGCGTGGAAGAGGCGATGCTCACGGAGATCTATACGACGCACCCGAGCGAAATGCTGGAAGTCGCGTTTCAACGGTTGCAGCAGTGCCGCTGCCGGGTGATGCCGGTTGTGCAGAACGATGTCGTGGTCGGGCTGCTGACGATGGACAACGTCGGCGAGTTCATGAGCGTGCAGTCGGCGTTGAACAAGCGTGGGGCGCGGGTGGCGTTGGGGTAGTCGACAGGCCCGTCGCCCGACTAGCAGAAGACCAAGGCGGCCCCGGTCGCGATGCTGCGCCGGCAGCCCTCCCGAAGAGTGACGCACGAGAACGTTTCGATGGCATATCGCTGCCAGGTCTCGTCTCCCTCGCCTTGCGACTCGACCGCATCCCAAAGGGCGTCTGACTGCGACTCAAGGCCCGGCGGGACCTCCAGCACAGATGCGAGGTGATCTAGTTCGCCAAGGAGGCGCGGCGCGGAACCCACCATGCCGCCTGGAACGTCATCGTCATCGCCAAGGAGCACTTTCGGAAAATCGGCGGGAAGGTAGAAACCTTCAGCGTCGCTGTGAACGATCAAGTGATCGAATCTGCGGGAATAGCTTTCCTTCGAGGCGAAGAGCCTGCGGAATAATCCTGGCGAAGCGCCAATGAAGTCGTCGAAGTGACCCTCCAGGACCGGGTCCTCCGAGCTCTTGGATCCTCCCGGGATCGGAAGCTCTCCTCTCGCATCCAGATGGGCGGCCACCCGCCGAAGGTAATGCAGACCGGAGTAGCTGAACATGTCCGCCGACCAGATCTCACACTCGTTCGGTTCACGGTGAGGCGCTAGGCGAGCCTCGGCAAGGAGCTCGTTCACGGAGGCGAAGTATTCCTCATAGCCCGCAACCGCCTCCGGATCGTTCGTTGCAAGATCCGCCAGAATTCCTACCTCAAGCGAGAGTCCCATCTTCGAGGAGAAGAATGGCACAGATGCAGCGCAAGAAGCTCTACTATTCGACCAAATCGAAATCCGACCAGGTCATCTCGACTTGTTGGTCCAGAGACTCGAAGAGCATGCGACCGCTGGAGCTGAGGGTCATGCTCTTGGGCATCCAGAGGCCCGGCTCCAAGCGGATGAAGTCGAGGCGGCCTTCGAGTTCTCGGACGGAGCCGAGGAGGCCCTGCCAGACCTTCACCGGGGAGGCGAGGCGGAACTCCACCCGGACTGGTCGACCGTCCTCTTGGTCAAAGTACATCTTGCCCGTCAGATGGTTGAGGGCGTAGTCGACGCGACGGTCGACCGGGAGATCGTCGGATTTCGGCTCGAAGTTCAGGACCCAGACGCTGCGGCCCTCTACGATCCGGACGCCGTCGAGGCGGAAGTGATAGCGGTCGACTAGTTCTCTGTCGAATTCAAAGCCGGTCCGCCCGCGAGCGCGATCTCCGGCCGAGCGCGTTTGACGGCGAAATTTCTGGCGGAGCCTTTCCTCTCGGGCCAGATCGCTCTTCGTCGCCGGCTTGCCGCCGGTCTCAATCAGCTCGAAGCGATGCTCGCCGTCACGTGGAACGACGCGGTATCGATCCCGTCTCTCCTCGCGCATCTGGCCCGAAGAGACCTGGTGTTTCACGTAGAGATGTTCGAAACGGTAGGCCAGTTCTGGCCTGGCAGCTCGATCCTCGTCGGCTGCAAGCAGTGCGCATTCGATGATCTCTTGAGCACTGGCGACCGGTCCGGGCAGCTTGGCGGCGGAAAGGACGGTCGCGAGACAAAGAATCAGGAAGGGGCGGTACATGCGATCTGTTCTCACTGTAGAAGTCAACCGCGGAGAACTCACAATTCTTCCACAAAGTTACAGATTTGGATCGACAGCACGTTTTTTACCGTTCGGAACGGTTCATAAGCATGATACGATCGAGACGTGAGCCTTTCCTGGGCCCAAAACGCCTTGTCGGTCGACGAAGCGGCCGATCTGCTCGGCGTCACGCCGAAGACGGTGAACGCGCGCATCCGCGACGGCGTGGGCGAGGACTGGAAGCCGATCGACAACCTGCTCGCGTCGAACGACGGACTCAAGGTCTTTGTGCGCGGACACGGCTATGCGGCGGGTGATCAGGTGGAGTTGAAAGGCGTAGCCGGCGCGGAGGCGCGTTGGCGAGTCGAAGCGGTGGACGGCGACGCGCTCGCTCTGAGCGGTTCAGCGGGAGTGGAACTCGGCGCTTGGTCGGGCGCGCGGGTTCGCCGAGTCCTAACGATCCGCACGCAATCGCTGCGCCGCGCCGACCTGGGCCGCAAGATGCGTTTGTGTCACCCGGACGACATCGCTGCGATTCAGCGGCTGACCGTTGATCCGAAAGATCTATCGGCGAGAAGACTGTCTGCGAGAGATACTGCGATGCCTGTCGAAACACCCAATATGGACACTGCCGAGCGAGGCGGTATTTTTGACGACAAGCCGTTCTACCGGATCGGCAAGTTGCCGGAGTACGTGTTCGCCGTGATCAATGAGATGCGGCACAAAGCGCGCGTGGCGGGCCTAGACGTGATCGACCTCGGGATGGGCAATCCCGACGGGGCGACGCCGAAGCCGATCGTCAACAAGCTGACGGAGGCGGCGCGTGACAAACGCAACCATCGCTACTCGGCATCGAAGGGCATCTGGAGACTGCGTGAGGAATTGACCAAGCGTTACAAACGCAAATACGACGTGGACTTGGACCACGAGACGGAGACGATCGTCACGGTGGGGGCCAAAGACGCTCTGGCGCATTTGAGTTTCGCCGTCATCGCGCCGGGCGATCCGGTGGTGATGCCGGACCCGGCTTACCCGATCCATCAATGGGGCGTGGTGATGGCCGACGGCGAACAGTGGGCGCTGCCGATGCCGAGTCCGGAAGAGTTCCTCAACCAGCTTGAGGACGTTTACCGGACGCGCTCGAAGAAGCCGAAGATGATCTTGGTTTCGTTCCCGCACAACCCGACGACGCAGTGCGTGGACTTGGCGTTCTTTGAGGAGCTGGTCGCGCTGGCCCACAAGCACGGCACGATGATCTTGCACGATTTTGCCTACGCCGACCTTGGATTTGACGGCTACAAGCCGCCGAGCATCTTGCAGGTGCCGGGTGCGAAAGAGGTGGCGGTTGAGATCTTCTCGATGTCGAAGAGCTACAACATGGCTGGCTGGCGGGTGGGGTTCTGCTCGGGCAACAAGAAGATGATTCACGCGTTGGCGCGGATCAAGAGCTATCTGGATTACGGCAATTTTCAGCCGATCCAGATCGCGTCGGTGATCGCTCTGCGGGACTGCGAGGAAGAGACGCAGAAGATCGCGCAGTTCTACCAGAAGCGCCGGGACGTGCTGGTCGAGGGGTTGCATCGGGCCGGTTGGGACGTGGAGCCGCCGAAGGCGACGATGTTCCAGTGGGCGAAGATCCCGGAGCGCTATGCGTGGGCCGGGTCGTTGGAGTTCGCCAAGCTGACGTTGGAGAAATCGCTGGTAGCGGTCTCGCCGGGAATTGGTTTCGGACCGTCGGGCGAAGGGTATGTGCGGTTTAGCTTGATTGAGAACGAACAGAGGATGCGGCAGGCGTGTCGCGGCATCAAGAAGCTACTGGCGGACTAAGCCGCATCTCCTTTCTTGGGGGAGGGCTGGTAGCATGCTCCGAAGAGCATGGAGGATCTTCCGTCGAATCGCGGGTGGTCGCCGCGTCTTTCTCTTTCGCTGCGAATCCGCTTGGCGTTCCTTGCGCTGGGCCTGACGGCGATCGCGCTGACGGGGGTCTTGGCGTTGCGGGTCGCCGAGGACTCGCTTGAAACCGCCACGTTCGAGCGACTGACCGGCATCCGTGAAACCAAGAAGCGTCAGGTAGAGGCCTATCTAGCCGAGGCGGCCGCGTTTGTGGCGGCGCTTGGTCGAGACGAATCGGCCATCGACGCGCTGCTTGGTTTCGAGGCGGCCTGGCCGCCGGAGAGCGAAGACTACGGCGCGGTGCGTGCGCTGCATCACGAAGGGCTGGCGGGGCTCGCAGCGGCATTGGATTTTGAGGACCTGTTACTGATCGGCGCGGAGGATCTACGGATCCTGTATTCAGCCGGCGAGTCAGAGCATGTGGGCAAAGCATTGGACGAGCCGCCGTTCGCGGAGTCGACGTTGGCGGCGACGGCCTTCGGCGTCGTCCGCGGAGAAAGCGACGGCGGCTTGGCTGACTTTTCCCTCTTCCCCGCCCCGAGCGGCGTAGCGGCCTTTGCGGTGGCGCCCGTGGTTGCGGAGCAAAACGTGATCGGCGTGCTGGCCGCGCGGTTGTCGATTTCCAAGATCGACGAGGTGATGACTGGCGGCGGGAGTTGGCGGGAGGAGGGGCTGGGCGAGTCGGGCGAAACGTATCTGGTGGGACGCGATCGGTTGATGCGCAGCGACTCGCGCTTCCTCACGCAATCGCCGGAGCGCTACTTCGCACAACTGGAGGAGTTCGGAGCCCCTCCTGAACGCATCGAGCGGATCCGGAGCCGGGGTACGACGGTGCTGACCCAGGAGGTCGGGAGCCTTGCGGTGGATCGAGCACTGTCGGGCGAGACGGCGACGGGCGAAACGATCGACTATCGCGGGGTGTTAGTGCTGAGCTCGTTTGCGCCGCTCGATACGCTCGGCCTGGGCTGGGTGTTGCTGTCGGAGATCGACGCGGAAGAGGCTTTCGCGCCGGTAGCGGCGTTGCGCCGGCAGACGATCTGGCTCGGCGCGGGGGTCTCGCTGGCCTTCTTGGGCGTAGGGTACTTGTTCTCGCGGCGGACGACGGAACCGTTGCTGGCCCTGACCCGCGAGGTGGAGCGGCTGGGCGGCGACGACTGGCGCGATCTAGATCGGCTGGAGGCTTTTGAGAAGGCCGACGACGAGGTCGCGCGGTTGGCTCAACAGTTCGACGAGGTTAGTCGGAGACTGCGCGAGACCACCGTTTCGCGGGATTACCTGGACGACTTATTGGCGTCCATTCTGAATGCGGTGTTTACGGTGGGTCCGGTGCCGGAGACGGACGACGAGGACGCGGTCATCCGGGTCCGATCAGCGAATCCGGCAGCGGCGGCGTTGCTGGGTTACGAGCCAGGGAAGCTTCGCGACCTGCCCATAGCAGAGCTGCTCGGCAGCGGCAGCGCGCGCCCCCCGTGGGTCGACACGCTGCGTCGCGAAGGCAGGACTCCGGCGGTCGAGAAGACGCTGCGCAGGAGGGACGGGCGGACGGTACCGGTTCTGTTTACCGCAGCCCGACTCCCCTCGCGCGGGAAGGACGACGAGGCCAATGCCGTCTGCGTGGCGCAGGACATCGCGGACCGCAAGGCCGCCGAGCGCCAACTCCGAGGCCTCGCGCGGCGACTATTGACGGCGCAGGAGGAAGAGCGCAGCCGACTGGCTCGCGAGCTGCACGACGACGTAACGCAACGGCTGGGCGCATTGGCGATCGACGCTGGAAAGCTGGCGCGGGACCATGGGCAAGACCAAGTCGAACTACGCGACCTGCAGGAGCGCGCCATCACGCTGGCGCACGACGTGCAAGGACTGTCTCGGCGACTGCATCCCTCGATCCTCGACGACCTTGGCCTGGCGGCGGCGCTGCGAGCGGAAACGCAGGCACTGGGAAAGCGGCTGGACGTTCCAGTCTCATTTGCTTCCGAGGATTTGCCGGAGTCGTTTCCGCGCGAATCAGCGCTGGCGCTCTACCGCATCGCGCAAGAGAGCTTTCGGAATATCATCCGCCACGCGAGGGCGTCGGAGGTGAACGTTGAGCTGAGCATCGTCGAGAAGCGAGTCCGCTTGCTGATTGAGGACGACGGCGCCGGATTCGACCCGGCCGCGGCGCGCAATCGTGGAGGACTGGGGCTGGCCAGCTTGAGCGAGCGGGCGAGGCTGGCGGGAGGAAACCTGGTGATTCGCGCCGCACCGGGCGAAGGGGCGAGAATAACGGCGGAGGTTCCCGTGGAGGATCCAACGGAATGAGCCGAACACGCATTGTCGTCGCCGACGATCATCGAATCGTGGCCGAGGGGCTTCGCAGTCTGCTGGAGCCGGAGTATGAACTAGCGGAAGTCGTGGAGGACGGCCGGGCGCTGATTGAGGCGCACGATCGCCTGCACCCGGATGTCGTGGTCAGCGACGTGACGATGCCGCAATTGAACGGCATCCAGGCGATGCGCCAACTACGGGAGAAGGGCTCGCGCGCGAAGTTCGTGTTTCTGACGATGCACCCCGACGTGAACTACGCAGTGGAGGCGCTGGAGGCCGGAGCTTCGGGCTACGTGCTGAAACACTCGGCGCCGGAGGAGCTGGTGACGGCGGTCCGCGAGTCGCTAGCAGGGCGAACGTACATCACGCCTCGGATCGCCGGCGAGGTTCTGGATGCAATGCGCAGCGGGGCCGCTTCCAGCGTGCGGCTGACGTCGCGTCAGGCGGAGATCCTTCAGCTTGTCGCAGAAGGGCGATCGGCCAAGGAGATCGCTGCGGTGCTCGACCTATCGTCCAGGACGGTCGAATCGCACAAGTACGCGGTAATGCAGACCCTGGGAGTCAAGACTTCGGCCGAGTTGGTGCGCGAGGCGGTCAAGCGTGGACTGGTGTCCGACTAGCTTCGTGCGCCGTGGACTAGAGCGCCTTCGGCATACCGAAATTGTTCTTGACCGATACCGTAATTTTTCGGATTTCCGTTTTTGGGCTCCTTCCTTAGTCTGAGAGTGCAAGGCAGCCACGGAGGCCGCCGAGTTTGAAAGCCAAGCCAGCAGGAGGAACGACACATGACCCGCAAATTCGCTATGACGCTCATGTCCGCCGGAGCCGCGATGGTGCTCCTTGCCGCGCCTCTGGCCGCGATCGAGCCCTACTCCGAGAAGGATCTGGACCCGAAGAACCTGAGTCGCCTGGAAGAGCAGGCCAAGACCGCCGACGACTGGACCGTCCTGGGACAGATGTACCAGCGGCGCGCCGCGATGCTGGAGAAGAAAGCTGAGCGCCACGACCAGCTGGAGCAGCGCTACGCGTCGGCTCCCAAGTCGCTAATCGCCAAGCGCGGCCACGGCTGGAATACGCCGAAACGACAGGCCCGACTCGCCCGCACGGCACGTCGTGGTGCTGAGCAAGCACGGGAGGCCGCCACCGTACACCTGGCGTACGCCAAGTCTGGGGCGGTCGCAGCCGACTAACCGCCGAGCCCTATCCCGAGGAACTAGGCGCCTGCTCGCATGATGCGAGCAGGCGTTATTCGTCGCGGAGGACGACGGCAGGATCGAGGCGGGAGGCTCGGCGGACCGGGGCCAGGACGGCGACGAGGCCGACGCCGCTCAGCAGGACTACGCCGATCGCAAGGGTTGTGGCGTCGTTCGCCTCCAAGCCGTAGAGCAGCGAGGCTGCGTAGCGGGATAAGGCGAAGGCGCCGGCCACGCCCGCGGCCAAGCCGAGCGCCAGCAATCGTCCGGCTTCGCTCAAGACCAGGCGGAGCACGTCGCCGGCTTGAGCGCCAAGCGCCATCCGCACGCCGATCTCGCTGCGCTTGCGGGCGACCATGTACGACATGACGCCGTAGAGTCCGAGGGCGGCGAGGAGGGCGGCCAGGACGCCAAAGCCTCCAGAGAGATTCGCCATGAGGCGCTCAAGCAAGACCGATTCAGCGACCTCACGCTCGAGCACGCGGAACTCGACTTGGAGACCGGGGTCGACTTCGGCGATTTGGCGTTTGACGCCCGCCATCGTGGAAGCGAACGAGCCGCGTGCGCGCAGGACGTACTCCATGTCGATGGGAGAGAGGCCGTCTTGCGCGATCGGCAGGAATGCGATGGGGCGTTGCGGCTCACGCAGGCCGTTGTACTTGGTGTCTTTGACGAGGCCGACGATCTGGTAGACGTCCGGTTCTTCTCCCCTGCGAGGCTCGGTGCGGAAAGAACGGCCGATGGGGTCCTGGTCGCCGAAGAACCGGCGCACGAGTTCTTGGTTGACGACGGCGACCTGCGGCCCTCCGGCGACGTCTTGTTCGCCGAGGTCGCGTCCGGCAAAGAGCGGCGTCTCCATGGTCTCGAAGTAGCCGGGGCCAATGCGGTTGAACCAGACGTTGTCCCCGTCGGTGTGGGCCGGGTCGTCGTCGGCGTGGCAGGACTCGTTCCAGCCGCTGCCGCTGAAAGGGGTCATTAGGACGGCCGCGGCCGAGGCGACTTCAGGGAGTGTATTGAAGCCGTCTTGGAGTCGGCCGTAGACTTCGAGACGGCGCTCGGGGGCGAGGCTTGCAGTGCGCGTGTCGATGGCGGCGACGAGCACCCCTTCGCTGCGAATTCCGGTATCGCTCCCGAGCAGGTTTCGCAAGCTCTGGCCGAACAGCAAGGCTCCAACCAAGAGCACGAACGAAAGAGCGATTTGAGAGACGACGAGGGTACGGCGGAGGCCGTGGCGCTCACCGCCGCCGCCCGAACCGCGACCGCCGCGCATGGCGTCGGCGGGAGCGCCGCGTGTGGCGCGCATGGCCGGGACGAGGCCGAAGAGCAGGCAGGTGGACAGCGCCAGAGCGGCGGTGAATCCGACGACGCGCCAGTCGAGTCCCAGCCCCATTTCGACCGGGTATCCGTTGTTGCCGATGAACACCAGCAAAGCGCGACTCAGGCCGTAGGCCAAGAGCGCTCCGAGAGCCGCGCCACATCCGGCCAGCAGTAGGCTCTCAGAGAGCATCTGTCCGATCAACCGGCGGCGCGAGGCTCCGACGGCTTGGCGCAGGGCGACTTCGCGGACGCGCACGCTGGCGCGGGCCAGCAGCAAGTTGGCGAGGTTAGCGCAGGCGATCAGCAGGACCAGCGCGGTGCTGGCGAGGAGAATCCAGAGGGGCGCTTCCATCTCGCGGCGGACTTCGGAAACGCCGGCATGTGCGGAAGCGGCCTGTAGCTTGTTTTCCCGGTAACGTCGGGCGGCGTCAGGCTGGTAGCTCTCGGGAACCGATTCGCGGAAGATGAGTTCGGAGAGATTGGTGATGTGGGCGGAGGCGCGTTCAACGTCCCAGCCAGGCTTGAGTCGGCCGATGGGCGAGAGCCACCAAGCGGTCTTGTTGACGAGGCGGCCCTGGCCGTCCTCGTCGAGCAGCCGATCGGCGCAGAGCGGCACGGCGAGGTCGTAGCGGCGGGCGGGCTCGAGTCCGGCGAAGGCCGGCGGCGTGACGCCGAGGACGGGGAAACTGCGGCCGTTGAGACTGATCTCCTTGCCGATGACGGCCGGATCGCCGCCGTAGTTGCGCTGCCAGAAGGCGTAGTCGAGCATGACGCCGGCGCCGGCGCAGTCGTGAGGGTCCGTATCGGGCGAGATCCAACTCCCGAGCATGGGAGAGACGCCCGCGACCTGGAAAAAGTTCGGCGTAACGTAGAGGCCTTGGGCGTAGCGGGCCTCGCCGCCGCGACTGAGGTTGAAGCGATCCGTGCCGAAGGCGAGCAGGCTCTGGAACGCCTCTTGGTGTTCGGCCATCAGCTCGAATTGGGCGTAGGTGTAAATGTCGTGGCGGCCGGAGGACCAGCCCGATCGCATAAACCTCCCCTGATTCTCGATCGAGACTAGTTCCTCGGCGCTCGGCACGGGCAGGCTGCGCAGCCGCAGCGCATTGATCAACTGAAAGATTGCGGAGTTGGCGCCGATGCCGAGCGCCAAGGACAAGACGGCGACGGCGGCGAAGCCGGGGTTCAGGCGCAACTGCCGTGCGCCGAAGCGCAGGTCTCCCAGGAACGCCTCCAGGATGCGAACGATATCCATGTCTCGTGTTTCCTCTCGTTGTCGGATATAGCTGCCAAATCGTCTACGGGCTTCGCGTCGGGCGCGCGGGCGGCTCATGCCTTGGGCGGTCAGTTGGTCGACGCGCTCGGCGATATGGAAGGCGAGTTCTTCGTCCACCTCGGCTTCAATGCGCCTGGCCCGGAAGATGTTAGCGATGCGGGCGGCGAGACTCATGCATCCGCACCGTCGGCAAGAGGCTGCATAACCAGGGCGACGCCGCGGATGAGCCGATCCCAGCTCTCGGCTTCCTTCTTGAGTTGTCTCCGGCCCTTGGCGGTAACGGCGTAGAACTTGGCGCGGCGGCCCTTCTCGCTCAGCCGCCAGTCGGCCTTGAGCCAGCCGTCCTGCTGCATGCGGTGGAGAGCCGGGTAGAGCGAGCCCTCCTCGACGCGGAGCAGTTCGTCGGAAGCGGATTGGATTCGCTCACAGAGAGCGTATCCGTGCGCCGGGCCGCGAGCGGCGAGCGTCTGGAGGACCAGCAGGGTCAGGGTGCCTTGGAGGATGTCGTTCTTGGTGCGTCCCATGTTGCCTAGCTAGCTATACTCTAGCTAACTAGGCAACGAGTGTGACTGGGCGGGGGCGTTGTGTCAAGCTCTAGCGCTGAAACTCGGCGAGCCAGTTGAGCACGACTCGAATCGTGGGGACGGGCGGCGCGCCGACCATCTCCACGATGGTGAAGCGCTCGCCGTCCGGGGATACGTCGTAGCCCGGCGAACGGAATCCGCCCGAGAGGGCCGGGTGCCCGAAGAGCGGCTGCGGTGCGCTCGGGGTCAGGCCGTTCCGGAAATCGGGCCGCACGGAATAGAGGATGTCCCCACGGACGAAGAAGATCTCATTGCCGTCTCCGCCCCAACGCGGGGAGTCGCCGCCCTCCGGAGAGACGGAAACGGGGGCCCCTTCGCCTGAGGTCGCTTGAACGTAGATCCCGGCCTCTCCGCGCCCCCTCAATTCGTAGACGATGTACTCGCCGTCGGGCGAGAATCGCGCATCCCCGGTCGGCCCGCCGGAACTCTCCAGGGGCGTCATCTGATAGCTCCCTTGGTCGTCCGGCTCAACCACCGCGAAGCCTGGAGAACGTCGACCTCGCACCCTCACCAGGATGCGTTCCCCGATCCAATCGATGGGAGTGAGGAACTCCTCGGACTGGAAGAGCAACTCTGCTCGCCCAGTTCCACTCGCAGCCCGCACGAAGAGACCGGGCGCGCCGTTGCGGCCAGAGGAGAAGACGATCCGTTCGCCGTCGGGCGACCACACCGGCCAGCCGTCGTCGCCTTCATGCGTGGTGACCCGACGGTTGTTGGCGTTTCCGTCTTGGTGCAGCCAGACGTCCGTTCCGCCTGCATCAAACGCCGTCACGGCAACGTGCTTGCCGTCGGGCGAGACACGCGGCCCGCGGATGCCTACTTGGGGAGCGCCGACTTCGCCGATCATCTCGCCTGCGCGATCCCGCCAGACAACGCGGCGGGCGCCGCCGGTCAAGGCGTCATCGACATAAGCCAGAGTGCCGTCGGCGGAGACGCTTGGATTCCGCCCGCCCTGGGCTATCGGAAAGGCGTCGCCGGTCGCTTCCAATCGATCCAGCGCAAACGGCTGAGCCCAGATCTCAGACGTTCGATTGGGTTGATAGAAGAGGTGTCCGCTCGACGCATAGAACGGCGCGGCCCCGGGACCGATCGCGTTCACCTCGCCCGAATCGAGGTTCACGATCGTCATCTGGCCTCCCTCCGGGCTGCGCGTCTCGGCCAGGAAGAGACGCTCGCCCGAACCTCCCAGGACAATCTGCACGGCGCCGCCGGCACGTCGACCGCCTAGATCGACGTCCTCGTTGACTGGTTTAGGCGCACCGCCGACCGCGGACACCTCGTAGATCTGGAACGGCGGTCCGGAGACGAAGATTAGAGAATCACCCGACGGCGCCCATCCTCCTCCGCCGAAGAAGTCTCGGGGCAACGATGCGAGAGTGGTCGAGGGTCCGCCGCGCGCGTCGACTTTGCGGATCTCACGATCCGCGTAGTAGCCGAGCCATTCGCCGTCGGGCGACCAGAAGAGTTGGGACGCGCCCTCGGTGCCCTCGAGAGACCAGGCGACGGCTTGACTCAAGTCGCGCACCCAAAGGCGGCCGCCTTCCTCGGTAGTCAAGAAGGCGAGCCGACGACCGTCGGGAGAAATCGTCAACTGGCGAAGCTGCACGCCGGCGTCCAGCGTGCGGGGCAGGTTGACGTCGAACCGGCGCACGCGTTGCACCTGGCTGGCCGGCGCTGCGGGAGATCGACTGTACAACGCCCAGATCAACTCGCCCGCGGCAAGCGCGGCCAGGAGGCCGACGGCGACCCACAGAGTGCGGATCTTCGTGGAGGAGTCGGCGGCGGGCGCGGGCTCTCTGGGCATCGCGCGCGTCTTGCGTGGATCGTCGGCGGGGGCGGGTGCGAGGGGAGCGATCTGGGTTCGGTGGATGGAGAGCCGCTCGGAGTCTTGCTTCTTTTGGAGCGTCGCTAGGTCGAGGAGCAAGTCGTCCATCGACTGATAGCGCTCCTCGGGTTTCTTGGCGAGGCACTTGTCGACGATCCAGTCGAGTTCTACGGGGATGCGCGAACGCCGGGCAGTCAGCGGCTCGGGCTCCTCATTGAGGATCGAGTACATGGTGGCCTGGTCGTAGTGGCCCTTGAAAGGCAACTCGCCGGCGACCATTTCATAGAGCACGACGCCGAGGGACCAAATGTCGGTGCGACGGTCGAGGGAATCGCCCTGGGTTTGCTCGGGCGACATGTAGGCGATGGTGCCGAGGACGTTGTCGACTTGGGTGATTTTGGAACGGCCGGTGAGCTGAGCCAAACCAAAGTCGAGGATCTTCACCTGGGGCCGAGAGGGCGACCCGGTGATCATTAGGTTGGAGGATTTGACGTCGCGGTGCACGACGCCGCGCTCGTGCGCCGCCCGCAAGCCTTCGGCCGCCTGGCGAGCCAGTTCGACGGCTTCGCCGAGTTGCAGCGGGCCCTCGGAGATGCGCTCGTCGACGGAGCGGCCCTCGACGAAGGCCATGGCCATAAACGGTCGTCCGTCGTCTTCATCGATCTCATAAACCGTGCAGATGTTGGAGTGGTCGAGCGCCGCCGCGGCCTGCGCTTCGCGCGAGAATCGCTCTCGGTCGTCGGCGGACAAGCCCTGCTGGGCAGGCAGGAACTTGAGAGCGACGGTACGCCGAAGCTTGACGTCCTCGGCCTTGTAGACGACGCCCATTCCGCCCTCGCCCAATTGGTCGAGGATCCGGTAGTGCGAGACTGTGTCCCCGGGCTTCATCGTCCTCCGTAGTGTAGGCGGTGCGAGCCGGGATCGCGTTACTTAGACAGACTAGCCGCGGAGGTGCAGCACGGCCATTTTGAGCTCCGTCATCTCCTCGACGGCGTACTTAGGCCCTTCTTTGCCGTAGCCGCTCATCTTCAAGCCGCCGTAGGGCATCAAGTCGGCCCGCCACTGGGAGCCCCAGTTGACGTGGATATTGCCGGCATCGACCTCGCGGACGAAGCGCATGGCGTGATCGAGGTTCTCGGTGAAGATTGCAGCGGAGAGACCGTAAACGGTGTCGTTGGCGAGGGCGACGGCCTCGTCGATGGAGGCGACGGGCGTGAGAGCGACGGCCGGGCCGAAGAGTTCTTGGCGAGAGATCTTCATCTCAGGATCGACGTCGGCTAGGATCGCCGGTTGGACGACGGCCCCGGAACGCTCCCCGCCGGTGACGAGTTTGGCTCCAGCAGCTCGTGCTTCTTCAATCCATTGGTGGACTCGCACGGCGTCCTTCTCGCGGACTAAGGGACCGACCTTGGTCTCGCCCTGTTGGGGGTCGCCGGTCGTCAAGGCCTCGACTTTGGGTTTGAGGGCGTCAATCAGGTCGCCGTAGACGGCTTTGTCGACGACGATGCGTTGAGCGGAGATACAGACTTGGCCCGCGTTGGAGTAGCCGGTGGTTGCGATCGCCTCCGCCGCTTTGTCCAGGTCGGCGTCGGGCAGGACGACGACGGGCGAGTTGGAGCCGAGTTCGAGAGTGACTTTCTTGACGCCTGCGACGGAGGTGATCCTCTCGCCCACGGCCTGGGAGCCGGTAAAGCTGATCTTGCGAACTCGGCTGTCGCGACAGAGCGGCTCGCCGACTTCGGCGCCTTTGCCGGTGACGACTTGGACGGCTTCCGGCGGCGCTCCCGCCTCGATCAGGATCCGTGCGAACTGAAGGCAAACGAGCGGGGTGTCTTCCGCCGGTTTGATGATGATGGAGTTGCCGGCGGCGAGCGCGGGGCCCACCTTGTGGCAGACCAAGTTGACTGGGAAATTGAAGGGAGTGATCGCCACGACGACGCCGCACGGCACACGAACGGTGAAGCCGAAACGAGCGCCGGCGCCGGGCGCTCCATCGAGAGGGATCACTTCAGACCCCAACCTCTTCGCCTCTTCAGCGGAGACGACCAGGGTCTCGGCGGCGCGGTCGACTTCACCGCGGGCCTCGGGGAGAATTTTTCCTTCTTCGCGGGTGATCGTCAGAGCCAGCTCATCGAGGCGTTCGCGCATTAGCCGAGCCGCTTCAGACAGCCACTGCGAACGCTCGTAGCCGCTCGTGGCGCGAATCTTCTTAGCTCCTTCAACGGCGTAGGCCAACGCGCGATCGATCTGTTCAGGAGTTGCGGCTGGGATCGTATCGACCAGCGAATTGTCGTAGGGATTGCGGACTTCGATGGTCTCGGGCGAATCGACCCATTCGCCGGCCAGGAGCATTTGCATGAGGCGTAGTTTAGCTTGGACTGCGAGAATGAGGACGCGATGGGAGATTCGGAGACGCGCGGCGAACGCAACTATCTGCTCATGGGCACGGCGGCGGTGCTGATCCTGCTGGCGACGGTGGTCGCCGTCCGGCTGTGGTTTCGCGCCGCGGATCTGGACGAGCAGTTGGCTCGGGCGCAGACCGAGCGCCTGCAGCTGGAGGAACGGGTGCTGGACGCATCCCGAGAGGCTTCCGAGTTGCGCAAGAGGTCGAGCGAAGCACTGGCGCGAGCCGGGCAGGCCGAACTAGCGGCCGAGGAAGCGGCCCTAGAGACGAAGCTGGCGGAACTGGAACGCGAGATTGCGGGTCAGAGAGCGGCCGAAGCCGAGGCGATGTCAGAAGAAGCGCGGGCCGCAGCGGCGGAAGCTCGACGCGAATACGAGAAGCTGCGCGACCGTCGGCTAGGCGAGCTGAAACGGATGCAGGAGGCACTGGCGAAGATTGTGGAGACGGAGCGCACTCCGCTGGGCATGGTCATGCGTTTGGGAGAGGATTCGCTCCACTTCGATTTCGACAAGGCCGCTATTCGGGAAGGCGACAAGGAGCTGTTGAGCCGCATCGCGGGCGTTCTGCTGGCTTCGCACGGTTACCGGATTTACGTCTACGGGCACACCGACGATCAGGGCGACCCTCGTTACAACGAGGGTCTCTCGGAGCGGCGCGCGCAGTCGGTGATGAGGTACTTCCAAGAGGCGGGCGTGCCGGCGGACATCATGGAGGCCAAGGGCTACGGCCAGTCGAGCCCGCGTGCCAAAGGAGCGTCGAAGCAAGCGCGCGCGCAGAACCGGCGGGTGGAGATCGGCGTCATCGATACGGTCATCGAATACGAGGACATCGCTCCCTAGGCGTCCGTAGGATCGAAGAGTTGTAGACCTTCAAATTGACCGAAGTCGCGGTCCGCTGTCGAGAGCATTCGGACGCCGTGGGCAAGACAAAGCGCGTAGATGCGGGCGTCGTGGATCTTGGCGCCACGAACGGGCGCCTGCTCGAGAAGTTGCTTCAGAGTTCGCCAGTAGGCTGAATTCTCACGCAGCAGGGTGACGTTCGGCGCGCTGAGAAGCGCATCCACTTGCTGGACGGCAAGAGGCGGAGGGGTGGGGTTCTCGGCGAAAATTCGAGGGTTGGATACGACGCTGAGGAACTCATGAATGCACGGCCAAGGAAGCGCCCAAGCGGCCGGGCTCTCCACCGTGGCACGCAGCCAAGCTCGAGCGGGCTGATGATAGGGAGAGTCGCTGCGGTGCGCAAACACCAGGATGTTGGTGTCAACCGCGGTCATCACTCTCGCGTGGTGGCAGGTCCGCCTCGTCATAGGCCAGTTCGTGCAGCCGTTTCCAGTCCAGGCCTGGCCGAAGCCCTCCGGATCCGTAGCTGAGGTCTGGAAAGCGATAGCGGCCGGAGTCTTCCTTGGCCCGCTCCAGATAGTCCCTGAGACTACCTTCAAACACCTGACGGAATGAGACGCCCCGTCGCGCAGCGTGAGCCTTGGCTTCGCGAAGCAAGTCGTCCGAGATTTCGACAGTCGTCTTCACGTCCTCAGTATAGACGACCCGTAAATATGGGACCATGGCGACTTGGCTCGAACTAGACGGATCGGAGCGCACGTCTCGATTGCTGGATCGCTGCTGCGCGCGATTGCGGAAGCCGAGGAGTTGGCGGTCAATACGATCCAGATCTTTTCGCGCAGTCCGCGGATGTGGAAGGCGCCGCCGCTGGACCCGGAGCAGGTCGAGGCCTTCCGGAAGGCCCGTGAAGAGCACGGGATCGGACCGTTAGCCGTCCACGCAAGCTACCTGCTCAACATGGCGTCTCCCGACGCGGTGAACCGTAAGCGCTCCATTGCGAGTTTCCGCGACGAGTTGGAACGAGCGCGGATGTTGGGCGCCGACGGACTGGTGCTGCACCCCGGCAGCGCGAAGGGTTACGACGCGCCGGATCCGGCGATTGCGACGCTGGCGGAGTCGATCGCGGAGGCGACGGAAGACTTCGACTGGGACGGGCTGGAGCTACTGCTTGAGAACACGGCCGGGGGCGGTTCTTCGCTGGGCCGCAGCTTTGAGGAACTGGCGGCGATCCGCGAAACGATCCTCTCGAAGACGGACATCCCGGTCGGCTACTGCATCGATACGGCGCATACGTTGGCCGCCGGATATGAAATCACGACGCGGGAGGGGTTGCGCGAGACGGTAAAAGCCGTCGATCGAACGCTCAGCCTTGATAGGGTGAAGGTAGTCCACGCCAACGACTCGAAGTCGCCTCTCGGGTCGCGCTTGGACCGTCACGAGCACATTGGAGAGGGCAAGATCGGGCGCGAAGCTTTCGCGCGAATCGTCAACCATCCCAAGCTGCGCTCGAAGCCTTTTATCCTAGAAACGCCGCACGGCGAGGACGGGACGCACCAGCGGAACGTCGAAGCCCTGCGGTCTCTGATCCGGTAGTCATCGAAATGTCTGAACGCGTATTCAACCCGCAAGAATTCGAGTCGAAGTGGCAGAGCCGCTGGAACGAGACGAAGTTGTACGAGACTTCGACCGACCAGTCGCGCCCCAAGTACTACGTGCTGGAGATGCTTCCCTACCCTTCGGGCACGTTGCACATGGGTCACGTCCGAAACTACTCGATCGGCGACGCGCTGGCGCGCTACAAGCGCATGCGGGGATTCCGCGTCCTGCATCCAATGGGCTGGGACTCGTTCGGGCTGCCCGCTGAGAATGCGGCGATCAAGAACAAGCAAGACCCCGGCGCCTGGACGCGTTCGAACATCCAGAAGATGAAGGAGCAGCTGGCGTCGTTCTCCTTCAGTTACGACTGGGACCGAGAGATCTCCTCTTGCGAGCCGGAGTACTACCGCTGGAACCAGTGGTTCTTCATCCGGATGTTCGAGAAGGGGCTGGCCTATCGCAAGAAGAGCCAGGTGAACTGGTGCCCGGAGTGCGCCACCGTGCTCGCCAACGAGCAAGTGGTCAACGGTTGCTGCTGGAGACATGAGACGACGACGGTCATCCAGAAGGAACTCGACCAGTGGTTCTTCAAGACGACGGCCTATGTACAGGAACTGCTCGATGACCTGAAGGAGATCGAGGAAGGCTGGCCGGATCGCGTCGTCACGATGCAGCGGCACTGGATCGGGCGCTCGGAAGGGACCGAGGTCGATTTTGAGCTGGAAGGGTCCGATGAGAAGGTGCAGGTGTTCACGACGCGCGTGGATACGATCTACGGCGCGACGTGCGTGATCCTGGCGCCGCAACATCCGTGGGTGGAGCAGTTCGGACTCGCCGAGAAGGCTGAGCCGATGATCGAGGCGCAAAAGGACGACGCGCAAAAGGGGAAAGACGCGGACGAGCGCGAGAAGGACGGCTTCTTCACCGGGCGCTACGCGGTCAATCCGTACAGCGGCGAAAAGGTTCCCATCTGGGTCGGCAACTTCGTTTTGTGGGGCTACGGTACCGGCGCAATCATGGCCGTTCCGGCGCACGACCAGCGTGATTTCGAGTTCTGCCGCAAGTTTGGAATTCCCGTCGTGCCGGTGATTCAGCCCTCGGACGGCGAGCTGCCCGACGGCGAGCAGATGACCGAAGCTTATGTCGAGTACGGCGTCGCGGCGGTCTGCGGCCAATGGAGCGGGCAGAGCTCAGCCGACGCCAAGAAACAGATGACGGCTCATGCCGAGGCCGAGGGATTCGGCGAAGGCGCGGTGACGTTCCGTCTGCGCGACTGGGGGGTCTCGCGGCAGCGCTACTGGGGCACTCCGATCCCAATGGTCCACTGCCTGGAGTGCGGAGTCGTGCCGACGCCGGATTCGGAGTTGCCCGTCTTGTTGCCGGACAACGTGAATCTGACGGGCGTCGGAGAATCGCCGCTACGGCAAGTGCCGGAGTTCGTGAACACGACGTGCCCGAAGTGCGGCGGGGCGGCTGAGCGCGAGTGCGACACGATGGACACGTTCGTCGATTCCTCGTGGTACTTCTACCGCTACACGGACCCGAAGAACGCCGAGGCGCCGTTTGCGAAAGAAGCCGCGGCAGCCTGGTTCCCGATCGACCAGTACATCGGCGGCGTCGAGCATGCGGTCCTGCATCTGATCTACTGCCGTTTCTGGACGAAGGTGATGCGCGACCTGGGCTTAATCACTTGGAACGAACCCGCGGCGCGCCTGTTCACACAGGGCATGGTGATCAAAGACGGGGCCAAGATGTCGAAGAGCCTCGGCAACGTAGTGAGCCCGGAGGAGATGGTCACGAAGTACGGGTCGGATACGGCGCGAGCGTTCTCGCTGTTTGCGGCGCCGCCGGATAAGGATCTGGACTGGCATGAGGCTGGAGTGGAGGGAATGTCGCGCTTCTTGGCGCGCGTTTTCCGGCTGGTCGACCGCCATGCGGGTTCGGGTGCCGCGCCGTCGACGGAGGCGTCCAACGGGGCCGACAAAGCGATCCTGCGGAAGCTGCACCAGACGATCGAGAAGATCACGGCGGATTTTGAGTCCCGCTGGCACTTCAACACCTCGCTCGCCATGGTGATGGAGTTGACCAACGAGATCTACGCGCTGGAGGCGGAGCTCTCCGAGGGAGTACTGGCGGAGGTTCTGCGCAAGCTGACCTTGGTGCTGGAGCCGTTCGCTCCGCACCTGTCTGAAGAGTTGTGGGAGATGCTCGGCGAGCGAGGGCCCGTGTTGAATCATAGGTGGCCGGAGTTCGACGCCGCGCTGGCGACGGAGGACGAGGTCGAGGTGCCGGTGCAGGTCAACGGCAAGATGCGCGGCAAGCTGACGGTCGCCAAAGGAGCCGGGGAGGACGACGTGCTCGCGGCGGCGAAAGCGGACGAGAACGTGGCGCGGCACTTGGACGGCGCGACGATCCGCAAGGTGATCTATATTCCGGACAAGCTGCTGAATATCGTCGCCAAGTAACGAAACTATAATCGGGGAATATGCGCTCGGTCTATTCCCTCATTCTCTCTCTTATTTTCTGTCTTTCCACCGCAACCGCCCAGACGCTGGAGGCTCCTGCTCGCGTTGAGGCGGGAGGCTCCTTCGAAGTGACGGTCAGCGGCGCGTTGCCCGGCAACACCGTCGTTTCCATCGTCAAGAAGAGTCACAAGCCGGGTCGCGGCCCGCTCTACGCCTACTTCCACAAACCGCCGACGACGAAGTTGCGGGCGCCCGACGAGCCCGACGAGGACTACGAACTTCGCCTCCTGGAGAATCACCGGACGCTGCTGGCGACTCGGCCGATCGCTGTCGACGGGGTGAGCGCGACCCTGGACGCTCCGGATACGGTTGGCGCCGGATCGGCCGTCGCGGTGAGTTGGACGGGCCCCAACAACCGCGGCGACACGATCCGCTTGGCCGAGGTTGGCGCCGCGCCGACCAAGCACCTGGCGCGGACGTATCCGGGCAACGCCAATCCGGTGAAGCTCGTCGCGCCCGACAAGCCCGGCGAGTATGAGATCCGCTACATCACCGGTCAAGCGTCCACGATCCTCGTCGCGCGAAGGATCAGCGTCGGCGGGACGTCGGCGTCGGTTGAGCCGCCGGCCGAAGTCGAAGCCGGCGCCCTGCTGGAAATCGCCTGGGAGGGGCCGAACAACCCGGGCGACGTGATCAACGTCGTGCCCGTGGGCGGGTCGAAGCGACAGGCCTGGGGATACCCAGGGAACGGCAACCCCGCGACGATGACGGCGCCGCTCAAGGCGGGCCAGTACGAGGCGCGTTACCAGACCGGACAGTCGCGGGCCGTGCTGGCTCGGGCGCCGCTGAAGGTCGTCCCGGCGCAGCAGTCTCCAGGAAGGCTGGCCGTGACCTCGGCAGCCAAGGGAGGCTTGGCGGGCGCCGCAGTGGAGATCATCCTAGACGCCTCAGGCAGCATGCTGCAGCGGATGGGCGCCGAGCGTCGGATTGAGGTGGCCAAGCGCACGCTCTCGGAGTTAACCGCAGACGTCATTCCCGGCGGCGCGCCGTTCGCCCTGCGCGTGTTCGGCAAGGAGGTCGGTTCGTGCCAGACCGATCTGGAGATTGCGCTCTCACCGCTCAACGCCTCCGCGGTAGCCGCCAAGATCGGCGCTATTGAGGCGAAGAACAACGCCAAGACGCCAATTGCTGACTCTCTGGCGAACGTCGCGTCCGATCTTCGCGGCGTAAAGGGCGAACGCGTGGTCATCTTAATCACCGACGGGGAGGAGACTTGCGACGGCAACCCGGCCAAGGCGGTCGCGGCGCTGCGCGCGGGCGGCGCGGACGTGCGCGTGAACATCGTCGGCTTCGCGATCGACGACCAGGCGCTCGCAGAGACATTCGCCGACTGGGCGGATCTTGGCGGCGGAACTTACTTCTCGGCCAACGATGCCGCCGCACTGAGAGCCGCGCTGACGGGTGCGCTCGAGCGGCCGTTCGAAATCGTCGATTCCGCCGGACGCATCGTCGCTCGCGGGGTTGCCGGAGACGATCCGGTCACGTTGCCTCCAGGGGCGTATACGGTGAAGTCGGGCGGGGCCTCGCGCAAGGTACAAGTCGAAGCCGGGAAGACCGCTACCGCCGCCTTCTAGTCGCTCGGTAGACTAAGAGAGCGAATGCGTTGGGCGATCGGCTTATTGGTTTTGGCGACGACGGCGGGTACGGCGGAAGAGTCGCGTTTCTCGCACAAGCTGCACATCAAGGAGGTCGGGCTGCCCTGCGCGGCCTGCCACTCGGCGGTGAAGACGTCCACCGCGGAGACGGACGACAACCTCCCAGCCTCGGAGACTTGCCTGGCCTGCCACAACGGCGGCGAAGCTCCTGAGATCGACGTTGCTTGGCTTGACGAGCATGAGGCCGCGGAACGCAGGTTCCGCTTCAACCACGAGTTTCACCTTGCGATGGGCAACGTTGCGCCGATCATTGCGGCTGCGATTGAGTCGGGCGATTACCTCGGCCATCCGCCGGACTACGGCGATGCGTTGAACACGACCAACGCGTGCGCGGCGTGCCATCGCGGACTCAACCAAGCCGACGTCGTCGATTCAAAGGTCCACCTTCCAGCGATGACGGACTGTCTCGTCTGCCACAACAAGGTCGACAACCCGTTCTCGTGCGAACAGTGCCACGCGTCGGATTTCCAGCTGAAGCCGGCCGACCACTCGCGCAACTTCGTCGACCAGCACTCGACCGGCAGGATGGGTTTCGACAAGCTGACTTGCCAGCCGTGCCACGGCCAGAAGTTCACTTGCATGGGCTGCCATTGAGAGCCGTCCCTGACGGTCGGCCAAATAAGCTAGGCTTATGAATTGGACGCCGTTAGTCTCTCTCAGCTAAAGATCTTCCGGGACATTGCGCAGGCGCGCAGCGTGTCTCGAGCCGCGGAGCTGAACCATGTTTCGCAGTCGGCTGCGAGTCAGTCGCTCAAGAGCCTGGAGAAGCAGGTACACCTCGACTTGGTCGATCGGCGGCGGCGGCCGCTGCGGCTCACACAGGCGGGTGAGATCTGTTTTGAGGCGGCTCGGGACTTGGTTCGCCGCTACGAGCAGATGGAGGCTCAACTGGAGTCGTTGCGGGAAGAATTGGAGGGCTCGCTGCGCGTCGTCTCGATCTACTCGATCGGGCTCTATGAGCTAACGCAGTTGCGGGAAGAGTTCCAACGGCTGCATCCGCGCACCAAGGTGCATCTGGAGTTCGCGCGGCCCGAGGACGTCTATCGTGCGGTAGTTGAGGATCGCGCCGACCTCGGGCTGGTCAGCTACGCCGCTCCGACGCGCGAGATCGACACGATCGATTGGCGCCGCGAGCGCATGGTGCTCGTCTGCCACCCGCAAGACCGGCTCGCTTCGACGCAATCGGTGCGCGCGGCGGAGTTGGCCCGTGAGGACTTCATCAGCTTCGACCCGGGCCTCAAGATTCGGCACGCGATCGATCGGTTCCTGAGGGCTCACGGGGTTCACCGGGAGGTCGCCTATGAGTTCGACAACATCCAGATGATCAAGGAGGCGCTCTCGCTCGGGCAGGGGGTCAGCATCCTTCCGGAGCGGACGGTCCGGCAGGAGACGCAGGAAGGACGTCTGGTGGCGCTCCCGATCGAGCCGGAGGTTCCCGAGAGGCCCGTGGGCATTGTGCAGCGTCGCAAGAAGCGTCTTTCGCGCACGGCGGAGGAATTTCTCGGGTTTCTGAGGGAACACGCCGAGCCGTAGGCGGATATACTTCGGACGAGGTCCCAACTATGCGAAGAATCGTGATCAGCCTATTTTCAGCTGCGCTCCTAGCCCTGACGTTCGCCTGCGGAGCGGCCGAGCCGGTCGCCGAGGCCCCGGCGGCGGAAGAACACGCGCCTGGGAGCCATGATCCTGTAGAGGTCGCCGACGCGACGGAGTTCGACGCAGCCGCGCTACAAGCGCGGCTCGAAGCTGGAGAGGAAGTGTTTCTGCTCGACGTTCGCAACCCGGATGAACTGGTCGAGCACGGACAGATTGAGGGCGCGGTGAATATTCCGATCGACGAACTGGAATCGCGCCTCGAAGAAGTTCCTGAAGGGATGCCAGTGGTGACCTACTGCATGCGCGGCGGGCGCGCTTCCCGTGCGGCGGACACGCTGCGGAAGGCCGGCCGGACGGACCCGATCGAGTACGGCGGCATTACCGCCTGGAAAGAAGCGGGGAACCCGGTGGTCCAACCCGAAGGCGAGTAAGTGACCACGCCGCGGGTATCCTCGACCCAGCGGCGAGTCGTTCGCTATTACACCGAGGCCAGCCAAGACTACGAATCTTGGAGCCCCGGCTTCAACATGCACTTCGGTTATTGGCGGAGCGGACTCAATCCGTTCCGGCTGGAGCCGATGCTGGAAGAGATGACGCGGCAGGCGAGCGCACGGTTGGCGCTGCCGAACGAGCGGGTACAGATCCTGGATGCCGGCTGCGGCCTAGGCGCCTGCGCCCGACGTGCTTCTCTCGAGTACTCGGCCTGGCGAATCCACGCACTGACGCTCGTCGGTGGACAGACGCGTCAAGCGCATCTGCTGACGACGGCCGCCGGACTCGCTAAGCGAATCGGCTTCATCCAAGGGGACTACTGCCGCGCCCCGTGGGCCGACGGAGCCTTTGACGGAGCGTATGCAGTGGAAAGCGCTTGCCATGCAGACGGACCGGACAAGGGCGAGTTCATCGACGAAGCAGCGCGGTTGCTGAAGGCTGGCGGACGGCTGGTTGTGGCGGACGGTTTCTTGAAGCACTCGCGGCCGATGAACCGGCTGTTTCGAGCCTGCTACGTGCGCGTTTGCCGGAACTGGGCCGTTGAGAGCTTCGCCGACCGCGACGCTTTTACAGAGAGACTGGTGCGCGCCGGTTTCCGCGACGTCACGGTGGAGGAAATCTCTTACCGGATCGCACCGTCCGTTATGCACATTCCGCTGGTGACCGCTCGGTTTTTGTGGCGAGAGTTGCGGCGGACGGGGCTGCAGCTGAACGACGCCCGGTGGGGCCACCTGTTGGCTTGTGTACTGTCGCCGGTAGTCGGCGCTGCGCGGGGGCGGTTCGGATACTACTTGATCACAGCTACGAAGGCCTAGCGGCGCGCGGTCCAGGGTAGCGTCGGCACGTCGTTGCACTCGCCGACGAACCCGCGCAGCGTGCGGCCGTCCTGCTGCTGAAAGGTGATCCGGCCCCAGTTGCGCGTTCCGCTGAGTTCGTCGTCGCAGACCGCCTGTTCCGAATCGTCGAACCAGTAGGCATGGACGACGGCGCCGTCGGTCCGTCCGGTGATTTCACCGAAGCGGCCCTTGCCGGAGAAGAAGCCTTCTACGGTGCCGGCGTCGTCGGTTGCAACGATCCAGGATACGCCCGAGGCGGTCGTGAACCGGCCTGTCGGAGGTTCCCCGAAAGCGGGGTCGTCCACGCCGGGAAGGCTGGCGGTCCAAGCCAACGCTAGGCCGAAAACGGCGGCGGCAAACCAAATTGAGTCGCGGAACATTACGTTGATCCTTCTAAAGAGATCAACGCGCTGGAAGAGAGTCCCGTTTCAACTATTCGGCTCGGAAGCCGCCGGCGGAGTGCGATCCGTCACAGTAGGGTTTATTTTGGGAGAGGCCGCAGCGGCACAAAGCGGCCTTGGTGAGGCGCACCTCGCCGTCGGTGCCGGTGAGCGTGACGGGGCCGCCGGTCAGGAGGGGACCGTTGGGAGCGGTCTGGACTTCGAGCGGCCCCTCGGCCTCGCCTTCAGCCCCGGCGGTGCGCCCGACGCCGCCGGGATCGGTGAAGCCGGCTTCGGAGTGCGAGTTGTCGCAGAACGGCTTGTTCTTGCTGGCTCCGCAGCGGCAGAGCGCGAGACGCGTGTCGGACACGACGGTCTCGCCGTCCATGCGCTTGACGCTGAGCTCGCCGCGGGCAATCAACGGGCCGTCGGCCTCGATGCGGATTGTGTTTTGGGCGGGTATGGGCAGGAGCGCGGAGCCCTCAGCATCGACGACGGAGAGCGCGCCGGTGGGGCAACGATCGACGACGGCGACGAGCTGGTCCACGGAGGCCTTGTCGGGCGAGACCCAAGGCTTGCCTTTGGGATCGAAGACTTCCGGGGCGCCGTGGACGCACTCGGCGGCGTGGAAACAGCGCGGCAGGTCGTAGCGGACGGTTGCCTGTTGACCCTTGTATTCTTTGGAAGCCATGATTGGACGCAACGATAGCGTGCGTCCGGGGAGGGCGTCAAACTCCATGCTGGAAGAAGCGAAGAAGCAACTCGACGAGCAGGGCTATGTCTTGTTGCCCGGCGTCATCACGGATACGCGCAGAGAGGCCCTGGCTTCTCGACTGGGAGAGTTGTACGCGGCCGAGGGCCCGGAGGCTGGCTCGGAGTTTCGTACCGAAGCCGGCGCGAATCGTCTTGCGAACTTGGTGAACAAGGGCGCGATCTTCTCCGACGTAGTGGTAGAGCCCGAGGTCGTCGAGCTGGCGCGCCACGTACTGGGCCAGGATGTGAAGCTGAGCAGCCTCAATGCGCGTTCCGCGCTGCCCGGCGGGGAATCCGCGCAGCCCCTGCACGTGGACATGGGGCTGCTGCCTGACGAAAAGGGACCTTCAGGTCTCAATTCGATTTGGATGCTGGACGAGTTCCGATTGGACAACGGTAACGTGCGTCTGGTTCCGGGTTCTCATACGCTTGGATTGCGCCCGCAGGACGCGCTGGCGGACCCTTCGGCGCCCCATCCTGAGGAGTTGCGCGTGACGGGAAACGCCGGCGACGTCTTGGTCTTCAACGCGCACCTCTGGCACGCGGGTACGGCCAACGAGAGCGACACGCCGAGATTGGCGCTCAACTGTTTCTACTGCCGCCGCGACCAGCCGCAACAGGTATGGCAGAAGAGATGGCTGGACGAAGCGTTGCAGTCGCAAATTGACGGCGAACTGCGCTCGTTGCTGGCGCTTGACGACCTGGAGAATGATCGACTGAGTGAGAATCCGGCGGAGCGCAGCGGATTCATGAAGGCGACACGCTAGGGGCCGGCTCTAGCCGATCTCCATGATCTCCTTCTCTTTGACCGCGGACGACTCGTCCAGCTTCTTGATGGTGGAATTGGTCAACTCTTGAATGTCGTCGTGGGCGGAGCGGCCATCATCCTCTGAGATGGTGTGATCCTTCTCCAGTTTCTTGAGGGCGTCGTTGGCGTCGCGGCGAACCGCACGAGCGGCGACGCGATGCATCTCCGTCATCTGGTGAAGATGCTTAACGAGTTCGCGCCGGCGTTCCTCATTGAGCGCAGGAATGGCAATGCGAATGATCTTGCCGTCGTTCTGCGGGTTGAGGCCGAGTTCGGACTGCTGGATGGCGCGCTCGATGGCGCCGATCTGGGTGGCGTCCCACGGCTGCACGGTGATCAGGGAAGCCTCGGGCGTGGTGATGGTCGCCATCTGACTGAGCGGAGTGACGGCGCCATAGTAGTCGACCTTGATGGGATCAAGCAAGTGCACGGAAGCGCGCCCGGTGCGGATGGTGGCCATCTCGCGCCCTAGGTCCGTGATGGTCTTCTCCATCTTCTCTTCCGCTTCCATCTCGATTTCTTCAATCGATTCGCCGTGAATATGAGACATCTGATTCTCCCGTTTTGGTGGATGCTACGCCATCAGCGTGCCGATGTTTTCGCCTGCCGCCAGACGCCCGACGGCTCCAGCTTCAGCGAGCTTGAAGACACGGACCGGCATGGAGTTTTCGCGACACAGTGCGACGGCAGCCGCGTCCATGACGCCTAGATTCTTTTCGAGCGTTTCAGCGTACGATATTTTCTCATAGCGCACGGCGGCGGAGTGCTTGTTGGGATCTTTGTCGTAGACGCCGTCCACCTGCGTCGCCTTGGCGAGCAAGTCGGCGCCGATCTCCACCGCGCGCAACGACGCCGCCGTGTCGGTGGAGAAGTAGGGGTTGCCGGTGCCGGCGCCGAAGACCACGGCGCGACCGGCCTCGAGGGCGGTGACGGCTTTGCGTCGGTCGAAGCGCTGGACGAGCGGTTCCATCGCGACGGCGCTCATCGCTTCGGCGGGCAGGCCGTTTTGGGTGAGCAGGTCGGCGAAGGCAACGGCGTTGATGACGGTCGCAAGCATCCCCATGCGGTCGACCGTTTCGCGCTCGAGTTGGGCGGAGGCGTCGCGGGTTCCGCGGAAGAAGTTGCCGCCGCCGACGACGATGCCGAACTGCACGCCGGAGCGGGCTGCTTCGGCGACTTCAGCGGCGATGGCCGAGGCGCGGTCGGGGTCGAGGCCGAACTCCTTGTCGCCTCCCAGGGCTTCGCCTGAGAGCTTCAGCAGGATTCTTCGGTAGGCAGGCATCGTGCGGACTTCCGATTGTCGCAAACCCAGGCGTCAGCGGGCCCGACATCCCGCCGGCGGAGCCTCCGTGGGTGAATCCGTACGCTTCCATTAATTCTTTAGTTGACAACCCACGCCCCGTCTATTAATTTCTTAATTGTAAATGCCGCGAAAGACTTCTCAGACGCTGACCGACGCCGAACTCCGCCTGATGGAGGTGTTGTGGAAGCACGGCCCTTCGACGGTGGCGGAAGTGACGGAGGCAATTCCCAAGCGGGACAAGGTCGCCTACTCGACCGTGTTGACGACGCTGCGCATCCTGGAGCGTAAGGGCTATCTGACTCACGAGGAGCGTGGGCGTGCGTTTGTCTATCAGACGGTGGTGGACAGGGAGCAGGCGCGGGTTTCGACTGTTCGGCACCTGCTGAAGCGGTTTTTCGACGGCTCGCCGAGCGAACTGTTGCTCAACGTGATTGAGAACGAGGACTTGAACGAAGAAGAGCTGAGGCGAGTCCGCAAGGTGCTCCAGGAGGCCGACGGTGACCGCTGAATCCTGGGCCGCTACGGTTCTTTCGGCCGGAGCGAACAGCCTTTGGCTGGCGCCGCTGATTCTGCTTTGCGCGGAAGGGGCTCTACGGCTGTGCCCGGAACTCTCAGCGTTGCTGCGTTACCGGCTGTTGCAGGCCGCGTGGCTCACGGCCGCGGTCGCGCCGTGGCTGCCGACGCTGGAGTTCGAATCATGGGGGCAGGCTGCTGGAGCGCTTCCGGCGGTTGCAATCAATTCCGTTCCCAGTTCAGGCGTGTTGACGCCGGAAGCGGTCAGCGGCTGGGCTGCGCCCCCCTGGCTGGCGGCGGCTTGGGCGCTGGGTGTCGTCTACGGTTTCCTGCGTTTGGCGGCGGGTTGCCGTGGAGTCGTGCGGTCGAAGAGGCTAGCGGCGCCAGGGCCGGATGAGCTGGGCGAATTATTCGAGCGACGTTCGGCCCAGCTGCGGCTCGGGCGTCGATTTCGGACGCTCTTCTCCGAAGAGGCGTGGGCGCCGCTGGCGGCCGGATGGGTTCGTCCAGCGGTGCTGCTGCCGCGCGATCTTCCCGAGCAACTCCAGTCCAGCGACGTGGAGAGACTTTGGACGCACGAGGCGGCGCACTTGGAGCGCTGGGACGACTGGGCGCGGCTTGTTGAGCGTGCGGCGCGAGCGGTCTACTTCTTCAATCCGGCGTTCTGGATTGCCGGTCGGCGCTTGGACTTTTTGAGAGAGGCGGCTTGTGACCGCTGGGCGGCTGACCGCTTGGGCGACTCACGTGGCCTGGCAGGCGCATTAGCTCGATTGTTGTCGGCTCGAGTAGAGCCGCACGGATTGGCCCCGGCAGCGGCCGGTCGACCTGGTGATTTGGAAAGGAGGATTCGTATGTTGACTCGACAGACCCCAGAAATTTCGAGCTCCCAGCGAAGGGTGGGCTCGGCCTTAGCCGCCGCGCTGGCCGCGGGCGCTCTCGGCTTCGCCTTGGGTGCGCCGCGCCTCGTCTTGGCGCAGGCCCCCGCGGCTCCGGCGGTTGCACCGTCTCCGCCAGTAGTTCCACAGGCTCCGGCGCCGGTGGTCGTTGCTCAGACGCCGACTCCGCCCGCTCCTCCGGCCCCGCCGGCGGCTCCGAGTCCAACGCCAAATCCGGCGCCAAGCCCGCAACCTAGGCCGTCTCCGCGTCCACACGTAGTGGTCGCGCAGAGTCCGAACCCGGTGGTCACGCCGCCAAGGCCACCACAGCCACCCCGCGTCCGAGTGGATGTGGACGTCCAAGAAGACGTGAAGCGGACGATGCGCTTCCACGAAGAGATTCAACCGGAGATCGAGGCGATCTCAGAGATTGCCGCAAAGATCGGCGCCGCGGTCAGCGAGATCGATATGCAGGAGATGAACTTGCGCGCGCAAGAGCTCAGCCGGCACGTGCAAGAGCATGTGGCTCCGCTGGCGAGCGAGATGGCGCAGCTCGGCGCCCGGATGCGCGAGATGGGCAAAGATTCGGCTGGCTTCGAGCGACTCCGTGAGCAGATGGAGCAACTGGAGCAGCGGCTACACGAGAAGGAAGAGATCCTCCAGGAGATGGAGGCCCAGGTGGAAGCGGCCGCAGCCAGGGCGCGTCCGGACGAATCGCGCATCCAGGAGCTCGAACAGGAGATGAAGATTCACGAAGAGCGCATCCAGAAGAAGGAGCAGGAATTCGAGGCCAAGGAGAAGGAACGCAAGCAGAAGGCGAGGGTTCTATAGTCAGTCGCCGCGACAAAGCATAGAAAAAGGGGCCGACGCCGGAAGGCGGCGGCCCCTTTCAAGTTGGAACAGCGAAGAGGCTTACTCTTCGCCGATCTTGAATCGCGCAATGCGACCGATCGAGATGTTCTCGCCCATCTTGGCGATCGACTCGGTGATCAGTTCCTGGATGGTCTTCGAGTTGTCTTTGACGAACGGTTGCTCCAGCAAGACCACTTCCTCGAAGTACTTGCCCATACGGCCCTCGACGATCTTGTCGACGACTTTCTCAGGCTTGCCTTCGGCCAAGGCGCGGTCCCGTTGGATGACGCGCTCCTTGTCGAGGTCCTCTTGGTTGACTTCCTCGCGGCGAACGAACTGCGGAGCGGTTGCAGCCACGTGCATCGCAATGTCCCGGGCAAGCGCCTGGTAGTCGTCGGTGCGGGCGACAAAGTCGGTTTCGCAGTTCAGCTCGACCATGACGCCGAGTTTTCCGCCGGGGTGGATGTAGGGAACGACGAGACCTTCATTGGCCGCGCGATCCGCTTTCTTCTGAGCGACCTGGATGCCGCGCTTGCGCAGTTCGACTGCTGCGGCTTCGACGTCGCCGTTGGTCTCCACGAGCGCTTTCTTGCACTCCATGAATCCGGCTCCGGTGAGGTCCCGGAGCTCTTTGACTAACTTCGCGCTGATGTCGGCCATGACTATATTCTTCCTATCTGGTTCGCTTCATCGGACAAAGGACGTAGGCCTTCGACCGCTCGCCGTGAGCGGTCGAAGGCGACTAGATTGATGCGCCGGGCCGGGACTAGGCGGTCGGCGTTTGGTTCGGGTCGACGGCGTTGGCGTCCGGGTAGACGACGCCCTTTTCAGTAACCATCGCGCCGTCTTCGGTCATCACGGCGTATTCGCCGTCGGGAGCGACCATGGCCGCGCCTTCGCCGAACTCTTCGCCGGTGGCCAAGTGGGCGCCTTCGATGATCGCGTCGGCGACCTTCTCAGTAAACAGACGGATCGCGCGCAGCGCGTCGTCGTTGCCCGGAATGACGTGGTCGATCGGATCGGGATCGGAGTTCGTATCGACGATGGCGATGACCGGGATGTTGAGCCGGTTCGCTTCCGCGATGGCGATCTCTTCCTTGCGCGAATCGATGACGAAGAGGGCGTCCGGGAGTCCCGGAATGTCCTTGATGCCGGCGATATTCGCGGTGAGGTGGCGACGTTCGCGTTCGAGCCGAGAGATCTCCTTCTTGGAGCGGCCTTCGTAGCCTTCCTCCTCGGAGAGCCGTTCGAGTTCCTTGAGCCGTTCGATCGATTTCTGCGCGGTGACCCAGTTGGTCAACAAGCCGCCGAGCCAACGGTGGTTGATGTAGTACTGGCCGCAGCGCTGAGCCTCTTCAGCGACGGCTTCTTGCGCTTGGCGCTTGGTGCCGACGAAGAGGATCGATTTGCCGGCGGACGACAACTCGGTCATGTAGCGAAGCGCTTCCTTGAAGAGCTTCAGAGTCTTCTGCAGATCCACGATGTGGATGCCGTTGCGTTCGCCAAAGATGTATTCATCCATCTTTGGATTCCAGCGCCTGGTCTGGTGCCCGAAGTGTACGCCTGATTCGAGCAGTTCTTTCATTGTGATTTGAGGCACGTGGTCCTCCTTATTGGGTATGGGTAACCCGGGTTGTAGTTACTCGCTCCAGGGGGAGCAAGGCAAGGCGCGAACGAGCCGACGGTCCAAGCGGGATTAGACGGCTTCGCGCGTGAAAAGCTTTCAAATAAGGGCGGCTGCGACCTAGCGCTTCGAGAACTGGAAGCGTTTCCGGGCGCCGGGCTGTCCGTACTTCTTGCGCTCGTGCTTGCGCGGATCGCGGGTGAGATACCCGGCCGACTTCAGCGTGGGGCGCAATTCCCCGTTGTACTTCTCCAAGGCACGCGCGATCCCGAGGCGAGCCGCGTCGGCTTGACCGGCGACGCCTCCGCCGCCGGCGAGAATCAGGATGTCGAACTTGCCGGTGGTCTCGGTGGCGTTGAGCGGTTGCTGCACGACGGCGCGCTGCAGGGCTGTGGGGAAGTACTCCTCAAGCGAGCGCTGGTTGACGACGATCTTGCCCGAGCCGGGGCGCATGAAGACGCGCGCGATCGCGAGCTTGCGGCGACCGGTCGCCAGATACTGAGTTTGTCCCGTTTGCACGATTCGATTCCTCTAGGTGAAAACTAGCGCGTCGACCGACGCGGCCCGTTGTGAATTTCAAGCGCCGTCGGATTCTGCGCCTCATGCGGATGCTCCGCTCCGGCGTAAACCTTCAAGCGACTCGCCAATTGGCGGCCCAACTTGTTTTTGGGCAGCATGCGTTGGACGGCGTACTCGACCAACCGCTCCGGATGCTTTTCGCGGATCTGCCCCGCGGACACGTTGCGGATGCCGCCGGGATAGCCGGAGTGACGCCAATAGAGCTTGTCAGTCTCCTTGGCTCCAGTGAGCTTGACCTTCTCCGCGTTGACGACGACGACATGATCGCCGGTCTTCAGAAACGGCGTGTAGTCGGGCTTATGCTTGCCCATCAGCATCATCGCCGCTTTCGTCGCGAGTCGGCCCAAAATCTGATCTTCGGCGTCGAGAACGAACCAGTCGTTCTTGATTTCAGACGCCTTTGGAATGTAAGTCGACATCGCTGCCCAACGCTCCCTGCCTCGAAAAAGATCCTCTGAACTCGGTTAGGCCGTCCTAGCGACAACAGGCCCCAGACGCACAAAAGTCCCGTAAGCCTCCAGAGGGGGCTCGCAGGAGCACCGCATACCGAGCGGAAGTACTGAGTATATCAGGGTCTTCAGCGGTTGCAAACCACCGAGGCGGGCGAATTCACAGCATGGCTAGAGCGTCGTCTAACGTGGCGGGACGACGGGCGATGAGTCGCAGCGCGGTTTGACGGACCTGGTCCCGAACGCTTTCCTGGGTCAGGTACTCCAGGGGAGACTTGCCGTCGATCCGGGCCAGCATGAGAAAAGCGAGGTGGCGCATCGTGTCGGCCTCGAAGCTCGCCAGAGCCTCTCTCGGAAGGACGGAGAGAGTCCAGGTGAACGCGACGCGGGCCAGGCGCAAGAAATCGTCGCGTTGGGCGGGCAGATGAGCGCCCTTGAGGATGAGGTGGTTGAGAACAAAGGCCGAATCGAAGGTCGGATCGCCGAAGTGGGCGCACTCGTAGTCGATGAAGATCAGGCGGTCGTCGTCGACCAAGATGTTCTTCGGGCTCCAGTCGCCGTGAACGAGGCCGACTTGCACGTCGCGGCCTCGCCAATCGGCCACCGCCTGAGCGATGGAGGGATGTCGACGGGCGATCTCGCCGTAATAGGGGTCGCCGCGGAGCTGCTCGAAGGCTGTGCGGTCGCCGAAACGTTCCTGCAGATCCCTGGAGCGCCAGCTGTTGCGGATCGTCAGGCCGAGCGCGACGCCGACTCGCCTAGCGAAGACAGGATTGAGGTCGCCGGAGAGCAGGCGCTCCTTCCACGACTGCGCCTCCAAGCTGAATGCCTGCATGGCGTAGACGAAGTTGTCGTCGTCGCTCCACAGGATCTCGGGGACCCAGGACGAAGGGAGCAGTTCGGCGGCGACTTCCAATGCGTCGCGCTCGCGGAAGATCCGGCTCCGGTCGGCGAGCCATTCTTTCTCGACACGCAGCTGCGGCAAAGCTTGTTTGAGAACGAACCGCTCGCCGGGCGGGTTGTCGACTAGGATGACGGTGTTGGAGACGCCGCCCCCGAGTTCTCGGCAGGTCAGATCGCGCGAGGCGGCCAGACCGCGGTCAGCCAGATAGGACGGTGTGGAATCGGCGTTGAGTTCAAACGTCACGGAAGATCACCGGCCGATCGCCAGCTCGACTCGCGCGGTCGACGCCTCGCCGCGGTCGACGGCTAGCTCGTAGGTCTTCATGTCGTAGAGGCAAAGCGCTTCGCGCCCTTCGATGCAGTAGTAGACGGCAGTCTCAATCGACACAGCGCCAGGGCGGACGCTCGCCTGAACCGGTCGGCCCTCATAGGCGAAGACCTGCAGTTCGCCGTCTTGGACCACCTCCACTTGTGATTCAGCGACCGCATTGAGCCGAGCGCCCTCGGGCAAGACGATCTCAATCTCAAGACTCCCCGGGTCGCCTGCGACGGAGACGGGCTCCAGGCTCACGGCGGCGCCGCTGCGCCGGGCTAGGCGGTGAGGCTCTCGCAAGACGAAAGTCTCAACAGAGCCGTCGGCGATATCGACGACCCGCACGGCGTGATTGTTGGTGTCGGCGACGTAGAGTTTTCCGTCCGCGGCGGAGAGCCCGCCCGGCTCATCGAAGGTTGACTGCTCGGCCGCGCCGTCTTGCACGCCCGCCTCCCCCGATCCGGAGAACGTGCGTGCGCTGCGCGTGTGCAGGCCAACGGCCTTGATCTTGTTGTTGTAGGTGTCGGCGACGAAGAGCGTTCCCTCGACGTATTCGACATCGAGAGGGTGCTGGAGGCGCGCGACATCGGGCCCGCCGTCGACGTCTCCGTAGTCGAACAGCCCCTCTCCGAGCACGGTCTTTACGTGGCCGCCGCGCGGATCAAGACTCACTGAACGAATCGAGCTGACCTCGCTGTCGGCGACGAATAGGTTGTCGTTGTCGGAGGTCAGGCCGCTCGGCTGTGCCAGCGCGGCGGCAAGCAGAGGCCCGTCAACGTGGTCTTCTTGGCCGCTGCCGGCGTGCCCTGCGATGTAGAACTCTTCGAGGTCGAGGCCCCAAATTTGATGTGAGCCGGCCATGGCGATAAAGAGCACGCCGTGTGCAAGCTCGAGATCCCAGGGCGAGTTGAGCGGACGACCGCGGGCGGGCCCTGGCAGATTGTTGAAATCCTCGGCTTGCTCGCCGGTTCCAGCGAGCGTGACGACGGTGCGGGAGCGAAGATCGACGCGCCGGATTGCGTGGTTGAGAGTATCGGCGACGTAGAGCAGGTCGCCTTCCAGAGCCATGCCTTGCGGGCCCTGGAGCCGCGTTTCTTCAAAGGCGCCGTCGCCGAACCCGGGCTCTCCGCTGCCGACAACGTCGAGTACGGCGCCGGTCGATCGAGAAGCGACGACGATGCGGTGGTGATTGGAGTCCGCGATGAACAGTCGGTCGCCCCCGGGCTCAGCGAGGACCTTGCCGGGAAAGGAGAGCAGACTGGCCGGCTCCTTCTCGTTCTCCATGCGCAATGGGAGCGGGCCGCGCACTAGTTTTCCTTCGCCTTCGTAGTGCTCGGCCATTTGACCGATCACTCCGTCGAAGAGCTCGAAGATGCGTTCCCCTGAATGCGTTCCGAAGACCTTGCCGAGCGGGTCGATGAGCATGAAGCTCGGCCAGGCGCGTACGGCGTATTCCTGCCAGACGCGCATTTCATGGTCGTTGACCACCGGATGCTCGATGCCGTATCGAAGGACGGCCTGACGGATATTCTCGGTTTCGCGCTCGGCGGTGAACTTGGCCGAATGGACGCCGATGACTTGCAGGTAGTCGCCGTGTTTCTCCTCCAGCTTGGCGAGGTCGGGCAACACGTGCATGCAGTTGATGCAGCAGTAGGCCCAGAAATCGAGCAGGACGATCTTGCCGCGCAGATCGGCCATGCGTAGCGGGGCCTCCGTGTTGAGCCACTCCAAGTCGGCCGGGAACTCGGGGGCGTTGACGGTACCGGGGTCGATAGGCATGAACATTCCATCGTAGCGATCCGCGACCGACCGCAAGAGCCGCTGGGAAGACCGATACGATCGCCCTATACAATCGAGAGAGTCGCCCCCTCGCTCCGTAGCTCCATGCGCCGCGTCATCTCGACTCGAATCTTCTCTTCCGGTCACTTGACCGCGTCCCGGCTCGATCAGATCTCGCGGGCCGGATTTGATTCCACCGAGATCTACGCGGACCGCCGGTACTTCGATTACCGCAATGCGGGACAGATCGACGAATTGCGCAACTGGTTCGCCGACTCGACGCTGAGCCTGGCCTCGGTACGGGCGCCGGAGCACAGCGACGCCTCCGGAGGGCGCGGCGGACCGCAGGCGCTCATCCGAATCACGCATCTGGACAAGGCCGAGCGCTTGCGCTCCACCGATGAGTTGAAGCGCGTGATCGAAGTCGCCGACCGGATGCCGTTTGACCGGCTGATTCTGCCGTTTGGATCCGCAACGGAGGACTACGACCCACACAAGATCGACGCGGCTTTCAACGCCCTGGATGAGTTGCTCGTTTTCTCCCGCGGCCTGGACGTGGAGATTCTGCTGGCGAATCAGCCGTCGGAGATGGGCGCGGCATCCAAGTTGGAGCTGTTTCTCTCCATGACCCATCTGCCATTCGCCTACGCGTTCGACGTAGCCGCCGCCGCGCAAGCCGGGGAGACGGCGGATCAGTTTGAGACAATGCGGGACCGAGTTCGAGGCTTGGCGGCCGCGGATGCGACGACCGACTCCGACCAGCGACGCATCCCCTTCGCGACCGAAGAAGGGACAGTGGACTGGGACGCGCTGGGCGAGCAGATGCGAGGCGGGAGCAGGATGCCGGATCTGGTGGTCGACGTCGACGCACCCGACATGGAGCAGCCGTTGGACTCTGCCCGCGAAAGCTTCGAGCGACTAGAAGAGACTCTTTATGGCTGACGAAACGCCCCGGATCACGATCGAAGAAGCGTCCTCTTACGACGGCCGCCGGGTCACCCTACAGGGCTGGGTACACAACCTGCGCAAGTCGGGCAAGATCGCGTTCCCGATCTTTCGGGACGGCACGGGCTTTATGCAGGGCGTGGCGGTCAAGGCGGAGCTAGGCGAAGAGACCTTTGACCGAATCCGTCACCTGACGCATGAGTCGGCCGTCCGCGCGACAGGCGAGTTACGGGCGGAGCCCCGAGCCCCGGGCGGCTATGAAATGCAGGTGGAGAGCGTCGAGATCGTCCACGCCGTCTCGCCGGACGATCCGTTCCCTATTACGCCCAAGGAGCACGGCGTCGACTTCTTGCTGGACCGCCGACACCTGTGGATTCGCAGCCGTCTGCAGCACGCCGTCTTGCGCGTCCGCCACTCGGTCGTGCGAGCGGTGCGCGACTACTTTGATACGCACGGATTCACGTTGGTCGATACGCCGATCCTGACGCCGGCGGCTTGCGAGGGCACGACGACGCTGTTTGAGGTCCCCTACTTTGACGAAGGCGCTGCGTACCTCACGCAGTCGGGCCAGCTCTACAACGAGGCGACGGCGATGGCGCTCGGCAAGGTCTACACCTTCGGCCCGACGTTCCGAGCCGAAAAGTCGAAGACGCGCAGGCATCTGACGGAATTCTGGATGGTGGAGCCGGAGATGCCGTACGTCGAGCTTGACCAGATCATGGATTTGGCCGAGGAGTTCGTTGAGTATGTGGTGGCCCGGGTACTCGAAGAACGAGGCGAAGAACTCAAGCGGCTGGAGCGCGACACGTCGAAACTGGAATCGGTGAAGCGCCCCTTTCCGCGCATGTCTTACGACGAGGCCGTGGAAGCGCTCCAGAAGAAGGGCAGCGAGATCGAGTGGGGCTCGGATTTCGGTAATGCGGACGAGGGCCTATTGGGAGAGGATCAGGATCGTCCGATTCTCGTTCACCGCTTCCCCTCAACGATCAAGGCGTTTTATATGCAGCCGGATGAGACGCGGCCTGAGGTCGCTCTCGGCGTAGACATGATTGCGCCGGACGGCTACGGCGAATTGATCGGCGGCGGCCAACGGGTGCACGACTACGACCTGCTGCTGGACCGCATCAAGGAGCACAACCTGCCGGAAGAAGCGTTTGACTGGTATCTCGACCTGCGCAAGTACGGTTCGGTTCCGCACGGCGGATTCGGCATGGGCATTGAGCGTTGCGTGGCCTGGATCTGCGGCGTGGAGCACGTGCGCGAGACGATTGCCTTCCCGCGCATGATCTATCGGATGAAACCTTGATGGCGAAACTACGCGTGGCGGTTCTGTTCGGCGGCCGGTCGGGCGAGCACGAGATCTCGATCCGCTCGGCGGCATCGGTCGTGCGGGCGCTGGATCGGTCGCGCTATGAGGTGATTCCGATGGCGATCGCCAAGGACGGCGCGTGGCTCGGGCCGCGCGAGTCCGCTGCGCTGCTGCCGGATGAGTCGCGGGAGGATTTGACGACGGCGGCAACCGCGGCCTTGTCGCGGGAGCCTGGCGCGAGCGAAGGTTTCGACGTGGTATTTCCCGTCTTGCACGGCACCTACGGGGAAGACGGTACGGTGCAGGGCCTGCTGGAGCTCGCCGACGTTGCCTACGTGGGCTCGGGCGTCGTGGGCTCGGCCTGCGGCATGGACAAGGACGTGATGAAGCGCCTGTTCCGTGAACGCGGTTTGCCGACGGTTCCGCATGTGACGCTGTTGCGGAGCGAAATCGACAGCCGAGCCGGTGAGGCGCTGGGGCGTTTCGGCTACCCGTTATTCGTCAAGCCGGCCAACTTGGGGTCGTCGGTGGGAATCTCCCGGGCGACCAACGATAAAGAGTACGCAAAGGCGCTGGCGGGCGCCGCGCGATTTGATCGCAAACTGATCGTCGAGCCGGGCGTTGACGGAAGGGAGATCGAAGTGGCGGTGTTGGGCAACGACGCTCCGGAGGCGTCCATCGCCGGCGAGATCGTGCCCGGAGACGCCTTCTACAGCTACGAAGAGAAGTACCTGACGGACTCGACGGAACTCTCCATCCCCGCCAAGCTGAGCGAGGAGCAGCAAGCTGAAGTCCGGCGGCTGGCGGTCGAGGCGTTCAAGGCGGTCGAGTTAAGCGGACTGGCACGCGTCGATTTCTTCCTCGAACGCTCTTCAGGCCGATTTCTCCTCAACGAGGTCAATACGATGCCCGGATTCACCTCGATCAGCATGTACCCGAAGCTGTGGGAGGCGACGGGGCTTCCCTACGCCAAACTGCTGGACCGGCTAGTTGCGCTGGCGATTGAGCGACGAGACGAGAGACGCTCGACTCGTTTCGAGTTATAGATCCGCCCGGCTTCCAGAATTTCCCGCGCGGGACGTGCTCTTCACATCCGAAACCCGCGGAACTACGTATTTAGGGATATCCCGCGTCGCGCCTCCGGTCCGATTCCACGACGGCTGCCGGCGACTGCCGAGTAGGGGCGGACTACGAGTCGCTCGTCAGTATTACGAATTTCAAAATGGTGCTACGATGAAGGGCTCTGTGTTGACCCGGTGTGCGATCGGTGTATTGTGTTTCGGCTTGGCGGCGCTTGCCCAGACCCTTGAACCGGCAGCGGATCACGCTAAGACCGGCTCAGGAGATTCGCCCTCGGAAGGTCCAGACAGAACACTTGAGCCGGTGCGCGAGAGCATTACGATCCGGGCGTCTCCTCTGGGGCCCCGGCTCGATTCTCGCAGCGCCGAGATCTTCAATAGGACGCTGTTTACGCGCGACGACCAGGTGTTCCATCTCTTGGGTGCGGGGATCAACGCCGGCCAGCACGAAGGCGGGGGGAAATCTCTAGAGATCCGTCGCTTCGGATACAACCTCGACCATGGAGGCGTGGGCGGCGGCCTGCGCATTACTGTCGACAACGTGGTTCAGAACCGTGGGACCCAGGGACACGGGCAGGGTTATCTCGGCTCGCTCAAGTCCATGAGCCCGGAGTTGGTCGACGACGTAACTCTGATCAACGGGCCTTTTTCCGCCTCGCAGGGCGACTACTCCGGGCTAGGCGTGGTTCAGATCCATCTCAGAGAAGCCATGCCGGATGTGCTGACGGCGCGCATTCAGGGCGGCAGCTTTGGAGCGCGCCGGGGCTTTCTGGCGTTCAGCCCGAATCTCGATCGAGCGGACGCCCTATTCGCCTACGAAAGCTCGCGCGCCGACGGACCGTTCCTGCGGCCATTGGGGTACAACCGACACAACGTGACCGGCAACTACATCCGGCGACTGGATGAACGGCAGCGCTTCGGCTTCAAGTGGAACGGCAGCGTCAGTCGCTTCCGCTCTTCAGGACAGCTGCCCCTCGATCTGATTGCCAGCGAAGCGATCGACCGATTCGGGGCGATCAGTCCCGGCGACGGCGGCCAGGAGCACCAAGGACGGATCGGGGCGTACTATAACCGCACTTTCGACGAGGGCGGAGCGCTTCGGGGCAACGTCTTCGTCGAGCGATCACTCTTCGATCTCTATTCGAACTTCACCTTTTTCCTGGACGATCCGGCAAACAGCGACGCCATCCAGCAGCACGACTCGCGTCTGACTCAGGGAGGAGATTTACAGTACCAGCGGCCCCAGTCGTTTGCCGGCGGCACAGCAATGTTGACCGTCGGCGGAAGCCTGCTCGCGAGCCAAAATCGGGTCGAACTGCGCAAGGCCCCGGACCGCAATCCGATCGACCTGGCTACCTCCGCCAACGCCTCGGTAGTGAACGGATCGAGCTACGTTGAAGAGGCTGTCAGCTTGCTGTCGAGCCGGCTACAGGTGACCGGCGGCTTACGGCTGGACGTCTTTCGATACGCCCTCACCGACAACTTGGCGGCAGAGTTCACCGGGGGGCAAACCACGACCGAGTGGCAACCGAAAGCATCCATTGCTTTCACGCCATGGAGCGGAAGGCCGCTGCAGACGTTCTTCAACTACGGCCGGGGGATTTCATCCTTGGACGCGCGGGCTGTGGTCCGCCGTCCAGACGGGCCGCTGGTCGCGTTCACGGACTTTTTCCAGGCAGGCACTCAACATAACTTCAGCCCGCGCTTTTCGGCTCTGGCGAGTTTCTTCTTGATTCGCCAATCCAACCAGCTGGTCTATATTCCAGACGACGGTACGATCGAGTTCTCAGACCCAAGCCAGTCGCAGGGTTTCGAGGCGCGCATCAGTTCGAGGGTCACTTCCAAACTCGTGCTGAACGGCAGTATCACCAAGGTGACCAACGCCTATTTCCGAGAGACGAACCCGCGCGTCTACGTGTCTCGAGCTCCGCGTTTCAGTGCTAACGCCGGACTCGCGTTGTCGGATTGGCGCGGCTGGAGCGGCTCGGTGCGCATGCGCGCGATCAACCACTATCCCCTCGACGGATTCGATCAGACCATCCAGGCCGCGGGGCACACTGTCTTCGATGCGGCGTTCTCTCGCGAGATCACTCACAAGGTCTCACTGAGCTTGTCGCTCGACAACGTCTTGGACCGGGAGTTCTACGAGACGCAGAACTTCTTTGCATCGAGGGTTGCGCCCGACGCTCCGATTGTTGAGCGTATCCACGGCACGCCCGGATTCGGACGTGCCGTCATGGTGGGCCTTACGGTTCGCTTCGGCGGCAAGTAGCAACCTGGCCGAGGGAGAGGACGGACGAAGGCAGGCCGGAGTTCGCTAGGCTGGACTGTAATGCCAAAGT
>Ga0070726_10000172_pt1 | contig 101985 bp, 79 predicted proteins | sample tdAd471_FD_67275 | JGI IMG/M metagenome (GOLD analysis project Ga0070726, IMG submission 67275) | Marine sediment microbial communities from the Atlantic coast under amendment with organic carbon and nitrate - tdAd47.1 | ecosystem: Environmental > Aquatic > Marine > Coastal > Sediment | place...
GTCGAAGACCGGTCTCTCCATCGTTTCGGTGAACGTCCGCGACGAGTTCGAGGACATGCGTCCGATCTGGGACAGCTTACGCCGCAAGATCGACGAGGCGGCGCGCGATCTGCCGGACGGCGCGCGTCCGCCGGAGGTCAACGACGAGTTCGGGGACGTCTACGGAACGATCGTCGCGATCACCGGAGACGGCTACGGCTATCGCGAACTCAAAGACTACGCCAAGCAGTTACGCGACGGCATGCTTCGTCTTGACAATGTCGGCAAGATCGACATCTGGGGTACACAAGAAGAGCGCGTATTCGTCGAATACAACGATGCACGGTTAGCTGAGCTGGGCTTGTCGGTCAGCCAAGTCAGCGGAATCTTGCAGGCTCGCAACATCTTGATCTCGGGCGGCAGTTTGCTGGCTGGAGACGAGCGTCTGGAACTGGAGCCCTCGGGCAACTTCAACACGATTGAAGAGCTGGGGCGCACGGTCATCGGCTCAGGCGACCGCGCCGAATTGCTCTACCTCGAAGATATCGCCGAGATCACTCGCGGTTACGTCGACCCGCCTTCGGGTAAAGTCCGTGCGAACGGCCTGACTTCGGTCGCCTTGGCGATTTCGGTGCGCGACGGCGGCAATGTCGTCACGTTGGGCGACGAAGTGCAAGAGCTGCTCGCTCGGGTACGCGATCAATACCCGCTAGGAATCGACATCGAGATCGTCGCATTCGAACCGGAACGCGTCGCCAAGAAGGTAGAAGACTTTGCCAACAGCGTCGTTCAGGCGGTCGTCATCGTGCTGGTTTCGATGCTGGTGATGCTGGGGTTCCGAACGGGCCTGGTGGTCGCGACGTTGGTGCCGTCAGCGCTGCTGATGAGCTTGTTGGTCATGCAGTACATGGGCCTCGGCTTGAATCAGATGACGCTGGCGTCGTTGATCATTGCGTTGGGCATGTTGGTCGACAACGCCATCGTGATGAGCGAGTCGATCATGGTGTCCATGTCCGAAGGCATGGAGCGAGTCGAGGCGGCGGTCAGCTCGGCGAAGGAGCTTCGCATCCCGCTGCTGACTTCGTCGCTGACCACGTCGGCCGCCTTCCTCCCCATCTACCTCGCCGAAGGCGGGATGGGCGAATACACCGGCGTACTGTTCATCGTCGTGACGATTACCCTGCTCTGTTCGTGGATACTGGCGTTGATGTTGATCCCGCTGCTTTGCGCCATGTTCTTGAAGGTGCAGCCGGTGGAAGGCGATGCCGCATTTGATACGCGTTTCTACCGCTTTTATCGCGGCGTGCTGGTGGCGCTGGTGCGATTCCCGTTAGTCTCCTTCGCGCTTGTGATCGGCATCTTCTTCGTCTCGCTCCAGGGCTTCGGGTTGATCCCCAACGTCTTCTTCCCGCCCGACGACACGCCGATCATGACGGCCAAGCTTGAGGCGCCCATCGGGACGTCGATCGAAAAGACGGATCGCATGATCCAGGAGCTGGATGCGTTCATCCTCTCCGAGCTCAAGGCGACTGAGCAGCGGCCAGAGGGGGTTGACACCTGGTCGGCCTATATCGGTCAGGGCGCGCCGCGTTTCACTCTGCCGTACGCGCCGCCGCCGTCGAGCCCAGAGTACGCCTACATATTGGCGAATCTCACTTCATCCGGGGTTCTGCCGGAAACCGCACGCCGGTTGGAAGAGTTCTTGAGCGAACACTACCCCTCAGTCATCGCCACGGTAGGCCCGCTGCCGCTCGGTGCAGTGATCGCGAACCCAATCGAGGTCCGCATCTCCGGGCCCGACCCTGATCGCGTCTTCGCGCTGGTCGACGATGTGAAGGCGAAACTGCTGGACATTCCCGGAACGAAGAACATCAACGACGACTGGGGGCAGCAGACCAAGAAGATCAGCGTCGAGATCGACGACGCGCGTGCGCGCCGCAGCGGCGTCACTCACGAGGATATCGCGCTCTCCCTGCAATCGGTTTTGAACGGCCGGCAAGCGACCGAGTATCGAGAAGGCACCGACCTGATTCCCGTCTCGATTCGCTCGGTCGACGCCGATCTCAAGGACATCTCGAAGCTGGAGAGCCTCAACGTCTACTCGCAGTCGCAGGGAACGTCGGTGCCGCTGATGCAGGTGGCCGATTTGTCCGTCCAATGGCAGCCCGCCAAGCTGTTGCGCCGTGACCGGCTGACGACCGTCACGGCGTCCAGCGAACTTGAGAACGGCGTCACCGCCGTGGAGGTGACAAACTCGCTCGGCGAGTGGTTGGAAGCGGTACAGGCGAATTGGCCTCCGGGCTACTTCTACGAGTTCGGCGGCGAGCTGGAGGAGTCGGGTAAGAGCGAGGGGGCGATCAATTCGAAGCTGCCCTTCGCCGGGCTCTTCATCGTGATCCTCTTGGTGGCGCAGTTCAACTCCGTTCGTCGACCGCTGATCATCTTGTTGACGATTCCGTTGTCGATCGTGGGCGTGGTCATCGGTCTGCTCGCGGCCAAGTCATCCTTCGGCTTCATGACGTTGCTCGGCGTCATCTCGCTTGCGGGTATCGTCATCAACAACGCGATTGTCCTGATCGACCGAATTGGAATCGAGATCAACGAGAACGGTTACGACCCGGCGCACGCGATCATCGAGGCGGCGCAGCGCCGCTTGCGGCCAATCCTGTTGACCACCGTTACGACGGTTGGCGGACTGCTGCCGTTATGGTTCGGCGGCGGTCCGATGTGGGAGAGCATGGCGGTGGCGATCATCTTCGGACTGATCTTCGCCACGTTGCTGACACTCGGGGTTGTGCCCGTGCTTTATGCGCTGCTGTTCCGCGTGAGCTTCAAGGGCTTTCGTTACGACGCGGCTAAGAGCTAAAGAGGGAATGGAATGGTCGATCACCGGCATCGCCGCAGCCTTCCTTTGTTCGCCTCGCTGGTTGTCCTGATCCTGGCCGAGCCGTACGCCCCAGACGGCGTTTCGGGACATCTGATCCTGCTCCTCTTCAACTCATTCACCCTGGCCGCCGGCGTCTATGCCGTAAGCGGGAGAAGGCGGGACGTGTGGGCGGCCGTGACGATCGCCGTCGCACAAGTGGCCTTCGCGCTGGCGAGCATCCTGGCGCCTTCGTCCGGAGTTCAAGCGCCCGCGCTGGGGCTGCTCTGCCTGTTTTACGTCTTCACGATGGTGCAGGTGTTGCGCTACGTCTTACGTCCGGCGGAGGTGACCGGTGACACTCTGGTCGGGGCTGCGAGCGTCTACTTGCTGGCAGGCTTGGCTTGGGGAGTACTCTACGCCTTGGCGGAGTATCTGGCCCCCGGCTCTTTCGAGCTGGGCGAATCCGGCATCCCGCCAGGCGAGCCGGCGGTATCGGAGTTCATGTACTTCAGCTTTGTCACGCTGACGACGCTGGGCTACGGCGACATGACTCCGATCACCCAAGCCGTCCGCTCGTTCGTGATGCTCGAAGCCGTCGCCGGTCAGTTCTTCTTGGCCGTGCTCGTGGCCCGGCTCATCAGCCTCTATCGGCCTAAGCCCAGCTTAGGTGAGGATCGGACGTAGTTCGGCGGCGGATACCAGATGTCAATCACGCCCAATTCGAGTCTCGCTGCGCCGATCGACAGCGCCCACGACAGCCTTCTAGAGCGCGAGGCGGCCGGTCTACTGTGGTCGATTTACACGCGCCTCGTCGTGCTCGCTGCCATCGCTGTGCTGTCTCCGTTGTTTACCCAGCGAATGTTCGAGCAGGCCGCCTTTTGGGGACTCTGTTTGGTAGGCGGCGTCTTGATGCTCTACTGTCGATCCCTGGCGCTCAAGCGCGCCCACCTGGCCCGCGCTGGGTTGATCGGTGCGTCGTTCGATCTGACTCTGCTCGCCTGCGCGACCGTGCTGCAGGGGACCGGACTGAGGGCAAGCGACTTCTCGCTGGTGAGCATGATCGACGAAGGGCCGCGGAAACTCGGGATCCTTTTCATCATCGTGAACAGTCTGGCACTGCGTCCGCGTCTGCCGATGGTGGTTGCGGCGGGCGTGCTGGTTCTTGATATCGCCGTCAAGTTCTACGTCCTCTCGACGCCGGAGATCGACTGGAGCTTCGACAGGACGGCGGCATTGGCGCCCAACGTGGTCTTCCTGCCGACTTCGTTGGCTGATACCGTAGCTATCGCACTCGCGGGGTTATTCCTGGCGTGGCTGGCCCGCTCGGCGCGACGGGCCGTCCATCGAGCGGCAGAGATGGAACGGGAGAACGCCCAGATCCAGCAGCGCCAGGCGGAGATGTTGCTTGAGGCCCGCGTGAGTTCCCTGACGGGGCTCGTGGCCGGAATCGCACACGAAGTCAACACGCCGCTCGGCGTCTTGCTGAGCGCGGTGTCCACCACCGAACGCGGCGTCCCGAAGGTCTCCGAGGCGATCGAATCGGCACAAAGCATCGGGGACCTCCGTGCGAACACGCGGCTCAAGCGGACCCTCAGCGTGATGGCTGAGACGCCAAAGGTTGCTGGAGAGGCCGGACGGCGCATCGCTCGGCTGGTTGGATCGCTCAAGGGATTCGCTCACCTCGACGAATCCGAGGAGCAGACCGTAGACATCAGCGAGGCTCTCGATCGATCGCTCGAAGTCATCAACGCGAAGCTGAAGGGTTCGATCGAGATCGTCAAGAACTACGACGAGACGCCCCCGCTCCACTGCCGACCGCTGGAACTCAATCAGGTCTTCTCGACCATTCTCACGAACGCGTTTGAGGCGATGGACGGCTCCGGCACGCTTACGCTGGACGTGAAGAACGGCGGGTCGGGGACCGTCGTTTCCATTGCGGATACCGGCAAGGGCATGTCCGCCGAGACGCTGAAAGGACTATTCAGGATCGGCTTCGGAGCCGGACAGGGGCGGATGAAGATGGGGCTGGGATTGCCCACCGGGAACGTGATCATCCAGCGCCTCGGCGGTAAGCTAACTGCCGAAAGCCGGGAGGGCCAAGGCAGTCGTTTCGTTATCGAGCTGCCTACGGCAGCGAGGACTTCGCAATGAAGACCGGTGATCAGATAGGACGCTACCGCGTCGGCCAAAAGCTCGGCGAAGGCGGCATGGGGGAGGTATACCAGGCCGAGGACTCGACCTTGGGACGGAGAGTGGCGCTCAAATTCCTCCGGCCGCACCTGCTGCACGACGAGCAACACCGCAAACGGTTTCTGCGCGAAGCGCAAGCCGCCGCCTCACTCGATCATCCGGCCATCTGCACGGTTTATGAAATCGTCGACCAGGAAGATCAACTCTTCCTGGCCATGCCCTTTCTCGAGGGACGACCGCTAAGCGAGCGCATCGCGGAAGGACCTCTGGCGCTGCCCCTGGCCGTCGAGTATGCGGCGCAAGCGGCGGCGGGCCTCGCTTACGCGCATGAAAGAGGCATCGTCCATCGCGACGTGAAGCCGGCCAATCTGATGATCGTCGGTGAGGACTCTAGCGAGCCGACGATCAAGATCATGGACTTCGGAATCGCTCAACTTGCCGGATCCACCAAGTTGACCCAGATGGGCACGACGATCGGCTCGGTCGCCTACATGTCGCCAGAGCAGTCGCGCGGCGAAGGCGTTGATCAACGGACTGACCTATGGGCGCTCGGGGCCGTCTTGTTTGAGATGATCGTCGGGCGAACGCCGTTCCAAGGTGATTTCGACAGCGCGATTCTCTACTCGATCGCCAATGAGGACCCCGATCCTCTGAGCGGCCTGCGCACCGGGGTCCCGCTCGATCTGGAGTGGATCGTCTCCAAGTGCCTGGCCAAGGACCCGGAAGAGCGTTACCCGAGCGGCGCCGACCTGCGCGTCGACCTACTCAAGACGAAGAAGCAACTTGCCGGAGGCCCAGGGCGGATCTCCGGGACGGTCGAGCACCTCGCAGCGCAGACCGCGAGCCGGGTCATCTCGGCTCAACCGCCTCCACCTCCCGAGCCGCCGCGGACGACGGTGGCCGACACGAGTCCCGCTGCGTCGTTGACGGCCTCCACGGACGCGCAGCCGCTCCGAGCGGGGAAAGGGCGCACTATTGAACGCGTCGCGGCTGTGGCCACTATCCTCACCCTTGCCGCAGCTTCGTTCTTCCTGTTCACCCGCGAAGATCCAGCGTCGTCAGTCGTCCGTTTCTCACTTTCTCCCGAGGGGCTCTACGGCGCGCGGGTCAATCGTGAAGTCGGAGTATCGCCTGACGGAAAACACATCTTTTTCCTGGCCTATCAAGACGGCAAGACGAGCATCTGGCTGCGCTCGCTCGAAGATGAAACGGTGCGAGAACTTGCCGGGACGGATGGGGCCGTCGACGGGTTCTGGTCGCCCGATAGCTCGTGGGTCGGCTTTGCGGTCGGCGAACCGGATTTCGCTCTCAAGAAAGTCTCGATTGACGGAGGAAGTCCTATTACGATCTGCCCGCTGCCGGGGCGCGGGGGCGTGTCGGGCGGGGCTGCGGCGGCCGCATTTGCAGGAGGCACGTGGAGTCCCGACGGAGCGGAGATTATCTTCGCATCGGACTTCCGTCTCTTTCGTGCCCCGTCGCGAGGCGGCGACCCGGAATTGCTGCTGGAGCCCGGTGAGACCGATCGGCTGTACTTCTGGGCCCCCGAGTTTCTACCGTCGGCCGGGGCGGGCGAGGCGTTGATCTTCACTGCCGAGACCACGCCCGACGACGCCGTGCTGATCGTCCTCGATCTCGATTCGGAAGAGCGTCGCGAACTCGGTCCAGGTCAGATGGCCCAGTACTCGAACGCAGGCTTCTTGCTCCATGGGCCGCCCGGCTTCGACGAAGGCGGATTGTGGGCATTGCCGTTCTCCGTCTCTTCACTGGAGGCGACGGGGGAAGGCTTTCCGCTCACGCCGTCCGGCGACGGCGCAAGCGTTTCCGACGACGGCGTCCTCGTCTATCGGGACCAGCCCGGCCAAGCCGATACGATGCGAACGCTCGCTTGGCGCGATCGAGAAGGCGAGTTGCTCGAAGAGGTCGGTCAGCCGCAGATGTTGTTACGAGAGTTTGCGCTTTCTCCCGACGGACGACGCGTGGCGGCTACGGTCGGTGAACCATCGGATGTTTGGATACAAGACCTCATCCGCTTCACGACTACTCGACTGACCTTCAGCGAGCGTGGCGAATGGATTCCCAACTGGTCTCCCACGGGTCGCGACGTTTCTTACACGCTGCAGGCCGAGTCCGGAGACATGCATCGCATGGTTAAGAAGTCCGTAACGGGCACGGGCGAGCCCGTAGTGTTGGTGGATGCAAAGTACGGCGCGGTCAACAGCCTGGTCTGGTCGCCGGACGGCCGATTCGTCGTCTTCCAAGGTTTTCTTGGCGATGCGAGCGGCGCCGATATTCTCTACGCCGAAATCGACGACGACGGTCGGCCCGGAGAGCCGCGAGCACTCCTAGCCACGCCTGCCGGAGAGTACGCGCCACAACTCTCGCCAGACGGAAAATTCATCGCTCATGTCTCGGATGAATCGGGCCGCAATGAAGTCTACCTCCGACCGTTTCCGAGCGGAAGCGGCGCCTGGCAGGTCTCCACAAACGGCGGAACGCAGCCGCGTTGGCGGGGGGACGGCCGGGAGCTGTACTTCGTTGAAGGTCGGTCGACGCTGACGGCACTCCCGGTCTCAACAAAGGCTGAGGTAGAGCTTGGACGTGCGCAGAGATTATTCGATTCCCCGGATTTGATGTCACGCAACCCCTGGCCGCAGTACGACGTGTCCGCCGACGGTCAACGCGTGCTGACCGCAACGCCAGTCGGCGATGGATCCGATCGCCGAGCCTCCATCCGGGTGGTGCTCAACTGGTTCGCAGAGTTCCGCGACCGCGTCCGAGAGTGACGGAGAATCGACTGCCTAGGGACCTTATATGAATTCGCACCTACGGCTACCGGCCTTCATCCTGCTCGCGTCGTTGGCCTTGGCGGCCGCGCCGCTGGAGCCGCGCAAACGAGTTGGCCTGGCCCTGGCGGGTGGTGGCGCCAAAGGGTTGGCGCACATCGGAGTCCTGCGCTGGCTGGAAGAGAATCAAATCCCCGTAGACGCGATTGCGGGCACAAGTATGGGCGGGCTGATTGCAGGAGCCTACGCCGGAGGACGAGACAGCGGACAGATTCGAGAGCTGGTCGACGCTATCGATTGGGGGGAAGCGCTCAGCGCACGCCCCGACTATCGGGGGCTAGCCTTTCGCCGGAAAGAGGATTGGGAGGCTTATCCAGCCGAGATCGAACTCGGACTGAAAGGCGGGCAGTTACGGTTGCCGACCGGCCTGAACCCGGCTCACCAAATCGGTCTTCTGATGAGCGAGCTCGGATTTCCTTACTCCGGCGTGCAGACGTTTGACGAACTTCCCACTCCATTTCGCTGCGTAGCTACTGATCTGCTTTCGGGGGAGGAGGTCGTGTTCCTGGAGGGATCCTTTTCGCAGGCGCTGCGGGCGACTATGTCGCTGCCCGGGATCTTCACGCCCGTTTCGTACGAAGACATGTTGCTGGTCGACGGCGGCGTGGTGAACAACATCCCCGTCGACGTCGTGCGTGGGATGGACGTCGACGTCGTGATTGCGGTCGACCTAGGAATGGAGCGATCCGAGAAGGAGGACATCGCTTCCCTGCTCAGCGTAGCCGGTCGCTCGATCGAGATCATGATCCGGCGCAACTCGATTCAGTCGCTCAAGGCCGCTGACTTGGTGGTGGAGCCTGCCGTATCGGAATTCAGCACGCTCGGATTTAGCGAAGTCGGCTCGATTGTGGATCGCGGCTATCAGGCGGCAGAGCAGCTTGCCGCTGCCTTGGGCGAGTTTTCCGCCTCCGATGAGGAGTGGCGGGAGCACCTCGAAGCCCGGCGGCGGAAGATCCGCGACTTCGGCGTGACTCCGGAATTCGTTGAGATCACCGGCAACACCGAAGCCCACGCCAAGACGCTAGAGGCTCGCTTGAGCGAATTCGGCGACGCCCAGTTGGACGTGGAGGAACTCGAGAGGAAGTTGACGCGCGTCACCGGCCTGGGCCCATACGAGGCCGCTCATTACAGCCGGACCGACCGCGACGGCCGGACGGGCTTGGGCGTGAACCTCATCCCCAAGAGCTACGGGCCTCCCTTCGTGCGGCCTCTGTTGGTTCTTGATACCGGCCACTCCGGCAACTCGTCTTTCACGATCGGCGGGCGCATCACAGCGCTGAACTCACTTTCGAGGGGCTCGGAGTGGCGGAACGACTTCAGCTTGGGTCGAATCCGAGCGGTTTCGAGCGAATACTTCCAACTAGCCGGCACTGGAGGATTGTTCGTAGCTCCCAGGGCGTTCTTGAACCAGGAGCAGCAGTTGATCTTTGACGATCGCGGTCGACGGCTGGCCGACTATAAGCTGACGCGTCGAGGGGGCGGACTCGACGTGGGGTACATTTTCGGTCGATTCAGCGAAGTCCGCACCGGCGTCGAGTTGTCCGACAGCCGGGCGAGCATCATCATTGGCGACCCGGCGTTGCCGAGCGTCAAGGGCGTCGAGAAGATTTGGGCCACGCGGTGGAGAGTCAACGCGTTGAACGACGCCGCTATCCCCACACAGGGGTTCTTCACCGATACGCAGATCAACTGGCAGTTTGGTTCGCCGCGCATCGTGCTGGAGAACGGAGAGGCGCTTCCTAGGCCCGAGAGCTTCGGACAGGCTTGGAACCGGACCACTTTCGCCCAGGAACTCGGAAATGGCTGGTCGGGATTGTTGCGCACTCAGAGCGGGGCCACGTTCGCCGGCGCCGTGCAGCCTCTCGCGCAGTTCCGCCTCGGCGGACCGCTCAGGTTGAGCGCCTTGGAGACAGGTGAGCGTCGGGGTGGATATGCGGCGTACGGCTCAGCAAGCGCGCTGAAGTTGTTGCGCGAATCGCCGACCGCGTTCATGAGCAAGCTCTACGGGACCGTGATCTACGAGTTCGGGGACGCCTTCGACTCTCGGCCCGAGTTTTCCCACAATGGAGCCATCGGAATCCTCGCGCAGACCAAGCTCGGCGTGTTGTTCGCGGGAAGCAGCTACGGTGAGCAGGGCAGACATCGCTTCCTCTTCTCGGTGGGGAGGATCTTTTGAGAGGTCGCGCGAAATCTGATCTTCAGGGATGCGCGCGGCTCTTTCGTCCCTTATCGGTGTTGGGCGAGGTCGACTGTTGCCGGCTCCATTAGGTCACGGGCCCAGCCGGCTCCCGGTTCTCGCCTCCGCGGCGGCCGTCATGCTAGGAGTCTTATCCGGGTTGGGCGCATTCACGCTCGGTTACGGCGAAGGCACGGCCTACCTCAGCAACGACCCTGCCGCGTGCGCCAACTGCCATGTCATGCAGTGGCATTTCGACTCGTGGGTCAAGTCGAGCCACCGCAACGTCGCGACCTGCAACGATTGCCATCTATCGCACCACCCAATCGGGAAATGGGTCACGAAGGCCGATAACGGTTTCTTCCACTCGCTGGCGTTTACCACCGGCGACTTCCCTGATCCCATCCGCATCAAGCCCCGCAACCGTCGCGTGACGCAGGCAGCCTGCCTGGATTGCCACACCGATTTCGTCGATTCGCTGCGGTCCGCCTCACACCGAGGCGAGATGCCGCTGTGCGTGCAGTGCCACGCATCCGTCGGTCACGCCCAACGTTAGAGACTCCACAGGTAAGCCAAGACATGCGCTCCCCCAACTCCGGCCGCTCCAACACTCTCATCCTTCTCTTTAGCCTTGCGCTCGTCGCCACGGTCGGCGTGACCTGGGTGCTCGTCACGATGTTCGAGCGTAAGCAGGAAGCGCGTACGCCCTTTGTGCGCGTCGCTGAACTCAGCGAGATCTCAACCGACCCCGCCCCCTGGGGGCAGAACTGGCCGCATCAATACGACGCCTATCTTTCGACTGCCGGCGATCGCTTCTACGGCGGCAGCAGCGCCTTGCCCGAGAGTAAGCTCGACCAGCATCCCTGGCTCCGCCGCCTCTTCGCCGGGTACGCCTTCAGCATCGACTACCGTGAGGCTCGTGGACACGCCTATATGTTGTACGACCAAGGCGTCACCGAGCGGGTCACCAAGAAGCCGCAGGCGGGCGCCTGCCTTCATTGCCACGCCGCCAACTCGGTCATGTATCGGAAAGCGGGACTTGAGGCGATGGGCCTTCCGTCCGACGACGCCGCACTCGCCGCGAGCTTCAACTCCGAAGCCGTTATCCGTGGTTTTCAGGAGGTCAGTCGCTTGCCTTACAGCGAGGTCCTCGCGATGGTGCGCGCGGCGCCGGATGGAACGTCGGGGGCCGAGACGCCGCCGTTCCCCCAAGCGCCCGTCGGAGGGTTCGAAGGCGAGTATGCGGGCGAGCCGGTCGACGACCCGCACGCCGCTGTCGGCGACGCCCATCCAGTGAGCTGCATCGATTGCCACAACCCGCGGTCGATGGCGTTGCGCGTCACGCGACCGGGCTTCATGCTAGGTATCGCCGTGCTCGCCGAAAGCTCCGCCGCCGTGCCGCACCTGCCCAGCATCGAGCGCTGGCGCCGCGGCGATCGCTCGGTCGCCTACGATCCGAACGAAGACGCTTCGCGCCAAGAGATGCGCTCCTACGTCTGCGGCCAGTGCCACGTCGAATACTACTGTGCCGACAAAGATGTGTTGACCTTCCCGTGGGGCAACGGCTTACGAATGGAGCAGTTGGAGGCTTTCTGGGATGAGAAGAAGTTCCCCGACGGCTCGCCCTTCTACGACTACAAGCACGGCGAAACCGGTGCACCGGTCTACAAAGTGCAGCACCCTGAATTCGAACTGTGGAGCCAGGGCATCCACGCCCGCAGCGGCGTCACCTGCGCCGACTGCCACATGCCTTACCAGCGCGTTGGCGCGATGAAGGTCAGCAGCCATGCCGTCACGAGTCCGCTCAGCGACGTAAACGCCGCCTGCCGAACCTGCCACAACGTCACCGAGGCGGAACTCGCCGAACGCGTCGAGACGATTCAGACCCGGACCAGCGAACTGCTCGAACGAGCCGCAGGGGCCATGACCGACATGCTCGACGCGATCCTGGAAGCCAAGGCCGCGGGCGCGTCGGAAACACGGCTCAGCGAGATCTTCAAGCTCCAGCGCAAGGCTATGTGGCGTCTCGACTACATCGCCAGCGAGAACTCCAAAGGCTTTCACGCTGACCAAGAGTCCGCCCGAATCCTGGCAGAGTCGATCGACTACAGCCGCCAGGCCCAAGCCATGGCGCTCCGGTTGAGGGTGCCCGCCCCACCGTCGACCAAGAGCCTGTCGATTGAGCCCATACAGGGAGTGAGCGAAAGTCAACCTCCCGCCCAATAGCGGCGGCCGCTGAAGATAGAGGCGCAACCTAAGTCAGAAGTGTGCGATCAAAATGAAGAACCCAGCCACCAGTCGATCAAGCCTATTGTGGTCGCTTGCGATCCTGCTCAGCGTTTCAGTCGGCGCCGCACCCGCCGATCGCGCTTATCCGGAGACGTTTTCCTACGAGGAGCTGGTCGCCCTGAGCGCCGAGCATATATCGCCCGAACTCAGTCGCAAACTGGAATCGCTGACGACCACGCCATTCATCAACAACGACGCCGCACTAGACGGCGTCGAGCCGCATATCCCTGATCTTCCCGGCTTGGGCAAGAGTCTGCGCCTCGTCTTCTGGAACATCGAACGCGGCGCTGAGCTGGACACAATCAAGCTGCTGCTTTCCGACTCGGATGAGTTTATGGCTCGCTACCTGCGCGAGCGCGCCGGCGTCGAGCCGGACCCTGGCGGCAAGCTCCGGTCGATCGACCGCGAACGCCTTCTCGACGACGTCAAGGCGCTGCAATCGGCCGACGTACTGGTCCTGAACGAGGTCGATTGGGGAGTCAAACGAAGCGGCTACCGCGCTGTCGTTGAAGAACTCGGCAAAGCACTTGAGATGAACTGGGCCTACGGCGTCGAATTCGTGGAGATCGATCCGGTTCACCTCGGGACCGAACGCTTTTCAGGCGTCCGAGACGAGGCCGAACGCCGGAGTCTGATCGAGCAGTCGACCGTCGACCCGGAGCGCGCGCTCAACTTGCACGGAACCGCCATCCTCTCGCGATACCCGATCCTCAGTACGTCGCTGACGCCGTTCCGCACCGAGGCGTACGACTGGTTCGGTGAAGAAAAGAGCCTCGGCGGCCTAGAGAAGAAGAAGCGTCGGATGACCATGAAGCTGGGCCTTGAGAGCCTTGTTCGCCAGATCCGTCGTGGCGGGCGAACGACGCTCAGCGTCACTCTTGACGTGCCTAGCTTGCCGGAAGGACGGCTGACCATCGTGTCGCCTCACCTGGAAAACCGGACGAGCCCAGACAACCGGCGAATGCAGCTGCACGAGGTTCTTCGCGCTGTAGGTGATCTCGACCACCCTGTGATCATCGCGGGGGACCTCAACACCACGATGACCAGCAGTGACGTCACAACCATCCAAAAGACGCTGTTCGCCAAGTACGGGAGGTCAGACTACTGGGTCAAAGAGGGCATCAAGTACGCCACCGGAGTGGGGCTGGCCTTCGACGCGCTCTCCTTCGGTTTCCGTACGACGCGGTTCCAGGGTGATCCCACGGCGGAGGGACTCAAGTGGGTGGCGCCCAACGACGAACGTAGACTCTTTGAAGACATTGAGATGTACCGCTTCGCCGACGGCGGCCGGTTCGATTTTCGCGGCGACGAGCGGCGGACGATCAATGGACGCGAGGGTAAGCTGGCCAACTCCAACCAACGCGCAGGTAAGGGGTTCGCCACAACATTCTCGCTCGCCCGCACCGCCGGTCCGGTCGGCCGCTACAAGCTCGATTGGATCTTCGTGAAGTCCTACGCCGAGGACTCGCGCAGTCCCTCGCAGCCCTACCGCTTCGCGCCGCACTTCGCGCGGACGATGAACGACGTCAACTACGCTCTCTCACAGCCACTGTCCGACCATGCGCCGATGAGCATCGACCTGCCTTTCAACGAGCCGGACGATCTGCCCCCGCCCCGGCGGCACGAGGACGTCCAACTCGCGGACTCCTCCGACTCGTGGAGCACAAACCGCTACTCGTGCGACGAGTTCTTGCGCGCCGACGGCGACGCCACGTACCGTGAGCGACTGATCTGGATGCACGGATACTTCGGTGCCCTCCAAGCGTCCCGCTTCGATCGCATCGTGGACGCCCCCCGCGTGCTCAGCATGGAGGCGCGCCTTCGAGAGGAATGCGAGGCCAAGCCGACGACCAATCTGCTCGCGCAGGCCCGGGCTCTAGCTTCGGGATCGATGGATTTGCCCGAGACCGTTCCAGACCAAACCGACGCGGGTTGGAATCTCGATGGCTACGATGGAAGACAACTGCTCGCCGCGGTCGAGTCCGATTCCGAGGATCGGGGTGCAGCGCTGATTTGGCTTTACGGATATCACGCGGGCGCCCATCCCGCCGTGCTCGATTCTCCAGTTACCGCGGCGCGCGGGATCGAGTTCATTGAGCGACTGCTCGCAGCCGCTCGCGTCGCGCCCGCGACGCCGGTGCTCAAACTCGCAAAGGAGCTTGCGCCAAATCCTTAACCTTTCGATCGCGCCTGATCGAGGAGATACGAAATGCAAACGATCCGCCGTTGGTTCTACCTACTCTCATTCACCCTCCCTTTGCTGGCGCAGCAGGCGCCGTCCGACGTTGAAGTGCCTGACACTCAGGTGATCTTCTCAGTCGAGACGGTCTCCCGCACGACCCAAGCCGTCAACTACGAACGGACCGGATTCTCCACCAAAGTGGACTTCGTCGGCACCGCGGAAGCCGAAGCCGCCGAGGGACAGGCGAAGATCGAGAACTCGCGTTCGGTCCTCAAGCTGGAGATCGAGCTCAAGGGTCTACCTGCCGCTTCGTCCTTCGGAGCGGAGTACCTTACCTATGTGGTCTGGGCGATTTCGCCCGACGGACGCGCCACAAATCTCGGCGAGGTGCTCGTCAACAAGAACGGAGCGGGCAAGCTTTCGGCGACGACGGAACTACAGATCTTCGGCATGGTCGTCACCGCGGAACCGTACTTCGCCGTGCGTCAACCGAGCGACGTGATCGTCGCCATGAACGAGATCCGCAGGAACACACGGGGCAAACTCTACTTTATCGACGCCAAGTTTGAGTTGCTCAAGCGCGGGCAGTACGAACCGCTGGCGAATCCGTTGGCGCTGGCCGTCGACCTCAAGGCCGCTCCGCTTGAGCTGTACGAAGCGCGCAACGCCGTCACCATCGCGCGCTCGATTGGCGCCGCGGAGTTCGCGCCTGAGGTCTTCAAGAAGGCCGAGGCGAGTCTGACCATGGCCGAGCGAGTCCCGAAGGGCGATAGTCGCTCCCGGCCCGAGATCGTTCGGACGAGTCGCCAAGCCGTACAGTTCGCCGAAGACGCCCGCGCGCTCGCTGTCGAACGAGAGGCGCAGGCGCGTCTCGACGCCGAGCGCCAAGCCGCCGCAGAGCGCGAGGCGGAGGCCAGGGCGAAAGCCGAGAACGAAGCGCAGCGACGAGCCGAAGCCGAGGCCGCCCAGCGAGCCGAGGAGCAGGCCCGACTCCGAGCCGAAGAGCAACAGGCCGCCGCCGAGAAGAGTCGCATCGAAGCCGAAAGAAGCCGCATGGAAGCCGAGTTGGCCGCCGCCCGCGAGGCCGCAGAGCGAGCGAAGGCCGAAGCCGCAGGCGCCGAAGCTCGCGCCGCCGGACTGCGCGCCGAACAGGAAGCCGCCCGCGCTCGCCAATTGGCAGGACAAGCAGAGGCGGAAAAGCTTGCGCTACGGCGTCGTCTTCTCGACCAATTCAACCAGGCCTTGGAGACCCGAGACACGCCGCGCGGTCTCGTCGTCAACCTTTCCGACGTACTCTTTGACATCGGTAAGGCCGATCTGCGGCCCATCACGCGTGAGAAGCTCGCCCGTCTCTCCGGGATCTGTTTGGCCTACCCCGGCTTGAAGCTCCGCGCCGAGGGGCACACCGATTCAACCGGCACAGACGAGATCAACGAAAGACTCTCGCTCGCTCGCGCCGAGTCCGTCGCAAAGTACGTCGTCAGTCAAGGCGTGCCAGCCGAAGCCGTGACGTCCTTCGGATTCGGCTCGACCGAGCCCGTCGCTTCAAACGATACGCGCGAAGGTCGCCAGCAGAACCGGCGAGTCGAGATCATTGTGTCCGGCTCCGTTATCGGCGCTGACGTCTCGACCGTAGAGGGAAACCGGCGTTAGTGAGGATCCGCGCCAGCAAGCTTCGAGAACGGCAGCATCATTCGGGTTCGACGCTCTTCCGCCGTCTCGCCGCGCCGCCGATGCAACGGTTGAGACCTCGTCGCCCTTCGCTCACACCTCGTGCTAGCCCGTTGAGTGAGGCTGGTCAGCCGATGGTCGTGCAGTTCAGGACATTCGTTGACGGCCGTCTAGAGAAGTGCGCGCCGCGCCGCGAGTCGCTGGCGCCGATCTGTCGCCAAGGGTGGTCGTCATTGCCAGGGAGAACATCGGATCCGCCGCCCGCCGTCCATCAAGACAACGCGGCTTCCTTCCCCGCAGAAGAGCCTCTGCTTAGGGAGAAAGACATCGCCGCTCACCGGAGGCTCATAACCAACGAGTACGTCGTCGCTCCCCGGCTGAGGTCGCTCACGCCGGGCCTATTCTGTGTGGCCTTGTGTTGGGTGCGAGGACGCTCAGCTCAGCCGACTCGAAGGGGTTCTGCGACCAGCACCAGGTCGACCACGTGGTGCCACTGCAAGAGCCCCGGCCAACCTTCGGGGGCTCTGCCGCAAGCACCATGCGGCTAAGACACGACGTGATCAAGCGCGCAGGGCTGAGCAACAGGCGTAGCCACTACCGGAAGCAGTCGCGGCAACACACGCGCTCCCAGCGCCGGCACGAGCCCCTCCTATCCACCTAAGGGGTTACGGGGTCGATTTGCCGAGGAGCTTGCCTTGCGAGGGCTCCGCCGTCTCCCAACCCCGCCCGCGCATCGGGCGAAAAAGGCCGTGTGCCAGAAAATCAATCGTCTGAAGGGTCTCTCGATAGAGCTAGGGTGCTCCGGCCTCTTGCGGGAGACCCGTCCCCCATTCGCCCCCAATCGGGCGGTATCGCGTGCGACGAGTGGCAAGGCTGCAAGGCGGAAGGCTCCACTAGACTAAGGCTATGCACCGGATGCTTCTCTTGCTATTGGTTGGTTTCAGCGCTGGAGCCTCCGCGCAGCAACCTCTCGGCGGATACGCGGGGCCACTAACCGTCGCGCCGGGCCAGCTCGTTACGGTGTACGTCTCAGACTTCGCCGCGTCGGCCGAGCTGCCCGCACGCGCCTCCGCTCTGCCGCTCCCGCGGCAGATCCAAGCTGGAGACGGTAGCGTCGGTGTCATCTCGGTCCGCGGAGGGTTCAACGACCTACTCCCGATCCTCAAGGCGGTGCGTACATCCCCAAACCAGGTCGCTCTTACCGTGCAGATCCCGTTCGGCAGCTTTAGCTCGCCGCGTCCTCCTATTTGGCTGACGGCGATCCATTCGTCGCCCGGTATCTCCGCTTCAGCCTTGTGCCGACACTTCGTGTCGGAATGCTCGGGCCGCCTCTGGTTGTCAGTGCGGCGATCCGCACTCCACGTCCTCCGGAGCTGCGACGGCATCTTGGATCAGCCAACCTCGGTAATTCCCTGCGACGCCCTAGTAACGCGCCGCGATGGCAGCCTGATCACTGAGCAGGCCCCGGTGCGGTTTGGAGAAGATTTGACGGCTTGGGCGGTCGGGCTCGGTGAGCCGTCGCAATCGGGACCGTTGCCTCCGCCTGCGGGCGCCCGAATCGACGGAGTCAAGGTCGCGTTCGGGTTCTGCGATCCAGGCGCAAAGCCCCCGCCGCTAGATTCTCGCGAGGTTCCCTACGCAGGTCTCGTGGACGCCGACGTTGGGCTCTACCAGATCAATTTCACCGTGCCGCCCTCGACGGAGGCCGACCCTGCGTGTGCCTCCGAAGCCCGCGCTCCAAGTCGCCTTCAGGTAGCATTCGGACGCATCTTGGACGACTCGACGGATTCCTATGACAGCGTGTTGTTGCCGTTTCGGGAGTAGCCGTCAGGCGCCTTCTTCTCGCCCTGGGGAGTCGCGGGAAGCTCACCTCAACAGCCCGTCCATCCCGTCGTCAGTCTCCCCGGTCTTGTCGCCTTGCGCCCCTGGGGTCTTGTTCGTATCGATACGCTCCCAGTCGTAGGGCGTGAGCCCGTAGCGGACGCAGAGCCGCTCGAAGCTCCGGCGCGCATCGTTAAGAGCCTGGACGGCCGGGTGCTTCTTGGTCTCGCTGATCCGCCCCTTTACCGTGACGCCTTCGTCGGCGAGAGTCTTGCGGTGACGGAGAATGTCGCACCAGTGCTGAGCGAGCTGTTCAAGGCCGAAGACGTGGATCTTCTTGAGCCCGACGCCAGACTTGACTAGCCGGGCCTCCATCGCTCGATAGACCGCGCGCTCCTCGTCCGAGACGAGCGAGGAGATCTTGTCAAGCGGCGTCATCGCGAGCAGCGGCCGATCCTCGCGCTGCTTCTTTTTCGACCGGCCGCCGTCGATGACGTCGAGCTTGCGTGGCTTGCGCGGAGTCGGCACTAGACGATCCCCGCGTTCACCGGCGTCTTCGGCTGGAACTCGACGTGGATGTGGTCGCCCTCGGAGATGACGTCGAAGTCGTCGTCGAGGGCCTGGCCCAAGGCATCGGCGTAGTCGTTCACCGGGACCTGCAAGCCGCGGGCCGAGATGTCGAAAGCCTGGCCGGCATAGTGAAGCGAGCCGTGGCTGTGCCTGCCTTCAGCGCCAGACGACATCTCCCAGGTCGACTCAGGCGAGAGATCCTCGAGCACTAACATCGACAGCGTGGCGGCGAATAGCGTCTCCGGCCGGAGACCTGCCAGTCGCGCTCCGCGCTGGCCGGTCTTGATGCGGGTCTCCATAGGGAGAGACTGCAACAGGTGTGCCCTGGCTGTCGCTGTCGCGGTTCTAAGATAGCTCGGCTACCAACGCTACGGTCAGTCCGTGTCGTCTATGCTCTATCCTCGGTGTGGCCTTGATCGGCAGCGCTCACGCTGTGGGTCAAAGGAGCAGTTGAGAAGAAACCCGCCATGTCCAATATCCTCCAACACCTTGCCCTGCGCCTCGCGGGCAAGTTCATTCGCCTCGTTTGGTCGCTGGTCTCGTTGGCCGCGATGATCGGACTTGGCTACTTCCTCGGCCGACAGTGGGGCGAGACACAGAGCGAGCCGAACGGGATGTGGATCGGCATGATCATCGGCTTTGTCGTCTGGTCGGTCCTATTCAAGCCCAAGCGCCGCCGCAGAAGAAGACATCGGCACTTCGGTGGATCCGGTGCTCATTCCGACTATGCGGACACCGGCGACTGGCTAGGCGGTGGTGACGATGGTGGCGGTGACGATTAGCGCAGATCGTTCAACGACAGACTCGCCTGAGGGCGGTCAAGATGGCCGCAGGTGTACGACCGCGCCAAAGCCGAGCGCCCGGTGCGCTTCTACGAGCGCCTGCTGAGGCTGACTGCTGGGCGTTTCCTGGGGAAACCGTTTGTCCTGGCCGCCTGGCAGGCCTTCGCCGTCGCTCAGATCTTCGGCCACGTCGACTCCCAGGGCCAGCGCCTCGTCTCTGAAGCCTTCATCCAGATCGCGAAGAAGAACGGCAAGTCCGAGTGGGCGGCCGGGCTGGCGCTCTACCTGCTGCTGGCTGACAACGAGCCGGCGGCCGAGATCTACGGCGCCGCCGCCTCTCGCGCTCAAGCGGGGCTCGTCTTCAACGTGGCCGCCAAGATGGTCGCCCAGTCGCGCGAGCTCCACGACCGGCTGAAGGTCTACCGGCGGTCGCAGCGCATCGTCAAGCGCGCCGACCCGTGGAGCTTCTACCAGGTGATCTCGGCCGACGCGAACACCGGCGACGGCGTTAACCCGCACGCCTGTATCTTCGACGAGATCCATCGGCAGCGCTACACCGAGCTCTACAACGTCCTCAAGTTCGGTATGTCGGCGCGGTCGCAGGGGCTCATGCTTGGGATCACCACTGCCGGCGCTCAGGACTCCTCGCCGTTGGCGCGGGGCCTCTATGAGAAGGCGCTGCGAGTTCAGCGGGGCGAGCTAAAGGACCCTGGTTTCTTCGGCATGGTCTTCGAGGGAGATCAGAAGCGCCGGCAGCACCGCGGCAAGCCGGGCACGGCTCAGAGTCACGAGGCGATTCTCTAGGGCAAGGCGAAGAGCCCAAGGAGGAGGCAGAGTGCGGAAAGAAAAGTTGCCGTTTTTCACAGCGCCCAGCCGGACGGTCCCCGGTCGGCTGGCTCCAGCTATTCGAGGCCCCCTCCCGCCCCGCCGCCCGGCCACCCGCTCTTCGCGCAAGGTACTGACTCTGCTAGGGATATCTTCGGCCGTCGCACGGACCGGTCAATGGGACAAAACTGGTCTGGCGACTACGAACCGGACGTCGCGGCCCTCCGACAACCACCGTTTCGGCAAGGTTTAGGCGCTGTAAAGAGGCCGAAAAACGGCCCCAAAACGGCTCAAAACGGGCCGAAAACAGGCCAGAACAAGGGGAAACGGACCCTATCGCGGCCGGGTGCTTGGAAGAGAAGCATCGGAACGGGCGGCGGACTAAGCCGGCGTTGGATCTGCGAACGCCGTTTGGGTGCGAACGGATCGTGGCCAGCCAGCCAGCCGGGCCGTGGGCGTTCGACGATCGCAGCGTCGCGCGCAGTTGCGGACCGTGCGCTGATGCTGCCTGAGCCTCGCGCTCAGTCCCCAGTCCGTGTACTCAAGGCGCCAAGAGTGGCCTGAGGGGCTTTTCGCGCTTCTTGCGCTTTTTGCGCACGGATTACGTGGCGGGGTCGGCCTCCCGTTTCCACGCGCTCTAACTGCACCTTGCCCTGGACGGCGAGCTGATCAATGGCCTGTGACATCTCCTCCTTTGCCACGTGGTTGTTGAGCCGCTGTCGAATCTCAGTCATCGTGAGACCGCCCGGCGATAGGCGGATGGCCTCGAGAATCTTGTCGGCGACTGAATTCCCTGAGACCTGACCGAAGATGTAGGCGGCTGATCGTTCGCAGTACCTCCAGAGCGCGAGCGGCGCCGTCAGGTGTTCGTGCCGGATGGCGACGGAGCTGTCGAGAACGGCGTAGATAGAGGCCACCCGCATGACGTGGGCTTCCGCCCGCGAGGTGACCGAGCCGAATAGGCCGGGCTTCCCGGCGCTCAGGTCTGGGTAGACCGCTCGCCAAAGCTCAGTCGCCTCGTCGTCGCGGCGTAGCTCGCCGACGCCGCGAGCGAAGCGTACCGCTTCCTTGAACCGCGCAACGATCGGCCGCAGATCGACTAAGTGGAACTTGCCTCCCTCCGGCAACAGCTGGGCGCGTTGAGCGAAGACCCAGATGAATCGATTCGCGAAACCGTTCGCCGCCTGCGTTTCAGTCAATAGGCGGCGCAGTTCCTCACGGGTGATGTGGGCCACGATCGATATGTAGGCGCCCGTTGCGCAGAGCGGCCGGTTCCTGGTGAGGACACGAAGATCGCCGGAGTCCCATGCCTGGCGCATGATCGGCGACAGCGTTTCGTTTCGACGCTCGCAGATCTTCAGCACGCGGGCGAACTCCGGCTCAAGGACGCAAAGCCGCCGATCCCGAGTCTTCCGCTCGCCGTCGGAGGCCTCGTTGCTGACCGCGCATATCAGCCCCTCTCCGCTTGCGAGGCCGCTCTGGACACATTCGCCGGACCACTGCGGGTCGACTGCGCTCAGCAGCCTGCGTACGTGCCCCCAAGATGTGCCCTTCCGACTCTTCGAGCTGTCGCCCACGATGGCCATGAACTCATTGAGCGGATGGCTGTCAGCCTCAACTCGGAAATGGGGCCCGGGGCCGATCAAGTTGCCGGTCGCGCCGAGCGTCTGAGCCAAGATCGCGACGGGGTCGGCCTCAGTATGCGGTTCGAGCATGCGCACGAAATCTCCCGCCAATCCGCAGTAGGCCTCCGGCGCGAGGGACGCTGTGAACAAGCCAGTCGGCTGCCGCTCGAGTCGAAAGGAACTGAGGTCCGGATCTGACATTAGTTGCCGGCGATATCTCTCGGTTGCCTCGCGCAACGGTTGAGCATTCATGATTGGGTCCCGCCAAGACGGCTATGAAGCGCCAAAAACTCGCGGGCGTCCATCGACTGCAGACAGGCGATGTACGCGTCGATTGCGTCAGCTAAGCGAAGGCGATCGTCGATCTGGTTCACGTCTCGCCATCGTTGGTCGGAGCCGAATTGTCCCTGTTCGGTGGCCCACTGCGACAGCGCCCGGCAGTCGCATCTAATCGAGTTGCGGATCGCGCGCAGGAATCGGACGATCTCGTTCTGCTGAGCGGCAAGTGTGCGCGCGAGAGCATCTGTACGTTGCCAGGTCTGGCGGGAGCAGGTCTGGTCGTCGAGCGAGACGTTGTTGAAATCGGCGACCCAGCTCGCGGCGTCTGCGCGAGATAGACCCGTCGCGACTTGAACCAAGTCGAGCACGCCGCCGCCCTCCTGGGTCTTGTAGTCCCGCCACGAGCGACTCAAGGGATAGACGGCGACGTTGGCGTTCCGTCCTCCCCGCCAGAAAGCCGGCCCGCGGTTCGACCGCAGTTCCGGCCCGCCCAGCGCCAGCCAGACGGCGCGGATGTCGGTTTGGTCGATGATGGCTCGCAGTTCCATTCGACATTCGCCCTAGACTTCCTGACTCTGCGTCTTCCTCGCAATCCAAGCTTCCAGCGCCTCCGCCGGAAAGCGAACCGAGCGTCCGATGCGGACGGAGGGAATCTTGCCCTCCGCCGCCAACTGGTACACCGACTGCTTCGAAAGGCCGGTCAGCGTGGCGACCTCCGAGGCTCTATACATGAGTGGTTTGGCGTCCATATCTCCTCCTGCTTAGTTTCTGATTCCATATAGTACAGTGTCATGTTATAGTGATCGTATCATGAGTACTGAGTCTGATCTCAAACGTCAAGTAGAGGCCCGTCTGGACGATCAGGAGGTGCCCAAGCCCATCTGGGACTACCTCGGCGAGAAGTACTACTTGACCGAGGCTCAAGAAGGCCGCATGAGCCCAGAGGAAGTTGCGCAGGAGGCCCAGAAGCTCATGGCGCTCGCGCCCGGCGCCGCCCCGATACGCCGACGGGTTGCGTCGGCTCTTGGCTTCGTGGTGGATGCCGTCCCGAGCAAATCGCTTGACGAGCGATTAGAGTCGATCTCGCTACTGGTGGCAAGCCACGCGCGTGAGGACCAGATAGTGCAGGCGTTCAGACGGGAGGTCTTACAGGATCAGCTCATGGACCTCGATGATGTCGAATCGTGGGTTGAGGCCCGCGCCGAGGCCAACAAGCCGCCCACGCCATTCGTCCGGTTCCCGGTTATGGACGGCGGAATCAACATCAGCAAGGGAAGGATCCGTCTCGAGAAGCCGACGAAGGTCGACGAGCTTCCTCCAGGGTCGTCCATACAAGTGGAATCGTTGAGCTACGCCATTCCAGATTCGTCCTATGCGCGGATTCTTCCGGTGAAGGCGAACACCGAACTCTTTCGATTGGCTCGACTCGGTAAGAGCCTGGCGAAGCGATATCGCTGGCAGGACGCCCAAGCGACGGTCTTCCTGCTGACGGATCTACCGCCCCTTGTTCAAACGCTGACCGTGTCCACCGAAATGAGATATCCGATTCAGACGCTGGGTCGGATCATCATCGAAGCGGATCCGACGATGCCGCCGAAGACGGTAGCAGACGCCTACCGAGAGGCTCGGTCGGAGATTCTCCGCGGCCGCCCGCGAGCGATCAGCAAGAAGCACGTCGAGCTGGTGCTGTTTTGCGACGGCCAGCCCAACGACGAGACTTGGTCAGATCGAATGGACGCCTGGAACGAAGCGCATCCCGACTGGACCTACAGTGAGGTCAAGAACTTCATCCGAGACGCCAATCAGGGGCTTCGGCGTCTGCTTGGCCCGAGCTTCAAGTTCGTCAGCAAGGGAGGGAAGTAGCTATGGCAAGACGGCGCGGCAGCGGAGAAGGGTCGATCTATCGAGACAAAGATGGCCGCTGGCGCGGCAGCGTTCATCTGGGCTATCGAGGAGGCAAGCGCTCACGCAAGATCGTGAGCGGGAAGACTCGAGCTGAGGTGGCCCGCAAGGTGCGTGACGCTCTTCAGGCGGCCGAAGCTGGACTGAATTTTGCGCCCGAGCGTCAAACAGTCGCAGACTTCTTGACCCGCTGGCTCCGCGACGTGGTCGAGCCAGGCACACGTCCTAAGACTGCGCGCAGCTATCGCGACATGGTGAATGCACATATCGTTCCGCACATCGGAAAGCGAAAGCTCGTCAAACTGACGCCACAGGATGTTCGGGCCTTCATGCGCGACAAGCTGAACGAAGGACTCTCGCCCAAGACCGTCAAACACCTGCGAGATACGTTACGGAACGCGCTCAACGTCGCAATTCGGGACGGCCTACTCGTGCGGAACGCAGCCGCTCTCGCTGAGCCGCCAAAAGCCGTCAATAAGGAGATGAAGGCGTTTACGCCCGACCAGGCAAGACAGTTCTTGGATGAGGTAAGGGGACATCGGCTCGAAGCGCTGTTCTCAGTGACGCTCGCGCTCGGTCTAAGGCAGGGCGAGATTCTCGGATTGCGCTGGCAGGACGTTGACCTGGAGCGCGCGCGGCTGTCAGTTCGCTACCAACTCCAGCGCGTTGAGGGGAAGCTGCGACTCGTCGACCCCAAGACGGCTAGGAGCGCCCGGACCCTGATGCTTCCCCAGGTTGCCGTGTCAGCGCTCGCCGCTCACTACGAAAGGCAGCAGCAAGAGCGCGCCTTGGCTGGGACCAGGTGGGTTGATACTGGAATGGTGTTCACGACGACCATCGGGACGATGCTCGACCAGCGCAATCTGCTGCGTGCTTTCTACGCAATACTCAGGATGTCCGAGCTGCCCAGGGTACGATTCCACGATCTTCGGCACTCTGCCGCCACGTTGTTGCTTGCCCAAGGCGTCCATCCGCGGGTGGTGATGGACTTACTCGGACATTCCAGCATCGCGGTCACTTTGGACACCTATTCGCACGTGATTCCTGACATGAAGCGGGAGTCCGCGTCGCAGATGGACGCGATTCTGAAGCCAGTGGCTTCCACCGTGGCTTCCAGCGCCACTGAGAAGGCGGTCCACTGAGGACGTAAGTTGTTGAAGGGGTGTGGCGCGCTCGGGAGGATTCGAACCCCCGACCTTCTGGTCCGTAGCCAGACGCTCTATCCAGCTGAGCTACGAGCGCGTACTTCCCGATCATAGCATCTTGGGGCCTCGGTTTTGGCACAATGGCGGGGATGTCGCGCCGAGTCAGCGGCCTGTTGTTCGGCGTCGTCCTACTGCTCGGCGTCGTCCGCGTCGCCGCCACCCATTCCGTCTTCTCGGCGACCATCGACGAGAACGAGCACATCGAGGCTGGACTCGAATTCTGGCAGCTCGGCCGCTATCACTACGAACCGCAGCATCCCCCGTTGGCCCGCGCGATCCTCGCCGCAGGGCCCTATTTCCTCGCTGATCTTCGCCTCGGCCAAGACCGCCTTCTCCACGGCCAACACCGAACCAAAGCCGTCGACGCCCCGCGCGAACGCTTCGAGAGCTTCCTCTGGGCCGGAGAGTGGCGGGACCCTCAGCGCCGCCGCGAGACCCTCCAGTTGGCCAGGGCGGGGAACTTGCTTTTCTGGGTCCTGCTTCTAACCGTCGTCTATCTCTGGGCGTTGGAGGTGCTTGGAAGCCGGGTCGCCTGGATCGCTGCTGCCGTCGCTGCCTGTTCGCCCACGCTGCTCGCCCACGCGGGCCTCGCCACGCTCGACCTACCGGCTGCCGCGACCGCCACGGCCGCCGTCTACTCCTTCTGGCGTTGGCTGCGAAGCCGTACCCGGCGAGACCTCGCGATGGCGGCCGCCGCATTCGCCTTGGCGGTGGGCGCCAAGCTCTCCCTGCCTGCGTTTCTGCTGCCTGCGTTCGCAATCTTGCTCTGGCCGGCGCTCAGAGAGCGTCGGGCGCGCCTGACCGACGCAGCACTGCTCGTCGGAATCGCCGCCGCCGTCGTCTGGGCGATCTATGGGTTCGACTTTGGAACGGTCGGCCCCGGCGGCGGTGCCTACGTCAGCCCGGAACTCACTCCCGACGCCGCACTCGCCCACGGCCTGGGCGCGTCGCTCGGCGGTCTCGCTGTGCCCGCCCCGGCCCTGGTACGCGGAGTGATCGACGTAGTCGCACACAACGCCGGCAACCATCGCTCCTACCTCTTCGGCGAGTGGTCGGCGAGTGGAAGTCCTCTCTATTTTCCCGTCGCCCTGGCGGTCAAGGCGACTCTCCCGTTGATTGCACTGGCCTTGTGGGGCGCCTGGCTGCTGTGGCGCGACGACCGCCGGCTCGCTCTCGCCTTGCTCGCTCTTCCGCTTGGCGTCCTTGCTGTCGCTGTCCCGGCTCAGCTCAATATCGGGGTGCGGCACGTGCTCCCCTTGTTCCCGTGCTTGGCCGTCCTCGCCGCCGCGCCGTTTCGTAACTGGACCCCGACGAAGCTCCATTGGCTCGCCGCCGCCCTCCTGCTCTGGCACGTCGGCGAATCCGCCCGCGCCCACCCTGATTACTTGCCCTACTTCAACCCAGTCGCCTCTCTCGCCGAACGGCCTGTTCTGCTCGACAGCAACCTCGACTGGGGCCAAGACTCGGCGCGTCTCTCTCAGTGGATTGAGGCCAACGGCGCCGAGGCCGTCGTCGTTCGAGCCTTCGGGGACTTACCGCCCGAACTGCCCGACCGCCTGCTGCCGATCGGTCACCCCGACGCCGGCTGGTTCGCCGTCAGTAAGAACTACCTCTACGGCATGGAGGGCCTCTCCCCGGAACTACAACTCCTAGCAACGAAAGCGCCCGAGGCGGTCGTCGGCGAATCTATCCTCATCTACCGCGTCGACCCAAGGAGCCTGCCGCAACTCGTTCCCCCTTGGGTGCTTGAGCGCTACCAGACCGTCGAGGTCGCCCCATGAATCTCCGTCTCGCGGCCATCCTGCTCGTCGCTTTCCTCCTGCGCTACTGGCGCTTGATGACCGATTTGCCCGTCGTCGGCGACGAGAGCCTCTATCTGCGCTGGGCCGAGATCATCGACAACCAAGGCTCCTGGTTCGTCTCACTTCTGGACGGCAAACCGCCCCTCAGCTATTGGCTCTACTGGTTCGCACGTCAACTCTTCCACGACCCCCTCATTGGCCCCCGCCTCGTCTCCGTTCTCGCCGGTACTCTCTCGACTGCCGGGGTCTTCTACGTTGCTCGCCGTCTGGCGAACGACTTCGCGGGCCTTGTCGCCGCCGCGCTCTACGCGATTCTCCCCTGGGCGATGCTCTTTGATCGCCTCGCCTACGCCGAGTCGCTTGTGAACTGCCTTGGAGTCTGGACCGCCTATGCCGCCCTGCGCGCCTTCGCGGATGAGAGCGGGCATTGGCGCCACGCGCTCTTAACGGGCCTTCTACTCGGTTTCGGTTTCTTCACCAAGACCACCGCTCTTCTCTGGGCGCCCGCGCTGCTCCTGGCAGCTTGGATGCCGGGCCTTACTCATCTCCGCAAGCGCTTGCCCCGACTCGCCGCCGCCTACGGTCTGGCAGCGCTCTTTCTGGGGCTCAACGCCTGGCTCACTCCCGAGGCGCCCCAGGTCGCCACCTCCAGCGCCATCCTTCACAAGACCCATTTCTTCATTCCTCCCTCCGACCTCCTCCGTGCTCCTTGGCTGGGTCTTCAGACCAACGCCCCGGCACTGGGCGATTTTCTGTGGTGGTATCTCACCCCGCTGGGGCTCGTCGCCGTCCTCGCGGCCTCGGTGTACCTCTCGCTCCAACGCACCCGCGGCGCAGTCTTCCTTCTCGGCCTCAGTCTCGTTCCCATCCTGGCCCAAGCCGCCCTGCTCGATCGCACCTTTTCCCGCTACCCGTATCCCCACCTCTGGCCGCTTCTGGTTCTCCTGGTCTTGGCGTTTGAGCAAGTGCTCGATCGCTCAAAGATCGTCGCCTGGACCGCACTCGCTCTCGTCGGTCTTTCCTTCGGTTGGGGTTCTCTGCTTGCTGTCAGCAATCCTCGCGAAGGCTTGGCCCCTCGCGATGCGAGCTACTTCTACGGCGACGGACCCAACGCCGGGTGGGGCGTTGCGCAAGCCGTCGGGCACATTCGCCAAGCCGCCGGCCAAGGCTCCGTACTCGTGCTCACGGACCCGACTTGGGGCACTCCCGCCGACGCACTCTTCGCCTACTTGAACGGCCGCGATGGGATCCGGGTCGTAGAGGCCTGGTGGCTGGACGCCGGTGAGTCGAACCCCCTGATCCCTGGGCGCGAGGTCGAGGTCTGGCGCTCGCACTATGAACGCACGCCCGGCGGAAAGATTGACTTCCTCGCCTACGACGCCGTCTTCTACGTCACCATCACCAACTACCGCACCCGCCAAGACGTCTCGGCGCGCCAGCCTTCCGCCCGCCTCGAACTCTCCGTCCCCAAACCCCATCGCACCCAGTCACTCGACGTCTACCGCCTCCGCTGACGCCGCCCCCGGCCCATGCTTCAATAGTCCTCATGGACGTCACCCTCGCATTCGGCAGATCCGGCGCAGTCGTCAACGTACCTGAGCACGCAGAAGTCCTCGAGTCTCGCTTCGCGGCCGCTCTCCCCGATCCGGCGGCGGCCGTCGCCGAGGCGGTCCGAAGTCCTCTCGCGGGACCCCCTCTCGCTGAACTCGCTCGCGGAAAGAAATCCGCCGCGATCTCTGTCTGCGACATCACCCGTCCGGCGCCCAACAAGCTTGTCTTGCCCGTCGTTTGCGCCGCTCTCGAAGCGGGCGGCATCGAACCCAAGAACATCCGCATCCTCATCGCCACCGGGCTCCACCGCGAAGCCACCGATGCGGAACTCGACGAGATCCTTGGCCCGGACATCTGCGAGCGCTACTGGGTCGACTCCCATCGCGCCAAGAACCTCGACGAGCAGACCCATCTCGGCCGTACCGATGCCGGGACGGAGATCTACATCGACAGCCGCTTCGTCGAGGCCGACCTGCATCTGACCCTGGGCTTCATCGAACCCCACCTCATGGCCGGCTTCTCCGGGGGCCGCAAGCTCATCTCTATCGGCCTCGCCGGCGAGCGCACCATCAAGCGACTGCATAGCCCGCTCTATATGCGCGACCGCGACGCGACCGAAGGCGTATTTCCCGACAACCCGCTGCACCGCCAGCTCGTCGAGATCGCCGACCGCGTCGGCCATCACTTCATGGTCGACGTCGCGCTGACCGGTGATCGCGGCATCGCGGCGGTCTTTGCCGGAGAGCCCGTTGAGGCCCACCGCAGAGGCGTGGATTTCGTCCGCCAATCGACCCGGGCGGTCGTTGAAGAACCAGCCGATCTTGTCGTCACCACCTCCGGCGGCTACCCCCTCGACCTCACCTACTACCAGACCGCCAAGGGCATCACCGCCGCCGCCCACATCGTCAAAGAGGGCGGTACGATCCTTGTCTGCTCGGAATGCGCCGAGGGCGTGGGGAGCCCGGAGTTCACCGAGCTTGTCCGCCGCTCTCCCGACCCGGAAGCTCTTCTGGACGAACTCGCTGCAGCCCCCGTCCGAGTCGATCAGTGGCAAGCCGAAAAGCTCGCCGTCGTCACACGCAAGGCCAAGCTGGCCTTCTGTACTCCCGGCGTTCCGCTGGAAGACCGCCCCTCGCTATGGGGCCCTGTCTACGACGATGCCCAGCAAGCTCTAGACGCTCAAGTAGCGGCGCTGTCCTCCGACGCTCGAATCGTGGTCATTCCGGAAGGCCCCTACGTCTTCGCCCAACTGGAGCGCGAACCCGTTCTCGCCTTGTGAGATTGAAGGCCCGCCATGACCCGACGCAACTTCCTCCTCGGATCCGCCATCGCCGCCCCGCTGGCTGCCGCCCAAGAGCCCAAGCCCATGCCGCTGGGGTACAACACCTACTGCTTGCGCTCGCTCCGCTGGCACGACCGTCGCCTGCTCGAGTACGCCGCCGAGCAGGAACTCGACGCCGTATTCCTGCAAAACTCCGTGGATCCCGGCGTGATGGACCCCGCCCATTGGGTCGAGGTTCGCGCTCAAGCTCGCGACCTCGGCTTGCGGCTTGAAACCGGCGGCAGCGCCGTTCTGCCGCACACGCCGGAAGAGTTTCCGGAAAAGGTCGCTGGCCTCCGCGACAATATCCGGCGCGCCGAAGCGCTAGGCTCTCCCGTCGTTCGCTGCCTCTTCGCCGGCAACCGCGCCGGGCTGCCCCCGGGGCCGATCGAGCAGCACATTGAGACGATGGTCCGGCTCCTGCGTCAGGTGCGTACCCAAGCCGTCGACGCCAACTTGAAGCTCGCTGTCGAGGTCCACAAGGACCTGCAAGCCTGGGAGTTCAAGATGTTTCTCGACGAGATCGGCTCTGAGTTCGTCGGCATCTACCTCGACACCGGCAACCCGGTATTCGTTCTCGAGCACCCGCTTCAAACCGTGGAGACGTTGGCGCCCTACGCCCTCACTCTTCACCTGCGTGATTCCGTGGTTTATGAACATCCGCGAGGCGTCGCCCTCCATTGGGTGCCGCTCGGCGAAGGTCAGCTGGACTTTCACGCCGTCATGCGCGTCGCCCGTCGCGAATGCCCGAACGTCCATGTCTACGCCAAGCCCATCACCGGGCGTCCGGCCGAGGTTCTGCCTTATCTGGAACCGGATTTCTGGGCTTCCTACCCGCGTGCCCGCTCGGCCGATTTGGCGCGCTTCCTGAGCTTCGCGAAGAAGGGCGTTCCCTACGACAAGCCCGTCGTGAATGAAGATCTCCTCGGCCGTCGTCCTCCCGAGCACCTCCGCGCAGCGATTCAGCACCAGCAGTTGGATCATATGGCCCGCAGCCTCAAGTACGCCAAGGAAGAACTCGGGCTCGGCGTCCGCCGGCAGAGAGCCCAGGCCGCCTAGGCCCCGTCTCTTGCACAGAGGTGATGCTTTTCTGTCGATTCCGGCGCTGTCTACTCATGTGAACGGCCCAAGAAGCGTCTGTTACGATCGCCTAGCAAGCATGCGTGCTCTCCAAACTGTCCCTCTTCTAGTTCTAACTCTCTGGGCGCTGGGCGCCTCAGCACAAATTACAGGCGGACCCGCCGCCGACGCGATCACTCGTCTCACTCTGCCTCGAGACGCTTCGATCGTCGCCAACTCCGTCGATACGGGGACCGGCGCATTCTCGATGGAGGCCACGGTTCTCTCCGTCAATGGCGCTCGACCGCTCGATTTCCCTCTCCTGTTCGATTCCTTCGAGCCCCCCGCCTTTCTCATCGCTCGTCCACGCGGCTTGGGCCAAGGGTGGACGCATCCGTATTCGGCGTCTATTGAGGGCAACCCGGCAACCGTCGTCACCGTTTGGTGGGACGACAATCGCCGCAATACTTTCGATTTTTCCGGCGGCGAGTACGTGGCTCGGGATGAAACCGCCCAGTACGATCGTTTGACCCGCCAGGGCAACGGCCAGTGGCGCCTCATCCGCCCGGACGGCACCGAGTACCGCTTCAACGACGAGGGCCGCCTGACCCAAATCGCCAACAAGATCCGTCAACGGATCGAGGTCGAGCACGACCTCGCCGGCCGAATCAGCAAGATCGTTGAGCCGGTTTCGGGCAAAGAGATCCTCTTCAACTACGCTGGTCCCAACTCGCGCCGTATCGCCTTCCTCACCGACCCCGGCGGTCGGGAAACCCACTTTCTCTATACCTCCCTCGGCCAGCTGCGCGCTCTGCACAACCCGACGGAGTTCGATCTGCCGCCGCTCGTCCCCGCCGTTTCTCAACCCATCCCCGACAATGACCCGAACGGGCTCGTGTTCGGATTGCAGATCAACCGCAACGCGCCGATGGGGCTGCTTCGGGTCGCTTCGTTCAGCGTCAGTCACCCGCGCCCGGGCGACCTCACCGCCACGATCATCTCCCCGGAGGGGACCGAGGTCGAGATCCAGGACCTCGCCGCGCGTCCCCAGCCGGACCTCCTAGTGGCTGGAGGTCTGATCTTGGACCAGTTTGAAGGCGAGGATCCGGACGGACTCTGGCGGTTGGTGGTCGTCGACGACCGCTCCGGTCAGTCCGGCGCCCTCGATAGTTTCAACTTCTCCGTTTCGGATCGGACCTTCCCAACCTACCTGCGCTACCAGGCCGCTCGTCTCGTCGAGGCGTTGGACGCAAACCACGACCGCCTCTTCGCCAACGGATACGACGCGATCGGCCGAGTGATGACTCAAGACGACGGTCGCGACGACACGCCCCTCGCCACGTTCTCCTATCGCCTCCTTCCCTCCGGCGGAGAGCGCACGAGCTACACCGATCGACTCGGCCACACCCAAGTCTTCGAGCACGACGAGGGCTACCACCTCGTGCGCTACGTCAACCCTTTGGGCGCCGAAACACACTACGAATACAACGGCAAAGGCGAGCGCACAGCGATCGTTGATCCACTCGATCGCCGCACAACCTTCGATTACGACGACGACGGCAACCTCACCCGCGTCGTCGACCCGGCGCTCAACGTCAGCCGCATGGAGTATGACTCGCAGCACAACATTACGCGCTTCATCGACGCAGCCGGGGAAGAGACCTCGTTCCAATACAACAACGGCAACGTCACTCGAATCCGCGACGCGCTGCAACATCAGACCCGCAAGACCTACGGCGGCAACGGGCAGCTGATCGAAAACATGCTGCACGACAACGCCGGCGTCGCCTATACCTATTCGGGCGGCATGGTGGTCGGTGCCCGCCGCATGGACGCCTCGGGGAGCAAGGTCGAGCGCACCGACTACGACGCGCTTGGATACCCGACCTCGCTTACCGACGCCGAGGGGCGCGAGACCGAGATCGAGTACGACGAGCGCTTGAACGTCGTCCTGCGCATCGACCCGATGGGTCACCGCGAGGAGAAGGAGTTCGACGAGCGCAACCGCCTCGTGCGCCTCGTCGACGCCCGCGGCGAAGAGACGACCTTCGTCTATGACGGCAACAGCAATCTCATCATGCGCACCAACGCGCTCAGCGAGACGACGACGTTCCTCTACGACGCCGAAGATCGTCAGGTGGAAGTGATCGACCCCCTAGGCAAGGCGGTGCGTAAGGAGTTTGACGAAGCCGGACGCCTCGTCAAGTTGATCGACGGTCTAGGCCGCACCACGACGCGCAACGTCTACGACGAGGTCGGCAACTTGATCGAGGTTTATGACGCCGACGACCAACTCGTCCGCAAGATCGAGTACGACGAGCGCGACTTGGCCGTCGCGGTCACAGACGCGCTGGGCGCCACGGTCCTCTCCGCCTACGACGAGACCGGCAACCTCATCCGGATCACCGACCCAGCCGGCGAAGTCACCCGTCTTCGCTACGACGAACTCGGGCGCCTGCTGGAAGTGGAAGATCCGCTGGGGCGCGTCGTCAAGAAGGAGTATTTCTCCGACGACGTCGTACAAGCGATCGAAGACGCGTCGGGCGCCCGGACGACTTTTCGCTACGACAACGCCAACCGGATCACCCAGATCACGCCTCACACCGGTTCGGTGGCGGCCACCGAGTTTCGCTACGACGAGGCCTACCAGCTCACCCGCGACGACCTGCCCGGCGGTGGCCGTCGCAACTATGCGTACGACGACGCCGGACGCCTGACGGAGGTCAGCTTCACGGGCGACAACCGCCCAGGCAACCGCAACCTGAGCTACGACGAAAACGGCAACTTGCTTGAGATCGACGTCGACTCCGGCGGCATCGACTCCAGCGGCGTCCAGTTGGAGCGGACCTACGACGGACTCAACCGCGTGGTCGAGTTCACCGACGCGCACGGTACGACGCTCCAGTACGACTACGACGCCTCCGGCAACCTCTCTCGACTCACCTACCCCGACGGCCGTCGCGTCTCCTACGTCTACGACGAGATCAATCAGCTCGTCGAGATCGTCGACTGGGCCGACCGCAGCACCTTCTTTGAATATGACTCGAACTCTCGCATCACCCGCATCGAGTTCCCCAACGGCGTCGAACGCCTGATGGACTACGACGGCGGCGGTCGCCTCGTCCGGCGGCGCGACTTGCGCTCCAGCGGCGTCGTGATTCTCGACTACGAATACGAGTACGATCTGCGCGGCCGCGTGACCGTGGAGGCCGGAGGACTACCCGCGGCCCCGTACATGCCCGAAGCGTCGATGATGACCTACCGCACCGACGGACGGCTTCAGACGATCAACAACGTACCGGTCGAGTACGACGCCCGGCACAACATCACCAGCGCGCCGCTCGGCGACCAGATGGCGACGCTCGAATACAACTTGAACGACCGGCTGATCAACGTGAACGGCTTCGATCGCGAATACGACGCCGCCGACAACCTGATCGCCTGGGATGGTCCCGACGGCCGCACACGGCTCAGCGTCAACCCCCAGTCGTCGTTGACCCAAGTGCTTATCCAGCGCGAGGGCGACGGCACGACCCACCGCTACGTCTACGGCGGCGGCCTGCTCTATGAAGAGGTCGGCGGCGACATTCGCGTCTACCACTACGACTACCGCGGTAACACCGTCGCGTTCTCGAACGGCTCCGGCAGCGTCTCGGGAACCGTCTCCTACGGACCTTACGGCGAGATCGCATCGCGCTCCGGCGACTCGGATTCCATCTTTCTCCACGGCGGCCTGTGGGGAATCATCACCGACCCGCAAACCGAGCTGCAGTACATGCGCTTCCGCTGGTACGCCCCGCAGCTCAAGCGTTTCCTCTCGAAAGACACCCACATCGGCGGCATTGCCGACCCCGCTAGCTTGAACCGCTACGGCTACGCGGGCGCCAATCCGGTCAGCTTCAACGATCCCACCGGCGAGGTCTTGAACTTGATCGCCGGAGCGGTCGGCGCCGCCGTCGGAGCGGTGGTCGGCGTTGCCGTCACGGTCGTCACCAAGGCCGTTACCGGACAGAAGATCACGGCGGGAGACATCATCGGCTCTGCAATCGGAGGGGCCATTACGGGCGGGTTGACAGGCTTGTGTCTAGGCGTCTGTGGGGCGGCAGCGGTGATCGCTGGCGGTGCGGTGGCCGGTGCGATCGGGGCCGCGGCGGGCAACGCTACACAGCAAGGAATCGACATCGCGACGGGCGCGGACGAGGATGGGCAGTTCGACTTGCAGGCCTTTGGAGTAGAAGTTGCGGCTGGCGCCGTGTTCGGGGCCATTCCCTTCGCAGGCAAGGGCGGCAGGGCAGTCAGCGGCGGACTAGGGCGCGGCGCATCCGGTGGCGCGGCGCGCGGTTTGGTGAAGGGATCCGTGAGCAAGTCGGTGCGTAAGGTGGCGACCCCAGGCGGCTCGATTTCGGCCGCGATTCCGAAGAAGGATTTAGGCGGGAGGACGATTTACCCCGCGATTGCGGGCCGCAGCGCGGTGAAAGACGCGGCGGCCCGTGCAAGCGGTCGACTAGAGGCCGCCGGCAACTTCTTCATCGACGTCGGGGTCGGCGTGATGCAGAACGGCTTTGTCGGACTCGTGACTTCCAACCCGGGTTCGCCGCCCGCCTCGTCGGCCCCAGGAACGGCGGCCGTCCAGAACGCGTCGCGGCAAGAAGTCAACTCCGGACAACGCGGCGTCTACGGCGAGTTCGCTCACTGGAATCTCTACCAGTCGTTCCTAGCGTTGACTGGAGTCCTGCCGCCCAACAATCCCAATTCGCCGTTGGCCGAATTCTAAGAAAGGAGGAAACGGAAATGAACCGCATGAATCGCATCCAAATCCTCCTCGCCGTCGCACTCGGCATGCCGCTCGGGGCTTGGGCGCAGAGCTACGCCTATGACGACGCCGGGCGTCTGCTGCGAGCCGTCTACCGCCAAGGCGGCGGCGTCGCCTACAGCTACGATGCGGCCGACAACATCACCGCCGTCATGCCCCTGGCGACGCTGCCGGCCCCGATGGAGGTCCAAGTCACCCGCTTGTCCGATACGGCCGCCCGCGTCACCTGGACCGCTGATCCAGACGCATCTTCCTACGTCGTCGAGCGCCGCTCGGCCGACGGCCAATGGGAGCGCGTGGGAACCGTCTCGGACGGCAACGTCTTCACCGACGACACCCTCGATGCGGGCGTCGACTATGAGTACCGCGTCCGCGCCGTCAACGACGATGGCGAGTCGGCGCCCTCCAGGGCGGCGACCTTCGGCGGACCGCCGGCGCCTTCCATCTCGCAGAACGGCGTCCTCAATGGCGCCTCCTTTGAGGTCAACCGGCCGATCGCGCCGGGCTCCATCATCTCGGTCTTCGGCGACAACTTAGGCATCAAAGTGACCGAGACTGGTATTGAGACTGTGCTCGCGCTCGCCACCGACGTGCCGCTCTCCACCGAACTCGCCGACTACTCGCTCCGCTTCGGAAACCTCGAAGCCCCCATCTTCTTCGTGGGCGGCCAGTCGGCGGACGACGTCTCCTTCACCGGGCAGATCAACGCTCAAGTTCCGTGGGAGACGCCGCTCGGCGAGAACGAGGTCTCCATCGTCTACAGTCCGGAAGAAGGCGAGGAGCAAACCAGCGACCCGCAAACCGTGCAAGTCGGCTTGCTCTCGCCCGCGCTCTTCACCTTTGACTTCGGTCCCGGGCGCGCCGCGGGTCTCAACATCCAAGTCGACCCCGCAAGCGACGTCGTCAACGGTTCCATCGTCCAGCCCGTCAACTCCTTCCCGGGGTCACCTTCACAGCCGGCCAAGCTCGGCGGCGTAGTCACGCTCTTTGCCAACGGTCTGGGTCCCGTCGATCCGCCCGCCGTCACAGGCACGAACAGCCTGGACGCTCTCCGCGGCGCGACGGTTCCCGTTACGGTCACTGTCGGAGGCGCGGAGGCCCAGGTGCTGTTCGCCGGGCTCACGCCCGAGTTCGTCGGCCTCTATCAGATCAACATCATCGTGCCCTTCGGCGTCGTTCCCGGCGACGAGGTCCCGGTCGTCGTCACGCAGGGCGGCCTCTCCAGTCGCTCTGACGTGACTATCGCGGTCCGACCCTGAAGCCTAGGCATCAGGGTCGTCGTCCCTCGTCAACTCCCCGTCGTCGAGGGCGCGCCGCACCGTTTCCCAGTCTTCCCGGACCGATTTCTCGCCGGCCCACTCGTTGGCGAACCAGGCGATGACCGCACCCGTCAGGATCACCGGGAAGTAGAACCAGTCTTTCGGCGCGATTTCCCCAGTCCGATAGACCCACGCCGTCACAGCGCCGGTTGCCGTCAGCGGAATCAGGAACCAGATCTTTACCGCTCGTAAGAGGCGTATCTGACGCTCGAACTTCTCCTGCATGCTTTCGCGAAATTGCGTTCGGCTCAGACCCGGGTCCACAGGAGCCCCCGCTCGGCCGCTCCGCCACATGTGCACGCAGACCCCAATGACCAGCACGCCCATGCTGACGCCGAATACGAACTCGACCGCCGTCTCCACCATGTTCATGTAGATATACAGCCCGACTATTCCCGCCAAGCCGCCGAGCCACTCGCGCCGATTACGCCAGAGGATTTTGCGGTCAAACTCCTCTGAGCGCCCTGCTACATAAGACAAAATTTCGTCTACGGCTGGTCGGCCTGGATGGGATTGAGCCCATAGTTCCTGCATCTGTTTCCACTCCTCGTTACCTGGATCGGTTGGCTTCATGGCTTTGCCTCCATGACTTCGATTCGCTTGGTCAGCGTCTGTCGGATTCGGGTGAGCCGCGCGCCGACGTTGGTCTGGGTAAACCCGACCACGTCGGCGATCTCTGCGTAAGAAAGCCCGGCGAGATGCATGGTGACGATCTGGAAATCGAGCGTCGGCAACTCGCGGAGTGCAGCCAAGAAACGCGCTTGCTGATCGGCCTGGTGCAGGTCGGACTCAGGCGTAGCCCTGTCCGTCGGCTCCGGGTCGGTCTCGCTGGGCCCCCGCTCCCGTTCGCGGCGCCTCTTCAACTTGTGAAGTTGCGTCGCGGCCGTGTTGTGAGCGATTCGATAGACCCAGGTGCGTTCGCTCGCTTCCCCCCGAAATCCGGGAATGCCGGTCCACAGGGCCAGCATGATCTCTTGAAAAAGATCTTCCCGAGCGCCGGAATCGCTGAGGTATGCAGCGGCCAGGCGCCGCAGCGCCCCACCGTACTCCTCCGTGAGCCGGGAGAACGTCTCCCGCCGATTCGATTTTCCGGCCATTCTAAGGAGATAGACCGAGCTGCTCCATGTTCCTTACAAACGGACGAGGAATCCCGCGCTACAACGAGAGCGCCAAGTCCACCAGCGTCGCCACCGCCACGCCGGTCGGCCCTTTCGGAATGTCCGGCTTGTTGGAGTCGTGCCAAGCCGTCCCGGCGATGTCTAGATGGATCCAGGGCGTAGGATCCGCGAACTGCTTCAGAAAAATCGCCGCCGTGATCGATCCGCCCCAGCGCGTACCGATGTTCGGCAGATCAGCGATCGGGCTCTTGAGCTGTTCCTTGTACTCGTCGTCCATCGGCATGGGCCACATCTTCTCGCCCGCCGTGGTCGCCGAAGCCAGCAGCTTCGCCTGCCACTCCTCGTCGTTGGTATAGACGCCGCCGCGTTCATGGCCCAGGGCTACGACGACCGATCCCGTCAGCGTCGCCGCGTCCACCAGATGCGTGCAGCCAAGTCGTTGCGCGTGCGTCAGGGCGTCGGCCAAAATCAGACGCCCTTCCGCGTCCGTATTGAGCACCTCGATCGTCTTGCCGGACATCGACGTCACCACGTCCCCCGGTCTCTGCGCCGCCGCACCCGGCATGTTCTCCACCGAGGGCACGACGGCCGTTACCGCTACAGAAGGTTTCAGCGCGGCGATCGCCTTCATCGCGCCGAGCATGGCCGCTCCCCCGGCCATGTCGTATTTCATTTCATCCATCGATGCGGACGGCTTGATGGAGATGCCGCCGGTATCAAACGTGACCGCCTTGCCCACCAACCCCAAGTGCATGTCCGCATCCGACGTGGTCTCAGGCTCGTAGCGCAGCACGATCATCACCGGCGGCTCCACGCTGCCCTGCGCCACGCCCAGCAGCGCGCCGCAGCCCATCTGCTCCAGCTGTTCTTCTTCGATGACTTCGCACTCCAGGCCGGCGTCCGCGGCCATCGACCGGGCCCGGTCCGCGAGTTCGGTCGGCGTCAAGATATTGCCGGGCTCGTTGCCCAACGCCCGTGCGAAATTGCGCCCCTCCGCAATTGCCAGCCCGCGCCTGAGGCCCTCTTCGCCTCCGGAGGCGACCACCACAAGCTCTTCCATCGCTCCCTCAGGACGGTCTTCCGTCTTATAGACGTCCGGCTCCCAACTCGTTAGCCCGACTCCCTCTACAATCGCCTGCGCCGTCAGGTCGGCCTCCAGACCGTCGGGAGCGACCACGGCCAAACGGCGCACCCCTTTGTTCTTCAGGGCACGTGCTGCAACCGCCGCCGCCCGCCGCACCCCGGCTGCGTCCAAATCTTTCTCAGGTCCTACGCCCGCCAACAACAGGCGCGGCGCCTCCAGTCCCGTCGGACGATGCACCACCACGGTCTCCAGGGCCTTGCCTCGGAACTCCTTCCGCGCCCAAAAATCCGCCAGCAGCCCGCCTGTCCAGGCGTCCACCTGCTCGTCAGGGCTCCGCCCCTCTTCCATCTGAGGGGAGAGGACAGCCACCGCGTCCAGGGCGGCCGAAGAGTCGAGATTCGGAATGAGACGGGCTTTCATGGGAAATCCCATTGTAATGCGGGACTAATTTCCCGGCATCGCCTACAATGGCGCTCGGGTTGTCCAGCTGGTCCAACGTCAGACTCCTCTCAGCGCGGTGGCTGCCGGCCTGCATGCTCATCGCTGTCGCACTCGGCCAGGCGTGGCGCGTCTTCACCGCCGATCAGGTGGTCGGAAAGGGCGGCGGCTTCGGGATGTTTGCCGTCGCTGAGGGGCGTGCCGAACGTCTCTGGTCCGCCGATTGCCTGACGCCCGATCGCGTCCCATGCCGGATTTTCCTGCCGCGCGGAGCCGGACCTCTCAACCGGTTCGGTCCCGGCATGGACACCCATCCCCGTCAAGCGCTGCACCAAGCCGTCGCGAATCGGCTTATCCGCTCCACCTATGTGCGCGTCCAGCCGTCCGAGTTGGCCGAGGCTGGAGCCATTCCCGCCCACTTGTTGGAACTTCTGCCCGCGGAAACCCTCGAGACGCCGCTCTATCGCCCCGCTCGTGTGAATGAGAATGGAGTCTCTCTCCCCGCGATTCGGCTGCGCTACTGGCGCATGCTCTTTGACGGCGAAGCCGTCGCCCAACGGGTCGAGCCCATGCCCTACACCGAGGAGCGCGGCGCATGGTAGACGAGTGGCTCCGGCGCGTTGAGAGTCTGTGGGACGAACTGCTTGAACGCCCCCACGAGGAGACCGCTCTACGCATCAGCGCCCTGCTCCTGTTGCTCTACCCGCCCGACGGAGACCACTTCCAACTCGTCCCGCTGGTCCTAGGCATCCCGATGGTCCTCGACGGCCGCGCCGCGCGCAGCAAGTGGCTGTGGTTGGTGATGACGCTCAATTGTCTGGCTTCGACCTGGGCCTTCCGATACTCGCAAGACAATCACAAATATCTGCTGCTCTACTGGACCACGGCCTGTTGCTTGTCGGTTTGGGCCGGCCGGGCCTTGCAAACGCTGGCCCACAACGGGCGTCTCCTGCTGGCGTTGGTATTCACCTTCGCCGGGTCTTGGAAGATCCTCGGTGGACAGGTGCTGAACGGAGATTTCTTCGAGTGGGCTTTCCTCACCGATTCGCGATTCTTCGCTCTCACCGGCTTAGTCTCCGGAATCGACCGCAGCGCCTTGGCCCTCAATCGCTCCCTTCGAGACCTGCTCGACACGTTTCCCTCCGACGGCCTGACCGTGGCGCTCAACACCCAACCCGGCGTAGAGACTGCGGCACTGGCGATGGGTTGGGCGATGACCGTCATCGAGCTGAGTCTCGCCCTCGCCTTCTGGGTCGCGCTCGCCCGCCGCCGCTCCGACCTACAGGATTGGATACTGATCGTCTTTTGCGCCGGGACCTATACGCTCACCCCCGTCGTCGGGTTCGGCACGACTCTGGCGGTGATGGGCTTCGCTCAAGCGCCGCCGGAGCGACGGGACCTCCGTGATCTCTACCTCTGGGTCCTGATCCTCGTTCAATTTGCCAAGATGCCGATTCTCAACATCATTCAGGGACTGATTGCTTGATCGAGTTTCTCCAGATCAGCCACCCCACCGCCGCGAAGGCCGCCAGCGACAGCCAATCGCCCCGGTCGTCCCACAGCGGATAGCTCTCGCCCGACACGTAAATCAACAGCGCGATCAGGATGCCCGCCATCGCCTCGCCCGCGATCAGGCCGGATCCGATCAGCACCCCTCGGTTGCGAGCCGCTTCGCCGTGCCGCGACAGCCCGTGAGCCAGCAGTCCTCCCAGGAAGATCGGCGCGCTCAGCCCCAAAGGCAGATAGATACCCACTGCAACCGGCATCACCGGCGTCCGAAAACGGCTCCCCGACGACCGCAGAAATGCGTCCAGCGCCAGTAGCGCTACTGCGATGGCCATGCCGATGTAGATCATGTTCCAGGGCAGCTCCGAATCACCGAACAACGCTTCCGCGATGGAGGCGAACAGCGTCGCCTGGGGCGCCCTCAGCGATCCCTCCGCGCCGGTACCGATCCCGTAGGCTTGATGCAGAACCGTCAGGACCGGTGCGATCAGCAGCGTTGGAAGCATCACGCCGAGGAACTGAGCCGTCTGCTGCCGCCACGGCGTTGCGCCCACCAGCGACCCGGTCTTCAGATCCTGGGACGTATCGCCGGCCGTGGCGGCCGCGCAACACACCACGCCGGCGATCCCCAAAGCCGCCAAGATGCCTTTCGGTCCGCTCATGCCCAGCAGCAGCAACACGACGGCGGAAAACAGCAAGGCGCAGATCGTCATGCCCGAAACCGGGTTGTTGGAACTGCCCACCAGGCCGACGATATAGCTTGAAACGGCGACAAAGAAGAAAGACGCGATCACCATAACGACCCCGGCCGTTGCCGCCACCGCCACGTCGTTGGTCAGCGCCCAATAGAGGACCATCGTCGCCACCGCGGCCAGCGCCAATACCGGCAATGTCCAAGTGGTCGAAAGATCCTGATCGGTGCGCTCCACCGCCCGGGATCCACTGCGCCCCGCCAACGTCTGCCGGATTCCGCGCGCGATTCCGCCCCTTACGCCCCACATTGACGACAATCCGCCCACGATCATCGCCCCTACGCCCATGTAGCGAATCTGTCCGCTCCAAGCCGCCCAGGCTGCGTCCACAACCTCGCCCGCTGGCATCGGCGTCATGGAGTAGTACAGCGGAATGCCGACGACCCAGCCAATCAGCCCGCCTGCAAACACGAGCGACGCTACGTCCAGCCCGACAATCACTCCCACCCCGACCAAAGCCACCGAGATGTCCGTGCCGAAGTAGAGCAGCGTACGCCCCACTCCAATCGCGCCCTCGACGACCGGCTTGATGAATCCCAACAGGCCGATCAACGCCTTGAATAGGAGTCCTCCGCCCAGAGCCAGGAAGATCGCCGTCAGGTCGCGGCCTCCGCTCTCGCCCGCCTCCAAGACCCGGGCGCAAGCGACTCCTTCCGGGTAGATCAGTTCCTCGTCCTCGACGATCAGAGTCCGCCGCAACGGAATCATGAACAGGACTCCCAGAACGCCGCCCAGCAGGCCGATCGCCGATACCTTCCAGAACGGAAAGTCCTGCCAAACGCCCGCAATTACCAATGCCGGCACGGTGAAAATGACTCCCGCCGCAACCGATTCGCCCGCGGACGCCATCGTCTGGACGATGTTGTTCTCGAGAATCGAACTCTGCTTGAACAGTCCTCGCAGTACGCCCATGGAGACAATCGCCGCCGGGATCGAGGCGGATACGGTCATGCCCGCGTACAGCCCCAGATAGGTGTTCGCGGCCGTCATCACCGCCCCAATCAGCAAGCCCAGGATGACCGCCCGTCCGCTGAGTTCGGCGAGGTTTCGGGGCGATGCCGGCGAGGTAGGAGATGAGGTGGCGGCAGACATGAGAAGTCGCCATTATAGACGCCGCTCGCGCGAAAGCCGGTACGCCCGTCAACGTGAGCGATAAGATGAGCTTCACCATGTTGCGCGTAATCCTCTTTCTGGTCGTCGCGGCCGTCTGCTCTGCTCAGGATTGGCCCCAGTGGCGTGGTCCCCTCGGCAACGGAGTGAACCCCGAGGCTAAAGATCTACCCGTCAGCTGGAGTCCGACCGAAAACGTCCAGTGGAAGCTCGATCTGCCGAGTTGGGCGGCGGCCACGCCCATCATCTCCGGCGATACCGTCTTCGTGACCTCCGCCGAAAGCGGCTTTGCCGGGCACAAGGGCTCGGGCTCTTCCGGCGGCCCGGGGAGGGACCGGCTGCTCCTACTCGCCGTCGACCGCGAATCCGGCAGGATTCGTTGGAGTCGCGTCATGGGCGCCGGCAACCGCATCGGCAACAAACAGAACATGGCTTCCCCCTCGCCGGTGACCGATGGGACGACCGTTTGGACCACCACAGGGAACGGCGAGTTGGCCGCCTGGAGTTTTTCCGGCCGGGAACTGTGGCGCCGCAGCCTCGAAGACGCCTACGGAAAGTTCGGACTGCAGTTCGGCTACGGTTCCTCGCCGCTGCTCGTCGACGGCGTCCTCTTCCTACAGGTCTTGCATGGGTTCCATACGGACGACCCGTCTTATGTTCTAGCCGTCGACGGCGCCACGGGTAAGACGCTCTGGAAGACCGAACGGCCCACCGACGCCCTCCATGAGACCCCGGACTCCTACTCGACGCCGACCCTGGCCGTCGTCCAGGGCCGCCAGGTTCTTGTGACCGCCGGCGGCGGCTACCTCACCGGCCACGACCTCAAGTACGGACGCGAAATCTGGCGCGCTGGAGGGCTGAATCCCGCCAACGCCCGCAACTACCGCACCATCGCCTCGGCTCTCGTCGTCGGCGACTTGGCCCTGACCCCCAGCCGTCGACGGCCGTTCATCGCTTTCCGCATGGGCGACCAGCCCGCCCGCGTCTGGTCGACCGACTACGGCCCCGACGTGCCGACTCCCGTCTCCGACGGAGAGCGCCTCTATATCGTGGACGACAAAGGAATCGTCTTGTGCCTCAAGGTCGCCGACGGATCCGTCGTCTACGACCGGACTCGGATCGAGCCCGGGACCTATAGCGCATCCCCCTTACTTGCGGACGGAAAGATCTACGCCGTCAGCGAGGATGGATCCACCACCGTTCTGGCGACGGGCGACGAGTTTCAGACCCTCAGCGTCAACAAGCTCGACGACTACACTCTTGCCAGTCCTGCTGCCGCCGGCGATCAACTCTTTATCCGCACCGCCGGACGCCTCTATTGCCTTTCCACGCGAGCGGGTAAAACGAACTGATCACCCTGTTTCCGGGCTACAATCGAGGGGTCGGGGAAGTTCGCCCTACTCCCCCTCGTCCCCGGTTGGCCATGCTCCGCACGCTGCTCCGAATCCGGACGCTCGTCGTCCTAGTACTGCTCTGTGCCGCCCTGTGGGCGACGCACGGCGTTTGGCTTCCCATTCCGGGGCGTTTCTTGACCGCTGTCGACGGCCCTCCCCAACAACCGGCGGACATCGTCGTCGCGCTGGCGGGCGATCTCTCCGGCGGTCGCGTTCTTCGGGCCGCCGAGCTGGTTGCCGACGGGGCCGCCCCGCTTGCTCTGGCCAACGGCGCCTTCCGAATCTTCGGTGAGGACGAATGTCGCCAAGCCGTCCAGTACGCCCGCAGACGCGGCGTGCCTCAGGCCGCCGTCGAGCCCTTCTGTTTCCGAGCCGATTCGACTCTGGCCGAGTCGCAACTGGTCGATGCCGAGTTGCGTCGTCGCGGCGTTCGACGAGCCCTCGTCGTCACCTCCGATTTCCACACCCGCCGCGCTCGCTACATCTACCGTCGACATACCTCCGGCCAGGTCGACTATCACTTCCTTTCCGCTCCAACCCGCGGCTTTGACCCGGAAACCTGGTGGCAGTCTCGCTCGGGCCAGAAGACAGTCTTTCTCGAGTACGTGAAGTTCGCCCACACGTTGATTGAAACGGCTTCGTGAATGATCCGGGATTTGCGCAGCCTCGGCCCCTATGTCATCCGATACCGCTGGCGGTACGCGGCGGGCCTCGCCTCGTTGTTTATCAAGGTAGGGCTGACCGCCGTTATCCCGCTGCTCGTCAAGGCCGCCGTCGACAAGTTGACCGCCGGCGAGTCCATTGAAGATGTCGCCTTCGTTGTCGGCATGCTGATCGGCGTCGCCCTGCTCAAGGGGATCTTCCAGTATTGGATGCGCCTGGTGATCGTCGGAGCAGCCAGGCTGATCGAATTCGAACTCCGTCGAGACTTGGCCGATTGCTTGCTGGCCCAGTCCCAGCGCTTCTACGCCGAGCATCGTACCGGCGACCTCATGTCGCGCATCTCCAACGACGTCGCGTCGGTGCGCGTACTGGTCGGCCAAGGCGTCCTCAACGCCTTTGAGACCGCGCTGACCTTCATCATCGTCCTGAGCGTCATGAGCGCCGTGGACTGGCGGCTGACCTGCATCGTGTTCATTCCCGTGCCGCTGGTCACCATGACCGTCAGCTACTACGGCCGCAAGACCCATGAGGCCTACCAGCAAGCTCAGCGCAGGCTCGGAGAGATGACCTCGCTCGCGCAAGAGAACCTGAGCAGCGTCCGCGTCGTCCGTGCCTATGCTCTGGCCGGGGCCGAGCAAGACCGGTTCGCCGAGGCGAATAGCCGCTACGTGAGGCAAAACTATCGGTTGATCGGTATCTGGAGCCGTTTCTACCCCCAGATGGACCTGTTGGTCGGGTCGGTCTTTGCCGCCATGCTGGGATTCGGCGGTCTCCAGGTGCTCAACGGATCGCTCTCGATCGGCGCGTTCGTCATGTTTATGAGCGCTCTAGGCCTGCTTACGTGGCCCATGGTCGGATTGGGCTGGGTCGTCAATCTACTTGAACGCGGAACCGCCTCGCTGGAGCGCCTCAACGTCGTTCTCCACGCCCCGCTGCCGATCGCCGACGGCGAGCACACCGACCAGAACCTCGACGCCGTCCGCGGCGACTTGGAATTCCGCGACGTCGGCTACACTCCGTTCGGCTCGGCACGCCCCTCTCTGCGCGACATCTCGCTCGACGTCTCCGTAGGCGAGACCGTCGTCTTCGTCGGAGCCGTCGGCAGCGGCAAGACCACGCTGCTCAATCTCGTCCCGCGCGTCATCGACCCCGACAAGGGGACCCTCCTACTCGACGGTGAAGAGTCCTCTCGGTGGCCTCTCTCCGTCCTCCGCGGCTCGGTCGGCTACGTCGCCCAGAGCGGTTACCTCTTCTCCTGCACCGTCCGCGAAAACCTCCTCTTCGGATGCGAACAAGCCGAGGACTGGGAGCTCGAAGAGGCCTGCGGAATCGCCCAGATCTGGGACGAGATCCAAGACTTGCCCGACGGGTTGGATACCCTCGTCGGCGAGCGCGGCGTGACCCTCTCCGGCGGACAACGGCAGCGCGTCTGCCTGGCCCGCGCCCTCCTGCGCGACCCGCGCATTCTCATTCTCGACGATGCCGTCGCCAGCGTGGACGCCGTGACGGAAGCGCGCATCTTTGAGCGGCTCAGTCTCTTCCTGCGCAACCGCACTACTCTGATCGCTTCCCATCGCCTCTCAGCCGCTCGGATCGCCGATCGCGTCGTCGTTCTCGACGAGGGACGCATCGTTGAAAGCGGCTCGCACGCCGACCTGCTCGCAGCGCAGGGCCGTTATGCCGGCCTCGTTCGCAAACTGGAGCTTGAGGAGGAGCTCTCGCGTGGCGAATAAAGTCGAGAGCAAGCGCCTCTCTCCCTCGACGGGGCATCTCCGACGCCTCCTCGGATACCTGCGGCCCTATCGCCTCTGGGCTTCGGCGTCCGTCGTCCTCCTGCTGATTCATTCGACGCTCGGGGTCGCCGGCCCCTACCTGACAAAGGTCGCCGTCGACTGCTGCCTAGTGCCCACAGGCGAGCCGGCTTCTTTCATCGATTCTTGGCTGCCTGCCGATCCCAAACAAGCCGTCATCCGGCTCGCCTTGTTCTACGCCGCCATCCTCATCGTGAGCGCCGCCGTCCGCGCGTTGCAGGTGCAGACGATGAACCGCACCGGCCAGCGCGTCATGGCCGACTTGCGCAACGAGATCTTCGCCCATCTCCAAAAGATGAGCGTGGGCTTCTTCGATCGCAACCGCGTCGGCAATCTGGTCACTCGCCTCACCTCCGACGTCGACACTCTCAACGAACTGTTTACCTCGGGCGTTGCGGCCATCGCCGGCGATCTGCTCACGCTCACCTTCATCCTCGGCGCCATGGCTTGGCTCAGTCCGCACCTGACGGGCGCCTTGTTCCTTGTCGCGCCGCCCGCCATGGTCGCCAGCTGGATCTTCCGATCGCGCTCGCGCGACGCCTATCGCGACGTCCGTCAAGCCGTCGGCAAGATGAATGCGTTCCTCCAGGAACAGATCGTCGGCATCAGCGTCGTCCAGACCTCGACTCGCGAACCCCAGAGTCGCGCCGCGCTGGCCGAAGTCAATGAGGAGCAACTTGTGGCCGGTATGCGAACCGTGCGCTTGCACGCCTGGTTCATGCCGACCGCTGAGTTCCTCTCTGCGGTCGGGGTCGCCATCGTCCTGCTGGCGGGCGCGTGGTTGATCGAGCGCGACCTGCTCACTCTCGGCATCGTCGTCGCGTTTCTACAGTACGGAACGCGGGTCTTTCGCCCCCTTCATGACTTGAGCGACAAGTTCAACGTTCTGCAAAACGCCGCCTCCGGCGCCGAGCGAATCTTCGGTCTGCTCGATACCCAGCCGGAGGATCCGGACGCAGCTGCCGCCGCCGTCGTCGACAACGGCTCCACACAGCCTCTCGACGTGGAGTTCGAGAACGTCTGGTTTGCCTACAAGGACGAAGAGTGGGCCTTGCGCGACGTCAGTTTCCGCGTCGAGCCCAACGAGGTCCTCGCCGTCGTCGGACATACCGGGGCGGGCAAGACGAGCCTTATTAGCTTGCTCCTGCGTTTCTATGAGCCTCAGCGCGGACGAATCCTGGTCGGCGGTCGCGATATCCGGGAATGGCCGCGGACTGAATTGCGCCGACTCTTCGGCGTCGTCCTCCAGGACCCCTACCTTTTCCACGGCACCATTGAGGAGAACATTCGCCTCGGGGGCAAGACCGTGTCCAAGGAACAAGCGATTGAGGCCGGTAAACGCGCCCATCTCGGGCCGCTCGTCGGTAATCTCGAACAAGGTTGGCGGCATCAAATCGGTGAATCCGGAATGTCCTTGTCAGCCGGGCAGCAGCAGCTCGTCGCCATGGCCCGCGCCCTCGCCCACAACCCCAGCTTCCTCATCCTTGATGAAGCTACCTCCAACATCGATCCTGAGACGGAGAGCAAGATCCGCGACACCCTCTCGGAACTTGTCCACGGTCAGACCGCGATCGTCATCGCCCATCGCCTCTCCACCATCCGACGAGCGTCCCGCATTCTGGTGATGCATCACGGCCGTGTCCGCGAGTCGGGTTCTCACCAGGAACTGCTCAACGCCGAGGGCCTCTATTCCCGCCTCTATCGGCTCCAGTTCAGCGATCAAGACGTCTCGACCGACGACTAGGGCCTCGCCTGCGCGTACAATTGGCCGTTTGCGCCCGCTCCGCATCGCCTTTCCGCTGCTCTCGGTCCTCGTGACGCTCGTCGTCGCAGAAGGATTTCTTCGCTGGGCCGGCTTCGGCAGCGGTGCGGTCGAGCTGCACTCCGCCATGCTCCAGTACGATCCGCAACTGGGCTGGGCCAAGACTCCCGGAGCCTCCGTCTCCTACCGTTGGCTGGGTGCGCGTATCGTCGAAACCTCCAATTCCGAAGGCGCCCGCGGGCCCGAGCACGGCGTCGAACCTCCGGACGGCCGCCGTCGTGTGCTCTTGTTGGGCGACTCCTTTTGCGAGGGATACCTGGTCAGTGACGACCAAGTCTTCTCGGCGCAACTTGAGGCGATGGCCCCGGTGGAAGCAGTCAACCTGGGCGTCGCCGGCTACAGCACGGACCAGCAGTTGTTGCTCTACCGCCGAGTCGTCGACCGCTATCGGCCCCAGCAGACCGTGCTTCTCTTCTTTGACAACGACGTCTGGTTCAACGCCCTTGCCGTAGAGCACCGCTCCCCAAAACCTCTGTTTGAGTTCGATGGAACGGAACTTCGCCTCACCGGCGTTCCTGTACCGCCGCCCGATCCGTCCTCGTCTTCAGCCCCTTCCGGCGGTCGCGCGGAATCGCTGCGACTGCTGCGTGTATTTACCACCGCCGCTCGGCAGGCCGCGCAGAACCGTAGCGACGACTGGCAGGCGACGCTTGAGCCCGCCAATGAGTTTCTTCTCTACCGTCGAGACCCCCCTGAGAACGTGGAGGCGGCCTGGCGACTGACGGATGAACTCCTAGGTCGGCTCGATTCCGAGGTGGAACAGGCTAGCGGCCGTTTGACCGTCCTCTACGTGCCCAACGTCGCCGCCGTCTCGGACGACTCTCTGGCCGCTACTCGCGCTCTTTACGGGATGTCTTCGCAAGAGTGGGATCTACGACTGGTCGAGCGGCGGCTGGAAGCCGTCTGTCGGCGCCGCGGCATCCCCTTCATCTCTCCTGTCGGTCGTCTGCGGGCCCGCCGAGAGCAAGGCGAGACGCTCTACTTCGCGTCCGACGGCCATTGGACGGCGGACGGGCACCGGGCAGTCGCCCAGATTCTGGCTCAGGAGCTACAGTAGACGCAGCCGGCCCGCCCCCAGCCGCCTAGAATCGCTCGGCGCTCGCTTGGTATCCTCCGATAGATGACCCTCAGCGAGGTTTTTACAGGGCTGGGCCGCGATCGGTTCGACGCGATCTTGCGCGGCGTCTCCATGGGGGCCCTCAAGACCTATAAGGTCCATGAGGCGTTCAAGGTCCGCACTCGACTGATCAAGCTCAACCGCGACCGGCTGCGCAAGGCCGCCCCGCGTCTGTGGGATCGTCTCGTCGAAGGCGACGCTGAACTCGCCCGCGAGTTGGCTCAAGGGACCCTCGTTTCCAACCTCACCATGATCGTCGACGTGCTCGACTTCTTGGAAGTTCCGCACGACGGCAACGGCTTCTTTGACAAGGACGACGAAGCCAAAGAGCGTCTCACTGAGGGTTGGCAGGGCCGCGTTCTGGCCGAGTTCGGCGAGCGATACCCCGAGCCTCTGCTCTTGCTCTATGTGAACCATCTCGAATGGGAGATGAACGAGCCGGAAGAGGTCTTCCTGGCTTAGCGTCCGGCGCGCTGCGCCGACTACGAATTTGTGGAACCGGGCGTCCAGCCCGGCTAACGGAGATACGAACCATCATGGCGACGAAGAAAATCGGCATCCTCACCGGCGGAGGCGACGTACCGGGCCTCAACGCCGTCATCAAGTCGGTCGTTTACGGCTCCACCGGCCACGGCTTTGAAGTCGTCGGTATTCGCCGCGGCTGGGGCGGACTCGTTTGGCCCGAGTGGGAGAACGGTCCCGACCAGCGCCACTTCGTCGAACTCAACCGCGCCAACACCCGTACCATCGATCGCGACGGAGGCACCTGTCTGCACACGTCCCGCACGAAGCCGTCCAAGACCAAGGTGCAAGACGTTCCCAAGCACTTGGAGAAGCGCCTGGGCGAATTCAAAGAGGTCTCGCCCGGAGTCGTTGACCTCACCCCCGTCGTGCTGGAGAATCTGGAGAAATTAGGCGTCGACTATCTCGTCCCCATCGGCGGCGACGACACGCTCAGCTACGCCGATCGCCTCAACAGCGAAGGGTTCCCCATGGTCGCCGTGCCCAAGACCATGGACAACGACGTCCGCAATACCGAGTACTGCATCGGTTTTTCAACCGCGCTGACCCGCGCCGTCGACGCCATCGGCCGCCAGCGCACCACCATCGGCTCCCACGAGCGCGTCGGCATCTTCCGTATTTTCGGCCGCGACGCCGGCTTCACCGCGCTCTACACCTCTTACGTCACCAATACCCGCTGCTGCATCCCCGAGCACGAGTTTGATCTGGAGACGCTGGTCGAGCTGCTGAAGATCGACAAGGCCAAAAACGAGAGCAACTATTCCATGGTCGTCATGTCCGAGGGCGCCACCTGGAAAGGTCGTACCGTCTCCGAGTACGGCGAGCCCGACGCCTATGGCCACCGGAAAAAGATGAATGTCGGCGAGGCGTTCTCAGACGAACTCAAGAAGCGCACCGGGTTTGAGACCGTCGTCTCCGATCTCACCTACGACCTACGCGGCGGCGAGCCGGACTTCCTCGACAAGATGGTTGCGACCACCTTTGCCACCATGGCCGTCGAGACCATCGCCGACGGCGAGTCCGGAAAGATGACCGGCATCCAAGACGGCTGCTACGTCATGGCGCCGCTGCCGGATGCAAGCCGGGGGCCGCGCTCGGTCGACCTCAACACGATGTACAACGTGGAGCGCTTCCGCCCCGACTACCGCAAGAAGGCCGGCCTGCCGATCTTCCTGACCCGTTTGGACTAGCGCAAGCCGAGCGGCTTACATAAACGCTTTGATGATCTGCGCCTGAATATCCTGCAGGTTCTTCTGGACCTGTTGCACTTCCTGAATCTTGCTCTCCAGCTTCTCCATCAGGAAGCGGCGTTCCAGCCCGTTCTGGATGATCAACTTCAAATCGTCGTTGTCCCAAGGCTTCTCTACGTACTGGTAGAGACCCACCTCGTTGATCGCCTTGATGGCGTTTTCCTTGTCCGCGTAACCCGTCAGCAGGATGCGCGTGGCATAGGGGTGGATCTTCTTCACCTCAAGCAGGAGCTCAATGCCGTTCATGTCCGGCATCAGGTAGTCCGAAACGATCAAGTCGAGCGACTGATCCTTCAGCGCCGCCAGGGCTTCTTGAGGCGACTGGAAGGTCGCTACTTCGTAGTCGGTTTCCAGCTGCAAAAACGAGCGCAGACTCGTCAGCACCATCTCTTCATCGTCGACTACGGCAATCACTGGTAACTTTGCCCCCTCGCTCATGCCTTCTTCTCTGATCCGTTCCGGGTGACCGGCAGTTTCAACGTAAACGTCGACCCCTCGCCCGCCACGCTCTCAACCTCAATCGATCCCCCGTGGTCTTGCGCGATCTTGAAGCAGATCGACAAACCCAAACCAGTTCCCACGCCTACTCCTTTCGTCGTAAAGCCCGGATCAAAGATTTTTTCGAGATGATCGGGCGGAATTCCCCCGCCGTCGTCCGATATTCGAACCTCCACTATATCACCGGCCTGACGCGTCTCGATCCGGATCTCCCCCTGCTCTTTGATCGCTTGCGAGGCGTTCACCAGCAGGTTCATAAAGACCTGGTTGATCTGATTCGGATGGCAACTCACCGGCGGAATCTCGCCGTAGTCCTTGACGATCGTGATCCGGTTCTTGAGCTCGTGATGCACCAGCGTCAACGTACTGTCGAGCCCCTCGTGCAAGTCAGCCACCTGGAGCTCAGCCTCGTCCAGCCGCGCGAAGTTCCGCAGCGAGCCGACTATCCCCACAATTCGCTCGCACGCCAGTTTGTTGATTCGAGCGATATCCTCCAGCAGGCTAAGAACCTTGTTCAGCTTCGGATGCTCTCGAATGCTCTCAGGCGTATCCTCTCCGCGAACAATGCCCTCCACCACTTGGATCGAGCGACTCAACGTATCCGCGTTCGAGTTGATCGTGCCGATCGGAGTATTCATCTCGTGCGCGATTCCGGCCACCAGCTTGCCGAGCGCCGCCATCTTCTCTTGGTGAACCAGCTGCGCTTGGGATTCCCGGAGTCCTCGCGTCGCCGTCGCGACCTCGCTTTCCAACTCCTCCGCATGAACTCGCAAGTGCGCGGCGAGCTGCTCACGCTCCGTCACGTCCAAGCAGATCACCTGGATCACCCGGTGCCCGCCGTAGGTCACCAGCGTAGCGCTCGAGTCGCAGTAGCGCTTGCGGCCGTCTTCCCCATCCAGAGCAAACGAAACCCGGACGTGGTCCCCGTCGCGCATCCGGTCGAACGTCTCAGGGTCCGCGAACTCAGGCACCGGCAGCGCCTGCGCCAAGCTCCGCCCAATCAGTCGTTCACGCGGCAGCCCGGTCATCCGCTCGGCTTGTTCGTTGACTTCGAGGATGCGTTGGTTCGCCGAGCTCGCCAGGACAATCGCCTCAGAAGCGCCCTGCATAATCGCCCGGTACTTCTTTTCCGAATCCTCCAAGTCCCGGCTGCGTCGCTGAAGCTCTTCGTACAGTCGCGCGTTCTCCACAATCTGCGACGACTGCGAGGCGATAATCGACAGCAGCCGCTGATCGTCCTCGGAGAATCCCCCCGGATCTCGCTTGTTGAACACGTTCAACAAACCCACCATCTGCCCCTTCGCTCGAAGCGGGACGCTCAACAAAGACCGGATCGGAAACTCTTCGCCCGCCACCAATTTGAACCGGTCGTCCGAGCGCAGTTCGTTGATCAACAGCGGTTTGCGATGCTTCAGCATCCAACCCGTCAGTTGCTGGCCGAATCGAAACGGCACCGCCTCTTCGGCTGAATGCGCTTTCCTCGCCATCGTCCGGAACGGGTCGCCCCCTTCGTCTTGGTCGAGCAGCATCACCGCCGCCTGCTCTACGTTCAGATTCCGGACACTCTCCTGCACAATCAACTCGACGACTTCCCTCAAGTCCATCGTCGACCCGATTGCCGTCCCAATCGCGTTCAAGATTGAGAGCTCCTCAACCGATCGCTTCAGGCGCTGGTTCTCTTCTTCGAGCCGTTTGACTTCTTCGAGCGCTTCCATGGACTCCATCTCAGCTTGCGTATCGAGTATACGGATCGTTCCCGTGATTCTCAGCGCCTCGCCGTCAACTTCGCGGCGGCAGGGCCGCCACGTCCGCCGTCGACGCCTCTCGCGCCGCCGCCGGACTCAACCCGGGCGACAGCAACGAGCGCACCCGCTTGAACAGCGCTTGGAACAGTTCTCGGCTCATCTCGCTGTGGTCCGCGAGCAAGTCGAAGAACTCTTCGCGATCAATCGACAGCAGACTCGTCTTCTCTTTCGCCGCCGCTGTCACCACGCTGGGTTGCCGCTCAAACAGCGCCCAGTTTCCAATCGTCTCCCCCTCGCCCACCGTAAAGATCCCGGCCCCACCCCGGCGCATCTCAATGCGCCCCGACAGCACCACGTGCAGTGCATCCAGCGCGTCTTCTTCCTCCACGAGGACATCGCCTTCGTCCATCTCCACTTCCCGTGCGATAGACGCAATCAGCGCCAAGATCTCCGTCTCGAGATCGCTGAATAGGTCGACCTTCTGAAGCCGAATCGCCCGGTCGAGCGTCGTCAGTTCCGCCATTGCGCCTCCGCCTGCTGGGGCCCAAGCCGCATCAGTGCGGCCCGCGCCGTCTCGCGCAGTAGGTCTGAATCGCCCATCCCCAGCGCTCCGATGGGGCCTCGAAGACTCGTCTCGCCCTGTTCGGCCGCCGCCGCGCAGGCACACGACTGTAGCCACGGGTCTCCCGTCTCAAGCAATTGCCGCAACACGCCCACGTAGGATAGCCGCTCCAAGCCAAACAGCTCGACGCCCGACTGCAATCGCTGTCTCCTTCCAGAGGCCTCCAAGGCCGGCAGCAGCGCAGCTCTGGCCTGTAGTCCCAGGAGTCGACTGTCGAGGAACTCCACCGCGTTTGCCCGCAGATCCTCTCTGCCGCTGGCGATTCGCAACTGCGCGTCTCGGATCTCCTTGGCCGGGAAGAGCAGAGCCAGCAACGTGAAGGCCTCCTCCAGCGCGCGTGCCGCACGCTCCTCGGCGGCTCGCCGCACAAAGTCCGACGCGCCGCCCTCGCGGCCCTCCAAGCCCTCTCTCCAAAATGCCGCCTGGTAGTGGCGCCGCAGCGCTCGATCGAGCAAAAGTTCCACCGACGGCCGGTCGAACTCCGCGTTCGCGCCCGACGACTGCGTGCGAATCCGGGTCAGCGCGCGCAGCACGTCGGCCAACGCTGCGGCGTCCGATCGTCGAAGATAACCAAGCAACGCCCGTACGGCTTCCGCGCCCCCCACCGCGCCCAGCGCCCTCGCCGCTTGACGCCGTTGGTGCGTCGAGGCGCTCGGGTCCCGCAAGGGCTCCGCCACCTGCACCGCGATCTCGGGTCCGTAGGCCGCCAGTGCCCGCCGGGCCGCACTACTGAACCGGTGCTCGCCCAGCAGCTCCAGCAGTCTCGGTACGTGCTCCTCCGCTCGCAGCCGCGCCGCGCTCTCCAACGCCGCCAAGACCACGGCCGCGTCGTCGTCGCTCAAATAGGGCGACAAGCCGGCTTGCCGGCACGCATCCGCCTCCGACCTGCCGATCAACCAGGCCGCCGCGGCACGCAGTTCCTCCGGCCCCCCCGGCGCCGTCTCGAAGAACTTCGAGAGCGTCTTCTCGTCGTCGAGCCGGGCCGCCACGATCGCCGCCGGTATCGGGTCGGCGTCGCTCAACATCTCGCGGAGTTCATCCCCTACCCCGACGTCTCGTTCCTCGTCCAGTAGATAGTCGAGCGCCAGCCAACTCGACTTCACGTCGGTTTCCAACCGCAGGTAGGCCAAGGCCTCGCGTTCGCATCCAGCGACGTTTCGGTCCACGATCGCTCGCATCGTCTTGCGGCGGATCGCCTCGGAGGGATGCTTCAGCAGCGCCGCCAACTGCGACTGCGCCGCCCCCGGGCCGCTAAATCGGATCCAGCCCAGCGCCGCCTCCACCGCCTGCTGGTCCGAACTCGCCAGGTTGCTCTCCAGCTCCTCGGTCGGACCCGCCGCCGTGAGCCGCTCCAGCAACGTCTCGGCCCGCACGTCCCTTCGTTCAATCGTCGACCGCAGCGTCCGTACGTACTCTCCGCGCAGACGCCACAGAATTGCCAGCCAGGCGGTCCCAAACGCCAGTCCGACCCAACTAATCTCGCGAATGCCCGCCCCGGCGCCGTAGATCAACGCCAACAGCACGAGGCTCGCCAGCCCGTCCGCCGAGCGACTGACCGCCATATCTAAGAAGCTCTTGACGCGCGCTCGCAGAGCCGCCGGAACCGGCACGTAGAGCAGTTCGCTCGACGAACGATCGATCGAATGCCGGAACCCTTGGTCCGCCGCTCGCGCGAACACGGCCGCGAAAATCGTCGCCGAGAACGTCAGCACGCCCATGCCCGTCATCAGCGACAGCGGCAAAACAAACAAGCTCCAGCTCAGCCCCGCCGCCCGCAGGAGTCGCCCTGTCACAAAGGTATGAAACAGGAACGAGAACACCGCGATATAGCCGTAGAAGTATCCCGAGAATGAAGCCAACGCGTCCCGGTCGCCCTCGAAGTGGATCTGCGCGATCGCCTTGAACTGGTACTTCACCAGCGTCCCCGCCAGCGTCGAGACGAAAATCGCCAGCGCGATCAGCAGCAAATAGCGGTTCTTGCGGACCAGCTCGAAGCTCTCCAGGATGGGAGCTTTCTCGTCCTTGGACGCATCGCCGGACGTCGAGGACTTTGCCGATCCGCGCAAGCTGCGTGCGATCCACGCACTCACGGCCACAAACAACGCCGCGGCCGGCAGAATCGCTTCAGCCCCGATCGTCGGCGTCAGGAATCCCGCGAAGCTGCCCCCCAGGGCCGCGCCCAGAATCCCTCCGCTGCCCACCAGCGCGAACAGACGCTTCGCCTGTCGCGTGGTAAACACCAACCCGGCCAGCGACCACACCTGGCTGGGGATCAATACCGCAAAGATGCCCACCCACAGGTAAATCAATACCGGAGTGAAAGGCGCCTCCATCTTCAGCAGAAGCCAGAACGCCAGCAGACTCGCAATCAGGAAGGCCTGCGTCGCTTGGATCACCTGCGGCAGCGGGGCTCGCCCTGTCCAGCGCAGGTAATAGTTGACTACCAACCCGACCAGACCGGTCACCGCCAGGTCCACCCACGGCAGGCGACTCGCGTCGAACTCGCTCAGGAAGACCGAGTCGCTGACCGCCTTCAGGCAGATCACCGAGGCCATGCCCAGCAGCAAGAACGACGCCAGCAGGAACGTCGGACGCAACTCGCCCGGCTCAATTCTCAGTGAGTCGAGCGCGCGAGAACCGATGGTCTTTCGGGCCGAGGAAGAGGGCATAGGGGCCCGCGTGACGAAGCCCCCGTATTATACGGCGATCAGCGCCTAGGCCTGTTGCTCGGCTAGGTCGCCGATCATCGGCAACTTATACTTCTCGCCTTGGTAGGCCTTATACGCGGCAAACGCCCAGGCTGCAATCGAGCCGAAGAACACCACAAGTCCCATGACAAACCCGAGGATTGGACCGGCCACAGGAACGAACGCCAACACCATGCCGATGATGAACTCGGCAATCCAGATCGCGAACATCGCCAGACACAGGAAGATCATCTGGAAGGCGTGGAAGCGTACGAACCGATTCTTGCTGTACGGCTCGATGACCAGGAACAAGATCGCCGGGATGATCGTGAGATAGGCCACGGCCCCCATCACGTTGTCGTTCGAAGTCGCTGCCGGGACGCTGCCCGAAGACGGATTTCCCGCCCCGGCCGCGGCGCCGGACGCCGCATCGGATGCTTGTCCGCACTTGGGACAGAACTTGACTCCGGCATCCATCTCCGTGCCGCATGAGTTGCAAAACGCCATTGATGATCTCTCCTAGCCTGCTTCGCCCCCGAAAGCGGCCCTAGTATATCAGCGCCTTCCCACGAAAATTCAAGTCCCTCATACGGGGAGAATTTCGCCACAACCGTGTCAAGACGGCGCCGCCGGGTCGGCGTTTGGATCGTAACCCCTTTTGTTACAATCAGATCAAGTTGGCTCTGGGCGTGCAAACGTCCCTAGATCGATGCTCCGTAGTTTCTTCATTGGCGGCGCGGTCCTCGCTATTTCCATCCTATTGTCGGGATCGGGCGTCGCTGCGACCCTTGAGATCCTCTCTCTTGAGCGCCTCACTCTTGAGTCGACCGCCATCCTCCGCGCCCGCGTTTCCGAGCCGCGCGTCGAAATGCGCGGCCCCGTCATCTACACCCTCTACTCGCTGGCTCCTGTCGACCAGCTCAAGGCAGCTTCCCCGGGGACCGTAACCGTGGCCATTCCGGGCGGGCGAATCGGCGATGCCGAACAGCATTTCTCCGGAGCCCCGCGCCTAGAGCCGTCCCGCGAGTATCTCTTCTTCCTGTGGACCGGCCCAAGCGGTCTCACGCAGCTCACCGGCTTCAGCCAGGGGCTCTTCGAGCTGCTCCCGGACGCCTCCGGCGAACTACAAGCCGTCCGCCTCGCCGATCCAGAGCTGCGGCCCGCCGCTCCCGGTCCGCCAGCAGGTCCCGTCGCCTCGGCTCCCAGCGCGGTGCGCCAGCCCTACTCGCAGCTCCGTTCGCGCATCCTCGCGATTCTTACCGAGGCCCAGTCCGCCGCTCGGGACGACGCCCCATGAGAGCCGGTCGCCTGCTCGCCTTGGTGCTCTGCGCGGCCCTCGCGGCGCCGGCTTACTATCACTTCGTCCATTTCCAAGACGGCGTCCGCCAAGTCGAACGCTTTGACCTCGACGCCCTGGTCGACTCGCGAGTCTTCTTTTACGCCTCGACCGCCCGGCAGCCCCGCCTCTCCGTCAATGACTCCGTCCCGGCCGTCCTCAGCCAAATCCGCCAGGCCCTCTCCGTCTGGGACAGCATCCCGACTTCCGCTCTGCGGGTAGGCTTTGGCGGCGTCATCCAAGGCGAGTTGCCCGGTTCGACCCCCGCTGGCGAGATCGTCTTCGCAGAGTTGCCTCCCGGAGTTCTCGGTCTCGGCGGACCCGTGACGCGCGGGCGCGCGGCCGACGGCTCTCCGGTCATCATTCGCAGCCAAGTCCTTCTCTCCACCGAGCTCGTCGACAACGCACGCTCGCGAACCAGCTTCTCAGAGCTCTTCTTCTCCACCCTCGTGCATGAAATCGGCCATGCCTTGGGTCTTCAGCACACGCTGTCCAGCTCGGCGATGTCTACCGACGTTACCCGCGCCACCACGCGCGCTCGGCCGCTCGGCGCCGACGACGTCGCCGGCCTCTCCGCCCTTTACCCTGCCGAAGACGCTGCTCGATCCGGCGCTCTCGCCGGAACCATCCTGTTCACCGACGGTCGGCCCGTTCCGCTCGCGTCGATCGCCGCCGTGCGCCCGGACGGCGAAACCATCACGGCTCTCAGTGATCCGGACGGCCGCTTTCTGATGGAAGGGCTACGTGCCGGAGACTACCTTCTCTACGCTCAGCCGCTGCCGCCTTCCAGCCAAGCCGGCCTCGGGCTCGCCAATATCGTGCTCCCCTCAGGAGCCCCCGATGCGCCCCAGCCCTTCTTCCGCTCCGTGTTCTTGGGCGGAGTCCAACGTCCTGAACTGTCCCGTCGGGTCGCCGTGTCGTCCGGCGAGACGACCCGCACCGTCACGTTCCGGGTCCAGCGCGCCGCCCAGCCCCCCGTTCGCAACATCACCACTTACGCCTTTCCGGGCAACAACGCACCCGGCGTCCATCCCGCCTTTCTCGATCTGACCGAATCCGGCGATTTCGCGCTCGCCGTCGGGCCTGGACTCGATTCGTCAGCCGTCCAGGTCGAGACGTTCGATCCCGAACTTCGCCTGCTCGCCCCGCGACCCTATGAGTTCGACGGCCGTTTTACCCGTCTCGATTTCGCCGCCGCTCCGTTCGTTCGTCTCGGTCCCGCCGACCTCCTCTTCCGGACTCCAGACAACTTCTACGTCTTGCCCAGCGCCGTCCGGTTGACCGCCCGCCCGGCCCCGCTTCTCTACTGGTTGACGCCCGCCTTCCTCGCCGATCAGCCCGGAGCCTGGACGCTGCGCGGCGACGCGCTCGATCCCGGGTCCGTCGTCTACTTCGACGGTGAGCCGGCTCAGATCATCGACTTCACATCCGACGGGCGCGAGTTCTCCCTTCTGCCCCCGCCCGCCGCGCCGGGCCACCGGGCCGTCGTCACCGTCTACAACCCGGACGGACAGAGTTCGGCTTTCACCCTCCCCGACGGCAACGTCATCTTTCAGTACCCGGAGGGCCCTGCCGCGCAATTCTCCGTCTCCCCGGCGGACGTACGATCCGGACGCGACGCCGTCATCCAGATCTCGGTTCGCGGCATGGCTCTCGTGCCGGGACGGGTCGAGTTGGGCGTCGGCTCCTCCGACGTCGTCGTCCGCCGCGTGGAAGTCCTCTCGGAGAATCGGCTTCGGGCCGTCGTGCGCGCTTCCGCTTCCGCCGAGCCCGGCGACTACGACGTCACCCTCGTGAACGGCCTCCACGTCGTTCGACGGGCCGCCGCTATTCGCGTCACCGGCCCCGAGGCGACCCTAACGCCCGGTCCCAGCCTGAGCTTTGGCTCCCTCGTCAACGCAGCCACGGGACGCCCCGCGGTTGCGCCGGGGACCGTCGCCTCCCTCTTTGGCGAACGCCTCCTAGGGGAAGGGATCGAGTCCTACCACGCCGTGCGCGTGACGTTCAACGGCGTCGACGCCCTCGTCACCGGGGGAAATTCTCGTCAACTCAACCTGGTCATCCCCGTCGGCGTCCCGCCCGGGCTCGCCGAAATCCAGGTGCACAACGGCCGCACCGAGGGCCCCCCCATGCTGGCCGAGATCAGCCGCGTCGCACCGGGTCTGTTTGCCGCCTTCCGTCCCGACGGAGCCCGGGTCGGCGAGGACGCGCCCGCCCGGCCCGGCCGGCAGCTCACCGTGCTCGCCACCGGTCTCGGCGCCGGCGCCCCGTTCATCCAATTAGATATCGGAGGGCGACGCATCTTCCCAGACTCGGCGGAGCCCTCCCGGGACCCAGGCGTGTGGGCCATCCGAGCCGTCTTGCCTGATGGATTGCCCGCTCTCAATCAACCGATCGACCTCTCTCTTCTGGTCAACGGCCGACGCAGCAACCGCCTCGCTCTCCCTGTCGCCGCTGCAGTTCGAACCGCCTCCGGGGCGGTCGATTGAGCCTGTTTCCAGACCGCTATACTTGGGCGTAGAATCGTGCCGCCTCGCGCGCTCATCTTGGCCTTCCTCTTGGCCTGTAGTCTCGCGCCGTCGCTTGCTTTCGGCGCCAAGGACGCCCGTGACCTCGAAGCCTCTTTGGCTCGTCTGACCGAGGTCGTTCGCCTCCTTGAGACGCGTTCAGCCGAGCCGGTCGATCTGGAGGACGCCGTCTACCACGGAGCCGTGCCGGCGCTCGTCCGCGCCCTCGATCCGTTCTCGGCCTTTCTCGATCCTGCTCAGTTCGAGTCTCTCCAGGAGATGCAGCGCTCCACCGAGAAAGGCTTCGGCAGCGTACTCTCGGTCAACAACGGTCGCGTCGTCGTTCTCCAAACTCTTCCCGACAGCCCGTCGGCTCGATCGGGCATGTCGCCCGGCGACGAGATCATCGTCGTGAACGGCCATCCCACCGCCAACCTCTCCATCGACCAGCTTGTCGCCCTGCTGTCGCAAACCCGTCAGGCCCCCGCCGATCTCGCCGTCAAGCGGCCCAACTTCGCTCGCCTCATTCCGCTCACTCTCACTCCCGCCGAACTCGAAGACCCAAGCGTCCAAGGCGCCTTCTTCGTCAAGCCCGGCGTCGCCTACGTCAAGGTCGCCAACTTCGAGTCTCAAACCGACGCCGACCTCCGCGAGCAGATCGAAGAGATGGGCGGCGAAGAGCTGCGCGGGCTCGTCCTCGATTTTCGCGACAACCCCGGCGGCGTCATTGAAGCCGCCGTCCGCATGGCGGCGCTCTTTCTCGATGAGAAGGACCGCATCCTCTGGATACAAGGCCGCGACGGTCCGCAAGAAGAAGTGCGCGTGCCCAAGGGCGCCAAGGGCTACCAATTCCCCTTGGCGGTCCTCACCGATCAACGCACCGCCTCGGCTGCCGAGCTCGTCGCCGGCGCTTGGCAAGACAACGATCGCGCCCTCATTGTCGGAACCCGGAGTTTCGGAAAGGGTCTCGTGCAGAGCGTCTTTCCGTTGACCGAGGGCACTGGGCTCGCCCTCACGACCGCGCGCTACCTCTCGCCCAGCGGCCGACCCATCCAGCGTCCCCTTTCCGATTGCGCCGAACTGCAGCTAGACGACTGCGAACAGGAGACCCCCAAGACGTACAAGACCGTCTCCGGGCGGAAAATTCCGGGCGGGGGCGGCGTTCAGCCGGATCGCATCATCTACCCGCGTTCGCACTCTCCGTTTGAATACTTCTTGATGAGCGCCGACGCGTTTCTCGTCTTCGCCCAAACCTACACGCGCGACCACCCGGAGATTGAAGCGACGTTTGAAGTGGATTCCTCCCTGCTGAACGAGTTTCAGACTTTCTTGTCTCAAAGAGGCGTCCGCCCCACACTCTCTGAATGGGGCTCCTCGCTGGAGTTCGTCCGTATGAAGCTCCACCAAGAAATCCTCACCCTCGCTGTCGGCGTCGCCGCCGGGGACGAGGTCGAGCGCCGCGCCGACCCGCAAGTCCTCGCCGCCGTCCAAGAGCTTGGACTCTAGAGCCGCTTCCGATGGACCCTACTCTCGCCGATTTCGCAGTCCACATCGTTCTCGTCGCCGTCGCCGTGTGGGCGATCGCCGGCAACCCCAACCGCGAGAAGGCGCGCCAGAAGGCCGGCGCCCTCCGCTACCCCTGGATCTCGCGCGTGAATGTCGCCCTGCCCGTCGCGGCCTTCGCTCTAGCTTGGATTTGGTGGAGCAAGGGCGCGGAACGCAGCCCCATCCCGCTGCTGGCCGCCGTCGCCCTCATCGCCTTTTGGATATTCGCCCGTGAAGTCCGCATCGACGATCAAGGCGTTTGGAACAGCCGACTCGGCAACCGCATGCGCTCCGGCGTCGCCTGGGACGAAATCGATCGCGCCCGCGTGACCCGTCGGCGTTCCGGCGGCCGAGACCGCACCACCATTGAACTCATGGACAAGGAAGACCGAGTGTCCCTCGTGCACGGCGGCGCCCTCATTGATTCCGACGGCTTCATCGCGGAACTCAAGCGCCGCGGCCTCAATATCGAAGAGCCGCAGGATGCCTAGGGGTCCCGCCGCTCCCTATTCGTGCCGCAGGGCTTCCGTCGGACTGATGCCGGCCGCCCGACTGGCGGGTACGAGGCAAGCCCCGGCGGCCACGACTCCAAACAGCAACGCAACTCCGGCGAACGTGGCGGCGGACGTAGCCGCCGTCCCCGCCAACTGCGCCTCCAGCAACCCCGTCAGCAGCGGCGCTGCGGCTAGCCCGATCACCATTCCCGCTCCGGTCAACGCCAGCCCGTGGCTCAGCACCGTCGCCAATACCTTTTGGCGCTGAGCGCCTAGCGCCATCCTGATCCCAATCTCCCTCGAGCGTTGCTTAACCCCGTAGGAGAGCAGTCCCACAAGCCCGACGACCGCGAGCACCAACGAGACGAAGCCCAACAGAGACATCAACACCGAGTTGGCGCGCGGGACCGACAGCGCGGCATAGACCCGTTGCTCCATCGGCGCCGCGTCGTGGACCGGCAGATTGGAATCCATCTCTGCGATCAGATTCGCGACGGGGCGCAGGAGCGGCTCGGGCGGCCCGCTCGATCGAATCAAGACGACGAGGTCCGAAAGCGAACTCTGTTCAAGCGGGACGTAGATCTGCGGTCGGACCGTCCGGCCCGGCCCGGCGCCGACGTTACGAACCAGCCCCACGATCTCGCGCCACGGCCCCGTCCGCGCGCCGGTGCGGATTCGCTTTCCCACTGGATCACTGAAGGGAAAGAACTCCGCCGCGAAGGTCTCGTCGACGAGCGCGACGGGAGGCGCATTCTCGCGATCGTCAGAATCGAAGTCGCGCCCCCGAAGGACCGCAATCTCCAACGTCTCGAAGTAGCCCGGACTCGCCTGCAGGAACGGGACGGCCGGTGCGTTTCCGGCCGGAGGTTCCGGGCGACCTGCGATCAGTGTTCCCACCGCGCCGGCTACGCCCATTACCGGCGCTCCTCCGGCGATCGCGACCGACTCAACAGAGGGCAATGCGCCCGCCTGCTCCAACAACCTCCGCGCGAAGCCTTGCCGAACGGCGGAATCTGAGTAGCGATCTCCGCGCAGCGAAACGCGCAATGAGAGGACTCCGCGCGGTTCAAACCCGGGATCGACCGCCGCTCGATCGGCGAACGCTCGAATCAGCAGTCCGGAGGCCGAGAGCAGCACCATCGCCAGCGAAACCTGCGCTACGACCAGAGCGGAGCGCAGTCGCCCCGAACGCAATCCGGAAGTCGCTTGCCCGCCGCCTGCTCCGGCCTGAAGGCTCTCGCCAAAAGCGACGCGTAGGGGCGCCAACCCCGTGATCATCCCGGTGAGGGTCGCAACGCAGACAGTGAAAGCGAACACGGCTCCGTCGACGTGGACCGTCCGTAGCAACTGTAGGTCTGCCGGTAGGAACTCGCGCAGCCAGGGCAAGACCGCGTACCCCGCCGCCAGTCCGCCGGCCCCACCCGCACTGCTGAGCAGCAGGCTCTCCGTCAGCAGTTGTCTCGCCAAGCGAGCGCGACCGGCCCCAAGAGCGGCGCGTACGGCGATCTCTTTTCGGCGCGCCAGCCCACGCGCGACCTGGAGATTGGCGATGTTCAAGCAACCGATCAGCAGCACGATCGCGACGGCCCCTTGCAGGATCCAAAGCAGCGAGCGGACGTCGCCGACGAGGTGATCACGCAGAGGCGTCAGACGCACTTCCAAGTCCTTGCGCATGTTCTGGAACTGAACCGGCTCGATCTCCGCCGTGCTCCGAGCGAGTGAGGTCAGTTCCTGCTCGACCGCTTGCGGGGGCGTCTCACCCCCAACCCTCGCCAGCACGCGCATGACGCGAAACTCGTCCTCCGACGTCCAGTTGGGCGACGTCGGCAGCGTGAGCGGCACGACCAGGTCCGGCACAATCTCGTTGTCCGGAAAGACGAAGCCTGCCGGAAGGACGCCGACCACGACGTGGCTCTGGCCGTTGAGCGTCACCGGTTTCGCAGGCACGTCCAGGGCGCCGCCGAAACGACGGAGCCACAACCCGTGACTGAGAATCACGACCGGCGAGGCGCCCGGCAGGCACTCGTCTTCGAGAAAGGGTCGCCCCGCCGCCAAGCGGACGCCCAGCAGATCCAGGAAGTTCGACGTCATCGCCGCGCCATCCAGGCGCTCGGCCTCGCCGTCGCCGGTCAGGTGGAAGACGCCGCCGCGCCCGCCGCGTCCGTAGCCGCCTACCGCTTCGAACGAGTTCCCACTCTCACGCCACTGCCCGTAGTCGGGGCTGACGACGCGGCGAAACGGCGGCTCGTGCGGCCAGAATTCGGAGACGTGAAAGAGCTCTTCAGCCTGCGCGTACGGCAGCGGGCGGATCAGCACGGCGTGGACGACGCTGAACAGCGCGGTATTAGCGCCGATCGCCAGAGCCAACGTGATCGCCGCGGCGGCGGTAAAGCCCGGACTGCGCCGCAGACTCCGTACGGAATAGCGCAGATCTCGCACGACGCTCTCGATCCAGGCCCCGGCTCGCGCATCGCGGACCTGCTCCTTCACCGGCTCCGTCCCTCCGACTTCGAGTCGAGCGGCACGGAGCGCTTCTTCCGGCGAAAGTCCTTCCGCACGCTTCTCGTCGGCCAGCATCTGGACGTAGGCTTGGAGTTCCTCGTCCAACTCGGCATCTGCTCGATGACGCGAGATGAGGTTCCGCAGCAGGCTTCGAAACCGGCTCACGTCGCCTCCAGCGCACTCTCGATCGCCAAGCTGACGCGGCTCCAGCGCTTCCTCTCCACCTCCAGCTGACGCCGTCCGCTCCGGGTCAAATCGTAGTACTTCGCCCGTCGCCCACTCTCAGACGCTCCCCACTCGGGCCGCAACCAACCCTGCTCGGCCATCCGGTGCAACGCCGGGAATAGCGAACCTGGCTTGACCTGGAACGTCCCCCGGGTGATTTGCTCAATGCGTCGCGACACTCCCAGTCCATGCCGCGGGCCGTGGGCCAGCGCCTGCAAGATCAGGAGGTCGAGAGTTCCCGGCAGAAGGTCAGTGGGTTTGCTGGCCATGTTCCTATAGATCGTCTATACAATACTCGCTTACGTATAGATAGTCAATAGGTAGCTCGGATGATGCAGCCAACTTCCTCAGATTCGAATCACCACCGTCGAATGCGCGGAGGCGCGCTCGCCGGATTGATACGATCAACAACGACGGAGCCTTCGGTCTTCGTCGCTCCTCCATATGCTCAACCGTCGCGCTTTTCTCGGCTCCGCCTTCGCCGCCTCTCTAGCCAACGCGCAAGAGGGCGCCATCGAACAGCCTCTCGCGCCCCTCCCCGAACGCCTCCCGCCCAAGCTCCCCATCGGCTACAGCCTCTACGGGATGCAGGACTTCGCCTACGGCGACGCGCTCGAAATCATCGGACGTCTCGACTACGAGGCCGTCGAACTCTGCCTGTTGGAAGACTTCCCCACCGCCCCTGACAAGCTGGGACAAAGCGACATCGCTCAAATCCGCTCGCTGGTTGAAGAGCACGACATGCACGTCGCGGCCCTGATGGAGAAGATCCTGCTCACGGCCGACGACGCCGAGCACGAGCGCAACCTGGAGAAGATCCGCCGCGCCGCCCAACTCAGCCACGCCCTCACGCTCCCTGACTCCAATCAACCCGCGCCGCTGCTTGAGACTGTCCTTGGCGGCAAGCCGGACCAGTGGGAAGAGCTTCGCGAGCCGATGGCTGAGCGCCTTCGTGACTGGGCCCGCGTGGCCCAGCAATCCGACATCGTCATCGCCGTCAAGGCGCACGTCGGCTCCGCCGCCCATCTTCCGGAGCACCTACAGTGGCTCAAGCGTCGCGCCGGCTCCTCGCGCATCCGCTTCACCTACGACTACAGCCACTTCAAACTCCAAGGCCTGGATCTCGAAGGGACCCTGCGCGACTTCGGTTCCGACGCCGCCTTCATCCATCTCAAAGACGCCGCCGGAACCCCTGCCGAACCGCAGTTCCTGCTTCCAGGCCAGGATGCCGCCGTCGACTACGTCGATCTCTTCCGTCGCCTCTTCGCCGCCGATTACCGCGGCTCGGTCGTCGTCGAAGTCTCCAGCCAACTCTCGCGCCGCCTCGATTACGACGCCATCGGCGCCGCCGAGGAGTCCCTCGAGTTCCTCCTAGCCGCCCGCGACCAAGCCCTCGCTGACGCCTAGCGGGCGACCGTGAATGGAGCGGGCTCTGGGTGACGTGCAAAGCAAGCGCCCGTCGCTCAGCCCGCAGGGCGGCATAATGGTAGCCCAGGGCGCAAGCCCTGGGTAATCAACGCGATAGGCTCGTCTTCTTTGCTTTCTCGACCTTGCGGAAACCACTCCGCCTAGCGCGGGAAGCCCGAGTCCGCCAGCACCTCGTCCATCTGCTTCAGATGGCGCTCCGTGTGCCGCCCAAGCAGCCGGATCACCTGCTGAGCCCCCAACGGCCCCACCGGCAAACCCTCCACCACCAAACTCTTCCAAGGCGTCTTCCTGTCCATCGCCTTCTCGATGCTCTTCTCGCGCCCGGCCAGGAATCCCGCGATCAGATCCGCCCGCGACGTCTGGCCCTTCGGCTGCATCGCATCCGGCGCCTGAAATTTCTGCGACCGGTCCGGAAGCATCTTGTCCAACATCGCGTCCTTCCCCGCCGTCTTCTCCGCCCAGCCCTCAGCAGTCTTTCCCGAGTGCTCGATCGCCGCCAGGTTGGCTTGTTCCACCAACATCAAGTGCTCCACAATTTCGCCGGCCGACCAGCGATCCGTTCCCGGCTTGTAGTTCCACTGCTCGTTCGTCAGCGCCGCTGTCTTTGCGAGCAGCTCCAGCCGAGTATCCTCCAGCATGCCCACCAGTTCGGCGCTCTCAGACGCACTCAGCATCGCCTCCTCGTGGTGGGCGCCCGGCAGCAGGGTCGCCGCCAGAAGGGAAAGCATCAGAAGCCGTCGTGTCATTTGATTAACCATAGCGTTATCTATATCCGAAGTCTATTCGGTCCTCTTCCCTGCGACGCTTCGCCCGTTCCTCAATCGACATCAGCGACAATAATCCCGTGATGCGGCTCCCACTGTTTGCAACTCTTACGCTGCTGCTGGCCGCCTGCTCCCCCCCAGCGCCGGAATCTTCCCACGCACCCTCGTCTGGCTCGCCACCGTCCTCCTCGGCCTCTTCTGTTCGATCCTCCTCTCCTGCCTCCGGCGTCCGCCGCGTCACCATCCTCCACACCAACGACCTGCACGCGCGCCTGCTCCCCGACGACCGCGGCGTCGGCGGCTTCGCCCAAATGGCCACCGCCATCGCCCGTGAAAAAGCGAAATCTCCCGACGGCGCCCTCGTCCTCCACGCCGGCGACTTCGTCCAAGGCACCCCTGTCTCGACGCTCTTCCGCGGCCTGCCCGTCATCGAGGTCGCCAACCAAATGGGCTTCGACGTCCACACCCTCGGCAACCACGAGTTCGACTACGGCTGGGAGCGCACCCGCGAGTTCATTGACGCCGGCGAGTTCTCCACCATCTCCGCCAACGTCGTCGACCGCAACGGCCGTACCCTCGCCGAACCCTACGTCATCCGCGAAGTCAACGGCCTCCGCATCGGCGTCATCGGCGTCGTCACCGAGCAGCTCGATAACCTCACCCGCGCCGTCTACCGCGGCCCCTGGGACGCCGCCCCGCTCGTCAAGACCGTCCGCCGCTACGCCGCCGAGCTCGAAGACCAGACCGACCTCCTCGTCGTCCTCGCCCACTGCTTCGACGACGAAGACGACCGCATGCTCGCCGAACTCACCGAGATCCCCGTCATCGTCGGCGGCCATAATCACGGCGGCGCCGACGACGTCAAAGCCCGCGACGGGCGCCTCGTCGTCAAGGTCCGCGCCTACGGCCGCGAACTCGGCCGCCTCGATCTCGACTACGACGCGGACGAGAAGCGCCTCGTCGGCTACGACTGGCGCCGCATTAAGGTCACGGCGAAGAAATACCCCGCCGACCCCAAGGTCCAGGCTCTCGTCGACAAGTGGGAGACCAAAGTCGCTGAGAAGGTCGACGAACCCATCGGCCGCTCTACCGCACGCATGGGCAAACGCGAACTCCGCCCGCTCATCGAGCGCGTCATGCGCGAAGAGACCGGCGCCGACCTCGCCTACATGAACAACGGAGGCATCCGCGACAACATCCCCCGAGGCGAAATCACCCGCCGCCACATCTGGAACATGCTGCCCTTCGGCAACACCATCTACGCCGGCGACGTCCGCGGCCGCGACCTCCCCAACGAACTCCGCAACCTCCCCAACATCAACCCCAACAAGACCTACCGCATCGCCACCAACAGCTTCATCGCGGAAAAATGGGCCGAACGCGGCACTCGCCTCACCGACCAACAAACCCTAGTCCGCGACGCCCTCATTAGTTCGATCAGCGCGCAGGGAATGGTTCCTTAAGCTATTGAGCCCTCCCGCCCCCGGTGCTATTCTCACAGCGCCGTGACCACCCGCCGCTCCTTCCTCGTCCTCTCCGCACTCGCCTCCCCAGCCTTCGCCGCCAATCGCCTCAACCTTTCCTCCATCCCCACCCGAAAGGTAGGACCCGTCGCCAAGGTCTTCGACACCCCCGGCCCGAAACCCAACGGCCTTCAAGCCACCGCCGAGGGCCTCTGGATCATGGACCAAGGCGACAACCACGTCTACCTCGTCGACTACAACTCCGGCCGCGTCCTCCGCGACCTTCCCACCGAGGCCGACAAGGCCAGCGGCATCACCCACGACGGCGAGGCCCTCTGGCTCGCCTCCACCTACAGCCGCGAGCTCATCCGCAGCAACGCCAAGACCGGCGCCACAATCCAGAAGCACTTCACGCCAGGCGCGGGAGTCATCTACCGCATGACGGGCGACGCCCCCGGCCGACGCAGCCCTCTCGCGCCTGCTCCGCCTGCCGCAACTGCCCCGCCGCCAAGCCCTCCTGCCAAGAAGAAACTCAACACCACCGGCACCGGTGCCCACGGTCTCGAGTGGCGCGACAGAAAACTCTGGGTCGCCGTCCCGCCCTCCCGCATGGTCTATCGCATCGATCCCAAGTCTTGGACCGTCGAGCATGCCTTCCCGACCGCCGGCAATCGTCCCCACGGCATCGGCTGGGAGGGCCGTTCTCTCTGGGTCACCGATTCCAACCTCAACGCCTTCTTCAAGCACGACCCGGAAACCGGCGCCATCGAGGAAAAGATTCAGCTCGCCGACTCCGATCCGCTCCCCCACGGCATGACGATCTGGAAGAACACCCTCTGGTACTGCGACGACGTCGGCATCGTCTGTCGCCTCGCCCTGTGACGACTACTCGACCAGCCCCGCGTCCGCCAGGGTCGGCGGCGGAGCGGGCCTGGAGACGTGCCACGGCCGGAACACGCGAAAGGGCGTTGCCGTACCCGTCCTGCCGACACTCTGTTCCGTCCATGCCGCCGGGTTCTCCTGCCCCTGTGCACAGGCGGCTAAGCCCTCGGCCGCCGCCCGTTGATACAGCTTCTCGTCGTAGCCGTAGGAGTCGTCGGTCATCGAGCGCTCGAAGCAAGCAACCTGTTCCAGAAAAGGAATCGCTTCCCCCACGCGGCTGCGCGCCATCAGCCGCCGAGCGTGTAGCCAGAGTAGATGCTTCTGCCTCGGAAACAGCGGTAGCGCTTCCTGAACCAGATCCTCGGGGTCCTCGTCGTTCTCAAGCTTCCACTCAATCATGCTGAGGAATGCCAGCGCGCCGTGCCTCGGATTGCGGTCTTCCGCACGACGGGCCAACTCAAGGGCCCGTCCGTGAGCTTGCAACGCCTCCGAGCCGCGCCCTAGGTCTCCGAGGATGTCTGCCAGGTGACACCAGGCGAGGATCTGTTCAGGGCGGATCTCAAGCTCTCGGAGCAGCAAAGGAAGATTCCGCGCATGTTTTCCGCGCTCTCCGTGCTCAAACCCCCAGTGCTCGATGCGTAGTTCCACTTCGCCCACGCCGGTCCCGGTGTCGCGGCAACGCCGCCCAAGAGCGGGTTCCACGTCCTCGTGGATAATTCCCTCGAACCGGATATCGGCCTCATTCCGAAATAGCCGCGTGCGAGGCACGCACGTCAGATTCGGTCGCGCGAGGAACCGCAGGTCCATGCCTAGCTGCGAGGTGCTCTCCAACACACCTCGGACGGCAGCCGCGTCGAACGGCGTCAGACGTTCATCGGCGTCGATCGACAGAATCCATCGGCCACGCGCACGGTCCAACACCCGATTGCGGGCTTGAGCAAAGTCCTCTCGCCACTCGACGGGTAGTACGCGCGCCCCAAAGCTCCTGGCGATCTCAATACTGCCGTCCGTCGATCCGGTATCTCCAACGAGTATCTCGTCTGCGAGACCACAGATACTCTTCAGACAATCTTCAAGAAAAAATTCCTCGTTGCGGACAATCAACGCTGCCGTGAGGAGTGGTGCTTCGATTTCATTCAAGATTCGGGCGCTACGAGGAACAATATCGCAGACCGAGGGCGGCTCTGTCCCTCCGTTTCGGCCCTCTGCCGCCCCGGTCCCCTAAAAATCCAATAAATGTGTGAACTTCACAATCAACGCCCGCGACTGTGTCCGCCGATCCACCCCGTGCGGGTCGTTGAATTCATACGTCGCATGCGCCGTGTTGAACACCACGAACAGCCCCGTCGCCGACCGTGAAAGCACCGCTAGCCGCACGTTGTGGCCGATCTGCCGGGCCACGCTGTTGTACTGGCTAAACGTCTGGAAGTAGCTGCTCGATGAGAACGACCAGTTGAACCGCAACCCAACCAGATCGGTATTGAAGTCGCCCGTCGGCAGGTCCACAAAGTTGCGCGTATACGTCCCGGTCCAAGTCAGGTTCGGTCCCCTGCGCACGCCGCCGCTCAAGTTGATCGATTTCAGACTCCCGCTGTAGAACTCGCCCAGCGAAAACTCCGAAGTCCAAAAAACCGTTCGGCTCGGGTCGCTGTTGTAGTCGAACCGCGCGTCGTTGTAGCGATACCCGCCCACCGGGATGAAGATACCCGGATTCACTTCGAACGGCACGTCCAGCCGCTCGAAATTCCGGTTGAAGGCGCCGCCTAGCCGTCCGCCGTTCTGCCAGCGCGTATCGAAGTGGAAGTGCTGGTAGTCCGACTCCTTCTTGCCCGTCTCGATCGTCCGCCACTCGCGCACCGAAACGTGCGGCTCGATGCTACGTATCCACTTCGAGTTCGGGAAAAACCGTCGCCGATAGCCGTACGTGTTGAACTTGTAGCCCACGCGATTGACGAAGCCCACCTCCGGATTGAAGTTCCGTCCCACTTCCCGATATGAGGCCGTGATCTCGTTCGTCGCGTCGTCAAACACAAAGTACGAGGCGCCCGCATGTTGACTGGTCGTCTTCCCCGGCGTCTTCGTTCTCGCGATGTAGTTGAACCAGTTCGCGTACTTGCCGATCCCGATGTTGGCGTCCGCCCCGTACGCTCGATTGAACTCGCTCGCGCCCGCCAGTCTCGACATCGACTGCCGATTCACGCCGATCACGCCGATCGTCGTTCGGTTCGCCAACTCTCGACTAAAGCGCACCACGGAATAGTTGTTCGCCGGAGCGCGTCCGTCCGCCTCACGCGTCTGCATGTTCAACATGCCGATCTGATACGGCCCCATCTTGCCGCTCACCCGCGCTCCCGCATCAATCGGAACCGGGTTGCGGTTGTCGTCAATGCCGATGCGCCGCGAAAAGAACAATTCCACCTCACGCGGCGTTCCGAACTCAAAGAACCCCGAGTTCTCCAGAAAGAACGGCCGCTTCTCCGGGAAGAAGACGTCGAACCGCGTCAGGTTCACCTGCTCGTCGTCCACCTCCACCTGCGCGAAGTCCGTATTTACCGTCGCATCCAACGTCAGGCTGGGCGTTAGGCCGTACTTCAGATCGAGTCCCGCTTCCCGTTCGATCTTCGTCGCATCACCCGGCGACGCGTAGTCTTGTGTCACTCCGCCGACCGCAAACGGGATCAGCTTCAAGTTGCGCTGGCCTTCGGCTGCGATGCCGCCCAGCGATCCCGCCAAAGTGATCTGCGTGAACTCGAACGCCCGCGTAATCGGCGACCAGATCGACTCCTCGTTCCGCCGCCGCAAGTTGCGCGCGATGTTCAATCCCCACACCAAGTCCTCGCCCGGCTGATAACGCAGTGTCCGGAAAGGAATCTCCATCTCCGATTCCCACCCCCGCTCGGTCACCTGCGATTGCACCCGCCAGTCGGCGTCCCAGTTGAGGTTCGATGCGGCCGCGCCTCCGCGCTGGGCTCCGCCTCCCGCTCCGGCGCCTCCTGCCCGCCGCGGCGAGCCCCCGCCGCGGTCCTGCCCGGCCTTGGTCACTTGAGCGTCGTACTCGATTCCCGTCGGCGTGGTCCCGAAGATGAAAGCGTTCTGTCCGTCGTTGAATGTGTCCAGCAAGATCTGGACCGAGTCGGTGTTCAACAGATCGCCGTCCCGCCGATTCTGCGTGAGCACGATCCCCTCCGGACTCTCGTCGTAGCAGATGATGCCGACGTAGAAGTTCCGCTCGTCGTAAGCGAACCGAACCTCCGTCTCCTGCGTCGCCGGAACGCCTTCGTCGGGATTGCGCTGCGTGAAGTCCCCCGCTGGCGTCGCCGAAGCCCAGAATTCCTCATTGACCAACCCGTCCAGCGTAGGCGCCTCGACGATCCGTACTGCGCGGGCCGTGCGCCCCACTGACTGCTGGGCGGACGCGGCTACGGCAAGGGCGAGGGAAAGGATGCTTCCGAGAAAAGCTCGATGTGCGAAAACAAACAAACGCAGCCGCAAATCGTGAGGACGCACGATTCCTAGCCGTAGGTTACGTCTTTAGCCCGGTCGGTCGCGACCCGTTCAGCAACCCATGCACCTATAATGGCCTCCCAGCATGCGAAGCCTTCTCGATTCCGTCTTCATTGCAGTCGTCTGCTGTACTCCTGCCGTCTTTGCCGACGACGCCGCAACCGGTGCGCTCGTCGCCAACGGCGACAAGGTTCAACTCGCCAACGTGGTAGTGGAGAATAGCCTCGGCGAAGTCGGCCTGCTCATTACCGACCAGCCGCTTCCCGCAGGCTGCGGTGTCTATGACGCCTTCATGCTGGCCGGATCAGGCAAGCTGCGCGGCATCGCCGTCAGCATCTCCAAGGAGACCAAGCTGAAGGAACCGGCCGGCCTCAACGCCCTCTTCCACGACAGTTGGGGCGGTCAACTCGGCAACATCGGCGAGCCGGAATTCACGATCGAACAGTTTGACGACAACAGACTAAAAGGAGCGATCCAACTCGCCGCGGGCTCGCTCAATGACCACAAGTTCTCGTACTCGGTTCAGTTCGACGTAGGACTCAAGACCGAACGGCCCGCCTTGGAAGCAACCCTCACAGGCAAGACCGAGTCCGAACCCGCCAAGGCCTACATCGCCTACTACCAGGCCATGATGGCCGGTCAGTTGGATGAGGGAAAGAAATTCGCCGTCAAAGAGCACGCCGACCAAATCACCGGCGAAGACGCTGAACTCTTCCTCGAGTTCTTCCAAGACGGGCACCCGCGCGAAGCGACGATCCTCGGCGTTGAGGAGACGGGAGACAAAGCGGTCCTTCGCGTCGAAGGAATCATTCCCGCCTGCCAGAGCGCGGACAAGGGAACCGCCACTGTCAACATGGTGAAAGAGGACGGCTACTGGAAGGTCCAACTAGAAAGCTGGGAAATGTAGCAGTGTGGCCCATGGCTCCCGGAGACCAACTTCAAAGCCGCCAGTCACAGATCCGTAACCTGTTCGCAACCAACAACTTCCTTCCGCACCCACCCCTCTTCCCTTGTTCTCGTGTCCTACCCTGAGAGCAAGTTCAGAGGGCCGAATGCTCCTTTCCAGGGGAGGCCGCAAGGCCTCCCCACACTCTGCTCTTCCAACCACGGAAAGCCAACAACGGGGACTGTCCCATCAAAGCGTCGACTCCACGGCGCCCACCCAGCGCGTGTGGACTGTCCCCAAGTGACTCGATATCAATAGTTTACACATCCCTTCTTCCAGCCACGCCAGGACCACTCCGTCCCAACAAACACCGCGCCGAGTCCTCTTCCGGACAGCCGAGCGACGGTCAGCGGGCCGCGGCAACGCCCGTCCCCAAGTACTGCAATGTCAATAACCTCTACCACATCTCTTCCCGGATCAACGGTCAGCGGATCAACCGATCAACGGCCTTCCTTCCTGCCAACCCGAAGCAGCACTGAAAAAAAACAACTTAACCCCAAGAACAGCGTCAGGTCCGCGACATCCGCCGCGAACTATCAACAACTTACGGCCGCAAAATACCCCGCAGATGTCAGTACCATGACAAAAAACCTGACATCGCCTGTCAGGAGCGAAACAGGGGCCGGAGACGATCCTAGTAGACCGTCTCTTGACGTCGCGGCCGGACGTAGGGCGACTCCAAATACTTCCGCGCCTCGTCCTGCGCATTCTGCGTGTTGTCCCGCGTCCGGATTGCCAACTGATACTCGTTGACCGCCCGATCACGCTGCCCCGTCACGTCGAAGATCTTGCCCAAATTGATGTGCGACCAAACGATCGTCCACTCCGGAACCTGATCGCCGTTGATGACCTCACGGAACTCGTTCGCCGCCGACTGATAGTTGTTCTGGAGGAAGAAGACCTCTCCAATCCGATAGTGCGCCAGTGAGCTGTAGCGATTGATGTCCAGCGACTTCTGGTACTCCAGCAGCGCATCGTTGTAGTAACCCAGCTCGACGAGTTGCTCGCCCTTCCGAATGGCGACCTTCACCCGAATATCGTCGTCGAACCGCAAGATCCGGGCGTTCGGATCCAACACGACTCGCTTGGGTTTCCCGAAGGACTCGATCGAATAGTCCGACGCCTTGCCGGTGACGTTGATCGTCTTGTATTCCGGCTCGCCTTCGGTTTCAATCTTCAGCTCCACGGGCATCGAGAAGGTGTCCATGTCCTGCTCGACCTTGCCCAGCACCTGGAAGCCCTTGCCCCCGCCGAGGCGGTAGATGGTGTATTCCTGCGTGAACTCGGGCGTCGCCGTCGATTCAATCCATTGCAGGAAGAACGGGCTCAAGTCCTTGCCCGAAACTTCTTCGGCGATGATCTCGAGGTCTTGCGTGGTGGCCGATTTCCAGGCAAATTGCTCGGCGAAGCGGCGCAAGGTCGTCTCGAAAGCTTCCTCGCCGATCGACCAGCGGAGCATGTTGAGAACCATCGCCCCGCGAGCGCCGGCTAGGGCGCTGAGTTCCGGAGAGAACTCCGGCAGCCGGTACGCCTGGTCGATGGAGATGTCGTTGTAGGTCAGCGCTTCGACGCGGGTCTCTTGCAGCTTCTCGTCAAAGGCTTCCTCGCCCTCGATCTCTCCGATCGCCATGAGCGCCGAATACCAGCCGAGTCCCTTGTCGAGCCACCAGTGCCGCTGGTTGCCCGGCGTCACGATCGAGCGCCACCACTGGTGCGCCACCTGCGTACCCAGCAGGCGCCGATTGAGCAACCCCCGGATTCCGTAGGGGCTCATGAAGACCAAGCCCGGCGCAGCGTAGGCGTCGGGGCCGTACTCGCCGAGCTCGACCAACGTCAGCGACTGCGAGTAGGGGGGGCCAAATAGATCCGTGAAGTAAGAGACCATCTCGCCGGTGGCTTCGCCGTACTGGCGCGCCAGGTCTTCGCTCTGGCCGGGGAAGAAGACCTTCGTCACAACGCCGTCCGTCTCGGCTCGCAAGGGCTCGCCTTGGACCAGCGCGACGCTGCCGGGGAACGACTGTTGCGAGAACTCAAAACTATGCTGGGTTCCCAAATCGGTCTCCGACTTCGATTCCAACCCGCTCCCCAACGCCGTATAGCCGGGAGGCGTCGTCAGCCGGATGGTGGCCGAAAACTGATCCGCCGCGTAGCCGTTCACCGGGAACCAGCGCGCCGGATAGAGCAGGTACGTCTTCTCCGGCCCGATGTTGGCCACGTCGACGCCTTCAATGGGCGAGTCCTCGTAGCCCCGAAGCACGCCCGCATAGCGGAACGTCAGCGTGGTGGGAGTTCCTACCAGCAACGTATCCGGGTAGCTGGCGCGGACGGTGAAGTCCTGGCGGTATCTAAGCGGGTTGATCGAGTCGCCTGCATCGGTCTCAATGGAGGCCACAGCCAAGCCGTTGTGCAGCTCGAAGATGACCTCGTTGGTCTCTTCGCGGGGCACGAAAGTCACCTTCGCAACCGCTTCCATGCGCGAGGAGGCCGGGTCGATCCGCGCGTCGATCTCATACGACTGCACGTCAATCAGCGGTCGTTCCGACTGCGCCGAAGCCGGTACGGTCAGCCAGCCGAGGAGCGCCCCGGCGAGCAGAGCCGCCCAGCCGACCCGAATCCACTGTTGCACGCTGTGCTTGATGAGCTGTGTCTGCGTCACGTTTCGATTCTCAGTTGTTTGCATACCGCTTCCGCCGCCCGTTCCGCCGCCGGTCGGCTGCCTTGTAAGGTTTGGCGGATGGAGGAGAGATCCCGTTTCATCTGTGTGCGAAAAGTCTCGTCGTCGAGCAGGCGTCGGACGTCCGCAGCTAGGTTCTCACCCGTGCAATCGTCCTGGATGCGCTCCTCGATCACCTTCCTCTCCGCCAACAGATTGACCATCGTGTAGAAGGGTATGTTCACCAATAGTTTACCGAGCAACCAGGAAACCGGCGTGACCTTGTAAAACGAAGCGAGAGGGCAGCCCAACAGCGCAGCTTCTACTGTCGCCGTTCCGGAGGCCACCAGCGCCGCATCCGCGTGAGCCAACAGGTCGCGGGCGCGGTCCTCCACGATCGTTGCGGACCGGACTGGAAAGTGCTCGGCGAAAAAGCCCCGTCCAGCCGTCGATGAGGCAGCCAGCACGACATTGAGCCGGCGTTCGGCCGTCAGCAACTCCACCGCTCGGGCAAGGGCGGGCAGGTGCCGCAGCGCCTCGCCTCGGCGGCTCCCCGGCAGAAGGGCGAGGATCGGCAACTCCGGGTCCAGCCGGGCCTCCGTGCAAAACTGCGCTCGGGTGCTGCTCGCGCTCAAGGTGTCCGCTAGCGGATGCCCCACGTAGACCGCGGGAACGCCCCGCTCGTTGAACCACCTCTCCTCGAAGGGAAAGATCGTCAGCAGTCGATCGACGATGCGGGCGATCTTCCGCACGCGCCAGGACCGCCAGGCCCACACCTGCGGCGCCACGTAGTAGACCACGGGCACGCCTTTCTTCTTCAACTTGGCGGCGACCCGCAGGTTGAAGTCCGGCGCATCGGTGAGAATCGCCAGGTCCGGCTTCTCCTCGTCGGCAGCGGCCAGAAGGCGCTTGAACTCCCCGTGGATACGCGGGATGTGCCGCACGACTTCGACCAGGCCGACCACCGCCAAGCTCTCGGCTTGCACCACCGCCTCGACGCCTTCGGCTCGTAGACGAGGTCCGGCAGCGCCGAAGAAGCGGGCGCTGGGGAGCTTCCGCCGCAGCTCTCCCACGAGTTCGGCCGCGTAGCGGTCGCCGGAAGCTTCACCGGCGGAGACAAGGATCTTCATTGCAGTCCGGATGCGGTCCAGTCTAGCGTCGGCCCCAAGTCGCGCTAGTAGATGCGGGCGGCGAAGTCTCGGGCGATCAAGTCGGCCTCGTCTTGCGGCAATCCGGTAATGCCCAGCAGGTAGTTCTGCTTGAGGAAGACGAACCAGCCGACCCCGCCCATTTGGCCGTAGTAGCCTCCGAAGGCGGCCACGAACTTGCGGTCCTCCAGCTCATCCTTGATCGAGGAGAGCAGCCCCAACGCCTCTCTATCATCCTCGGATTGCAGCAAGAACTGTTGATACTGCGTCCCGTCCTTCTCATACGACGCCAGGTTGCCGCCGGGCAAATAGTCCTTCCCCATGAGGTGATCGCTGACGAGCAACATCTCCGTCAGGCCTTCTTTCGGGAAACGACGCCGTTCGTCGACCGGCGGCTTGCTCTGCTCGGCTTCTGCTGCAACCGGGGCTTGTTCCGGGGGCGGTCCGCCGCAGGCGAACGACAACGCGCCTAGCAGCAGCAGGATGGAAAATCTCATGCGGCGTCTCCTTCAGCGGCTCGGAACTGTAGTTGTTCGGGCTCCCGGGGCAAATCGGCGGCCCGCAAGACCTGGACCTGATCTCCCACGGCGATCTCGCCCCCCTCCACAATTCGCCCATAGACCCCGCCCCGGCAATCCGGATCGAGAGCCTTCTGCAGGCCTGTAGCGACATCATCCATCAACCGGCAAGGGCGAGTTTCGCCGGCAATCCGGATGAAGCAGTCGCCGATGCGCAGACCGCCCCGGATCGATTCCGCCAGGGCGACGCCGCAAACCACAATGTTCGCTCGCCGCGCTCCGGGCTCGATATCCGCTCCTCCCAAGTCCTCTCGGGCGGCTGCCCACGCTTCCTCGGACAAGATGGTGACTTGGCGCGCCCCGCCCCCCGCGTGATCGCCCTCCAGTCCCCGGCCCGCCAGGGCGGTCGTCTGCTTCACTTCACGCACGGGGGTCCGTGCGGAGGGGCGTAAGTAGATGCGTGTAACGGCGCCGGGCATTGGAGTCATCGGATCCTTCGCGGCCGAGTACGAGCTATTCGAGGATATCGCGGAGACTCCCCTCGAGGCTGAATATCTGATGCACCTCCGACTCCGTCAGGGTGCGATCAAACACCGCGAGTTCGTCAAAGAGTCCCACGTAGTTGACGCCCAGCCGAAGCTCGCCCGCACCGGCCGCCCACTCGAACGCTTCGCTGATGCCGGACGAAGTCCCCTGCGCCACGCCGTCCAGGTAGAGCGTAGCCTTGCCCTGCGGGGTCCCAAGCTCCTGATAGGCGATCGCTACGTGCGTCCAGTTTTCTTTTGCGAAGGGCGGCTGCTCCACAACCACGAGACGATCGTTGAACGTCGGATTCTCGTCCGGCGGAGTGTTCTCAGGATTCCACGCGGTCAGCTCGCCGAAGACGCCCAGTCGAAACTGACGCGGGTTGTCGCGGGTGAAGTCGACCCAGACCGCGCTGTCGTTGTAAGCGGAGTCGGTGACCTGAATCGGATCGCAGTAGCCCGGCTCCAGGTCCGTCGCCGGATCCAGACTCAACCAAAACGAGACCGTGCCGCTCCAGGAGTCGGACGAGAACGGCACGTTGTCCTGCGCTGAGTAGAACAGAGCCTGCGTGTTCTTTTCATTGAAGCGCAGGGCGTTCCCAACGCGGCCCGCATCGTAGGCGATCTCAATCGCCGAGCCCCAGTAGCCGGGGCTGCGGTTGGCCAACTCCTTGTAGGAGGCGGCCGAGTAGATGCGGCGGTCTCCTCGCGCGTATCCGGCGTCCATGCCGTCTTCAAAACCGGCGAAGAAGGTAAGCGCTTGGGCCAGAGCGGCTGTCGCGTCCGCCGCCTCGGGCTCGGCTTCCGGCGCCGAACCGCACGAGAGCCCCAGGAGGGCGGCGCCAATCAGGATCATCCAACGCAGTCCCGCAATCATGGAGCTAGTGTACCCGGCTCCGGGGAGTCAGGCGCCGGCTATTCAGCGGAGAGCCGGTAGGTTGGAGTCAGGCTCGGCGCGCCGAGGGCCGGTGCGCGGAAGCCGGCCGGCACGCGGAAGAAGACCAGAGTCGCCGGGGCTGCGTCCCCGCCGAAGAATCCCTCCACCGAGCGCATGGTCTCCAGCGTTCCGTAGAGGATCATGCCCCAGGGGTCGTCGTTGCCCGAGACGGTCATCTTGCGGACCAAGGCGCTCTCGCCCGCGTCGGCCAAGAGTCCCACGCCGCCCTGCTCAATGCGGTCGTCGCGCCAGAAGTCGACGCCGTATCCGTTGACCAGCGTCGTGATCTGGTCTTCGATGACCCGCACGGAGATCCGGTTGAAGTCTTCGACCGAGGCGAGCTGCGAAGGTACGTCGATCCGTTGAGAAACAACGCTCTTGACTCCGTCGATCATCGAGTAGCGAGAGAGCGAGAAGTTGGGAGAATCATCGGAACCTTCTTGCAGCAGCTTGAACCCGTAGTGATTTGTTGCGTTCGGTGCTCGGACGACCCAGCCGACGGCCTTGTTCTGGATTTTCGCGTCAAAGTCCAGACGATAGTCGGTCAACTCCGAGGTTCCCTTGTGCAGGTTCAGCCCCTGACCGATTGAAGCCCAGCCGGCGGGATCAATGCGTAGAGCGCTCGCGCGCTCCCACTGGTCGCTTCCAGAGGCAAAGTCATCAATGATGAAGAAGGCCGCACGTTCTTCAATGGGCCGGCTCAAGGTCGCCATGGCGTCGGCTATGGGCGCCTTGACTTGGGCCGCCTGGCGTCGCGCCCACTCGTTCCACGGCACGTCGATGGTGCTGGCGAACAGCACGACCATCACGGTCGCGAGCGCGCCCGAGAAGGCACGGCTGAGGAAGATGCCCTCCACCGCCTGCCAGAACCAGATCCTGCGCGGCTCCTCGTTGCGGAACGGCAATAGATCCGATTTCGACTCGGGTAGTCCGTCCAACTCGATGCCCCCGGCGTCGCCCCAATCGAATCCAGACTCTCGGATGGATCTGGAATAGTGAGGCGCCGGCTCCGCGTCGGCTTTCAGCGACAGTCGCGCTCTAGCGGATGCGTCGCGCTTCTCCGGAGAGAACAACTGGTGCCACAGCGGTTCGGCGGCCGCTTTTTCATCGGCGGCAGTCTCGTGCGTCGGCGAGGCGAGCCGTGCTGCGGCTTGGATGGATTCAATGACCTGAGACGTTTCCATACGAGACGTCTCTAGGGCGTCCGCCTCGACCGCTGGAACCGCGACCCGCTCGCGCAGGGCTGCTGATTCAGAAATGAGACGGGCGGGCTGCAGATCGAGGTTCGGCGTGACAACAGGCGACCGCTGAATGGACTTCACATTCGCGAACGACGCCGGTCGAAGCTGTTCAGACGAGATCGTGGGCGCCAAAGGAAGCAAGACCCGCGACAGCTGTATGCGCGGAACCTTGACTGCCGACAGGCGACGAGACCCGCCTTCTTGCGGCATCAATTGCGACAGCGACGGCCCCACCGTCTTACCCGTAGGCTGCGCCACGCTCTCCGGCGTCAGCGGAGGCAGGTACGGTCGCGTTGAACCGTTGACATGTGTTGTCGTGCTGCCTTTGTTCATGGTGCCTGACCTAAAGTGACGCTGACTCGGCGCCGGAGTACCTTGTCACCTCGTAATCTTAGGTCTGAACATGGCTGAGAACAATCGGCTGAATCACCGAATGATTTGTTGAGGGTTAGACCTTACGACCATCAGTACTTCGGGGTGACGGCCACTACGCAGGTCCACGCCCGGAGGTACGTTGCAGCCCCTGAAAACGGGCTATTACTGTACGTTTTCAAACATATAGAGGCCGCCCTTGCCCGCGACGATCACGTCCAGGTCGCCGTCTTGGTCGATGTCGACCACAGGAATCTGCATTCCGCCGCCGATGCGTCCGCCGTAATGAATGACGTGCCGGGCCCATTCTAGGGTTCGGGGCCCCTGATAGAGCGAATACCAATAGAGACCGAGAGATTCCCTGCCTCCAGGATCGTGCCCGTTGTGGGCGTAGAAGCGTTTTCCGGTGATGATCTCTGGAAATCCGTCTCCGGTGAGGTCGGCGAGGGTGAGTGCATGCGCTTGAGACCAGGCGTCGTCGACGAGGCGTCGCTCGAACTTGCCGTCGGAGGTGCGCTCAAGCCAGTAGATGCCGTAGTCGTGGGCGTGCGGGGCGAGGATGTCGTTGTCGCCGTCCGAGTCGACGTCGAGGACGTGCAGGAAGCCGACGTGTTTGTCGAAGGCGTATTCCTCGTGCAGCTTCCAGGGGACCTGGCGCGGGTCGGCGGGAGCCTCCAACCATCCCTTAGGGGTGAGCACGTCGTTGCGGCCGTCTCCGTTGACGTCGCCCGCGCCGATGCCGTGGCCGTAGCGGTCGGGACTGACGATGTGGCGGACCCATTTCGTGTTTGCGCCCTTCCCCTCGACCTCGTACCAAGCGGTGAAGCCGTCGCCGTTGCCGAACTGCGGCAATACCTCGTCGCGGACGCCGTCGTTGTCCAGATCCACGAGGAAGGCGAACTCGACCGAACGGCCGGAGTCGATGGGATGTTCAGCCCAGAGGCCCGCTTTGGCGACCTTCTTGTGACCGGGGTTCTCGTACCAGGCGATCTTTTTCTCGCTCCAACCGACGGAGATAATGTCGATATCGCCGTCGGAGTCGACGTCGAGGGCGAGGTCGGAGAAGGCGTCGAAGTAGTTGTTCCAGTAGAGAACGTCGCGGTGGTTGTGTTTGGTCCAGTCGGGCGCCTCAAACCAATTGGAGCCGGAGACGATGTCCAATAGGCCGTCGCCGTTGACGTCGGCGACCGTACAGGCCTCGTTGCGTCCGAGGTCGATGACGTGTTTTTCGTATGCGATCTCCTGGGCGGGGTCAGCGGCTGAGAGCGGGGTGAGCGCCACTGCGGCGATGAGGAGGGGGCGGATGAGCATCGCCGCCATTATAGGCGGCGCCGTCTTTGCGGGTTTGGGCGGGGGCAAGACCCCGAAAGAGCTACTCGCCTCCGAACCGCAGCAGCATCGTGATTGAGACGGTTTGGACGCGGTTCAGTTCTTCGGAACTGGGAACGCGCTCAAAGCCCAGGCGCTCGTACAGCCGCACGGCTGGGCTCTCCTCGCGTACGCTCAAGGAGACGCCGGGGAAGCGTTCTTCGCAGGACTTGAGGAGGCATTCGAGGACCGCCGTTCCGATCCCTTGGCTGCGGGCGGAGGGGATTGTGCCTACGCCAAGTTCGGGGATCTCCGGCGAGACTTGCCCGTAGCCGCCGTCTTCGGCGGAGAAGAGCCGTACCCAGGCGCAGCTGAGGGGAAGCCCGTCGGGGGATTCGGCTACGAAGCCGAGATCGCCCTCGCGGCCCCATCCTTGCCAGTACTTGGCGAGACCGGGGTCGGCGAGAGCCTTCTGCATCGGCTCGTCGGCCTCCTCCATGCGCGCGGCAATGACGAGGAAGCTGAAAACGAGCGCGGTCTCGTCGGGGCGGACGGGACGGATCTGGATGGGCTGGCTCGGCACTATGTGTAGCCTTCGTCTCTCATCCGCTGAATGCTCGTGAGAACTTGATCGAAGAGCTTGAAGACGTCGATTTCGGCTCCCTCTTCAACTCGCTTTGAGATCATTGTGAGCGGGTACGCGAGGATGGTCGTTTCTGGAATGCAGAGCGCCGGATCTCGCCCATATTCATCTTCAATGGCAACCCACTCGAGATCGGACTCTTGGGACAGCGCGTCTCCAAACACGACGCCTAGACTCTGCAACTCGTCGGTATTGTCCGGACCCAGAAAACCAGCGTTCAAGACGGCCCGAATTGTGCCGAGTTTTCCGGCACTCGTCTCGTACCGGCTCCGTGACGCCGCATCCGCGAGGTAGCCCACGGCTACCTCGCGGAGATTCTCCAAGCGCTCCTGATCGGAAGCCCCCAACGGGAAGATGTTGGGGGCTTCGTGAGTCTCACCCGACACGAGGCTGCTAGTAGGGCGGCGTCTGGGGCGCTTGCGGCTTCGGGCCGTCCGGCCCAGGGCCTTGTTCATCCGAGGCTTGGGGCGAGGTTGACTTCGGCTTGGCTCCAACCTTCCCCAAAACCTCAGGGAGTTCGATGCCGGCTTGCTCGGCCAACTCGTGGACTTGCGGCAGGGAGCCGATGAGTCCGCTCAGGAAGTTGGCGGTAGCGCCGTTCTTGCCGTCCCCTCCGCCGGAACCGGAGTCCCAAACGGTGATCTTGTCGATCTTGAGGTTCTGGATCGCTTTCACCTGTTCGGCGACCAGCTCCGGCAGCTTCTCAATGACGAGCAACGTCGGCGCTAGGTCGGGGCGCTGGGCGCAAACCCGAAGCAAATTTTCGTAGCCCTGGGCCTTGGCTTCGAGCACGCGTTGGACGCCCTCGGCCTCGGCGTTGTAGTTCGCCAGGACAGCATCGGCCTCGCCTCGAGCGATACGGCGTCGCTTTTCGGCCTCGGCCTCGGCCTGGATCTCGATGCGTTGGCGGTCGATCTCCTGTTGCACGATCTCCTCTTTTTGGAGGCGAGCGAGTTCTTGCTCTTTTTCAGCTTGGAGGACGTCGCGGGCAGCTTCAGCGGCAGCGACTTCGCCTCGACGGCGAGCCTCGGCGCGGCGCTCGGACAGCGTGGCGTTGTAATCGGCGATCGCGGCCTGTGAGGTGTTTTCGCCCTCGACGGCCTCGGCTTCAAGCGTGGCGACGCGAACGCGTTTGTTCGCTTCGGCCTGCTTGGTCCCCTCGGCCGTAATGGCCGTTTGTTGGGCCGTCGCGACATCTTGCTCGCGGGTACCCTCGGCTTCGCCCGCAACGCCTTCCGCTTCGAGCTTGGCGACGCGGATACGCTGTTCTCTCTCGGCTTGCTTGCGGCCGATCGCGGCGGCTGACTCTTGCTCGGCAACTTGCACGGCGCGTTCGCGGTTTGCGCTGGCTTCGCCGATCGCGCCGTCTTTTTCCTGCTCGGCGACCTCGACCAGTGCAGTCTGGATCGCCTCCGCCGCGGCCTTCTTGCCGATCGCGTCGATGTAGCCGGATTCGTCGGTGATGTCGCGGATGTTGACGTTGATGACTTCTAGGCCGATCTTGAACAGTTCGGAGGAGCAGAATTTGTTGACCAGGTCGAGGAATTTCTCGCGGTCTTGGTTGATCTCTTCAATCGACAGGGTCGCGATGACGAGACGCATTTGACCGAGGATGATGTCGCGCGCTTGGGCTGCGATTTCGGGCTCGCCCAGACCGAGCAGACGCTCGGCGGCGTTGTTCATCACGGCAGGGTCGGTCGAGACGCCGATGGTGAATGTGGACGGAACGTTGACGCGGATGTTCTTCTTCGACAGAGCGCCGGTCAGTTCGATCTCGATCGCCAGCGGTTCGAGCGACAGGTATTGGTAGTCCTGGAACAGCGGGACGACAAAGACGCCGCCGCCGTGGATGCAGCGGGAGGCTTGCGAGCCGCCGACCTTACCGTAGACGACGAGCACGCGGTTAGAGGGACAACGTTTGTATTGGCGGACGACGAAGAGCAGGATGCTCATCACCACCAGGACGACGAGCATCGGAAGTACGATTCCGAAGTCGAAGAGGGCGATCTGGGCGGGCGGGATATTCATATCAGTAGGTCTCCTGGTTAAGGAGCGAGTTCAACGATAAACACGTCGTCGTCACGGACGTCGACGATCTTGACGGCGGCGAACGGCGGTATGGCGTCCCCTTGGGTGATTGCGCTCATGACTTTTCGTCGGCCGGACACGGTGACTTCGACTTGGCCCTGTCCCTCGCCCTTCGCGGGGATGGAGAGATAGACCTTGCCGGTGTTGCCGACCGCGGTTTGGAGGTCGTAGCGCGCGACTTCAGTCATCTGGCGGACGGCGTACATGAGGCCGGATGAGAGCATCATGAGCGCCACGCCGAAGAAGGTTGCGGCTGCGGCGGAGGGAAACGCCCCCAGGCCCCAGCTCACGCGCGCCGCCAGCCCCATCCAACCGACGCCCATAAAGAAGGCGAGCAACGAGAGGACGGAAAAGAAGGTGAACGCGCCCGTACTGTCCATGTGCGGGTCGTCGAGGTCGGCGTCGAGATCCGCTTCCACATCGCCGAAAAAGAACTCGAAGCCCAACTTCACGAGGAAGAGGCCGGTGGCGATGATGGCGAGCCAGAAATAGACGGCGGCGTCGAATCCGACCGACAAATAGGTATTGATGTCGAACAAGCTCGACTGAAGTACGAGGCTTGCCATGAAGTTCTTCCTGGAAAATGCCCGAAAAGCGCTTCCCGAGCATAGCCGAGCGGCGCCGGGTGCGGCAACGCCCTCTGCGGAATCGAGGCGACCCGGCCATGTGGCCTTGTTCCGCGCGGCGCGGATCGCTTTGCGATATGCTCCGGCAGATGAGATCCCCCCTGTGCTCCTTCTTGGTCTTTTCGGCTTGCACGGCAGGCCTTTGGGCTGAGTCCGACGAGTTGACTTATCTGCCGACCGGGCCGGGGCCCTATTGGATTTCAGCAGCGGATCTAGACGGCGACGGCGAGACGGATCTCTTTGCGTCTTGCAGGGGCGAACTGTTGAGTCTGGACGAGGAACGACCGGCGAACGATACGGCCACGCTCTACCTGAGCGGGAGGCGCTCGGAGGTGCAGGTCGGGTTCGGCCCTTATACCAGCGAGGTGGCGGACCTGGACGGCGACGGGCTCCAGGACGTCGTCGTGGCGAACTTCCATGAGCCGGGCGGTCGGGATTTGACGTTGCTCTATGGCGGGGCGTTCGACGAACCGGTGCATGTCGCCGTTGAGGGCGAATTTGAGTACGACAAGAGCCGCGAGGCCGATGGGAAGCCGCGTTATCCCGCTCCGGGGCTGACGTCGGTGAAAGCGGCGGACTTCAACCAGGACGGGCGCATGGACTTGGTTGCGGTCGCGTGGTCGAGCGACTTCATCGTCGTCTTCACGAACCTGGGCGAGCGCCGATTCCGCCAGGAGCGCTACCCGACGCTGCCGGGGCCGCGGGATATCGCGGTCGCCGACGTCGATCGGGACGGAAAGGACGATCTCGTCGTCACGATCTACTCGTCCAACCTGGTGGCGGTGTGGCTGCAAAAGGGCGCCGGGCGGTTTGCCCGGAGCGCGTATTTTTCCTCGCAAGGAGCGACGCCCTATCACTTGAGGCTCGGCGACTTGGACGGCGACGGTTGGACGGATCTCGTGGTTGGGAATCGTTCGACCAGCGACAACGTGGCGGTATTCCACAATCGCAAGGGCCTGTTTGAGTATTCAGGATCTTTCTCGCCGGGCACGGTGCGGGCGGGGGAGAGCACGGCGGATGAGATCCGCGACGTACTGCTGGCTGACGTAAACAGGGACGGCGTATTGGATCTGCTGGCGGCCGGCCACGTATCGCACAAGGTCGTCTGGTGGGAGGGGACCGGAATCGTCGGGTTCGGCGCGGCCTTCGCCCACCGGCGGGTATTGGAGATGCCGGGAAAGGGGCCGCGAGCGTTGGCGGACGACGGAGAGAGGGTGATGGTCGCACTCTACGATTCCGACGAGATAGGCCTGATCCCGAAGTTGCTGTTGCGCGGGCTCCCGGCGGAGGACTAGACGGAGGGCGGAGGTCCCTCTGATTTGAAGCAGGGCCCGGGTCTTTGGCGTGTCAGCCGTTCCCCGTTAGGTCCTGGGCCATCATCAACGCGTTGCCGTCTGGATCATAGAACGTCGCTGTGCTGACCATCCCCTCAACAGTCTCAGTCTCGCCTTCGAACCTCACCCCCGCCGCTTCCAGAGCCCCTCGCGCCGTACTGACATCGGCCACTCCGAAAACCGGAACGGCGCCGCCCTGGGAAGGTTCCGGTTGTTCGAGTAGTCCGAGGGTCACGCCCTCAGTCTTGGTCTGCATTTCACTCCAGCCCGCTTCATCCATGTGATGGATTAGCTCGAATCCGAGCTTCGCGTGATACCACTCCGCACTCGCATGACGGTCCCGAACAGACAGCGCAAGCGTGATGGTCTTCTCCAAAGAGACAAGCGGCATGGAGCCCTCCCTCGACTAGAAATGCAGTTACTCGTACTTGTAGGTACTCAAAGACGTCAGTCAAGCTGCTTTCCTGGCGCCTACTCGAACTTCTTGCCGCCGAGGTAGACGGCGTGGATCTTCCGCGTGTTGGTGATGTCGGCCAGCGGGTCGGCGTCGAGGACGACTAGGTCGGCGACTTTGCCGCGCTCGAGCGTTCCGAAGTCCTTCTCGATCTCAAGCGCTTCGGAGGAGTCCTTGGACCAGGCCTGGATGATGCGCATGGGAGAGATACCGGCTTCGACCATCAACTCGGCTTCCCAGTGCTCGAAGAATCCGGCGAAGCGGCCTGGAGGTCCCGTGTCGGTCCCGAAGGCGACGTTCACGCCGGCGTCTACAAGCGCTTTGGCGTTCTTCATCGCCATCTCAAAGTCTTTGCGGCCTTGGTCGATCACGGCCTGGGCGGACTGCGCTTGCTTGAGCTGGGTGCGGACGCCTTCGACGATGTCGTCGGAGACGGCTTTGCGGAAGAACGGGTCGTCGAGCCACTCAGGCGGGGAGTGGTAGATGTAGGTCGATTGTTCGCGCGTGATGGTGGCGGCGTAGTGCGTGCCGTTCTTCTTCATCAGGGCGATCAGTTCCGCGTCGATGGGTTGATCGCGGACGGAGTGGCCTAGAATATCGATGCCTGCTTTGACCAGCGCCTTGGCGTCGCTCAACTCATAGATGTGCGCCAGAGTCGGCAGGCCCCGTTTGTGGGCTTGCTTGATGATCGCCTTGTAGACGGCTGGGGGGAGCTTCTCGAACTCGCCGTGGTGGCCGTCGACCCACATCTTCACCAGATCAGCGTCCTTGTCGGCGAGCTTGTCGACCCACACCTTGGCTTGGGAGGCGGAGGCGACTTCCTGCGCGACGCCTTTGACGCCGGGCGCCTGCGTCGGGTAGCCGCCAAGGGTGGTGAAACCTTGCAAAGCCGTAAATACGCGAGCGCTCTGGAAGGCGTCGCGTCGTCGCTCGTCGCGGACGCCGATCATCTCGTCCTCGTCGGTTCCCATGGAAGTGGTCGTGGTCACGCCGTACTCGGCGAAGGTTCGCAGCGTGTCGATGACGTTCTGGCGGGTGAAGTGCTCGCGGGCTTGGGAGAGTCCTTTGACGTTGCCGACGTGACCGTGCAGGTTGATGATCCCGGGCACGATGAACTTGCCTTTGAGGTCGACCTGCTTGGCGGAGTCAGGGAGGTTGACGTCGGCGCCGATTGCGCGGATGCGTCCGTCGGGTCCGATCAGAACCGTCGCGTCTTCGACGGCCGCCGCGCCGGTCCCGTCAATGAGGGTGGCGTGGACGAGCGCGATTTGTTGCGCGGGAAGGGCCGGAGCGAGAAACAGCGAGGCCAAAAGTACGGAGAGAGTTGCGAACCGGGTCATCGTTCGCGGAGTGTAGCAAGACCGGCGAGCGATAGGGGGGCGCTAGGCCGAGCGGCTACGGCATGTAGATGCCCATCACGTGCTGGTCGAAGTCGACCAGCGAGCCGTTCATCATCTGGGCGTCGTCGCTGAGCATGTAGGTGGTGATGCCCGCCACATCCTCGGGGCGCAGAATGCGGCCGTAAGGCATCCGTGCATCGGCGCTCTTGAGCCAGTCGTCGGGTTGACCCTCGAGTTTCTGGATGGAGTGCTCGCCGGGGCTGGCCATCCAACCGATGTTGAGGCCGTTGACGCGGATGCGGTCTTCGCGCAGCGCGTAAGCCTGGTTCTTAGTGAGGGTGGCTAGTGCCCCCTTCGAGACCGAGTAGGCGACCAGGAACGGCTGTCCGCCGTGGGCGGACATCGAGAGGACGTTGACGATCGATCCGGCGATACGCTCACGGCGCATCACGCCCACCGTCTCTTGCATCAAGAAGAACGGCGCTCGCGTGTTGATTGCGAGCAGACGATCCCAGAGTTCGGGCGTCGTCGATTCGAGCGATCCCCGCGACGTGTCCGCACCGGCATTGACCAAGCCGTGGATGCGCCCGAAGCGCTCGTCCGTCTTCCGCACGGCGTTGCGGCAGTCGTCGACTTTCTCCAGGTCGGTTTGCACGAAGATCGCCTCGCACTCGTCGCCTGTGAGCGACTCGGCGACAGCCTCGCCGCGTTCTTGATTGCGACCGAGCAGTGCAATGCCGGACGCTCCCAGGTCCTTCGCTCGTCGCGCGATCGCTTCGCCCAAGCCTTGGGTTCCACCGGTGATGATGAGGACTTTCCCGTCGAGGGAACGTGCGTCGTACGTGGACATCGGTTCATCGGTTGTACCAAACTTCTTCAGAGGCGCGAGTCTGCTGCGCGGCCTGTTTGTCCGGCCTGTTATGCCTTACGAATTCCACTACCGGCGCCGCGTCCACTTCCAAGACACCGACACGGCGGGCCTGATCCACTTCAGCAACTACTTTCGGTACATGGAAGAGACCGAGACGGAGTTCCTCTTGGGTGCGTTGGCTCAGGCGGGGCTCCCGCTGACCGAGGGGTATTTCGTCACGCCTCGCGTCAACGTGGGCGCCGAGTTCTTCAAGCCGGTCGGGTTCGGCGACGTGCTCGATTGTCATCTGCGAGTTTCGTCCAAAGGCCGCACGTCGGTCGGCTACGTCGTTTCGTTTATGAAGGAGGGCGAAGAGGTCGCGCGCGGACGGATGAAGTTCGTTTGCGTGGAGAAGGATGCTGAGGGTGTCTTCCGATCGGCCCCTATCACGGCTGCGCTGGACGCCGTGCTCGAGGTCGCGCCGGAGTTCATGGAATGAACGTGAAACGCGTCTACGACGAGGCGAGCGACGGCGATGGACAACGAGTCTTGGTTGATCGGCTGTGGCCGCGCGGCCTCACGAAAGAGAAGGCGCGGGTCGACGTCTGGCTGAAGGAGGTCGCTCCCTCAACCGAACTGCGCCGTTGGTATCACGCGGGCGGAGAGTGGGATGAGTTTTCCGCGCGCTACCTCGCTGAACTCGAAGCGAACACGGGCGCGGTGGCGAGGCTCCGCGAGATCGCCGAGCAGGGGCCGGTGACGCTGCTCTATGGAATCAAGGATGAAGAGCGGAATCACGCGCTGCTGCTGAGAGCGTTTCTGGGCGGAAGCGACGCATAGAACAGTCCACAGCCGACCCGGGGCATCCCTTACACTGACCAAACAGAGATGCGGATGCGATTCATCGGCGCGACGGCCTGCGCTTTCCTGTTGGCGACGGCGTCTTTGGCCCAGGAGGAGGAGAGCCAGCTCGACGCCGACGAGCGGATGTTCGCCGTACTCGCGGCGATCAACGCTGTGGGCTACGACGACGGCGTCGGCGTCTCCTCGGACTCGCTGGTGCGCCAGGCGGTGCGCCACAAGTTGTCGAGCTTTAAGGGCGAAACTGTAGAACGCCTGAAGATCGCCTACGACCAGGTGCGCCAAGAGGACCCGGCGGCGAATCTCTCGCAGTTCGTCTCGTTCGCGCTGCGCTGCGAGTCGCCGCCGACGTTTGAACTTGTCGCGAATCTGCCTACGGACCTGCCGCCGGAGATTCGGCGTCTGCGCACGATGGCGCCGCTGATCGAGCGTTTCTACCGCGAGGCGGGCGTCCACGAGCTGTGGCTTCAGTATCAGCCGGCGTTCGAGCAGCGCATGTTGGAGATCCAGGAGCAGGTCGTTCCGATGATGTTCCAGACGGCCGGCTATCTGCGGCTCTCCAACCAGAGTCGGGAGTTCGGCGGGTTCAAGATTTGGGTCGACGAGATGGGAGCGCCGGGGTCGTTTAATACCCGGCTCTACGGCGGAGAGGTTCAGGTCGTCGTCCACCCCAGTGAAAGTCTGGCGATCGAAGAGATCCGTCACGCCTTTCTGGTACACCTGCTTGACCGGCTCTCGATTCGCTACGCCGCCGCCGTGGCCGATCGACGAGAACTGGCCGAGTTTGCTCGATACGCCCCGGCCTTGCCGGACTCCTACAAGTCCAATTGGGACCTCCTGGTCACGAAGAGTCTGGTGAAGGCCGTGGAGGCGAGGCTGACGCGCGGCTCGCCGGAAAAGAAGCAGGAGATGCTCGATTTAGCGATGCGCGAGGGCTACGTCCTCACGGCTTACTTTGCCGAGGCGCTGCCGAAATTCGAGGCCGACGGCCGCGACATCAACGACTTCTACGAGGAAATGATCGAAGGCATCGACATCGACGTCGAGGGGGCGCGACTACAAACCGTCGAGTTCCTCAAAGAACCGGTGAAGGAAGAGCGTTCCGCGCCGGCGCGCGTACAGCTTTCGAGAGAAGACCAGCTACTGCAACGCGCGGAGTTCCTGCTCGACCAAGACATGTTGGACGAGGCCAGGAAGGTCTTTCTGGAGGTGCGTGAGATTTCCGACGGGCGCAACGCGCAAGCGGCCTATGGTCTGGCCCGCACGGCGATCATGGAGGCCGACCCGGAGTTGGCCCGCGAGCATTTTATCGACGCGGCCTACTTGGCCGACGACGATCCGCAGATGCGGGCCATGTCCTACGTCTATATCGGCCGGATTGAGGACATCGTCGGCAATCGCGAAGAGGCGGTCGCCCAGTACCGGATGGCGCTGGAGGTCGGGGCTCCCTCGGAGTACGTCAACAAGCTGGCGCAGGCCGGGATCGAGGCGCCTTTCAAACGTCCTGGCGCTGAGGACGAGCCGCAAGAGGACCAGTAGGCCGCAATTTCCGGCGCGGAACTCGCTACACTAACGTCCTTATGGCCGAACGAATGGTGCAATGCGCGAAGCTCAACCAGGAGCTGCCCGGACTGGATGAAAAACCGTTTGATCATCCGCTGGGCGAACGGATCTACAACGAGGTCTCCGTCAAGGCCTGGGACATGTGGAAAGAGCACCTAAAGATGATCATCAACGAGTTTCGTCTCAACCCGGCGACGCTTGAAGCCCAAGAGATGATCTTGAAGCAGTGCGAGAGCTTCTTCTTCGGCGACGGGACGGCCGAGATGCCGCCCGACTACGTACCGCCGTCTGCCTAACTCCGGGGTTCGCTCTCGGGACGAGTTGTACTATAGGCGAAAGGGGCCTCTTTCTCAGTCCGCGCCGGCTGAAGAGCCGCTTCAGTTTGTCCGATTAGTGTAGGGACGAGGTCCGTCTCGGACCGGGAGCGTCCATTGCTCGACCAAGAACAACGCCCGAAGCCCAATACCCACCAAAAGGCCCTGCGCATCAACCTGGACGCGGGCCGCTACGGCACTTTTGCCGAGATCGGCGCCGGTCAAGAAGTGGCTCGCTGGTTCTTTAAGGTCGGCGCCGCGGCCGGCACGATCTCCAAGACCATGTCGGCTTACGACATGACGGTCAGCGACGCCATCTATGGCCGGTGCAGCCGGTACGTCTCTCGGGAACGGCTGGAGTCGATGCTCGACCATGAGCACACGCTGAACATCGAGCGTTTGCGCGACAGCCGGGGCGACAACACGGCCTTCTTCGCCTTTGCCGACACGGTTTCCGCGCGCAACTTCCACGGCACAAACGAGTGCCACGGGTGGATGGGCGTCAAGTTCCAGGCACACCCTCGCGACGAAGACTCCGAGATCATCCTGCACGTCCGCATGCTGGACCACGAGAACTCTTTGCAACAGGAGGCGCTCGGCATCGTCGGCGTCAACCTGCTCTACGGCGCGTTCACTCTGCACCACAAGCCCGAGTTGTTGGTCGAATCGTTGCTCGACAACCTCACCACCGAGCGTGTTGAGATCGACATGATCGAGTTCAAGGGCATTGAGTTCCGGCACGTGGACAATCGCGTGATGAGCCTGAAGCTCGTCCAACTCGGGCTCAGCGACGCGGCCATGTTCGGGCCGAAGGGCGACGTATTGCAGCCCTCCGAGATTCTGCGCAAGAAGCCGATCTTGGTCGAGCGCGGCAGCTTCCGACCCGTGACCAAGGTCAATATCGACATGCTCGACTGCGCGCGCAAGCGGTTCGCCGAGGATCTGGAGGTGGAGGAAGGCGAGATTGTCGAGCTCATGGAGATCACCATGCGCAACCTCCTGGCGACGGGCGAGATCAATCTCAATGATTTCCTCGCCCGTGCCGACGTCTTGGCCGCAGCGGGGAAGACGGTGCTGATCTCCGACTACTTCGAGTACTACCGTCTCGCCGCCTATCTGGCTCGCTATACGACCAAGCCGCTGGCAATGACGATGGGCATCCCGAGCATGGCCGCGCTCTTCGGCGAGCAGTACTACGAGGGATTGGAAGGCGGCATCCTGGAGGCGTTCGGGAAGCTGTTTACGCGTGGATTGCGCATCTACTGCTATCCGTTGCGGGGCGAGGACGGCGAACTGTGCACGATCGGCAACGTGGAGATGCCGCCTGAGCTGAAGCACTTGTTCTCGCACCTGGTCGACCGCGGCGTGGTGAGGCAACTCGAGGACGTGGATGAATCGGTGCTGCACATCTTTTCCCGGGACGTGCTGAAGCGGATCGCATCGGGCGACGAGGCTTGGGAAGAGATGGTGCCGCCGGAGATTGCGGAAGTGATCAAGCGCCGTCGGTTCTTCGGCTACGCCGGTTCGGAAGACCTCGAGCGGGCACACCGCTAGCTCTCCCGGCGGACCGCGTACAATGAGCGGAGTCTCCCGCCTTGAGTGAAGCCGTTGCAGCCGTATCGCCCGCCGACGACCATGCTCTGGTCGAAGCGGCGCGTGGCGGAGACCGCGGCGCGTTTTCGGACCTGGTCAACCGGCATGCACGCCGGATCTACCGCACCGCGCGGCACATGACCAAGAACGACGCGGACGCTGAAGACGTTCTGCAAGAGGCCTTCATCAAGGCCTATTCGAAGCTGAATCAGTTCCAGGGCGACGCGCAGTTCTCCACTTGGCTGACGCGGATCGCCGTGAATGAAGCCCTGATGCGACTGCGCAAGCGGCGCAACTCCAAGACGGTTTCGCTGGACGAGGAGATGCAGACCGAAGACGGTTCCATCTCGCGCGAAGTCGCCGACAAACGGGAGACTCCCGAAGAGACGCTTGGTCGAGAGGAGACGCGGGCGTTGCTCGAGCAGGCGGTGGATTCGCTGGCGGAAGGCTACCGCACGGTCTTCGTCTTGCGCGATGTGGAGGGGTTCACGACGGAGGAGACGGCGGAGATGCTCGACTTGTCGATTTCGGCGGTGAAGTCGCGGCTGCTGCGCGCGCGTCTTCAACTGCGAGACAAACTACAAAGGCGACTAGGGCGTCGAGGGGGAAGCCTTGGGAGTTAAGAAGAAGATTACTTGTCAGTCTTTCCTCGACGACATGTCGAACTACATGGACGGCGAGTTGGCGGGCGACCTGCGCATCTCGCTGGAAGCGCATCTGGCCAAGTGCCCAAACTGCTGGATCGTCTTTGACGAGACGCAGAAGACGGTCCGGGTCTTTCAGGACTACGATTGTCACCCGCTTCCCGAAGACGTCCAGGGTCGCCTGATGGACGCGCTGCACGAGACGTGGAACGGCAAGGAATCGGACTCTTAAGGCGAACTTAGAGGCGCGCCCAAAGCTCCGCTGCGTTCTGCCAAGTGAGAATCAGGCTGACGACCGACACCGTCACGAGAGCGGCGTTCATAGTCCACCCGTTTGCATGCTCTCCCATTAACTTCTTGTCGGCGGTGAGCCGCAAGATCACGAGCGCCAAGATCGGCAGGATGAAGACGAACAGGCTGGTGACGATCAACACCAGCCAAACCGGCCTCGCGTTCAAAGCAAAGATATAGAGGGGCGAGATGATGAAGAACGCGACCAGGATTCGATACACCGGGTCCTTGACGCCGCGGTGTTCGCTCGTCGGTTCAGGCGCGAGGTAGCGGCGGTAGATGTCGGTCGCCATGAGCGCGTAGCCGGTATTCGTGCCCAGATAGGTCGAGTAGACGGCCGCCCACAATCCGAAGGCAAACAGGACGCGGCCCGTGTCGCCCAGCGTGACGCTGAAGGCGTTGATGAGGTCTGAGGCCGTTTCAATCGGCTGCGGCTCGCCGAGGCCCGCGGCGGCGATTTGGACGACTGCCGTCATGGCGAAAGCGATCAGTACGCTGACGAGCAAGTCGCGCCGCTGAGCGGGAAGGAAGGAGGCGTTGTTCCAGCCTTTCTCGCGAATGAAGTAGGTGTAGGTGAGGTTTGAGAGGGTACCGGCGGCGCCGCCGATGATGGCGACGACGATTAGGAAGCGGCCGTACTCGGCGCCGGCTTCAGGCAAGACGGGCGAGAAGGCGCCGTGGAGGAGTTCGATCGGATCCGGGCGGACGAGTAGGGCCGCCAACAGGAGCGCGCCGCCCATGACGGCGACCAACGGCTTGAAGAATGCTTCAATCGCGTGATAGCCGCCGAAGAAGATCATCACGAATCCCGCCGCGATGAACAGCAGCGACCAGATGACGGCGCCGGAATCGCCGAGCGGAAACAGGAACTGAGCCGCCCCTCCGATCAGCAACGAGTGGGGCAGATTCGAGAGGTGCCTGCGCAGAATCGCCGAGATAAAGATGAACCAGACGACGGGCTTGCCGACGCGCCGGTAGCCCTCCATGATGGTCTCCTCACGGACGAGGCAATACTTGGCGGCGGCGGAGAGGAGGGTCCAGCGAACGGCGAGGCCGAGGGCGAGGGCCCACAGCAGCGAGTAGCGGTATTGAGCGCCCGAGGCGGCGTTCGAGACCAGGTCGTTGGACCCGGTAATCGTCAGCGCGATCACGATGCCGGGGCCGTAGCGGCGGGAGAGTTCCTTCAGCATTCGGGGTTACTTCTTGCGCACGATCAGCGGAGGCGTCTTGCCGGCATTCGTCGTTTCCGGAGCGATTCGCTCCACGGAGATCATCTCACTGGACTTCCAATGCTCGGCCATCATCGAGTGTCCGCGCGAGCCGCCGCCCAGCGAGGCAAGCGCCAACTCGACGGCGGCGTGCTCGTCGACGGGGCCTCGATCGGGATGAATCCGCAGTCGGACGACGGTTCGCCCGTCGGTCTCTTCCTCAACGAACTGGTAGTCCGTCGGCCCCCCGCCGAAGCGGGAGGGAAGGACGCCGTCCACCAGTTCGAGCAGATCCGAGCCCAAAAACTGCATTCCGCCCGCCGTCAACTTTTCGTAACTGCGGATCGTATGGAGATGCTTCGTCATGCCGAGCTCCTCCAACAGGCAACCACAGCGGCGATCGGTAAAGGTTCCGTAGTCGCCCGACTCGAGGTTGATCATCAGCTTCGGCGCGGCGCGGAACAGCGTCGTCAGATAGAGCGATTGAACCGTCTCGTTCCCGACTTCGAGGGCGCGCGGCAGCACGGCGATCTTCGCCTGCCAAACATGGACGTCGTCGGGCGCCTCGCCTGCTGGACAACCGATTCCGATCCGGCCGCATTCGGACAACGTCCATCCAACGCAGGTGCGCACGCCCGCTCGCGCAAAGACTTCCGCCTTGGCCGTCGTCAGCGGCTCGCCGCCCATGCGGAACCACGATCCCGAGACGTCGAGCTTCCTCTCGATGGCGTACGCCGCCGCGCGCAAGCAACTCGATACGGGTGCATCGAGCCGCGCGGGTGTTCCCGCCTTCACGAACCGGGCAAGTTCTTGAGCCACTGCCGAGGGGTCGCTGACCGGGGCGTGGACGGGGCGGGGCAGCGGATACCCGGTCAGCCGGCTCGCTCCCACGGCGTACTTCTGGAACATCACGGACTTCCAGGCTCCTGCGCCCCAGGCGGGAGAGTTGGGCGTGAACCAGCAGTCGGCCGGGCGACCGGTCTTGGACCGCATCAGCGCATTGCGGATGCCTGACGCGCCGGGAGGGACCGGTCTCCAGATCACCTCTGGGAAGTGCTCCACGCCGTGAGCGATCATCATCGTGTGTTGTCCCGCCGCATCCAGTGCAACTTGATCGAAGTCGATGTTGAGTCGCCTTCGCTTTCCTCCCGATCCTCCGGTGGCGAGTTCAAACTCGCGGGCAAGAAGCGGATTGTCGAAGTCCTCGGTGGAGACTTCGAACTCCAGGCCGGGGCGTCGGATCGGTCGCTTGCCCTTGAACTCCTCAAAATGGACGTACACGCCGGCGTCGAGCAGCTTCTCGAGCGTTCGATCCACGCCGTCGTCCGCGACCATTTTGCGCAGGTCGCCCATCTCGACTCCGGCCCACTGGAGTAGTTTGCGGTAGGGACTCTGCGGCCGCGCGTAGACGGCGCGTTCCATCATCAACAGAAACGTCTCGTCGCGATTGCGGGCTTGCTCCTCGAGACGGCTTCGGCAGTCGTCCCACGACAGCGGGGTGCTCAGGAAGCGATGAAGTCCCCCCGCAAAGCGCAGGAACATGCGGGCGTCGTCCAGCATTCCGACTGTTAGAAGCGTAGCTTGATTCCGAGTTGGATCTCGCGACTCTCGCGTGAGCCGGTGATCCGCCCGGCGTCTTCAATGCGGCCGTCCTCGGAGAAAACCTCCGTCCGGCCGACCGGCAAATCGAAATTCGTGTGATTGAAGAGATTGAAGAACTCCGCACGAAATTCCACCGCGCCGCCTTCGCCGAGCCAAGCTGTGGGAACGGATTTGGACATCGACAGGTCGAAGTTGATCAAGTCCGGACCGCGAAGAGTGTTGCGTCCAAGCGTCCCGAGGTAGCCGGGGGTCGGCCGGGAAAAGGCGTCGAGGTTGATCCATCCGTTGGGGTCGCCGGTAACCACGTCGCCGGAGAAATTCGGATTGGCGTCCGGACGGAGACCGCCCCGGCGATCGGGGCGTGCGGTCTGCGTTCGCGCCGCGTCATAGTCGAGAGCGGCGGAGAACGGAGTCCCCGAGGCGTAAGTGAAGATCGGCGAAACCCGCCAATTAGAGAAGACTGCGGACAGCGGCGCGTCGCGCCGGTATGGAACGTCCCAAAAGGCGTAGAGGTTGGCCGAGTGGCGCACGTCGTGATTGGCTAGGCCGCGGTTGAATCGAGCGTTTCCGGAGACCGGAAGGTTCATGGCGTTGACGGCTTCCGTGGCCGCGAAGGTGTTGGACCCGTCGTCGATGTTTTTGGCGAAAGTGTAGGTTCCCTGGAACTGCAGTCCGCGGGAGAAGCGCTTCTTGAGTCGCGTTTGCCAAGCGTGATAGAACGAGCTGCCTTCAAAGATCCGGTCGCGAACGAAAGCAAAGTTGGGATTGATCTTCTCGCCGTCTTCCGGGAAGAAGAGCCGTCCGTCCGGCTGTACCTGGGCGGGGACGAGATTGGCGTCCTCGACGATCAGCGCCAAGCGCACGCCGCGTGAACCGACGTAGCCGCTGTCAAGGACCGTATCGCCCGGCAGCCGTTGCGTCACGGTGAAATTCCATTGCTGCACGTAAGGTTGACCGATGTCGCGGGGGATCCGCTCGGCGCGCGTATCGGCGACGCCGGTGTTGCCTAGTTTGGGGAATCCCTGGTTCGGAAAGTCTCCCGGGTCCAAGCCGCGCAGGTTCGCGCGGATGAAGAAAGGCGGATTGCGCGTGCCTTGCAGTAGAAGGTAGGGCGAGAGAAGCAAGTCGTGGAAGATGCCGTAGCCCGCGCGGATCGTGGTGGATCCGTCGCCGCGCGCGTCCCATGCCAGGCCCAGCCTCGGCGCGAAGTTTTTCTTGGCGGGATTGTCGAACAGCGGATCGCCGATGCGATGCGCCGGACTGGAGATCTCGTCGAGGTTCGAGATCTTGCCGTTGACCTCGGTCGGAACGGTCGTGAACTCGTAACGCAGGCCGAGGTCCAGAACCAGCCGCGAACTCACGCGGAAGCTGTCTTCGACGTAACCGGAAAGGATCCACTGGCGAAAGCCGCGAATTGTGTCCGACCCCGGTAGTTGGGCGCGGAAGCGATCCGGGAGGTTCTGCAGGAACTGACTGACGCCGCGGAATCGGTACTCGCCGCTGGCCGAGTTCTGGCTGTCGATATTGAGGTGCGTGCGCTCGAACGCCGCGCCGAAACGGAAGAGATGCCGGCCGTGGTTCCAGGTGGCGTCGTCGTAGAGCTGGAAAGAATTGAAGGCGTGAACGTCGACGTCCTCGCCGCCCGAACCGCCGGGAAAATTCGTCAGGCCCGTAATGTCGAGGATGCCCATGCCGTCCCGCCCGGGTACGAACCGCAGAGCGGGGTCGTCCGCTCCCGCGACCCGCGCCTCGGTGAGCCCGCTCACCGTAAACGAGCGATTGAAGCCCAGACGCAGGGAGTTGAAGACCGTCGGCGAAAAGACGTGAGTGTGCTCGATGGACGCCGATTGATTGCGGTTCGTGTTGCGGCGATCGCTGATGGCGAACGCCGACTGGTCCGACAGCTCGGAGTCCGCGACCGTGTACCGGAAGAACAGCCGATCGTCGTCGCCCAGGTTCTCGTCCACACGGGCGACAAAGAAGTCCTCGTCGCCCTCGACGTTGTTCGGAAAGATGAAAAGGGCGGTGTCGCCGAGCGACTCTGCGTTCGCCCGAGGAAAGAGTTCCATGACGCGCGCCGCCGCCGGGTCGACCGGAACCGCGCCCGAGGCCAAGTCGCCGCGTCGCGCAGCATCGCTGAAGGTGGTGTTGATGGTCGTGCGTCCGCGTTCCTCGCGGAGTCCCTCGTAATTGGTGAAGAAGAACGTACGGTTCTCCCGGACGGGGCCGCCCAACGCCGCGCCGAACTGATTGCGCCGGAACGCCGGCTTGTCGCGATCGAAAAAGTTCCGAGCATCCAGATCGTCGTTGCGATGGAACCAGTAGCCGCTGCCGTGATATTCATTGGAACCCGAGCGAGTCACCGCGTTGATCACGCCGCCGGCCGCTCGCCCGTACTGTGCCGAGTAGGCGTTTGAGAGTACGGAGAACTCTTCAATCGCCTCGACGCCCAAGTTCAACCCGCTTGCTCCGCCGGGCGTTGAGCCGCTGTAGTCGGTTACGGAGACGCCGTCCAATCGGAAATTGTTCTGCTGGGGCCGCGAGCCGGCGATAGACAGGTGTAAGCCGCGTCCGTTGTTGGAATTACTGATCTGCGCGGTTGCTTGCGTCGCGCCTAGTTGCAGGGCCGCCAGTTGGACGTAGTCGCGCCCGTTGAGCGGGAGCGCATCGGTGGTTTCTCGATCGACCAGAGAGGCGATTGCACCGGGAGAGACGGCCACTTGCGCGGCGGTCGCGCTGACGGTCGTCGTCTCCACGAGCTGTCCGACTTCAAGCGCCAGATTGACGATCGTGGCATGGTCGACGGCTAGAGCTACAGACTCGACGACGGCGAGCTTGAATCCGTCGCTGCGGGCCTCCAGGCGGTACGTTCCCGGATCGAGGAGGGGGATGCGGTACCCGCCGAGACGGTCTGACTGCGTTTCGCGTTCGATTCCGGTGAAGAGGCCGCTGACCTGGACCGTCGCCCCCGGCACGGCGGCTCCGGTGGCGTCGGTGACGACGCCGGTGAGAGTTGCTGTGCGCCCCTGGCCCCAGAGTGTTGCGCTGAATCCGGCGAGGATACAGAG
>Ga0070726_10000174_pt1 | contig 101761 bp, 83 predicted proteins | sample tdAd471_FD_67275 | JGI IMG/M metagenome (GOLD analysis project Ga0070726, IMG submission 67275) | Marine sediment microbial communities from the Atlantic coast under amendment with organic carbon and nitrate - tdAd47.1 | ecosystem: Environmental > Aquatic > Marine > Coastal > Sediment | place...
AAGACGGAAAAGAAGTGTTTAACTTTGGAAAACACAAAGGAAAAACCGTTGCCGAAGTATTAAAAAAAGACCCTTCTTACTACAGCTGGATGATGAACGGAGACTTCCCCCTTTATACAAAAAAAGTACTTACCGCCATAAGGTTAAGAGAGTTTGGGAAATAAATTTTATTAATAACTTCGTTAATAACTCCCCTACTCTCACTTATAATTTAGCGGCTTAATACCTCACCTTTGTAAAAGATTTTAAGCTTTTTCAATGAAGATTATTTGCATTGGTAGAAATTATGCCGACCATGCCAAGGAATTAAACAATGATGTTCCTACAGAACCTGTATTCTTTTTAAAACCCGATACCGCTATTTTAAACAGCGGGCATCCGTTTGTATATCCTTCTTTTTCCAAAGATTTACATCACGAACTGGAGTTGGTTATCAAAATCAATAAAGTGGGGAAACACATAGCGGAAGAATTTGCCCACAAGTATTATTCAGAAATTTCGGTAGGCATTGACTTTACGGCAAGAGACATTCAGCAAGAGCAAAAGAAAAAAGGATTGCCTTGGGAAAAAGCCAAAGCTTTTGATAATTCTGCCCCTGTAGGTAAATTTATTGCTATTGATTCACTAAAAAACAAAGAAAATATCCAGTTTCAATTAACCGTAAACAACAACACGGTTCAGCAAGGCGAATCGAAAGACATGATTTTTAATTTTTCTAAAATCATTAGCCATATTTCACAGTTTATAACCTTACGAATGGGCGACTTAATTTTTACCGGAACACCTGCCGGAGTTAACGCTGTTAATATTGGAGATACGCTAGAATGTTTTATAGAAAACCAAAGCTTATTAAAATTTAATATAAAATAACTAACCACTATGTTTCTATTAAAAAAAATCATTGCAATTATTCTTCTGAGCTTGTTTTGTTTAAGCCTATCAGCAAACGAAGAATTTAAAGCCACATTTGAAAAGGCAAAGTCACATTTATTAAAATACGAGTTAGATAAAGCCATTCCACACTTGGCAGATTTAAATAAAATGGAACCGGAAAACGCTAACGTAAAGTATTTAATGGGTGTTTGCTATGCTGAGAAAAAATTGGCAGGCAATAATGCCATAAACCTTTTAAGCGGAGTTACCGATAAAATAAATAAAGATTACGACCCGAAATCATGGGAAGAAAAAAACGTTCCCACTTATGTTTATTATTACCTATGCATGGCTTATGTCGCCAATGATATGTGTGAAGAAGCCCAAGCAGCTAAAGAAAACTTTTTAAAAGTTCATTTCAATGGTTTTGATTTTTATACCGAAGATGTGAAAAGATTAACCGCCAGATGTATTACCAAAAACAAAGTAGAACCAATAAAAGCTCCTGAAATTGTTATTGAAGAAGAAGTAAAAAAAGAGGAAGTTGCAGAAATTGAAGAGGCAAATGAAATTATCACTAAAAAGAGTGAATTGAGTACCAATACTCCTGTTTACGGAGTACAGATTGGTGCATTTTCTAAATTTTTCCCGTTAAACACATTTAACGAAATTAAAAGCGTCATTCCTTATCAGGATAAAAACGGAATGATAAGATATGTTGTGGGTTCATTTACATTTAAAAGCCAGGCAGACAGGGTGTTAGATATTGTGCAAAGAAGTGGATTTAGTGACGCGTTTATTGTAAACATCAATCAAACCAAACTTTATGGAGAAGAAGTAGTAATTGTGAACAATGAATCTATACACAAAAACATTCACGGAAAAGTGGATTACAGAGTACAAATTGGAAGCTTTACATCTCTTAACGATGATGCATTAAGAGAAATCTACTTTAACTTAAAAGACATTAGAGAAATACAGGAAAATAAAAAGACTATCATCACATCAGGTTCTTTTCCAAGTTACGAAGAAGCTATTATTCACAGAGATTCTGTAAGAACAAAGGGCTTTGAAGATGCTTTTGTGGTAGCGTGCAATTACACCAGAAAAATTAGTTTAAAAGACGCTGAAATTTATCTTATTAATCAGAAAATAGATAATAAAAATTAGTTTTGGCTTCTGCTTTTTCACATGCATTAGTTGCTTTTGCCATTGGTAAAACATACTCCAAAACATTTACTTCAACTAAGTTTATTTTACTTGGAGTCATTTGCTCTATTCTGCCGGATGCGGACGTTTTAGCTTTTAAATTTGGAATTCCATACGAGCATTTATTTGGACACAGAGGTTTTACGCATTCCATCTTTTTTGCTGCCATACTAGCTATAGCTGTTAATTTGTGCTTTTATCGCAAAATCAAATTTTCATCAAAAGCATGGTGGTTGCTATTTCTTTATTTCTTTTTAGCTACTATATCTCACGCTATATTGGATGCCATGACTTCCGGTGGAAAAGGAGTTGCCTTTTTTGCTCCTTTTGAAAATTCCAGATATTTCTTTCCATGGCGCCCCATACAAGTTTCACCCATTGGAGTTAGTAACTTTTTGAGCGAATGGGGTTTAAGGGTAATTAAGAGTGAAATAATTTGGATAGGAATTCCTTGTATAGTTTACATTTTTTTGCTTAAGTTTGCTAAAACGAAAAAATTATGAAAAAGATATTATTCATTTTAAGTATTATTATTTCTTCTGTTATAGTTGCACAAACATCAAATGATGTGAAAGCATACATCACAGACGATACAAAAAACAGTGCCACTGTAACACTTAGTGTAAATGACTTAGTGAAAACAGGTAAATTATCTGTAACAGATAAAACCTACATGCTTCAAAGCTTTGTTTATACAGATGGTAAAACAAAGATTGAAGTGGAGTTAGCTAAATTTAATGATGAAGTAATTAAAAGCATCCAATCTAAAAAAGCCGGTGATAAAATTACTTTTGAAAACATTGTATTAATTGATCCTGTTGGAAACGCTCTGCCAGGAACCAACATTGAAGTTACAATAAAATAATTCTATCCTTTTTTAGAAGAGTCTTCTTGAAAGAGCCTAACTAAAATAGGCTCTTTTTTATTGTACATTTTCACCTCCTGAATATTGGCTGGTAATCCGATTTCATTAGCTTGAAGCATATTCTTCACGTCTCTCATAACCTCACCTTTAATAGCATTTGCCGATACTTTATAGTCTTTTGTTAATACCCAAAACAATACTTTTAAATTAACTGCATTTGTCCCAAAGCTATCCACCAATACTTGTGATTTTTCATTTTTCAAAACTTTTGGATGTTGATTAACTGCTATTAGTGCTACCTTTTTGGCAATTTCTATATCATCATTATAATCAATGCCAATAATAAACTCATGGCGTAAAAAACCATCTTTTGTATGATTATACAGCTCGCTATTAATTGCTTTTGAGTTAGGAATATATACATCCTTTCCGTCTAGTGTTTTAATATGCAGTGAACGAAACAAAAGATTAACAACCTTGCCCATATTATCATTAATCGTAACAATATCGCCTATACTAAACGGTCTGTCAAAAACTAAAATTACGCCTGCAATAAAATTTTCGCCAATTTCCTTGAATGCAAATCCTAATATAATGGCACCTACTCCCGCTCCGGCAAGTAATCCTCCTGCAATACCACTAAAACCAAGTGTATGCAGTGCAAGAATAAACCCTGCCAAAATAATTAAAAACCTAACGACCTTAATTATATAATTTATAACCAGCCTGTTATCAACTTCTTTATCTGATAATCTTCTTCTCCAAAATTTTGAAATAAGAACACCTAGTAATGTAAATGCACAAATGATTAAAATAGCGATAGTAATCTTAGGAATACTTAACAAAAATAACTCCCAATAATCAATCAATCTATTTTTAATTGTGGTTATAAATTCCATCTAAATATAAAATACAGCTTTTTTACTGATACTGTTGTTGCTCGATTTCATTTAAAAAATCTGCTGTTCGCTTAGAAGCATCGGCACCATAAGCATCTATTATAATGCCTTTAATTCCGGAATCAGTTTTTAATGCGTAAACAATAGAAGTATCTCCGGGATCACTCATTCCTTCAAAACGGTGAAACTCTTCCAACTGAACTTGAGTAGCAAAAAAACAGTTTCCTTTTTCATCTTGAAGGTACCCTTTTTCGTTTACCTCAAAACTTCTAGTATATCCTCTATCCTTAAGTTTATTAGTGGCTTCAGTAAGTGTAGCATATCTGTTATTTTTTGTTTCCATAACTTTTTATTTTAAATTATTATTTAAAAGGGTTTTTCCCATTCGTTAGAGAAAAGAAACTCATTTAACGATTTTCTGGAAGAATAAGGGCTCTCCTTTTCCTCCAACTCCTCAGTCAAATCAGTACCATCTCCTAACTCACCAATTACAAACATGCTTATTGGCTCATAGTCTGATGATATTGAAAAATTCTCTAATACTTTCTCAGGTGAAAATCCAGCCATTTGATGGATGTATAAATTCATTGTTGCAGCCATCAGAGTGGCTCCGTACATAAATACTCCTACATCGTACATATAGTGTCGGTTTGGCTTTTTCTCTGATTTTTCTCTTGAAAAATATTTCTTACCAAAAGACACTGCTAAATAGTGTGCATTTCCAACCCATGATTGATTAAACTCAACCATACAATCAAACAATTTATCATAATTTTCATCATCTTTAGACAACAATAAAAACCGCCAAGGTTGCTCGTTGTAGCTAGAAGGGGCTTTTCGTCCCGCATCAAATATTTGAAGAATTTTGTCCCGAGAAATTTCTTTATCTTTAAAACTTCTTGGGCTCCATCTCTTTTCCTGTAGCTTATTAAATTGCTTTTGGGTTAATGTTTCTATTTCGACATTTTCTTGAACTAATTCCATTGTAACTTATTTTCTCAGAAAAATGAAAACACCATACCATTAACACAATAATATGTATATCAGAAACTTATAGAAATAAATTAATTAGGATTGTTTAGTCTCTTCCACACCTATTGTGTAGATACTACACGCTTAAATTCTATTCGAAATCATTATAGAGTAGATATTTCTTTCTCACTTGCTTAAAGGATTTTAAGCCGTCTTGCCATGAGTTACGAATCTCAGCTTCGGTTTTTCCGCTTATAATTTGTTGCTTTAGTTTATCATTTCCCGCAAGTAAATTAAACGAAGAAGTGAAAAAGTTTTTCTTATCGGGAAATTCATTATATACGTTAATCAACCAAAACAAATATATCTTTCCATAATCAGGCATAATTACCTCTCCAAAATTGCTTAAATCAAAACCATAGCATAGTTTACCATTTAGCTTTGGCTCTTTAGCACCATCATTGGGTTTTGGTGTAAATGAATATTTATCTGATTTTAAATCGGGATGACCAATTACCTGGAATGGTTTATCGGTACCTCTACCTACACTTATTGCTGTTCCTTCAAATAAACAAACGGACGGATATAGATAAACACTAGACATATTAGGTAAATTAGGAGAAGGTTTAATAGGTAAATTATACTTAGTTGTATGACTATAGTTATTACATGCTATTACCGATAAATTGCATTTTATTCCATTTGAAAGCCAGCCTTCTCCGTTCACCATTTGAGCATACTCTCCTACCGTCATACCATGTGCTATAGGTACTTTATGTAGTCCAATAAATGAAGCATATTCTTTTTCTAAAATGGGGCCGTCAACAAAATGTCCGTTTGGGTTAGGTCTATCTAATACTATAATTTCTTTATTGCTTTCTGCTGCAGCTTCCATGCAATACGTCATAGTAGAAATATAAGTATAAAACCTAACGCCCACATCCTGGATATCAAAAACAAGAACATCAATATCTTTAATTTGCTCTGCGGTAGGCTTTTTATTTTTTCCATACAAAGAAACAATCGGTAAGCCTGTAGCCTCATCACTTTGGTCATTTACTTTCTCTCCGGCATTGGCCGTTCCTCTAAAACCATGCTCCGGGCTATATACTTTTATAATTTTTACACCTAACTTCAAAAGACTGTCTACTAAATGAGTATTACCAATTACAGCTGTGTGGTTAGCAATAACACCTACCTTTTTTCCTTGTAATAATGGCAAATACTTTTCAGGCTGTTCTGCACCAGTGACAACTTGAGAAAAAACAAGTTCACTAAAAAAAGAGAAAAAGAAAACCAGATAAATTGACTTAGTAAATTTGTTTCGCATTGGTTTTATTTACATTTGTGGTACACAAAAATAAAACCAATTTGCAGTTAGCCCTTTTCATAAGCAAAAAACTTATCACCAGTAAAGAAATAATTGATTCTTATACCAGACCAATAATTAATATATCTGTTACTGCCATTGCTTTAGGGCTTGCTATAATGATTGCAGCTGTTTGTATTGTAAATGGATTTCAGTCAGAAATTCAAAACAAAATTGTTGGATTTGGCTCTCACATTCAAATTACTTCATTTGATTCACAAAGTAGTATTGAACCAAAACCTATCAATAAAAATCAAGACTTCTACCCCACTATTACCGAAATTAAAGGTGTAAAACACATACAACAGTTTGCGGTAAAACCGGGAATTTTAAAAACTAAGGAAAGAATTCAGGGAGCTGTATTTAAAGGTGTTGGCAATGATTTTGACTGGAGCTTTTTAGAAGATAAAATTGTAGAAGGAGCCACATTTAAAAACTCATCTTCAGATTATCCAATCCTGCTCTCAAAAGTAATTGCCGATAAGCTAAGTGTTCATGCAGGAGATAAAATACTCTCCGTTTATATGGACGAAAAAGGAAATGAATTGAAAAGAATGTATGAAGTTACAGGTATTTACAGTTCGGGCATGGGAGGCAATAATTTTGATAGCAAAGTAGTTTTTACCAAACTAAACGTAATTCAAAAACTAAATAATTGGGATGAAAATTTAATAAGCGGATTTGAAGTCCTAATCAATGATTTTTCGGATTTATATCAGCTAGATGAAATTATTTATAGTTCAGAAATTGGTTATGATTTAAGTTCCACAACCATTGTAGATAATTATCCTGATATATTTAATTGGTTGGGGCTATTAGATTACAATGTACAATTTATTATCGTTTTAATGCTTGTCGTTGCTGCCATAAATATTATTTCTGCTTTATTAATACTTATACTTGAAAGAACAAATATGATTGGTATTTTGAAAGCATTAGGAGCACCAAATGGAAAAATAAGAATGATATTCATTTTCAATGCACTTTATTTGCTAATAAAAGGATTGATATGGGGAAATTTGGTGGGACTTTTACTTTGTTTTCTTCAATATCAGTTTCAGGTTATTCCACTAAACCCTGAAAGTTATTATATTGAGTTTGTACCTGTAAAATTTGACTGGACCATGATTCTTTATATTAATGTCGGCACTGTTTTACTAAGCTTTTTAATATTATTAATTCCGTCATTAATAATCAGCACTATTTCTCCGGTAAAATCGATTAAGTTTGGGTAAAAGCATTTTCCACCAAACCATTAAACAATTCTGATAAGCTCATTCCAATTGCTTTACATTGCTGTGGTAAGATACTTTCTTCAGATAATCCGGGAACTGTATTTACCTCTATGACAAAAGGGTTTCCGGCACATATCATAAAATCAATACGAGCCATTCCCGTTAAATTTAATAACTCAAAAGCCTTTTTAGTGTACTCTTGAACTGCTTCCATTTCTTCCTTTGGAATTCTTGCAGGAGTTATTTCCTGAGATTTTCCTTCATACTTAGCAGCAAAATCAAAGTATTCACCTTCACTAACTATTTCGGTGGCAGGTAAAACAGTTATTTTTCCATTCAGTTTTAATATACCACAGGAAACTTCCGTACCGTTTAAAAAGCTCTCAATAATCACCTGATTACTTTCCTTAAATGCTTTTTGTATTGCAGTATTTAACTCTTCAATTCGTTTGACTTTTGTAACACCAAAACTTGAGCCCGAGTCATTTGGTTTAACAAAACAAGGCAAGCCCAACTCCTCAATTATTTTAGAGTCAATATATTCGCTATCGTTGTAAAGCAGAATACTTTTAGCACATGGAATACCATGTTGTTTTAAAAAAGCATTACAAAAGTATTTGTTAAAAGTTAGCTCTAATGCTAAAGGATTTGCAGTAGTATATCGCATTCCTATCATATCAAAATACGCCTCTAGTTTCCCGTCTTCACCCGGAGTTCCGTGAATAGCAATAAAAGCACAGTCAAATGTCTGTTTTTGCCCATCTATGGAGTATGAAAAATCATTCTTATCAATTTCAATTTTATCACTCCCCACTTCTGCAACCCAGCTATTTCTTTCAATACAAACCATTATTGGCTCGTACTCTGTCTTATCAATATGTTTAAAAACAACTTGAGCACTCTTTCTGGATATTACTACCTCAGGAGAATATCCGCCATATACTATTGCAATTCTTTTCATTTACTAATTTGTAATCCAAAAATAATACACATATTGTGTGTTTAGATAATTTAAGTTATTACTTTTTAACCAAGATATAAACCACCAATGGTTTTATTATCTTTACCCTCTATTATTTTAGAATGAGTTTTATTCAGTTTATAAAAAGTAAATCATTTTTTGTTAATCTAGGGCTGGGAGTATTATTTGTAGTAATAGTTGTTTGGGGAATTTTTAAATACTTAGATGTTTTTACCAATCATGGAGAAACAATCACCGTTCCTGACTTAACCGGTTTAACAGTATCAGAACTTGAAACTTTTCTTGAAGATAAGGAGCTAAAATATGCCGTTTCAGACTCTATTTACAATAGCAAAGAACCGAAAGGAAGTATTTTAGAACAAAACCCTGCACCAAACACTTTAGTAAAAAGCAATAGAACCATTTATGTTAAAATTAATGCGTTAGGAGATGAAACAGTTAAAATGCCTAATCTACAAGACCTTTCACAACGATTAGCCATAGATAAAATAACCAGAAGCAGATTAAAACTGGGAAAAGTAATTCCAAAACCAAGTGAATATGCAGGTTATATTTTAGGTTGGGAAGTAAATGGCAAACAAATAGATCCCGGCACACCTATTAAAATCGGAACGGTTGTAAATATTATGGTAGGCGCAGGGCAAACAGGAGAATTAGTAGCTATTCCGTATTTAGTTAACATGACTTACGATGAAGCCAATCAAACACTTGGTAATATGGGATTAAATGTTGGAGCCGCCAGCTTTGATTCGTTAACTGTTTTTACTTCTGAAGACAGTGCTGCAGCAAAAATATTTAAGCAAATCCCCTCTCCCTCAGCTTACAATGCTTTAAATATGGGAGGAGTTGTAAATATTTGGTTAACAAAAGATACTTCTAAGGTTCAATTCAATAAATCGTTAAAAGATTCGTTAGACAAAGCATTACAAGAATCTAAACAACCGCAAACAAATTGAAAAAAACATTTTCTATCATATTTCTTTTTATTTCGGCTTTTGTTGTAGCACAGGAAGCACTTTATGATTTAGATTATAACAAAGCTTTGTTTGGCTATCACAAAGAATTTAAAGCCATAAAAAATCAAAAAGCAGGAAACGATACGCTTTCTGTTCCTTTTATGGAAGATTTTACAAAATATTACTACTTCCCTGACCCTGCTAAATGGAATGATATTAATGTTTACGTAAACGCCAGCATGGCAAAAAACCCTCACTCTTATGGTGTTGCAACTTTTGACGGACTAGACTCAACCGGTTATCCATACAATTTTACTAATCCGGTAGCTAAAGGTGTAGCTGATTATATGACTTCAAAACCTTTCTTCTTATCCGGATTATCAGATTCTGTATATATGAGTTTTTGGTATCAACCACAGGGATTAGGCAATCAACCCGAAAGTGAAGACTCTTTAACACTTGAGTTTTACAATCCATCTACCAATAAATGGCATTGGAAATGGTCGGTAAAGGGTGCGCCTGTTCATGATTTTAAACAAGTAATGCTTTTTGTTGACACCATGTTTCAGAAAGATGGATTTAAGTTTCGGTTTAAAAACTATGCTACTCTATGCGGAAATGTTGACCATTGGCATGTAGATTACATTTATCTTAATCAAGGAAGAACAAAAGGAGACACTAAGCAAAAAGATGTTACCCATAAATATAGAGACTATAGCTTTTTGAAAGACTATAAAGCAATGCCATGGTGGCATTACAAAGCTGATTCAATAAATAATATGATTGATTTTCTCCGCACAAAAGTTTACAATTATGATAATAGTGCAGGATATGCTATTAACTATAAATACAAAGTATATGACAGTACAGGTGTTTTAATAGAAGAACAACCTGTTTTTGGGCAAGACCCATTTTTTACCGTTGCACCTAATGATAGTGTAAACGTAATTAACGAAGTTTACAAACCAACACCTGCAGGACCAACTGCTAACGACTTTTACTTCCCTACAAATAATAGAAAAACATATCGGTTCATGATTCAGAACTATTTTACCTTGGATAAAACTTCCTCTCAAAAATTTGACTTTCATACTAAAAACGACACCTTCATCACTTATCAAGTATTTGGAGATTATTATTCCAGAGATGACGGAACAGCAGAAGTTGCATGGGGGCTTCAAGGTATAGGCGCACAAGCTGCTTATCGATTCAGTTCAAAAATTCAAGACACATTAACGGGAATGTATATATACTGGTCGCCTTTAAGAGACAATATGAGCAGTGCTTCCTTAAAACTAACCGTTTGGAGCAATGACCTAAACACTCCTATTTATCAAGAACCGGTAGTTGTTAGTCCAATTTACACTTTTCTGGGTGAGTTTGTGGAATATAGGTTTTCATCTCCCGTAATTATATCCGGCTCGTTTTACATAGGCTACGAAAAAATTACTGCTGCACCTATGAATGTAGGTTTCGACTATAACAACGACAACTCTGCAAACATTTATTATAATGCCACAGGAACATGGGCAAACACAAGTTTCAAAGGTTCGCTTTTAATGCGACCTAAGTTTAGAAACGGTATAAATCCATCCGTAAACATCAAGGAAGAAAGCATACAAGAAATAAATTTTACTGTTTACCCTAATCCTGCCAACAGTACTTTAAACATTAATGGAGTTGTTTCTCCGAATAAAAAAATAGCTATTACCGATTTAAGCGGCAAAAGAATTTTAGAAACCGATTTTTCCAACCAAATTGATGTTTCTAACCTTCAAAATGGCATCTATTTAATTACTGTTTTTGGTGATAAATCAGCTGCTACAACTAAGAAATTTATCATAGCAAGATAATGTTAGAAGACAATTCTCAGGATATAGAAAGCTCTGAAGAAGAAGAGCTATTTGAACATCACAAATACAAAGTTGACAAAAAACAGGAGTTATTAAGAATAGATAAATTCTTAATTGACCGAATTCCAAATACCTCCAGAAACAGAATACAAAACGCAGCCAAGTCAGGTAACATTTTAGTTGACGGGAAAATTGTAAAGCCAAACTATAAGGTAAAGCCGGGTGAAGAAATTTCAATTGTACTTCCTTATCCTCCCAGAGAAGTTGAGTTAATAGCAGAAGATATTCCTCTTGAAATTTTACATGAGGATAATGATGTACTAGTCATTAATAAAGAAGCCGGACTTGTAGTACATCCCGGATTTGGCAACTACACCGGCACTTTGGTTAATGCATTAATTTATCATTTCGAAAATCTACCCACTCAAGACGGACCATTTCCAAGACCGGGATTAGTCCATAGACTCGATAAAAACACTAGTGGCATAATGGTAGTAGCAAAAACCGATGAAGCACTAACTCACTTAGCCAACCAGTTTTTTAATAAAACCAGCCAACGAACTTACCAGGCAATAGTTTGGGGAGATGTTTTAGAAGATGAAGGAACAATTACAGGCTACATTGGCAGAAGCCAAAAAGACCGGAAAATAATGCACATTTATGATGATGAGGAAAAAGGAAAAATATCCATCACACATTATAAAGTAATCAGAAGATACGGCTATATAACACATGTAGAATGCAAGTTAGAAACCGGAAGAACGCACCAAATAAGAGCTCATTTTAAGTACATAGGTCATCCGCTATTTAATGATACAGAATATGGTGGTAACAGAATTGTAAAAGGCACCACATTCACTAAATACAAACAGTTTGTGCAAAATTGTTTTAGTATTTGTCAGCGACATGCACTTCACGCAAAAACATTAGGTTTTAAACATCCTTCCACCGGAAAGTTTTTAGAATTTGACTCTGACTTGCCCGATGACATGAAACAACTTCTCCAAAAATGGGAAGTCTATTCGCAGAGTAGATAACACTAACCTAAATACATGAAAAAAAGTATCACAATTGTATTTATGATATTAATGATAAAAACCTATGCCGGTGGTCCATGGACTCCAAAAAAAGGCGGTGGTTATTTTCAATTACAACCCACCATTCCAATAGGAACTTACAATGAGTTATTTTTAAAAAACAATAAAGACTTAGTGCTCAACTATAATGTAACTGACTTTAATTTTGATGCATACCTTGAATACGGAATTAGTGATAGACTTGCTTTTATTGGAACTGCTTCTGCAAAATATGTTGCTGCAAAAAACAATACGATAAACAAGTCATTGTTTGCCGCAGGAAATCAAAAATTAGCCTTAAAATATAAGCTTAGAGAGAAAAAGACATTAACCAGTATTTCTGTTAATTCTGAAATTTACACATCCTCTGCTAATTTAGATTACGGATTATCTACTGGATATATGTCAAATGCCGTTGGACTTATGCTACACCATGGCGGTTCAATTAACGCCAAATCATATTTATTTGTTGAAGGAGGTTATTTTTACAGAACACACAATTATTCTGATGAGATAAGAATCACTACTGAATATGGCTATAAAATAAAACCAAAAATTTGGTTGGCAGCAGTGTTTGATATCAAAGAGTCCACTTTTAATGGTAAAAAGAAAACACCTGAATTAGAGCAAACAGGATTGTACCCAAACAATCAAGAATACTTTGCCTGGGGAGGCAAATTCATTTATGAAAGTGAAAAACAGTACGGTTTATCCATATCGTCTTTCGGAGCTTTTTCAGGAAACTATGTAGCCCATTTAGCTACCTTAAACATTGGAGTCTATAAAAAGTGGTAGTTTAAAAATCGAACCTTAACTTGAAGTTGATTTGTCGGTTAGTTAAAAAGTTAGGAACACCATAACTTCTTCCGGTAACATCAGTTACCCATAAATAGGATATTTTATTATTGTTTTGAAGTAAGTTAAATACTTCTAAGCTTGCCCAAACGCTATCAAAATGCTTTAACGGATTTTTATCTTTTACTTTCTTGTCAGGCTTTTTAAGCAAATAAGAAAAGCCTAAATCAACTCTCTGATAAGGAGAAATTCTTGCCGCATTTCTGTACTTTTTACTTTGCGGCTGGCCGAAAGGCAAACCTGTTCCGAAAAACAATACCAAATGCATTTTAAGTGATGGTAGTTTTGGTAAGTAATCCTGAAACATCATACTAAAATTAACTCTTTGGTCTGTTGGTCTTGGAATATATCCGGGTACTACATGAAAACTATCTACCGCTACATTATTAAATGTATAACCCTGAATAATGGTATCGCCATCAGAATTTAAATATTCATAATAATCATCATCTATTAAGTTTTCTCTGGTAGTCATAAAAGACAAATTAATCCAACTTTCCACATCCTTTACCAACTCTCCATTCAATTTAAAATCAATTCCTGTGGCATACGCAACAGCCGAATTAGTGGCATAATACCTAATCCTAACATTATCTATATCATAAGGAATAATGTTATCCATGTATTTATAGTAAGCTTCCGTAACAAATTTAAAGGGCCTGTCCCATGCTTTAAAATTATAATCGCTTCCTAAAACAGCATGAATTGACCGTTGCGATTTAATGTCAGGGTTTAATTGACCATCATAATCTCTTAGCTCTCTATAAAAAGGAGGCTGATAATAAAATCCACCACTCAGTCTAAATAAAAAATCTCTCTTCCAATTGGGTTCTAAATAAAAAGTAGCTCTAGGGCTAATGTTAATTTCATTGTTGTATGTCCAATAATTTGCTCTAACTCCTAAAGTAAAACCATAAGCAGACGAATCTTTGGTTTCTTTATCCCAGCTTCTCTGAGCAAAACCGTAAATACGTTCTGAAATTAACGTTGCTTTTGATTTAGTGGAACTGTACATTTCTAGTGTTTGAATGGGCTGTAAGTCAGGGTTTTTATATCCAATAGAATCTTGGTTGTGAGGTAAAGAATAATCTGCAGAATCTATTCTCTCCCACTCGCTTAATTCATCTCTAATATCCTCATGCTGAACAGTAAGTCCCCACTCGGTAACATGATTAGGCTTCAATAACTTTCCTCTATGCTCAACATTGGCAACCAAAACATCTAAGTAATTACGTGCATGGTCTTGAAACTCTCCCACTCCTCTGTTAAAAGCAACATCACCAAAATTATCTTTCCCTAAATCTCTTTCTAGTTCATCAATTCTGTAAGCTCCAATAATGTCGTAAGTTTCATCTTCCAATGAACGATAAACAGAAGTATTAAAATTTAGCTTCAGATTTTTATTGGGGCGAAATGTATTGGTAACAGCTCCAAACCAGGTTCGATATTGGTCAAGTTCTTTACCGTCAAAAAATACGGTTAATCGTAAAGCTTGATTAATGGTTCCAAAGTCAGTTTCTCTGGTTTCCGGTATAAATTGATACTTGTTTTGAGCGTAATTTCCTAAGAAACCTATTTCATATTTTTCAGTAATATCGTAAGTCAAGTAAGTTTGAAAGTCAGCAAAAATAGGTTTGTAGTCTCCATCAGTATCTAAACTTTTTAATATGTACTGATTACTTCTATAACGCAATCCTGTAATATGCGTAAACCGATAATTTTTAGATGCTCCCTCAATATGTGTACTTAACCCCTGCAAAGAAGCCATTACCGAACCCTTAAACTCAGAAGGTTCTTTATACTTTACATCTAAAACAGAAGAAAGCTTATCGCCATATTTTGCTTCCCAACCACCTGCCGAAAAACTTACTTCATCCACCATGTCAGAGTTTACAAAACTCAATCCTTCTTGCTGTCCCGAACGAACCAAAAACGGACGATAAATCTGCACATCATTCACATAAATCAAATTCTCATCAAAATTTCCGCCTCTCACGCTATACTGAGAACTCAATTCATTATTCATACTCACCCCAATCCCCACAGCCTTTAAAAGAGATTCAAAATTCATAGACGGATTAGGCATATAACTTATCACTCTATGGTCGATTGTTTGCATCGGCTTTTCTCTATCCTTTTCTTCATAAACATTAAAGGTTTTTAAATCAAGTCCCAGACTTTTAAAAGAGAGATTCACTTCCTGTCGTTCACCGGGCTTTAAATTAAACTGCTTGTTTTGAGTTTTAAAACCTTCTTTAAAAAACTGAACCGTAACATCTCTGTCGGCAGGAATGGTAATTTCAAAATAGCCTTTTTCATTGGTGGTAACAGACTGCTCTACTCCTTTAATTTTAAACGAAGAAAAAACAATAGCTTCTTTCACATAATTTCCACTAGAATCGGTAAGTGTACCAAATAGAGTTGCCGATTGCTGGCCAAACAATACAGATGAAGACAATAAGCATATAGCAAATAAAACGGCTCGAAAATTCATGCAGGTCAAAAGTAGCTATTTTTAGACATTAGCTAAACAGTTTAATGGCCATAATATTGTGCAAACCAAATCGATTATTTCTGAGTAGGCTTGAAATCAAAGTAAACAGTTACTGATTCTCTTTTTAACCTGGCTTGAAGCCACTTATTAATACTCACTTTGTTTTCAGTGGAAAGAGCTTCCTCTTTAACGGTAAAAACAACTAGAGCTGTATTAACCACATTTTTGGTAGAATCGTTATATATTAATGTCTCGGAATAAGAACAAGAAACAATAGCAGGATACATAGCATTGATTTCTGACAATATCTGTTTTCCCATCATCGGTATTGACTCAAGGCTGTCTATAAGTTTTCTACTTTTTTCATTTGACAGATTTAGTGCATTCAGTTTATTTCTCAACACCTCTTCCTCTGTTTTATCTGTTTTATCATTTAATGAAAAGCCTTGTTCAATAATTAGGTTTACATCCTTTAAATTAAAATCCTTTGTTTTTTCTTCTATCTGTTTTTTGCTCTTTTCAGAAAGTTCATTTCCGCCATAAACCAAACGAATAGTTTTTCTTTCAGCTTCAATTTCACTATTCAATAAATAGCTGCCTTCAAAAAAAGTAATATTGTTTTTAAAGAGTCCTGCATTTTCAATAAACCGTTGATTTTGAACCAATGTATAACCAAAATACATACTCGGCAATGCCGTAACAACAATTATTAAAGTAATATATCGATTAACTTTTTTACGCTTCGCTTCATCTACTATTGAACGTATAGGAAACTTTAAAAGCTTGGAAACTAAAATTGACGAAATAGCAATAAACACAGTATTGATGGTAAACAAATACATGGCTCCTAAAAAATAATGAAACTGTCCTGAAGCGAGTCCATAACCTGCTGTACAAAGCGGAGGCATTAATGCTGTTGCAATAGCTACACCCGGAATTACATTTCCTTTTAACTTACTACTAATAGCAATAATACCCGCCAAACCACCAAACATGGCAATAATTACATCATAAATAGTAGGACTTGTTCTAGCTAATAGCTCTGAATAAGCAGTAGAAACAGGGCTAAGTGCAAAATACAAAGTAGAAGCTACTAAACTGGCTCCAACAGCAAAGCCAAAGTTTTTTATGGCTCTTCTAAAATAATCAAAATTATAGGTAGCTATTCCGTAACCCATACCATTAATAGGACCCATTAAAGGAGATATTAACATGGCTCCAATTACCACAGCAGTAGAATTTGTATTCAGCCCCACCGAAGCAACTATAATGGCAAACATTAATATCCAAAGATTAGTGCCTTTAAAAGCAATACCTTTTTCTATTTCTTGATGAATTACATCAAAGTCTTCCACCTCTCTTCTAAGGTCAATATATCTTAAAAGCTTTCTAAGCATAACCAAAGATATATCTTTTTAATTTCTTTACCTTATTTCATAAGTTCAGAACGCTTCTAAATTTCTTTATTTCAATCATTTATTTTCTATATTTAGCAACTCCAAAAGAAAAAAATCACAAACTAGGGAATGAAAAAAATACTTCCCATACTTTTTTTGTTTGTTAACCAAACATTTAGTGCTCAAACTACTAATATAGATAGTTTAAAAAACATTTGCTCAACCCATCTTAATGATACCAATTGCATTGAGGCCTACATCAAAATTTCTGAAGCTATTTACCTTGAAGATGTAGAAAATGGCATATCTTATGGGAAAAAGGCTCTTCAACTACTATCAGACAATCAAAAAGAAAGTACTAAAAAAACACTTCTAAAAGGACAAGCCTCCTATATTTTATGTTCCATCTATTTGTACAAAGGAATAATGGATTCTGCTATTATTTATGGTAATGAAGCTATTACTATTTTCAAAAAGTATAAAAAAGAAAAAGAATTAGCCGAAACCTTAATCATCTTAGGTTCTGTATATGATTATCAGGCTCGAAACGAAGAAGCATTAAAAAATTATAGCGATGCTCAACAATTATTTGAAAAAGTAAACGACACCGCAGGTATCGCATTATCATTTAATAATCTTGCAATCATATACTATTCACAGGGAGATAGAGATATTGCTATTGGATATTTTGAAAAAGCAATAGAGTTAGATAAAAAGATTAAGAACTATAAAGAACTGATATGGTCTACCAATAATTTAGGTAATATTTACCTAAAAAAGAAAAAATATGAGAAAGCACTTCAACTTTTCAGAGAAGCATTAAGTTACGACAATAAAGTAGAAAATAGAAATGGTTTAGCATACACCTTAAAAAATTTAGGTAATTATTATTTAGAGATTAACAACCTTGACTCAGCATTATTTTATCACAAAAAAGATTTAGAATTATATACCGAATTAAAAGGAGAATCAGGCATTGCCCTATCACATACCAATGTGGGAAGGGTTTATTTTAAAATGAACGATTATGCTAAAGCCAAAAAATATGGAGAAAAAGCATATAGCATTACCAAAGAGTTAAACTTAGCAATTAGAACCTTTGAAGTAGCCGAATTAATGAAGGACGTTTACCAAAAAACCAACGAATATAAAAAGGCACTAGAGTTTACCAATTTGTGGTATTCATTAAGAGACAGTATGCGTAATGCCAACTCCGAACGAGCTGCTTTAAGACAACGAATGCAATCTGAATACGATAAAAAAGAAGCGATAAACAACGAGCAACACAAACAAGCATTAAAACTAGCAGATGAAAGAGAACAAAAGCAACAAATTATTACCATTAGCGTTACGAGTGGATTAGGTTTAGTAGTAGTTTTCTTACTATTTGTATTTAACCGATTAAAAGTTACCCGTAAACAAAAAAGTATAATTGAATTAGCCCATTCTGATTTAGAAGAAAAAAACAGAGAAATATTAGACTCTATCAATTACGCAAAACGAATACAAGCCGCCATTCTACCTCCCGATAAACTGGTAAAAGAATATCTCCAAAACAGTTTTATACTCTATCTCCCAAAAGATATTGTAGCCGGAGATTTTTATTGGATGGAAACCGTTAAATCCCCCTTTGAAGGGGGGCAGGGGGATGTTATTCTTTTTGCAGCGGCAGACTGTACAGGACATGGTGTACCGGGCGCAATGGTTTCTGTTATTTGTAACAATGGTTTGAATAGAGCCGTCAGAGAATATGGGCTAACCAGCCCGGGCAAGATTTTAGATAAAGCAAGAGATATTGTACTTGAAGAATTTGATAAAAGTGAAGATGATGTAAATGACGGGATGGACATTGCCTTATGTTCACTAAATGTAAGTTCGAGTAGCGGAGCGTATCGAGAACTACAATACGCAGGAGCCAACAACCCACTTTGGATTGTTAGAAATGAGGAAATAATAGAATATAAAGGAGATAAACAACCCATCGGAAAATTTGATAACCCAACCCCTTACACCACCCATACAATAGAACTTCAAAAAGGCGATACCATTTATATTTTCTCTGATGGATACGCAGACCAGTTTGGAGGCGAAAAAGGAAAAAAATTCAAAGCAGCCAACTTCAAAGAACTATTACTATCCGTTCAAAAAGAAGACATGCAAACCCAAAAAGAAATCATCAACAAAGCCTTTGCCAAATGGAAAGGCAATTTGGAACAAATAGATGATGTGTGTGTTATTGGAGTGAGAGTATAGAAATCAGTACAAATATTTATATTTACAGTTATGAAAAAAGCTACATTATTAACTTGCCTTATAATATGCTTAACTAAATTAAGCCTATCTGCGCAACAATGGATTTCAAAAGATTATAGCTACGACAGTCTTTTAAATGTTACTTATGGAAATGCCGTAAATTTTAATGGCGGAATCGATACCTTAAAAATGGACATCTATACCCCTATTTGCGATGATTCACTTATGATATCCAGAAGACCGCTAATGATGATTATTCATGGAGGAGCTTTTTTAGCAGGTGATAAAAGTGATGCCAGCATTACAAACATGTGTAAGCAATTTGCCAAAAGAGGATACGTAACCGCAAGCATTAGTTACAGACTTGGTATGGTTAGTGATGACAATCAATGGAGTTGTAATTACCCTAATTATTCGTGTGTGTTTGCTACAGATAGTGCAGAATGGTACAGAGCACTATACAGAGGAATACAAGACGGGAAAGGAGCATTACGCTACTTAATCAATAGAAACCAAACCTATAGAATAGACACCAATAATGTATTTGTTGTTGGTGAAAGTGCCGGTGCACTTATCTCTTTAGGCATAGCATTTTTAGACACCATTACCGAAAAATACCCACAGGCTTTCGCAATAGCTAATGCGCCCAACCCGCACAGCAGCACACTTTCATGTCAGCATAATGTAGGTAAAACATTTACCAACCCTTCCATTGCAAGGCCCGACCTGGGAAGTATTGACGGAACAATTGAACCAAGCACTATCAAATATCAAATAAAAGGAATTGGAAATATCTATGGCGCAATGATGTCTAACCTTTTAAAAGAATCAAAAAGCAATACTGCCAAACCTGCCATCTTTTCATTTCATCAACCATGTGATTTAGTAGTTCCATTCGATTCAGGAAAAGTATTTAAAGGACTCTCCTGGTGTATGACCAATGGCTACAACTGCTATGCAATTAGCAATGTACCCAAACTTTACGGTAGCAAAACAATAAGCGACTGGAATACCAACTTTAGTTATGGCTACAATATACATGATGAATTTACAAGCACTACTTTTCCGTATAACTTCCTTTTTGGAGCAGGCAGCTGTACCGACCAAATCAACAATCCTTGCCATGCGTATGACAATGCCACACTCCGACAAAACAATATGGCCAACTTTTTTGCATCCCTCATTACCACTAACCCAATATGCATTGCCAACTATACACCCAATTCAATAGACGGTAAATTAATTTCAAATAGCATTAACCTCTACCCTAATCCGTTTACCAATCAAATAAATATTGAGTTAGACAACTTTGCCAATGCACAAGTAAACATTGTAAACCTTTACGGACAAAACATATATAATGGAACTATTAGTCAGGGTAAAAACACCCTGTCACTACCTGGCTCATTAGCTAAAGGAGTTTATTATATAAAAGTGAGCATAAACGAATACACCATTACAAAAATGGTAATAAAGTCTAACTAAAACAGATAACGTTTTGCCAGTTATATATAAAAGCCTATAGAAACAAATGAAAAAGTGTATTTGGTGCTCACGCTCTGAAGACAAAACTAAATTCAATAACAAAGCTCATACTATTCCACAAAGTATAGGAGGAACAAAAATATGCGATAATGTTTGCGATGAATGTAATTCATTTTTCGGACAACATAATGGCAAATTACCACCTATTGAAACTGTTATAAAGGAAGCTTTTAATATAACAAGGGCGATGTTGTTGGAAAACCAAAATGAAATTGGAAAAAACAAGACTCTCTCTAAATTCTCTTCTACTTACTTTAATATCAATCTAGAAAAAAGAGAATTCAAATTAAAACCTTCATATAGCCACAAAAAAAGATTTCAAGAAAACTTATCACTTCAGCTAAGAAAGGGACTCTACAAAATATATTTAGAAGAAGTAGAAAGGCAAGAAAAAAATGGACATAATGAGAAATATGATTTTATAAGAGAATTTTGTAGGTATGGTATTGGGGAGTACCCTTTGTTTTATTTCAAACGCAAAATTCCTGTTATAGTTATAACAGAAAAATGGATAAAAAAACCAGAATTATTTATTGATAAAAAGAAAAAATTTAAATATCTAACCGAAAATCCGAATTTTTTTGAATTCGAAATATTAGGCCATGTATTTTCAATAGCTACCTCTAGATACTGGGAATTAGATGTCATCAATTACATCAAAGAGACTAATAGAGTTAAAAATAAATTTTTCGAAAATTTAAAAAGTGTAAATACATTTAACGATATTGATTTTGCTTTAACAGTATTCAATAAATAAATACTCGCCTCATATATTCTTCCAGAAGCAACTCACAATCTAGCCTCTAATCACACTAATAAAAAAGGCACAAAAAATCGCTTTTGCCTAGTCAACTAGTTTACTAATTTTGCACTCCTTTATGAGTATCGAAAAAGAAATACAAAAACGTAGAACCTTTGGCATCATTAGTCACCCGGATGCAGGTAAAACTACACTTACCGAAAAGCTACTACTATTCGGAGGCGCCATACAAACAGCCGGAGCAGTAAAGTCAAACAAAATAAAAAAGTCCGCTACGTCTGACTTTATGGAAATTGAAAAGCAAAGAGGTATCTCGGTAGCTACATCCGTAATGGCATTTGAGTACAGAGGTCTAAAAATAAACCTGCTCGACACTCCCGGCCATAAAGACTTTGCTGAAGACACCTACCGAACACTTACAGCGGTAGATAGTGTTATCCTTATTATAGATTCCGTAAACGGTGTGGAGGAACAAACCCGAAAGCTAACGGAAGTTTGTACCATGCGAGATACACCCATCATTGTTTTTGTAAACAAAATGGACCGTGAAGGAAAAGACCCCTTTGAATTATTAGAAGAATTGGAAAGCGAATTAGGACTTAACGTTCGGCCACTTTCATGGCCAATCAGTAAAGGGCATACGTTTAAAGGAGTGTATAATCTATACAACAAAACACTGAACCTCTTCAACCCTAACAAAACAAAAATAGAAGATGAGTTTGTACCCATCACCAGCCTGGATGACAAAACCCTTGACGAAAACGCAACACCTGAATACGCTAATCAACTAAGAGAAGACGTAGAACTTATTAATGGCGTTTATGATGATTTTAAAACCGAAGATTATCTGTCGGGAAAAGTTTGTCCCGTATTCTTCGGAAGTGCCATCAACAGCTTTGGTGTGCAAGAGTTGCTAGATACATTTGTTGACATTGCTCCTCTCCCACAAGAAAAAGTTACCGCAGAAAAAGTAGTAAAACCTACCGATAAAAAGTTTACGGGCTTTATCTTTAAAATACATGCCAACTTAGACCCAAAACACAGAGACAGAATTGCATTCTTAAGAATCTGTTCAGGAATATTTGAAAGAAATAAGTTTTATCATCATGTTCGTTTAAATAAAGATTTAAAATTTGCCAACCCTACCAGCTTCATGGCGCAAGACAAAAGTGTAATTGACGAAGCCTATCCGGGAGACGTAATAGGATTGTACGATACAGGCAACTTTAAAATTGGCGATACCTTAACCGAAGGTGAAAACTTTATGTTTGGAGGAATACCAAGCTTTTCACCCGAAATATTTAAAGAGTTGGTAAACAAAGACCCTATGAAAAGTAAGCAACTTGAAAAAGGAATTACCCAACTTACCGATGAAGGAGTAGCGCAGTTGTTTACTCAACAACCAGGAAACAAAAAAATAGTAGGTACAGTGGGTGAACTTCAGTTTGAGGTAATTCAATACAGGTTAGAACATGAGTACGGAGCAAAATGTGAGTTTACACCTATCCGTTTACACAAAGCTTGCTGGATGACATCCACCAACAAAGAAGCCTTGGAAGAATTTATTAAACGTAAAGCCGCTAACATTGCCATTGACAAAGACGGTAACCCTGTTTTTATGGCAGAATCATCTTGGTTGCTGGATACCGCTAAAAAAGATTATCCTGATATTCAGTTCCATTTAACTTCAGAATTTAAGACCAATAAGGAATTAACCAAAGTTTAATTTCCAGTTAATTTCATTAGCCGTATATTTGTAAAAAATTAACTACTATGCGAAAATTATTACTCCTTTTAACCATTTTATGTTCAATTACAAGCTTTGCTCAACTAGGCACTAAACTAGTGATTAATGAAGTGGATTATGACCAGCCGGGAACTGACACGGCAGAATTTATTGAACTAAAAAATATTGATACTGCAAAGATTGACCTTAATGGTTGGAAGATTAGATTAGTAAACGGAGCAAGCAGTAACGCAGTTATATACGACAGTATTATTCTTCCATTCTATTTATTAGATACTGCTAAGTATTTTGTGATTTGTGGTGATTCTACCAAAGTAAAAAACTGTAACTATCAGGTTTCGCCAAGCACAAATCTTATTCAAAACGGTTCACCGGACGCTATTGCGTTGTATCACCAGAGCGGAACGCTTATGGATGTACTTAGTTATGAAGGAACAACGGTTAACGGCTATGTAGAAGGAACCGGAACAACCGCACAGGACAACAACAGTAATATAAATGAAGGGCTTTCTCGCTATCCTGATGGAACCGACACTAACAATAATGACAATGACTTCTCATTACGATGTATTACACCGGGTGCTAAAAACACAGCTGCCAATACCGGGTGTAATTTAATTACTGCAACAAAAACCCAAACCAATAATTCACAAACAGAGATATATCCTAACCCTTTTACCAATAAAATAAACTATTCAGGTACTGCTATGGTAAAGCAAATAGTAGTCTATGATGTATTGGGTAATGTGGTGAAGAAATCAAACCCTCAAAATAATAGTGGAGAAATAGAAATAAACCACATTCCTGTTGGTATATATTTCGTATCTATTGAAACTGAATACACTACATTTTCTAAGAAGCTAATTAAAGAATAATTACTATTTTTACTTCTTTAGTAAAAACCTTAAACCCTTGCTATGTTAAGAACAAAACTGTCTATTGCGCTTTTATTGGCGTTATTTTCTTTCAATGAAATTTTATCCCAAACTTTTTTAGGATATAACACAAGTAACTACTCCGGTATTCATGGAGTAATTTATAATCCTGCCAGTATTGCAGACAGCCGTCATAAATTTGATATTAACTTAGGAGGATTTTCGGTTGGTGCCTATAATAACTATATAGGAATGGATGGAACCATTTTTAGCCAGGAATGGAAAAAACTTAGACAAGATAAATTTTCATCTAATACATCTGCTTTTTCTACTGTTGACGAAACCTCTTTGATAGAAAGAGATAATAACAAATTGAAATCAATTTACGCCAACGTTGATTTACATCTTCCATCTTTCTTCATCACAATCAATGAAAAAAATGCCATTGGATTTAATTGGAGAGTAAGAACAATAGCCAATGTTGATGGGCTTGAACCGGAGCTAGCCAAACTAATCTATAATGAATTAGAATATCCTAGTCTTTGGGTTCAAAAATTAGAAAACAAATCATTAAGTGTTCAAGCAATGACTTGGGCAGAATATAATTTAACCTACGCTCACGTATTTATAGATGAAAATGAAAACTTCTTAAAAGCAGGTGGTTCACTTAAATTTCTTCAAGGATTAGGCGCTGCATATATGTTTATTGACAACTTAAGGTATGAGTTTACTAACGATGACACCCTTTCACTTTTTTCTTCTGATGTAAGATATGGTCACTCAAATAATTTCGAGCTAGATGCAAATAATATTGACTACAAGCTAGTATCTAAACTTGGTATAGGTCTAGACTTAGGAGTAGTTTATGAAAGGAGAACCAACTATAAGGATTATAAATATGATATGGATGGGGAAACCGATTTGTGGAGAAGAGACCAAAATAAATATAAGTATAAATTAGGTTTAGCAATTACAGACATAGGAGGCATTAAATTTGATAAAGGCGAACTAAGTAATGACTTTCATGCAGATGTTAGCCTTTGGGATATAAACAACCTGGATTTTAAAACCGTAAGAGAATTTGATGACACATTAAGAAACAGATTTGTTTCATTAAATGATGATGAAAGAACCTTTAGAATGGCTTTACCAACAGCATTTAGCCTACAGTTTGACTACAACATCTGGAAAAACTTCTATGTAAACTCAACTGCCTTTTTAGCACTTCAGTTTAAGAAAGACCTTAATAAGGTTCACGAACAAACTACCATAAGCATTACCCCAAGATGGGATACAAAATATTTAGGAGTATTTGTGCCTGTATCTTACAATCAAATGGGAAATACCCAAGTTGGTTTAGGTTTAAGATTAGGAGAGTTAATTATAGGAACAAGCAATATTACTCCTTTAGTTAGCAAAGCAGATATTTTCGGTGCCGACTTTTACGCAGCGCTTAAATTTGGTTTACCACACTTTAAACCAAGAGATATGGATAACGATAAAGTATCTGATAAAATGGATATCTGTAAAGAAGTTCCCGGAGTATGGGCTTTCAAAGGTTGTCCTGATACTGATGAAGACGGAATACAAGACTCAGAAGATAAATGTCCGTTGGTTCCCGGTCTTAAAGAATTTGAAGGATGTCCTGACACAGATGGTGATGGTATTCCTGATACTGAAGATGAGTGTATTGATATTCCTGGACTAAAAGTATTCAACGGTTGTCCTGATACGGATGGTGACGGTATTGAAGACAGAAAAGATGACTGTCCTGAATTACCTGGACCGGAAATGTATAACGGTTGTCCAGACACAGATGGTGACAGTATTATCGACCCTGATGATGCTTGCCCTGATGTTCCTGGTCCAAGAAAATACAACGGATGTCCTGATACGGATGGTGATGGATTATTAGACTATATTGATGAGTGCCCTGAGGTAGCCGGACCTAAAGAAAACAGTGGTTGTCCATGGCCTGATACAGATGGTGACGGAATATTAGACAGAGAAGATAAATGCCCTAACAATCCGGGACCAAAAGAAAATCAAGGTTGTCCTTACACTGATACTGACGGTGACGGTGTATTAGACAAAGATGATGATTGTCCTAACGTACCTGGTGTGGTTGAACTGAAAGGTTGTCCTAAGATTGAGGAAGAAGAGAAAGAAGTTCTTAAAACTGCTTTCGATAACTTAGAGTTCCAAACAGGAAAAGCAATTATTCTTGCTGAATCGTATGAGTCGTTAAATAAACTAGCAGAGTTATTAGTTGTTAAACGACCAGAATGGAAACTAAGATTAGAAGGACATACTGATAATGTAGGTAATGACCAAAACAACTTAATTCTTTCTAAGAAACGTTCAGAAGCTGTAAAACAATATCTAATAGATAGAGGAGTTGCAGCCGAAAGAATAAAAGCTGAATACTATGGTGAAATGAGACCGGTGGCAGACAATGACACTGAAGAGGGTCGTCAGAGAAACCGTAGAGTTGAAATGGAAATTGAATTTGAATAATCTAATTCAAGAGCCGGCAGTTATGTCGGCTCTTTTTATTTTATGAAATGCCCATAAATGAAAAAAGTAATCTTACTTGGTATATTAGTTAGTGCTTTCTTTACTTCAAATGCTTGGACAGGCAACACAGCCATTGGCGGAAAATATGCAGGAATGGGCTACAGCTCCGTAGCTTTTTCAGACGGGTGGAGTTCATTTAACAATCAAGCTGGCTTAGCTAACTTAAAAAATCCTTTTGCCGGAATTTCTTATGAAAACAGATTTTTGTTAAGTCAATTAGGATACAAATCAGTTACTTTAGCTTATCCAATCAAAAATGCGGGTTTTGGATTATCATACTCAGGTTTTGGTTATAGTTCCTATAAAGAAAACAGAGTTGGTCTATCCTATGGTCAAAAATTAGGAGAGCAGTTTTCTGCCGGTGTTCAGTTAAATTATTTAAGCACAAGAATTGGTGACATATACGGAAGTACCGGAGGTTTAATGGCATCTCTGGGAATTCAGGCAAAGTTAAATGACAATATTACTTTCGGAGCACATGTTGACAACCTTAATAGATTAAAGTTAGCAGATTATAACAATGAAAGAGTTCCTACGATTATCAGACTGGGTATTAACTACAAACTTTCTGAAACAGTAATAACTACTGCTGAAGTTGAAAAAGATGTAGATGCGAAATATGTTATTAAAGGCGGGATTGAATATCACCCGAACGAGATGTTGTATTTAAGAGCAGGAATTTCCTCAAGCCCAATGTTAGGTTCATTTGGTATAGGAATAAAGGTTACTGATTTTCACATTGATATTTCTTCTGCATTTCATCAAACGCTTGGAGCGATTCCTCAATTATCACTTTCTTACAATTTCTCTAAACCCTAATGAAACGGTTTGTTTTCATATTTTTAATTGGCTTTAGCATTAGTGCATCTGCCCAAAAAAATGAAGACGCAAAAAATCAAATTATTGAAACCAGAGTCGAATATTTACTTGAAAACTCTGATGCGGAAGATGCCGACTTTCTAGTGCTGTTTGACAAACTTCTCTATTATTTTGACAAACCACTTAACTTAAATAGAACAGATTTTGACGAGCTAAATGATTTGAATCTTTTAAATGACATTCAAATAAACAATCTTTTAAAACACATTCAAGTTAACGGAAAGCTGATTACGTTGGAAGAGCTTCAAACCATTAATGGCTTTGGCCTTGAGACAATATGGTTAATACTTCCATTTGTAAAAGTTTCAGGAGATGTGGATGATACCAAAGCTTCGTTGTCGGAAATAATGAAGTACGGAAAACACCAATTATTTATAAGATACATTAGAGTTTTAGAAGAACAAAAAGGCTTCTCTCCCATTTCAGATTCAGCTTTGGCAGCAAGTCCTAATAGCAGATATCCGGGAAGTCCTGACAAGCTTTATACCAGATATCGATTTAATTATGGCACCAAAATTAGTGTTGGAATAACAGCCGAAAAAGATGCGGGTGAAGAGTTTCTAAAAGGTAATCAACCTAATGGTTTTGATTTTTACTCTGCACACTTTTTTATCAGAGATCAAAAATTTATCAAACAATTAGCTATTGGAGATTTTCAGGCGCAGTTTGGACAAGGGTTAACATTTTGGTCGGGTCAAGCCTTTGGAAAAACAGCTGACATTATGCTCACTAAAAGAAATGCCCAATCGTTAAGGCCTTACACCTCTGTTGATGAGAATTTGTTTTTGAGAGGTGGTGGAACAACTATTGCCATAAAAAACATTGAGATTACAGCCTTTGGTTCATCTAACAAAGTAGATGCAAACTTAAGTACAGATACTTTGACGGCTGAAGAGCAGGAATTCACTTCTTTTCAAACAACAGGAATTCATGCTACTCCAAATGAAGTTGCTGACAAAGATGCCATTACAAACAACATTTTTGGAGGACATATTGCCTACAAAAAGAGAAATATTAATGTTGGAATTACCGGAGCATATAATCAGTTTAACAGCAATTTTACACCAAACTTATCTACCTATAGTAAGTTCAGACTTAGCTCAAATACCAACTCAATAATTGGAGCAGACTATAATTATATCTTTAAAAACATTAATGTATTTGGTGAAATTTCAAAAAATATCAACGGTAGCGGTAATGCTCAAACTCATGGTGCTTTAATCATTCTCGACCCAAAACTTTCCTTTGCTTTTCTGCACAGAAATATAAGCCGTGATTTCAACCCTATTTATTCCAATGCAGTTACAGAAGGTTCAACAGTAGAAAATGAAATTGGCACATACGTAGGAGCCGTTTTAAAACCATTAAAACACATTACCATTTCAGGGTATATAGATAGGTTTAGATTTCCCTGGCTAAGATATCAAGTTGATGCTCCGTCAGGTGGCTATCAATATATTTCGCAAATTAATTGGACACCTTCAAAAAAATTGGATGCGTACTTTAGAATCCGCCAAAGAGTTAGAGGAAAAAACAGCACTGAAGATGAAGAAGGAGTTGATGCAATTTTGGCAGAAAATCAAACTAATTATAGATTTAATTTATCGTATGGCGTAAATGAATTTATTCGTTTAAAAAGCAGAGTAGAATGGACGCATTACCAGTTAGGAAACGAGAAAGATGAAACAGGCTTTATGGCCTACCAAGATGTTATTTTTAATTGGATGAAAAGCCCTGTTTCTTTTGCATTACGTTATGCTTTGTTTGACACCGAAACATACACTTCAAGGATTTATGCTTATGAAACTGATGTATTGTATTTTTTTAGTATTCCTGCCTATTATTATAGAGGTTCGAGAGTTTATGCAATGTTAAGATATGGCGTTTCAAAAAATGTGGATTTATGGCTACGCTGGAGTCAAACATTTTACAACAACAGAAACACCGTAAGTTCAGGAATGACAGAAATTCAAGGTAATACAAAAAGTGAGATAAAAGCTCAGCTAAGGATTAGTTTTTGATTATTTAATCTTTAACACACCAAACCTAAGTTGATTAGGGGTGATAGAGGCAACCACATAAAAATCTTCCTCCACTTTACTTATCATAGAAGGATAAAAAACAAAAGGCTGTTCCACATCTACATAGTTAGATTTAAAACTGTTTTTGAATTTATCATAGCTAACTGACTTACAGCTTAACTCATATTGTGTGGGTCCAAGCTCATTATGTAAAACAAATGGTTTATTATCATTTAATACCGTTGCTGAAGAAAATATTGCTAACTTGTCTTCTTCATCAGGTGCAAAGTATCCATAGCAGGAAGCATAACCAGGATTTCCATTTTCCAAAAATGAGTTAATAGATAATCCTTTGTTATATGGAGGAACTTCTTCCGACCCCATTGAACCGGCCACTTCGCTAAAGCTTTTTATACCGGTTTTTCCTACTAATATAACTACACCATAGCTATCAAATACAATATCCAACAACTGCATATTTGTCGGTTTTCCAAAATCAAACTGAGATTCAGAAAATTTATTATATCCCTTAGAAAGGCCATCTATGCCATTAAACCGAACATAAAAACAGCCATGTGTAACTATTTTTTCAACCAGCTGACTTTCTGTATAATACCCTGCTACTACAGCATTTTGATCATTATTAAGTTTTATTTTTAATGAGGTTGGTGAAATGCCGTCCATATGCAATGAAGTTTCTTTATATCCTGATAAATTAGGGCTTAATGAAACTACATTGTATTTATAATAACCATTGTAAAATGACTTTTGCAATATGTATATCTCTCGATAATCATTAAGTACAATTTCTGAAGACGTTCCTATCCTATCGCTTTTTGTCTGAACAATGGAGTTCTTCCATATCTCGGTTAAATCATTATCATAAATTGCAAGAGAAATTTTCTCCTTTTCTCCGTTAGACAATGAGTTGGATGTTACGGTTGCAATATTTCTTTTATCAGGAGAAACAGCAAAATCAAGCTCAATTTCACTTTTCTCAGAGCTTTTAACAGTGCTAAGCATTAAAAAGTCTTTCTCAATTTCACCGGCAGCATTTATTTTTTGAGCCATTAATGAAATCCTATCACTTGTTGATACTTTAACAATTAGTAAAAACTGATTATTAAACTCAACAATATCCTGTATGAATATGGAGTGAGAATTGATGTTGGGAAATGAAAAAGTTTTAGAAAACTTCTCCTCACCATTAAAATCTATTTTATAAAAGGTAGCCGAAGATTTGTTATTAATAAAGTAAAAAAGGTGTGTTTTGGTTACTTTAACTATATCCGCCTTTGAAGATATTGAATAAGAAATAGGCTCAAACCATTTTGTTTCAATTGTCTGAGAAACAATTGAATTTGAAATAAAAAGTATAGCTATTAAGAAATATTTCTTCATTCAATCAATTATTTTTTTGAGCCATCTTCACTTCCTGTGCAATTTTCTTTTGCTCAACTTTCATTGCTTTGGCGTATGAAGATACAAAAATCATTTCATGTTTCTTCTCAGAGTATTCAATTAATGCAACAGGAAAGTCCAATTCAGAGTAATCAACTCCCGAAACCATAGGTATCATCTCCATTATAAACTCAAAATCATCATACACTTCCTCTCCTGCCGGCATATATGAATTAATTGATATTTTCTTAGGTGCATAATCATTAGCTGTCATTTCAACAGTATAGATATTATCCTTTGTCAAATAAAAAGTAAACTTCCCGTTTTTCTTTGTAGTTATGGAGTCCATCAAATTATTACCTGTATATAAATATATACAAGCACTTTTGAGTTTAACATCGTTTTGGCTTACTAAATGACCTATTATTTTAATGTCTTTTTGAGCAGACACAACAGATATAAAAGCAATAAAAGAAATTGCCAACAGTATTAGTTGTTTTTTCATAGCAATGTATTTTAAAAATACATCTAGGTTTACGGCTTTAACTAACAGATAGTTACAAAGTGAAAAAACGTAATTTTATAGTAGGTAAAAACACCTATTGTTATTTAAACTTCTTTCGCATCCACATTAACAGCACCGGCAATAGTAAAAGGTCTGCCACTACTGCGATTAACAATATTAAAGTTACATATAAACCTATGTGATGTGTGCTTTTAAAGTTTGAAAACCCAAGTGAGAAAAACCCGGCACTTAAAATTAAAGTAGTTATGATAATTCCTTTTCCTGTGCTTAGATAAGTTCGTTTAAGGGCATAAAAAAATGTTTTGCCTTTATTTACCTCAATTTTAAACCTGCTTAAAAAGTGAATAGTATCATCAACAGCAATACCAAAAGCAATAGTAAAAATAATGGAGGTAGATATATTTAAAGGTACTTTCATCACAGCCATTAGTCCTCCCATCATAAATAATGGTATTAAATTGGGGACAAGTGATAATAATGCTAATCTCACCGATTTGAATAAAAAACCTACTATAAGGGCAATCAGTAAAAAAGACAACCCCAATGTAGTAAGCATGTTGGTAGTAACGTCATCAGTATTTTTATCAATTAGAGTAGCAGTACCCGTTAATTTATAGGTAAATAAATCATTATCAATCTTATTAAGGTAAAAGCTTTCCAATGAATCATTGCAGTCACTAATTTTTAAACTTCCGATATCATGCATTTTACCGGTAAACCTAGCTTCTGTGTAATCCTCACTAAACATTAATTTAGAAAATTTTAACTCCTTCAATTTTGGAAGGTATTGTTTCAACTGGTTATACTCTGTTTCTGAAGAAGGAATTTTATAATACTCCGGAATACCTGAGTGAGTTGCTTTATTAAGACTTTTAACCAAAGATACAGGCGAAAGCATAAAACCTGTTCCATATATTTCTTCTATTTTTTCTTGAAATTTATTTAACTCTTTTATCACTTCATAGTCAAATATTTCAACATTTGAGTTAGCGCTTACTACCATTTCAAAAGGCCTTACTCCCGAAAAATTATTTTCAATATATCTAAGGTTTTGTTTTAATTCTTCTTTCTCACTTAAGTCTCCCAACAAAAAGTAATTCACTTTAATTTGACTTAAGGCAACAAATGATAAAAGTGTTAAAACAGCAAAACCCAATACGATTTTTTTAGGATGATTTAACACAACCAAAAACCATCGATGTAGCCACTTCTGCCAATACGATTTAATTCTAGCCTGCTTAGACATTTCGGGCTTTTTAAGCAATACTAAAACTGATGAAAGCAATACAATGGAAACGCCATAAGCAACAAAAACACCTATTGCAGCTGAGTACCCAAATTGAGCCAAAGGTTTTACGTTAATGGTAACCAAGCTTATAAAACCAACAGCAGTAGTAAGTGACGTAAGGAAAACTGCTAGTCCAACTTCTCTGAATACAATTTTAATCGCATCAATTTTATTTTCTCCTGCTCTAAGTTCGTCAAAGTATTTAGAAATAATATGAACGCAATCAGACATTCCAACTACAAGAAGAATTATTGGTAACAATGAAGTCATTAAATCTAAATAACTTCCCAAAAGCGACATAATGCCCAGCACCCAAATAATAGCCGTAAAAACAGTAGCTAAAGGAGCCCACACTCCCCAACCGGAACGAAATCCTACAAACAAAAATATTACTACTAAGATTACTGAAAATACAGAAAAAATAGCCAGTTCAGAACGCATTTTATCTAAGTAAACTTGCTGAGCTTTTATTTTTCCTGCAATATGAACTTTATCAAATTTAAATTCATTAATGAGTTTTTCAATATCATGTAGTAGTTTATCAGATGCCTGCTTGGTAATTACCTGCATGTTTTTAACCACAATACATACAGCCGGTTTATCTTTGGAAAAAAAACTACCTAGCAATTCTTCTGACTCAAATACAAACACAGAATCCTGCTTAAGTGTTGAGTCGCTATTTAAATGAAGAATGGGTTTCTGAATAACTCCAAATGGAGAAATTATAGGTTGATTAAGTTTTGTGGGGGAAAATACGTCATCAACGTAATTCAGTCTTTTTAATTGGTTAGTTAAAGAATCAACTTCTCCTAAAAAACCTGAATTAAATACACCTTTACTATTTTCTATAGCAATAAGAAGATAGTCGTTGTCGTTTTCGTACTTTTTTCTAAACTCCAAAAAGTACTCTAAATCCTCATCACCTGCCGGAAAAAAGTGTTCAAAATTGTAATCAAATTGCAATTTAGAAGCCTGCCAACCAAAAAATACAGTGGCTGCAAATAATAATACAATGCTAACTACTGCAAGCTTTTTATTCATGAACGTTTCCTAGAAAACTCTCTACTCCCTTTTTTCTTGTTCTCAAATTTTCTCTTAAACCCGTTTCTTCCACCGCCTCTGCTTTCTCCTTTGCTCGAGCTTCCACCGCCTTTTTTAGCTGAAGAAAATTCAATTCTAATATCTCTACCTTCAATCTTTTTATTGTTAAGGCGTTTTATCATTTCAGTAGCTACTTCTTCAGAATTAACTCCGAAAAACGAGAACTCGTTAAGCACATCAATTTTACCTATATCACTTCCCTCTATTCCAGACTGATTACATATGAAACCTAATAAACTACCTTTTTGAAATCCGTCTTTTGCACCAATATTGATAAACAATCGTTTGCTATCAGTATCATCATACTTGTTGCCACCTCTATTTGAAGAAGAAAACCTTTCATGTTTCTCACTTCCTTTTCTTTCATTCCTTGAACTCTTTCCAGGAGCTATATTTAAATCAGATGTTCTGTTATACTTATCAAGTATTGTTTTAATAAAATAACTAGAGAATGAGGCTATCAATTGTTCTTTAGTTACATCAGACAATTCTTCTTGAATAGACTGAATAATACTCTCATCTATTTCAGATTCATGATTATCCTTAATTAAGTTTACCAAATTAGTTTGTTGTGCGGCTACAATTTCCTTTTTACCCGGAACTTTTACTAACTCTACACTTGTTTTAACTTGTTTCTCAATCAAAGAAATTTTTCTGCTATCTCTTGGTCCAACAATGGAAATTGAAAATCCCTTTTTTCCTGCTCTAGCTGTTCTACCACTTCTGTGAGTATAACTTTCGATATCATCAGGAATTCCCATATGGAAAACATGCGTTACATCATTTACATCAATTCCTCTAGCAGCCACATCAGTAGCCACTAATAATTGAACCGCCTTATTTCTAAACTTAGACATTACTAAGTCTCTTTGTCCTTGGCTTAAATCTCCGTGTAAAGCTTCAGCATTAATCCCTTGAGCAATTAATTTATCAGCATAATTTTGCGTATCTCTTTTAGTTCTGCAAAATAACAACCCAAACATATCAGGATAGAAATCAATAAATCTGGTTAATGCTTCAAAAAAGTCATTTGGTCTAACCACACAATATTGATGTGTAATATTTTCATTACCACTATTTTGCGCACCTACTACAACCTTCTGTGGGTTTTCCATGTAGTTTTTTGCCATTTGTTCAATTTCTCTTGGCATTGTAGCAGAAAACAACCACACATTTTTTTCTTCAGGCGTTTCTTCTAAAATGGTATCCATGTCTTGCTTAAAGCCCATGTTTAACATTTCATCTGCCTCATCAAGAATTACATATTTAATATTAGAAAGATTTAGTGTTCCTCTCTGAATATGGTCAATAACTCTACCCGGAGTACCCACTACAATTTGAACTCCTTTTTTTAACGCCTTAATTTGATTAGAAATAGCTACACCTCCATAAATCGAAGTAATATTTACTTTTGGTAAATACTTAGAAAATTTGGTTAGCTCTTTAGAAGTTTGTAAACACAATTCTCTGGTTGGGCAAAGTATTATTGCCTGCACTTCATTTTTTGGGGTAACCTGTTCCATTAAAGGCAATCCAAATGCTGCTGTTTTGCCGGTTCCTGTTTGTGCAAGACCAACAAAATCAGTATCACCTGACCTCAAAATTGGAATAGATTGTTGTTGAATAGGGGTTGCGGTTTCAAAACCGATTTCAGTGATTGCTTTTAAGAGTTCATCACTAAGCTCTAGTTCATTAAAATTCATCTAAATTAGTTTAAATGTCTGCATTCATTTGCAAACCATTCCCAACTAAATCTAGACGAAAATGAACTGAACTTTTTCAATTTTAATTGAACTTTTCCAGTAAATCCCGATAACCTTTTAGGCGACAATATTCTCGACTAAATTTACATTAGGCGCGCAAAGGTAATACTAATTAATGAACTAAACTAATATATGTATCCCACAAGATATCAGATGGAGGATTTGCCTGTATGGTTATTGGCTCATTTTTAACCGGATGAGTAAACTCTACTTTCCTTGCGTGCAAATGGATTGAGGCATCTTTATTGCTTCTGTCGAAACCGTATTTTAAATCTCCTTTTATGGGAGTTCCATTTGCAGCTAATTGAACTCGTATTTGATGATGACGACCTGTTAACGGTAGAACTTCTAACAACAGATACCTATCGAACTCATGAAGTATTTTATATTTTAATTCAGATTTTTTACCACCGCCACCTTCTTTTTTACTGGCAAATGATTTATTTTTTTCCTGATTCTTTTTTAAGTAATGGTTAAGGGTTGCTTCTTTAGGAATATCAGCTTTTTGGACAACTGCCCAATAGGTTTTCTGAACTTCTTTATTTCTTAACGCTTCGTTCATTCTTGATAAAGCCTTGCTGGTTTTTGCGAAAACTACAACACCACTAACAGGCCTATCTAACCTATGAATAACTCCAACAAATACATTTCCGGGCTTATCATATTTTTTCTTAAGATAGTCTTTTAGTAGCTCAGATAAGGGTTCATCTCCAGTTTTATCTCCCTGAACCAGTTGCCCGGGCTTTTTATTTACGGCAATTAAGTGATTATCTTCAAAAATAATATCTGAATCTTGTATCAAGACTATTTAATTTCTCTAATTACAAATGACCTTTGCATGATTGCTTTGTAGTCGGCCTTATCATTTATAACAATGGTTTCAGAAAAAATCTCATACCCTTTTTGATTAAAGACTAATTCATATTCACCGGGCGGAAGTATCATTACAAAGCTTCCTTTGCTCTCAACGGTTCTGTATTTACCAATAAGCTGATTGTGGATATTATAGATACTTAAATCTACTTTTTTTTGAGCTATGGTAGAATCAGGATTAAGTATTTTACACAAAACTAAGGTTTTAGGCTGTTCTTCATTTTTAAAAGTAGCTCTGTAAATATCTAAGCCACCATGGCTGTCTTCTTTCCATGCAGAAATATAAGCATTTCCCATATTTTTGGTAAAACAAATACTCATTTCGTCATCAGTAGTGTTTAAACCATAGCCCAAGTTAGTGGGTTCTCCCCAAATTTCATTAATATCATCATATTCAGATTTAAACAAATCATACCCGCCACAGCCGGGAAGACCATCAGAACTAAAATAAAGTGTTTTTCCGTTGTTGGTTAAAAACGGATTTTTTTCATTGTAAATAGTATTTAACTCAGCAATATTTTGAGGTTCGCCCCAATTTCCATTAGGTAGCTTTTTACTTCTCCATAAATCAAACTCGCCTTTACCCCCATTTCTGTCAGATGAATATATTAGCATTTGTCCATCATTAGTCAATACACCACTTGTCTCCTTGTCCGTTGTAACTATATTTCCGTTAAAAGGCTCCGGTTTGTCATACGAGCGTTTTCCCATAGCTGAGTAATGCAAATCACTTATGGATGTTTCATCATCCAAATGAAATAATATGTAGTCTGCATTTTCAGAAATTCCTGCTACTTCTTCAATAGCAAATGAATTTGGTTTTCCGTAAGGTTTTAGCTTCTGATATTTTTCATTTTTATAGTACAGCATATATATATCAGGTGTCGTACTTCCGTCTAAACAATAGTACCCGCCTGTAGTTCCCTCTCGTCTGGAAGTAAAAAGAATTAAAGTCTCATCCGGGTTGCATACAGGATGATAGTCCTCTCCAATAGAATTTATCTCCTCCCCTAAATTTTCAAAACTAACTTCCACTTCATTTTGAATCATTTCCTTGGCATTTTCACACCAAAATATTTTCTTTTCTGTATCCTTAAAACCACCTAAATACGATCCCCTTTCCTGATATTTTTTAAATTGTTCAATTGCCTCATCAAACTTGTGATTATGCATTAAAGCCAATCCCAAATAATATTCAATTTCGCTTGGTGGGTTAGGCTGAGAATTCACATATTCAAGAGGTGCTAAGGCGTCTTTTTTATTGCCTGAAGTTTCTAGAAGACTTACGGCATAAATATATTGTAATTCCACACTAGTAGAATTTTTAGATAAAAGAGGTGAAACAACTCTCAATGCTTCATAATACATTTTAACATTAAACAGTTTTTTAGCTGCCGATTCTTCAATGGGTGCGGGACTATATACTTGAGCGTAATGCTTTTGTGAATACAGTTGATGTATTGAAATAAAAATGAAGAGTATACTTATTCCTCTTTTCAATATTGTTCTTTTTCATTAGGAAAATCAAGAGACTTCACATCCTTAACGTAATTTTCAACTGCCTTATGAATGTTATCAAACAAATTAGCGTAACGCCTTAAAAATCTCGGACTGAATTCTTTATTAATCCCTAGCATATCGTGTAGAACCAATACTTGACCATCTGTGCCTCCTCCGGCTCCAATTCCAATGGTAGGTATTTTAATACTTTCACTCACTTTTGTAGCCAGTTTTGCAGGTATTTTTTCTAGCACTATTGAAAAACAACCAGCCTCTTCCAAAACCTGAGCATCAGAAATAAGCTTTTTAGCTTCGTCCTCCTCCTTTGCTCTTACAACATAAGTTCCAAATTTATAAATAGATTGTGGCATAAGCCCCAAATGTCCCATTACAGGAATTCCGGCTGAAATTATTCTTTCTACAGACTCTCTAACTTCTTTTCCGCCTTCAAGCTTTACTGCATGAGCACCAGATTCTTTCATAATTCTAATAGCTGAGTTCAAGGCTTCTTTTGAATTTCCCTGATAAGTTCCAAAAGGTAAATCAACTACAACCAAAGCTCGATTAACCGCCCGAACTACACTTTGAGCATGATAAATCATCTGGTCAAGAGTAATTGGCAGTGTAGTTTCATGACCTGCCATTACATTTGAAGCTGAATCTCCCACTAAAATCACATCTACTCCACCATGGTCAACAATCTTAGCTAAAGAGAAGTCATATGCCGTAAGCATAGATATCTTCTCTCCTTTCATTTTCATTTCCTGTAACGTGTGGGTTGTTACCCTCTTTACTTCACTAAACTCATTTGCTACTGACATAACCTTTAATTCATAATTTGCTACCGTTTGTATAACATATTTACCTGATAACAAAAACTAAGTCAACAAATCTACAAATTATGAGTGAAGTAACTTAAAAATTCTACTTTTGTAAAGAAGATTTTAAAGAATGAAAAAAATAATCATACAGTTTTTAGCAGTAATTTCTATTGCATTTTCAATATCATGTAGCACTGAAATTGACGTTACAGCTCCATGGAGAGATGTTACTGTAGTTTACGGGTTATTAGACCACACAGTTGACACTCAATACATAAGAGTCAATAGAGCTTTTTTAGGTGATGAAGATGCAGCTGTTATGGCTCAGTTTCCTGATTCTTTTAACTACAAAAATGTATCAGTAATTGTTGAAGAATACGACAAAAACGACATCCTGAAAAGAACCATTACCTGCCAAAAGGTCAACCATATTAAAATGGAGCCGGGCTATTTTTCTAACGAAGACAATGTTTTATATTCTTTTCCAACCACCCAAGGAACGCTTACAATGGATCAGGATAATTATTATAGATTATTGATTACTAATAATGATATTGGCAAAACGGTTAGCGCAGAAACACCACTTGTTAAAAATATAAAGGTTACCAAACCTTTTTCTACTAACAGCCTTATAAGTTATGCTAATAATCAAGGAGAAACATTAACCCAGATAACTGAAATAACTACAGGGAAAGATGCTAAAGTTTATGAAGTAGAATACTTTTTTAACTACAAAGAAATTTATGCAAATGGTGACACCATTGATAGAAGAATAAGTATTCCTGTTGGTGTAAAAAGATCACCAAGTGCTGCAGGAAGTGAAAAACTAGAATTTCAATACGAAGGAGAAAACTTCTATCAGCAAATAATTAATAAAGTGGTTGATGACCCTAATGTAATTAAAAGACTAGTAGGATTAATTGACTTAAATATATATGTTGGAGGTGAGGAACTTAGTACATATATGGAAGTTAGTAACCCAAGCACTTCTATTGTTCAAGATAAACCGTCTTATACTAATCTTGTATCTAAAGATAATACAGGCGAAATAGATGCAAAAGGAGCGGTAGGGATATTCTCAGCTAGAGCTACATTTTCTTTTTATGGATATAAACTTACTGACGACAGTATTACCAAATTAAGAACGGGTGAAGGAACTTCCACAATGAATTTTTGTGACCCACTTGCCTCATCTATAAGTAATAATAAGTGTAATTAGTGAATTTTTCATTTAGAAAAATATCCATTTCATTTTTATCTCTCTTATTAAGCTATTACTGCTATTCACAACCTTATCAATTTAGCTATAACAACCAAACCTATAGCGCAATTTCAAATGGCATTTCAGCAAATAATGGTGCTGTATGGGGTGGATTTCAAACTTTCGCAATTCCCATTGGGTTTACATTCAATTACATGGGAAATAGCTTCACTTCACTAGACTTTGAAGCTACCGGACGTGTTATTTTTGACGTTAATCATTACTATTTTTTTGACGGATTTACTCACAACGGACTAAGGGATCAAGGTTATCCTTCCGGAACATCTTCTTCTCCCATAACATATGCAACATCAGGAACCTCAGGTAATCGAATATTAAAAATTCAGATTTCTAATGCAAAAATTAGTGCACAAGCCGGAAGTAGTTTAGATTATCAGCTTTGGTTTTACGAGAACGGAGGAAAAATTGAAGCCCACATGGGAAATCATAATATAAACTCAGCAACAATTTTTGCAGGAGTGTTCCATGTTTCAAGCTTTTCGCCTACCAATTATGCTTATGGACTCTCACTTTATGGCAATCAAAATAACCCATCTGACACAACATATAGTGGTAGTGGAATTGGAAGCTTTACACTACCGAATTTTCCAACTTCAAATACCGTATATATTTATCAACCGGGCTCACCCACTCAAATCAAAGAATTAACTAGTAATGCAATTTCATTCACTAAAATTTCAGAAGACATCATTGCTATTTCTTGTAACCATGAAATAAAAAAAGTTGAAGTTTATAACTCCAATGGACAACTATTATTAAATCAAAAATCTTCTCATATTTCAGGTTTATCAAAGCTCTCCAAGGGAATTTATTTTATATCTGTTGTTACCGATAACCACATGAAGGTTTTTAAGTATTTAATCCAATAATCTGACCTTTTGTCAGTATTTGTCACCTTATTTTACCAGTATTTCATAAAAAACTGACAGGATTTACATTTTATTCTAATGGCATAGTCATTGACAAATGAAGTTCAAATTATTTGTTAAAAATTAAAACTATATAAAATGAGTAAAGTAATAGGCATAGATTTAGGAACAACCAACTCTTGTGTTTCAGTGATGGAGGGTAACGAACCGGTTGTTATTCCGAATAGCGAAGGTAAAAGAACAACTCCTTCAATAATAGGATTTTTAGAAGGCGGAGAAAGAGCAGTTGGTGATCCGGCTAAAAGACAGGCAATCACTAACCCAACAAAAACCATCTACTCCATAAAAAGATTTATGGGAGAATCCTTTGACCAAGTTGCAGAAGAAGTAAAAAGAGTAGCCTACAAAGTGGTGAAAGGTGAAAACAATACACCAAGAGTAGATATTGACGGAAGGCTTTATACCCCTCAAGAAATATCAGCAATGGTGCTACAAAAAATGAAAAAAACTGCAGAAGATTATCTTGGTACATCCGTAACTGAAGCTGTAATTACAGTTCCGGCTTACTTTAATGACGCACAACGTCAGGCAACAAAAGAAGCTGGTGAAATTGCAGGACTTAAAGTTAGAAGAATCATCAATGAACCAACCGCAGCATCTTTAGCTTATGGTTTAGATAAAAGAGATAAAGACATGAAAATTGTTGTCTTTGACTGTGGTGGTGGTACGCATGACGTTTCCGTTCTTGAGTTAGGTGACGGTGTGTTTGAAGTAAAATCTACTGATGGTGATACACATTTAGGTGGAGACGACTTTGACCAAAAAATCATTGACTGGTTAGCAGACGAGTTTAAAGCTGCTGAAGGAATTGATTTAAAACAAGATGCTATGGCGCTTCAAAGACTTAAGGAAGCTGCTGAAAAAGCAAAAATTGAATTATCAAGTACTGCTCAATCTGAAATTAATTTACCTTATATTACAGCTACTAACAGCGGGCCAAAACACCTAGTTAAAACCTTAACAAGAGCTAAGTTTGAGCAATTAGTTGACGACTTAATTAAAAGAACGATTGAGCCATGTAAATCAGCTCTTAAAAATGCAGGTTTAACTGTAAATGATATCAACGAAATCATTTTAGTGGGTGGTTCTACAAGAATACCTGCCGTTCAAGAAGCTGTTAAAAAATTCTTCGGAAAAGACCCTTCTAAAGGCGTAAACCCTGACGAAGTAGTTGCAATTGGTGCTGCTATCCAGGGAGGAATTTTAACCGGAGAAGTAAAAGATGTATTGTTACTTGATGTAACTCCTCTTTCACTTGGTATTGAAACAATGGGAGGCGTAATGACTAAATTAATTGAGTCTAACACGACCATACCAACTAAAAAGTCACAAGTATTCTCTACAGCTGCTGACAATCAGCCATCTGTTGAAATACATGTACTTCAAGGAGAAAGACCAATGGCAAACGGAAATAAAACTATCGGTAGATTCCATTTAACTGATATTCCGCCTGCACCAAGAGGTGTTCCTCAAATTGAAGTAACATTTGATATTGATGCCAATGGTATCTTAAATGTATCAGCTAAAGATAAAGCTACCGGAAAAGAGCAATCCATTAGAATTGAAGCTTCTTCAGGCTTAAGTCAAGAAGAAATTGAAAAAATGAAGAGAGAGGCTGAAGCAAATGCTGAAGAAGATAAAAAAGCCAAAGAAACGGTTGAAAAAATTAATCAGGCAGACAGTATGATTTTCCAAACTGAAAAACAATTAAAAGAGTATGGAGATAAAATACCAGCCGACAAAAAACAACCAATTGAAGATGCTTTGGCTGAATTGAAAAAAGCACATGAAGCTAAAGACATACCTCAAATTGAAACTGCACTTGAAAAACTAAATACTGTTTTCCAGGCAGCATCAGAAGAAATGTATAAAGCTGCTCAAGAACAACAAGCTAATGCAGGTGGCGGTGAGCCAAATGCTAATGCTTCAAACAATGGGCAAGAAGAAGTAACTGATGTAGATTTTGAAGAGGTGAAAGACGACAAAAAGTAACATTGCTTTTTGTCAATGGCTAAATACAAAGGCTGCTCAAATGGGCGGCCTTTGTTTGTTTAAAACTGAACTAGTCAGTTTCTTAAATTATTTTTAACTTTATCCTCAATTGACTAACCATCAACTTTATAAGTTTTTAACTATGAAAAAACTCATACTAACTGTTCTTCTAGCCTCAAGCTTTTTTATCGGATTTTCACAAAACCCGAACAAAATATTTAAAGTTGGAGAAGAATTTTACGAAAAGAAAGACTACAAAGCTGCTATTGAAGAGTTTACGCAAGTTGTTAATCTTAAAGCAGACCATGATGAAGCTTACTATTACAGAGGCTTAAGCCATTTAGCGCTTAATGATTTAGATAAAGCAGTTGATGACTTAAAAAAAGCAACAGCCTACAAAGAAAAAGAAGGAGCTTATCACCTTAGTTTAGGAAAAGTTTATTTCCTAAAAGGTGATTATCAAAATGCCCTTACTTCATTTACCAATGCCATAGATAACGACAAAAAAAATCTGGAAGCATACGAATACAAAACCCGAACTCTTTTACACTTAAACAGGTTTCAAGCAGCAGTTGACAATGCTAATGAAGCCGTTTTAATTGAAAAAACAGCCAACAACTATCTCTTACTCGGAGCTTCTTTAGACAGTATAAAAAACTATAAAGACGCTGCCTACAACTATGGAAGAGCTAAATTTTACGATTCTAAAATGGTAGATGCTTACAGTGGATTAGCTTACTCAAATTCAATGCTTAAAGAGTTTGACAAAGCGTTGGAAGCAGCCAATAAGGCTGTGGAGCTAGATGCCAAAAATATTCCTGCTCTTTTAGTTCGTTCTAATGTATATGCGGCAAGCGGCAAAAAACAAGAAGCAGTTACCGACATTTCAAATGTAATTACGCTTAAACCTGAAAATTATGAGTATTATTTAATGAGAGGAAAACTCTATCAAGAATTGGCTCAATACCAAAATGCTGTAGCCGATTACTCTAAAGCTATATATTTAAACAAAGAAGACTCCTACCTCTACTACATGAGAGGTCAAGCTTATGAGTTATTGGCAGATTTCAAAAACGCTAAGAAAGATTACTCTACCCTAAAAAAAATGTCGCCCAATGACATTAAAGCACAACGATTATATGAAGACGCCAAAGTAAGGTTGTACAATTTAAACAGAGAAGAAAACAAGCCCGAGATTAAAATGATTGAACCTGTTTCACCAAAAGAAGGAGTGTTACAAATTGCCAAAAATAAAGACTATATGTTTTTCAAAGGGCAAATTATAGATGAAAGTAATATTTCTTCTATTGAGATTAACGGAAGAGAAGCTGAGTTCAATAAAGATACTATCAACCCGCTATTTGAACTAGAAGTAAAAATCAAAGATTTAGATAAAGTTACCATATCTGCCACAGATGTTTATTTCAATAAAGAAACCTGGAACTACGAAATTGCGGAAACAGAAATAGATCCACCGGTAGTTAAACTAATTGCTCCATACGCTTCAGATGACGGTATGATATACCTTGATAGTGATGACCCATCTCTTTATATAGAAGGCATTATGCAAGACAAAAGCTTAATCAAAAGTATTTTGATTGACGGAGCTACCGCTAGCTTTACATTAGATGAAACCAATCCAAAATTTTCCGCAACCATTAATATTTTAAACAAAGACAACTTCACCATCACATCAGAAGACCAATTTGGAAATAAAGCAGAAAAGAAATTTACCATTAATAGAGAAAACGTTGCTTTATTGGCAGACAATCCAATGGGGAAAACCTGGGTTATCTTTATTGAAAACTCTGACTACAAATCTTTCGCAAGCCTTGACGGACCTACAAAAGACGTAACCATGATGAAGTCTGCGTTTGCTAAATACAAAATACACAACATCATTCATAAGAAAAATATGACAAAGAATGAATTGGAAAAATTCTTCGCCATTGAGTTAAGAGATTTAGTAAGAAGTAACAAAGTAAACTCTTTGCTGGTATGGTATGCCGGGCATGGTAAGTTTATAAACGAATCGGGTTACTGGATTCCTACAGATGCCAAAAGAGATGAAGAGTTTACATACTACAACATCAATAATTTAAAAGCCTCTATGCAGGCTTATTCCAAATACATTACGCATACGTTAGTGATTACAGATGCTTGTGAATCCGGTCCTACTTTTTATCAGGCCATGCGTTCAACGCCTGAAGACAAAAGTTGCAACGACTGGCAAGCCACCAAGTTTAAATCCTCACAAGTATTTTCTTCAGCGGGATATGAGTTGGCAGTAGATAATTCGCAGTTTACCAAAACATTTGCCAACACCTTATCAGGAAACCCGAACTCATGTATTCCTATTGAAACAGTAGTTAAAAAAGTGAGTTCTGCCGTTGTGAGTAGCGGAAGTGCTCAAAAACCTAAGTTTGGTAAAATTGCAGGATTAGAAGACGAAAACGGCACCTTCTTCTTCATTAAAAAATAAAAAGAAGAATGAATAAACTTTCTTCTATTCGTGCTCTTTTTGTAGGCTTTTTATTTTTTGTCTTTGCATTAAACGCAATCGGGCAAAAATTTCATTTCGATAATTATAATGTAAAAGAGGGCTTAGCGCAATCTAGTGTATATGCCATTGCACAAGACAAAAGCGGTGTGCTTTGGCTGGGTACAGCCAGTGGACTTTCCCGTTTTGACGGAAAAGAATTTATCAATTATACCACCGAAGATGGATTGGCAGATGGTTCTGTGCGAGCTATTCATATTGATAGTACCGGAAATATGTGGATGGGACATACCAACGGTGGCGTTACCAGAATGAAAAACGGAAAGTTTGAAATCATGTTAAACATGAGTGCGGACATCACTTCCTTTACCGAAGATGATGAAGGAAATCTTTGGGTAAGCTCTCACGGTGAAGGAGCTTTAAAAGTATCCGATTTCTATAATGCAGAAATCAATAAGATAAATTTTAAGCAATACAAAGGGCAAGAAGGATTAAGCGATTTAGTATTTCAGGTAATGATACTGAATACCGGAAAAGTTTGCTTTTTAACGAACGTTGGCGTAAGGTATTACATTTCCGCTAGTGATGAATTCAAACCATTCAAGGTTGAAAAAATGCCCACCTATTTTCAAATTACCTACATGTATCAGGCAAAAAATAAAGATATATGGTTTGGTTCTTATAATGGCGGACTTTATCACTTAAACGCAAAAAGTAATGAACTGAAAATATATGACGTAAGAGACGGCATTGCCTCTAATTTTATTAGCACCATATCTGAAGACAGCCATGGAACCATTTGGGTAGGCACATGGGGCGAAGGAATAAGTAAAATAAAAGAGGGTAAAATCACTAACCTAAATAATAAAAACGGATTAAAAGACAATTACATCCGCTGCATTTTTGAAGACCGTGAAGGAAACATACTTATCGGTTCTAAAGAAAATGGATTGTTTGTATTCAAAGGAGCGCAATTTGTTTCGTTTGACAAAGAAACCGGATTAATCGACAATCAGGTTTGGGCAATTACTACTGACAGAAACGCTAACCATTGGCTTGGCACTAATAAAGGAATTTCTGTTTTAAATAATTCAAAACCGATTAAAAGCTACAATCAAAACAACGGCCTTTTTTATGAAGAAGTTCGTTTTATCAAAACAGATAAAAACAAAAGCATCTGGATTGGAACCTGGGGCGGTGGCGTAATGAAGTTTAACGAAGCTCGCCAACGTTTCGAAATCAACTTCATGATTAACTCTTACATGAGTCAACCATTAATTACTGCTTTAGATGTTGATAAAAGCAATAACTTATGGATTGGAACTACTGACGGTCTGGTATATTATGAAATTGACAATCAAAAGGTGGCTCGGCTCACCCAATCAAACGGCTTATCGGGTAATGAAATTTCGGCCATTTATACCGACTCCAAAAACATGGTTTGGGTGGGCGCAAGAGGAAGAGGTTTTTCTAAAATAGACGATGACCAAATTTCGGCCGTCAAGCTGAATATAAAAATGACGCCTACATCATTTGTAGAAGATGCTAAAGGAAACCTTTGGATTGGAACGGAAGGCAAAGGCGTATTTGTATATGACGGCAGCAAACTTATTCAGCAATACACCATTAATGACGGTATGCTGTCCGACTACATTTCTCTGTTGAATATTGATAATGAAGGAAACATCTGGATTGGAACGAATAAAGGCTTAAACAAATATGACGTTGTACAAAACCGCTTCTTCTCCTTTACCGATAAAATGGGTTATGTGGGCATTGAATCTAAACACAATGCCACCTACAAAGATGAAAGCGGCAACCTTTGGTTCGGGACGATAGACGGTGCCGTGAGAGTAAACACACAATTAGTAAAAGAAAACACCTTAGAGCCGCTAACCAAAATCACCGGCTTTAAAGTAAACCTGGAAGAACGCAAAATGACTCCCGGACTAGAGCTTAATTACCAGGAAAAATCCATTGTGTTTAACTATAGTAGTATTTGCATTACCAACCCTGATGAAGTGTATTTTAAAGTAATGCTGGAAGGCCTGGAAGAAGACTGGCGACCCGCCACACAACAAACTTACGTTACCTACTCTCCTCTCCCGCCCGGTAATTACACCTTTAAAGTAATTGCCTGTAACAATCACGGAGTGTGGAATTCCACACCTGTAACGTATAGCTTTAGTATTATTCCTCCGCTATGGCAGCGCACCTGGTTTATTGTTACCTGTGCCATTTTACTCATTATTGCCATAGTGGTATTTATTAAACTAAGAGAAAAGGCGCTCATCAAAGAGAAAAAAATATTGGAAGAAAAAGTACAAGAACGTACCGAAGAAGTAGTGGAAAAAAGCAAAGAGATTGAAAGCAAAAACAAAGACATTATTGATAGTATTACCTATGCCAAACGAATACAAGAAGCCATTTTGCCCGACCACCAGCTTTTTGTAAACGAACTGAAAAAAACCTTTGTATTATTCCAACCCAAAGACATTGTAAGCGGTGACTTTTACTGGCTCGCCACCAAAGACAACAAAGCGCTTTTTGCTGCCGTAGATTGCACCGGACATGGCGTACCGGGCGCATTTATGAGTATTGTGGGACATAATTTGTTAGACAAAATTGTGGGAGAATACGGCATTACCGAACCCGCTTCTATTTTAAATGAATTGAACAAAGGCGTTTCCGATACCTTGAGGCAAAAAGCCGATGCTGCCGTAAAAGACGGCATGGACATGGCACTTTGCGCTTTTGACCCCAACAATAAAATACTGGAATATGCCGGAGCCTACAACCCTATTTACATTATTACCAAAGACAAACTGGAAGTATTGGACGGAGAAGAAGTAGAACCCAACATGACCGAAAACGGACTGATGCTTTATGAAATAAAAGGCGACCGCTTCCCGATTGGTAGTTACTCTGATGAGAAAAAAGAATTTAAAAGCCACCGATTTAAACTAAAAGAAGGCGACACCATTTACCTTTTCTCTGACGGCTATGCCGACCAGTTTGGCGGAGACAAAGGCAAAAAGTTTATGTACAAAAACCTCAAACGATTGTTCTTAAGCATAAACGGTTTAAGCATGGAAGAACAAAAAGAAAAACTATTGACCGAACTAAAAAGCTGGAGAGGCCCACTAGAGCAAGTAGATGACATTGTAGTAATTGGAAGTAGGTTGTAGTTACCGTATTAAAATAAAGAAAGTTTTACTCAATTACTATAGTAATCCTTACATTTTTTAGAAACATGAATCTTACGCCTTTTTTTAGGCTCTAAAACTTTGTAGATATGTATATGAGGTAAAGACTCTTGAATTATAGTCCCATCAGGAAGCTTTAGCCTAACTAATTCCTTTGAATATGTTATCTTTAAATCACTCATTAGAGAAAATATATAATCTTTTTCATCTTCAAATTTTGAATTAATCAAAGCTGAATCTTTAGAAGATAAGGTATACTCAATTATAGAATCCAGTTTTCCGAATTCATTATAATAGTTCCACCTTCCTGACTTAAAGTTATTATAAAACATTCCTGAAACCTTAACCATTCCAGAAACTTCATAAAACTCAGTAAAAGGTCCATGAGGGTTTCCATTAATATAGTTAAGAATATAAGCAATATTACCATTTAAATTAAAACCTGTACGACATCCATAATTTTCACCTTCTTTATAAAGTGACACTGAATGTAAATTACCATTTTGATAATATTCATAAATGGTGGTTATCGAATCTAATTCATTATAAACAGGTAGATGCTCGTAATTACCATTTTTATGATACAAGGTATCTGTCATCAAATTTTTTTGCCCAACAATGCAATTTGACAATAGAAGAAATAAATAAAGTAATTTTTTCATGATTCAAATTTTAGATTTTTTCCCTTACAAGAATCTGCTTAAAAGTAAAAATAGTAATAAATTAGTTTGGTTATGTATTTCCTTATTCCATGCCCGTGAAGACGGGCATCCATTAGATTCCTGCTTTCGCAGGAATGACGAACAGAGAGGCTTGCATCTCCTTCCAAAAGTCTAATTAAGCGAAAAGTTCGTGCTCATCGGCCAAAGTTTGGCTTAATTTAGCGAAAGCTTCGCCCTAATTGCCGAAAGTTTCGGTCTTTTATGCGAAAAGTTGGGTGAAACAGGCGAACGTTTCGCCCTCTTTGACGAAAACTTGGGTCTCTTTACCGAAAACTTCGCCCTAATTAGCGAAAGCTTCGGTCTCGTCACCGAAAGTTTGGGTGAAACAGACGAAACCTTCGGTTCTGCCGATACTTTTTTCGCCCTGTTCAATACTTTTTTCGGTAATTTAATGGTTCGCTTCGCCAAAACACCCCAAGCCAACAGCAACTTTGAGCTTCTACATCTTCTCTTCCACCTTCTTTACCAGCCCGTCCACTATTTTATCGGTCTCTTCACGGATGGCAATAGCCTCTTTTGATTTTGCTTCGGCATAGGCTTTGTCGGCCAGCCCAACGGCATTTATTCTTACGTTTAAGTAAGCACCCGTTACGGCAGTTCGCACACACAATGCGCCTACACCCGCATCGGAAATAGAACTTGGCAATCCTATTTCTACCATTTTGGCAATCAGTTCTAATGAAGCATGTGAGGTTTTCATCACTGCCAGCGGAATTTCAATGGCGTATTTGGTAGCGTCTTCAATGGCTTGTTTACGTTTAGTTTTTTGCTCGTCTGTATCTTTTGGCAAGCCAAAAGCATCCATAATTTTGTTAAACGCATTGGTATCTTCATCCACCAAACGAATAAGTTCGTTTTTTAGTTGTTGACCTTTTACCGCCCAGTCAGAATACATTTCCCACTTATCGTCCCAGCCTCTTTTATGTGCCGAAAGATTGGCTACCATCGTTCCTAATGAAACGCCTAAAGCGCCCACATAAGCAGAAACAGAGCCACCGCCCGGTGCAGGAAATTCAGAAGCGGTTGTTTCAGCAAAGTCAACCAAATCTTTTTTAACCAATAGCTTTTGGCTACTGTCTTCAATCATGTATTCAATAATTCGCTCTCTGGGATTAAAAGGCGCCAGCTCATCCAAGCCTAAGGACTTAATGGCAATCTTTATCTTTTCTTCATCAGAAACACCCAACGAACGCTCTTGTTTTTTCAAAAAGTATTCGCCTGCATCTAGCATGGCTCTTAACGGCACAAGCCCCACCAATTCAGAGCCCGTTACCCTTATTCCTCTATCTCTGGCTTGTTTGTCGGCTTCTTCAAACGCCAAATGAATAGGCGTAATACTAATATTCGTTAAGTTTAATGAAAGTTGTGCAATGCCGTACTCTTCAATGAACCAACCGATACCTTTCACCGCTTTAAGCGTTCCGGGAATTCTCACCGGCTCACCGTTTTCATCGTTTACCACTTTACCCGTTAACGGGTTACCTTCACGTTTCACACGCCCGGCTTCTCTAATGTCAAAAGCAATGGCATTGGCACGTCTGGTAGAGGTTGTATTTAAGTTGATGTTATATGCTACCAAAAAGTCTCTAGCGCTAATGGCAGTTGCACCAGTCTTAGCTGTTTTATCGTTCCACTCTGCGGGACCAAAATCCGGTTTCCATTCAGGTTTTATTAATTTTTTAGATAATCCTTCGTATTCACCCGAACGGCAATTCGCCAAGTTTCTTCTCTTTTCTTCGGTGGCTGCGTTCTCGTAAAAGTAACCCGGTATGCCTAATTCTTTTCCAACTCTCTCTCCTACTTTTCGGGCTACCTCAACGGCTTCATCCATCGTCATATTGGCAATAGGTACAAACGGGCATACATCGGTAGCGCCCATTCTCGGGTGTTCACCTTTGTGTTTACTCATGTCTATTAATTCAGCAGCAGTTTTAATCAATAAAAAAGCGGCTTCAGCAACTTTGTCAGGCTCGCCTACAAACGTAATTACTGTTCTGTTGGTGGCTTTACCCGGGTCAACGTTTAACAGCTTCACTCCTTCAACTGTTTCTACTACAGAAGCTATTTTGTTAATCTTTGCGGTATCTCGTCCTTCGCTAATATTTGGAACACACTCTAAAATTTTCTTTTGCATGACTAAAAATTTATGGGTACAAAACTAAAAAAGCTCCGAAGTATTTCGGAGCTTTTGCTGTATTTTCTGAAAACTATTTCTTTTTGTTGAGTTTGTTTTCGTAAGGTTCTTCTTCTTTTTTCTCTTCACCTTCAGGCTTTGTTTCTTCCTTAGGTTTTTCAAGATTATTCTTCTGTTCTTCCTCTTGTTGTTGAAGGTCAAGCTGTTCTTTTTCTTCCACCTCAGGTTTAGCTTTAAATTTATACACTAGCATAATTTCATGGCTGCCACTAGAGTAAGGTTTTACTTTACCCATGTTAAATTCATACGCATAGCCTAATTTTAAGCCGTCAGCAATTTGAAAATTAAGCATGATAAGTAAGTCTTTGCTTGTTCTAAAGCCCAAACCTCCGGCATATTTATCATCATAATGTAAAATAGCGTTTAAATCTGCCTGAACAGGCGCACCGGAAGCATACTTAATTAAAGTAGCAGCTTCCAATTTCATTTCCCAGTTAATCTTGTAGTAATATCCACCATTTAAATAATAGTGAAAGTTTTTGGTATCAAAACTAGATTTACCTTCATAATCCGTAGAGAAAACTATTTCGTTACGCATTAAGTTAGGAATGGCTAAACCCACATAGTATTTATCTTTCTTTTGATAGAAAGTGGAAAACCTAAAGTTAGGTGTAGCGAAAGTAGGTGTATTACCAGCAAACAATGGGTCAGCATCTTTCGTTTTAATTTCAGCATAATTGCTTTGGATGAAGTTAAATCCGGCAGAAAGCCCAAAACCTAAGTCAGCATCTTCAGCTACTTGTAATTTGTAGGTATAGCTTCCGTAAAAAGCACTGGAGTTGTTTACCCCAATATTATCTGAATTGAAATCAAAACCGATATAATGTTTTTTATCGATGTTTCCGAAAAGATTAAGTCCGCCAATAGTTGGCGCTCCATCAAATCCGGCCCATTGATTTTTGTAAAATAAGCCCACATTAGTTTGGTTAGACGAAATGGCAGATGCAGCATTAATAAATGTCTTTTGCATCATGTATTGATTTAAGTGTGGCTGATTTTGAGCATTAGAAACTAACACTCCTACCACAAATAATCCCGATATGATATATTTTAAATTCTTCATCTGCTTCATTATTTAGTTTTAATTTCAAGGGCGGCTTTATAAGGCTCGGAAACGCCATCGTAATTCACAATAATATAATATGTACCGTCAGGAACTTTGCCTCCCGCATTTGAAGTACCGTCCCAGTCGTTTTTATAAGGCTGAGCTTGATAAACTACATCTCCCCATCTGTTTAACACTACTAACTCATTATTAGCGTTAGCCTGAATATTCGGAATAATTAGTAAATCATTGAATCCATCTCCGTTAGGTGTAAAACCTGTCGGAATATCTTCAGGGTCAACAGGAGGAGCTTCTCCTACTTTAACATATATAGTAGCCTCATCACAAGTTGAACAAGTAGTTTCACATATTTGATACAGCATACTATCTAATCCTGAGAACTCAGGGTTTGGAGTATAAGAAACTAACCCACCTCCAATTACACTAGCTGTTCCGTTAATCGGACTAGTAAGAATAACTAGTGACGAAGCAGAACCGCCTGCATCATTTATTAATGCGTTAATAGACGTTGTTGTTTCATAAGGAATTTCTACGTAATCAAATACAGCGTTTGCAGCAGTGTAAGGAATTGCTGTAACAGTTAATGATAACGAATCTGTACAATTGTTTGTATCAGCAATTACCAATAAATAATTTCCACTAGGAAGAGCTGTAATATTTTGAGTACTTCCTATTAAACTACCTCCATTATACCATGAATAGGTAACTGTTCCATTTCCTCCATTAGAAACAAGCCCTGTAATTGCTCCATTGCTTAACCCACAAGTTGCATCTACCACAAAGCCATTAGTAGAATCAATAGATGGTCCGGATAATTGCGGTAAGACAATTGGGCCGACCTTTGTGACACAGTTATTCCCGTCTCTAACGGATAAATAATATGAACCGCCCAACACTCCACTTAATACCAATGAAGAACTCACCGTAGTAGTTGAATCGGTCCATTGATATAGTAAGGTTGGTGTACCTGTAACCGTAATTCCTGTAATACTAGCATTACTGCTATCACAAATTCCGGGATTAATTACCATACCGGAAAGATTAACATCCGGAGCAATGTTTACATTTACCCTGATAGAATCTACCCCTTGACAACCAAATGAATCGGTAACAGTTAAATAGTAAGTAACCGTTGTGTCAGGTGATGCAGGAGGATTTGCCAATGTTGGACCGTAAACATCAGTTGTTGGAGTCCAGCTATAGGATAATGTTCCACTTCCACCGCTACCGGATGGAGAACCACCGAGTGTTAAAGTATCCGTAGAACAAACTACTGTTGATGGAAAACCTGCTTGTGCAGTTGGTAAAGCCCTAACATTTACAGTTACCTGGTCAGTACCTTTACAGTTATTGGCATCAGTTACGGTAAGTGTATAAGTAGTAGAATTAGTTACAAAACAATTAGGGTTTTGAGATGAAGAATTACTTAAACCGGTAGAAGGTGTCCATGAATAAGTTAATGCTCCAGTTCCACCTGAACCGGCCGGACTTCCACCCAATTGTACCGTATCTTTAAAGCATAGATTAATTGGTGTTGTTCCTGCATCAGCAATAGGTGAAGGACGAACATTAATTCTAACTGTATCACTAGCACTACAAACCACAGTATCACTAACTGTTAATGTATAAGTTGTAGTAACAGTAGGCTTAGCCCAAGGGTTTGGAGCAGATGGATTACTTATTCCAGGAGCAGGACTCCAGTTAAAGCTCAAGATTCCACTACCACCGCTACCTGCAGGAAAACCTCCTAAGTTAACAGAGTCACCTTGACATAAGGTGAATAAATTAGTTCCAACATTAATATTAGGCTTGTTATAAGCAGTTAAAACAACCGTATCATTTACATTACAAAATCCATCACCTACCGTTAATATATAAGTAATATTTCCGGGAGGAGCAGCCATAGGATTTGCAGAGTTAGGGTTATCTAATCCTGTACTTGGCGACCAAGAATAAGTCAATGGTCCTGCACCACCTGTTGCAGTTGGTGAACCACCTAATTGAACTGAATCTGTAATACAGTAATTAATTGCTGTAGAGGATAGAGAAACATTAATTGGATTAGGCACAAAAACTGTCATGGTGTCAGTGTAAGTACAGTTATTGGCATCACTTACCGTTAAACCATATACAGTAGTTGAAGTAGGTTTAGCATAAGGGTTTGGAGCCGTTCCACTAGATAGGTTTGTGCTTGGATTCCAGCTATAACTTAAACTACCTGTACCACCTGAACCCGAAGGACTGCCACCAATTTGAACTGAATCTCCTGCACAAAGTGTAAACGAAGATCCTGCATTGGCAAATGGTGATGGAACAATGGTTATTTTGACCGTATCTGTTCCCTGACAACCAACTGAGTCAGTAACAATTACAATATAATTTGTAGATGAAGAAACAAATGTAGATGGATTAGGAGAAGTAGAACCTCCCAATAAAGCTGTTAATGGAGACCATGAATACGTTAATGGTCCTGTTCCACCAAAAGCAGTAGGTGAACCACCCATCACAATAGTATCAAGTGAACATTTTATAGTATCAGTATATGCTAAATTAACGGTAGGGAAAGGTCTAACAAAAACATTTATGCTATCTTCTGCAGTACAACCATAACTATCGGTAACTACAACCTTAACCATCACAGAAGCAGGTGGTGTAGGTGTAGGGCGAACGTAAGGATTGGAAACAGTAGGTGTGTTAATACCTCCTGCAGATATTGGTGTCCAAGAATAAGTATATCCACCAAAACTACCTGAAGCTGTTGGGCTTCCACCAACTTGTACGGAATCATTTTCACATGTTTCAGCAGTTAAAGGACCTGCATCTGCAATTAATTGTGAACCAACAGTAACTGTAATAGTATCTCTAGCTGTACAACCCATAGAATCTGTAACTAAAAGACTGTAAGTAATTGTTGATGATGGCCAAGCATCGGGATTAGCAGCACTAGTACTACTAATGTCTGTATTTGGTGTCCATAGTATTGTTAAAGACCCAGTTCCTCCTTGAGCGGTTGGGTCTCCCGCATGACCACCTAAAACGATTGTATCTCCAAGACAAAGTGTATCATACCTATTTCCTGCTTGTGCGGAAGGATTTGGTAAAACCCTTACATAGACACTATCCGTCACACTAGTTGGGCTAGCATCGGTAACGGTTAACTTTACCCAATTACTGGTAGTTAAAGTATACTTTGGTGTAGAGTCAGTGGGATTGGTAACCATAAATCCAGGAGACCAACTAAAACTATATGGAGGAGTGCCTCCAAAAGCAACAGGTGAACCACCTAATTGAGCAGAGTCTCCTTCGCACATAAATATAGTGTCCGTATTTGCTGCATTAACTGTTAGTGCCTTTTTTAAAGCGCTGGCATTAGAGCCAAATAAGTTAATAGACCTTTGCGAAAAGGCGAAACTTACCAAAGCCAAAAAGGCTACGACAAATCCAATTTTCTTGAACATAAATGCTTGGTTTTTTGGTATTAAAAGTCGCTAATTTAAGCTTGTTATCCGTAACAATCAAATTTATATAAAAAAAAGCCACCAGTTTTTAACCTGATGGCTAGATTTTTAAGTGTTATTTTATACTAGTTACATGTAGCATCATGAAGGGTATTATCCCAACATTGCCAGTTTAAAGTAGCGTATTTGTTTAAATCTCTCACTCTACCGTTTTTAGAGCTTCTATTCCACTCAATGTCAATCTTATTAGTATTAGAAGCATTGTAGATTGTATAGTAAGCATCAAGATTATTAGCTGTATTCACTCCATAGTTAATATAGCTACCATCTGTACCGGTATAAGTAATATCATAAGTACCAGATGATGTATTTTTAGACCAAACAATGTCTAGGAATTTAGAAGAGTTATTCGGGTCTTTATACAACGTCCAGGTTCCTGAAGTATTCCCTGGGTCAGAAATACCTTCATACCATAAAAAGTCTTTGTACTCACCGTCTTTGGTCATGTACATTTTCCACTCTACTTTTCCGTTTACGTTATTTCCATAAAGCTCTGCAGTATGGTTAATTCCTGCTACATCAAAATTGTATTTCCATAACCAGCCTTTGTTTTTTCCTTTGTATTTAGGTTCATGGTTAAATGCCTCATGATAAGAAGCCACAGGAACAATAAGCGTTACTGTTAAAATAAACTGCCATACACCAACATTAACTGCAGAGTGTACCCAGTTAGTAGTTGTTGAATCAATTCTTTGAGGACCGGTTTTTGACTGATCAAAATCATCGGTATTCATTTGCATGGTGGCGCTTGGTGGTAAATCAGGTTTTGGATTTTTCTTCTTACCACAAGAATTCACCGTTAATAAAGCTACTGCTGAAGCTAAAAACAGACTTAAAATTTGCTTTTTCATTTTATAGTTTTTTAGTTTAAAGTGTGTGTAAACGAGATTGTTTTCAAAAGGTTACACCAAAATTAAGATTTTTATTTGCCTTTTTTAACAATATATAAATAAAAGTTGCCAACAACACACCTAAAAGCCCACCACAAAAGACATCCAAAGGAAAATGAGCACCTAAATAAATTCGGCTGTAAGAAACAAAAGCTGCCCAAATAAATATTAATCCAAAAGCTTTGTATGAATTTCTTAAGCATAACCACAAAAACATTGCTAAACCAAACGTATTTGCTGCATGAGAGGAAACAAACCCAAATTTGCCACCACAATAATTATTCACTAAATGTACAAACTCAGAAATGCTTTGGTCATGGCAAGGGCGCAATCGTTCGAACACATTTTTAAATAAGTGAACAGATAGTTGGTCGGTTAACACAATAAGTAGAACTACTCCCAATATAGGTAACCAAGATTTGGTTTTAAATTTCTTCCATACCAAATAAAGAAAAAACGCATACAAAGGAATCCAGGTAAGCTTACCGGAAACCCACCACATCAAAGTATCTAAAAAGGAATTGTGTAAACTATTGAACCAGAGAAAAAGTTCCTTATCAATATTTACGATGGTGTCAATCATTTTCTTTATTGAGCGTTTTCCAAAGCAGGTCTTTTAATTCTACTAAGCCCGTTTGTGCTACCGAAGATATAAATACGCAAGGAATATCAGGTAAGTCTTGTGCTATTTCTTGCTTTAACTCTTCATCAATCATATCACTTTTGGTTAACGCCAAAATTCGGTCTTTATGAATTAGTTCAGGGTTAAATTCATTCAGCTCATTTACCAAAATTTCATATTCTTTTCTAATGTCATCAGAATCTACCGGCACCATAAAAAGTAAAAGTGAGTTTCGTTCAATATGACGCAAAAAACGATGCCCTAAACCTTTTCCTAAGTGAGCTCCTTCAATAATTCCGGGAATATCGGCTACTATAAATGATTGGTAATCTCTGTATTTTACAATACCTAAGTTAGGAACTAAAGTGGTGAATGGGTAATCAGCTATTTCAGGTTTGGCTGCTGTAATTACAGAAAGTAAGGTAGATTTTCCGGCATTTGGGAAACCAACCAAACCTACATCTGCCAATACTTTCAGCTCGAGTATAAACCAATCTTCTTTTCCGTCTTCTCCGGGTTGTGAAAATTTGGGTGCTTGGTGTGTGGAAGATTTAAAGTGGTCGTTTCCTTTTCCTCCTCTACCGCCTTCTAGTAAAATAACTTCTTCGCCATCTTCGGTAATTTCAAATTGAAACTCACCTGTTTCGGCATGCTTGGCAACTGTTCCTAATGGAACTTCTATAATAATGTCTTTACCACTTTTTCCGGTACGCAAACCACCGCTACCACTTTGTCCGTGTTCGGCACTAATATGTTTCTGAAATTTAAGATGAAGAAGTGTCCAAAGCTGCTTGTTTCCTCTTAAGATAATATGCCCGCCTCTGCCACCATCACCACCATCAGGGCCGCCAAAAGCGGTTAGCTTGTCTCTATAAAAGTGCATAGAGCCATTACCACCCTTACCTGAGCGACAACATATTTTTACGTAATCTACAAAGTTACCGCCAGCCAAAAGAAAAAAATTTATGCGTTTATTCTATGCTCTTCAATAACAGAACAAAGAACATTAAAAATCTCATCTACATCGCCTATACCCTCAACGGCAAAGAATTTATTTTGAGTAGAATAATAATCTTTTAACGGAGCTGTTTTTTTGTTGTACTCCTTAATTCTGTTCATAATAATGGTTTCATTCTGGTCATCTTCTCTCCCACTTTCTTTTCCTCTCTTCAAGATTCGCATAATCAACTCATCATCATCTACCTCTAACGCCAACATCATGGTAATAGCTGTATTTTTTTCAGCCAACAACTTATCTAACGCCTCCGCCTGACCGGTAGTTCTTGGAAATCCGTCAAAAATAAATCCGGCACTATTACTATTTTGCTCAATTTTAGAACGAATCATGCCTATTACCACTTCATCAGGAACTAATAAACCCTGGTCCATAAGTTTTTTAGCTTCTAAACCCAATTCAGTTCCTTCGGCAATTTGAGACCTTAAAATGTCTCCCGTTGATAAGTGTACCAGTTGATACTTTTCGATTAGTTTTTGTGATTGTGTTCCCTTTCCGGCTCCCGGAGGGCCAAATAATACAATGTTTAACATATATCTCCCTAATTTAAAACGTATATATCTTTTAAGTTTCTACCTAATCCGTCATAGTCTAAGCCAAAGCCCACTACAAACTTATTTTCTATCTCCATGCCCACATAATCTACCTTCATTTGCTTTTTATAAGCTTCGGGTTTAAAGAGCAAAGTTATAATTTTTAAAGAAGCAGGATTTTTAACTTTTACCGAATTAATTAAATACTCTAAGGTGTTGCCTGTATCTACTATGTCTTCTACAAAAAGCACATGCCTGTCTTTTATTTCTTCTTCAATGCTTAGCAATTCTTTTATTGCTCCTGTTGAAGATGTTCCTTCATACGATTTCACTTTAATAAACGACACCTCACAAGCTCCGTTAAAACGCTTAATTACATCTGCCGCAAACAAAAACGAACCTTTTAGCACCACTACAAATAATGGGTTTTTGTCTTTATAATCTTGATTAAGTTGTGCCACTACTTTTTCTATGGCAGGAAGTATTTCCTTTTCGTAAGCAAGGAATTTTCGGAATTCTTTATCTTTTAGTTGCACTTTTTCCAAACACTTGGCATTAAAAAGTGGGCAAAGGTAATATTTTTAATAATTTGAAATGTTGCACACAAAATCACTCCAAAGTTCTCTTATTAAAAGAAATTACCAAGCCTACGTTAAAAGACATAGTCTTGTAATATACAGTGTATGGCACTTCCGTACAAGGCAGATTTGGTGCCATCCTTCTACAATCATACCATATTTTCTCTTCAGAGTCTCCATAATTATAATTAACACTTGGTCTTAGACCAATTGATAGTCTTTTGTTGGGATTAGATAAATTTAAAATACCTCCTAAAGTAAGGTTAGGTATAAATTCATTGATAAAATTTCCTTTTATGATTCCAGCTTGAAACAATACTCCAAATCTTTTATTATCACTTTTCTTTTGAATACCAATATAATACTGGTCAGATGTTGACCTAATTCTTGTTTCATATTCTCCATATCTTTTTTCAAAACCAAAACCGATTCCTAGTTCAAATTTATTTTCAAATGAATAATAGCACTCCCCACCCAAAAACAGCTTTCTTCCAGTTGCGTCTTCACGAATTTCTGTTGGAATGTTAGCGTACTCTTTTTCCGACCATGAACTTGAGTATCCTATTCCTCCATAAGTATTGAAAGTTAAATTTTCTGAAAATGCTTGGGAGTAACTATTACAAAAAGTAATTAAACAAATAAAACTAATCAACCATATAAGAGATTTGAATTTCATCTAACCCAAAATTAATTCTATTTTATATTTAAAGCAATATGTAGCAATTAATTATTCGTAACCAATCATTATCTTTGCACCATGAGTAACCCAAATGATTTTTTATCTCACCAAAAGAAAATCGGACTAATTGGCGGTGGGCAGCTGGGTAGAATGTTGCTGCAAGAAGCCTACAACCTCAACCTCAACATAGCCGTGCTTGACCCTGCCCCAAATGCGCCTTGCAAAAACCTTTGCACAGAGTTTATGGTAGGCGACTTTAAAGATTTTGATACGCTTTACAACTTCGGGAAAGACAAAGATGTGATTACCATTGAGTTTGAAGATGTAAATGCAGATGCGCTGGCACAATTAGAAAAAGACGGGAAAGAAGTTTATCCGCAACCCAAAGTATTAAAGCTCATTCAAGACAAAGGTTTACAAAAACAGTTTTATAAAGAAAATAACTTCCCCACCGCTGAATTTGAATTAGTGGAAAATAAGCAAGAAGCATTGTCAAAAATTACTTCTTACCCTGTATTTCAAAAGCTAAGAAAATCGGGCTATGATGGTTATGGCGTAAGAAAAATAGAAAATGCCGACAGTGATATTTTTGATGCACCGTCCGTAATAGAATATGCCGTAAAAGACGCTAAAGAAATATCGGTAATTGTTGCCCGAAACAAAAAAGGTGAAGTAACCGCTTTCCCAACGGTAGAAATGGAATTCAATCCGGAAGCTAATATGGTGGAGTTTTTATTCTCTCCCGCTAAAATAGATGCAGCCATTGAAAAGCAAGCTACTCAACTAGCTATTGATATAATTACCAAATTAGAAATGGTAGGCATATTAGCCGTTGAGATGTTTCTGACGAAAGACAATCAACTATTGGTAAACGAAATTGCACCCAGACCTCACAATAGCGGACATCAAACTATTGAAGGAAACCTTACTTCACAATATGCTCAGCATTTACGGGCTATTTTAAACTTACCGTTGGGAAATACTGCCATTACTCAACCATCCGTAATGATTAATTTATTAGGAGAAAAAGGATTTGAGGGCAGCGCACACTATGAAGGATTAGAAGAAGTAATTGCACAATCAGGAACTTATATACACCTTTACGGTAAAGCAGAAACCAGGTCATTCAGAAAAATGGGGCACGTAACCGTAGTAGATAATGATATTGAGAAGGCAAAGGAAAAAGCACGATTTATTAAACAAACTTTAAAAGTAGTATCAAAATGAAGCCAATAGTTGGAATTATAATGGGAAGCAAATCAGATTTAAAAGTAATGAACCAAGCTACCGAAATGCTTGACCACTTTTCTATTCCTTACGAAATTGAAGTAGTATCTGCTCACCGTACACCCGATAAAATGTTTGAATATGCTTCATCGGCAAAACAAAGAGGTTTAAAAGTAATTATAGCAGGTGCGGGCGGTGCTGCCCACTTGCCCGGAATGGTTGCTTCGCTTACCTCATTACCTGTGATAGGCGTTCCTGTAAAATCATCTAATTCTATTGACGGTTGGGACTCTGTGCTTTCTATTTTACAAATGCCGGGCGGAGTGCCTGTAGCAACTGTAGCGCTTGACGGTGCTAAAAACGCAGGAATATTAGCAGCACAAATTATAGCAACTTCTGATGAAAACGTTTCAACCAAATTAGATGTATACAAGCAAGAGCTAAAAGAAAAAGTTACACAAATGAATAATGAATTGAAAGCTGAAAAATGATTCAATTACTAGCGGTATTTATTGGCGGTGGATTGGGCAGCTTGCTTCGTTTTGGCATTAGCAAAGGAAGCGCATCTGTTTTTCAAAGCAACTTTCCGTTTGGCACTTTTATCAGCAATATTTTAGCGTGTATATTACTAGCCGTGCTGGTAATTTTCATCAGTAACAAAACCGACCAGGAGGTTTATAAAGCATTTTTAATTACAGGCTTTTGCGGAGGCTTTAGCACTTTTTCTACCTTCAGTTTTGAAACACTTGAACTTTTTCAAACAGGAAATAGCCTATTAGCCATTGCAAACATTGTTATAAGTTTAATCGTAGGCATTGCCGTTATTTATTTTATTCTCGGAAAAACCAATCTTATTTAACTCTTTTATGAGAAAAAACATCACTTTATTTTGTTCATTCTTCTTTTTGATGAACGTTTTTGCACAACAAGAAAACAAATTGGTTGTAGGCATTGTAGTTGACCAAATGCGACCCGATTACATCTATAAATACTGGGATAAGTACGGTGAAGGCGGATTTAAAAAATTAGTTGATGAAGGATTCTTTTTTAAAAATACACACTACAACTATATTCCCACTTATACTGCACCCGGGCATGCTTCTATTTATACCGGAACAGTTCCTGCAAATCATGGTATTATAGCTAACGACTGGTTAAACAAAGAAACACTAGAAAAAGTATATTGTGTAAAAGACAAAAGCGTTATGCCAATTGGCTCAACCAGTGAAAAAGCTAAAATGTCTCCCAAAAACTTAATGGCTTCTACCATTACCGATGAATTAAAATTTAGTACCAATCTTAAAGGAAAAGTGATTGCTTTGTCACTAAAAGACAGAGGAGCTGTTTTACCCGGTGGCCATACTCCTGACGGATGTTATTGGATGGACGAAGGAGATTTTGTTACCTCATCGTTTTACAAAAAAGAGCTCCCGACTTGGGTAAATAATTTTAATAAAGGAAAGTCAGTAGATGTTTATCTTTCAAGAGAGTGGACTACACTATTACCAATTGAATCTTATACTGAAAGCTGGCCGGACTACACTCCTTACGAAGAAGCACCTAAAGGAATGAAAGCTGCTGTTTTTCCTTATGACCTAAAAGCTATTAGCAAAATTGAAGGAAGAGACCTAATTAAAGCAACGCCATTTGGAAATTCAGTGTTAACTAATTTTGCCATAGAAGCTATAGCAGCAGAAAAACTTGGCAAAGATTCTATTTTAGATTTCTTGAGCATTAGTTATTCTTCTACCGATTATGTCGGTCATCAATTTGGGCCCAACTCTATTGAATTAGAAGACACTTACCTAAGGCTAGATAAAGACCTTGCAAGACTTATTGAATATTTAAATCTAAACATTGGTCAGGATAAATATATATTGTTTCTTACCTCTGACCATGGCGCAATTGATAATCCAAACTATTTAAAAGATAACGGAATGTCAGCAGGATATTTTGACGCTAAAGGATTGGAAGATAGCTTAAACACTTTCTTCAATAAAAGAATGAGAGACTCTGTACTCATTAAAGTCATTAACGAAAATATCTATGTGAAAACATTTAAAGTTGACTCTGTTAAACAACAAAGAAGACTATCGCCTCAAAAAATAAAAGCAAACATTTTAAGAATAGCTAAAGAATTTGAAGGCGTAAGAGACATTTATACTTACGAAGAACTGCGGCTTTATCCTCCGGGTTCAATGGAGCATACCATTAAAAACGGAATGATTGAAAACCTTAGTGGTGATTATTTTATCTTATTAAAACCGGGATATATTCATCATGAAATACATGGAACAACTCATGGAAGTGGTTACACTTATGACACACATGTTCCTTTAATTTGGTACGGAAATGTAAAGAAAGGAAGTTGTACAGAAAAAGTATACGTTACTGATATAGCTCCTACTCTTAGTATGTTGTTAAACATTCCTATTCCTAACTCATGCACGGGCGAACCCCTTGAAGAACTATTTGAATAAATGCAAAACAAAACAGTTGTAGTAGGATTATCGGGTGGAGTTGACTCCAGTGTGGCGGCTTATCTTTTAAAAGAACAAGGCTACAACGTTATTGGTATTTTTATGCGTAACTGGAACGATGAATCCGTTACGATTAATAATGAATGCCCTTGGATTGATGATAGCAATGATGCTTTATTAGTTGCCGAAAAATTAGGCATTCCTTTTCAGGTAATTGACCTAAGTGAAGAATACAAAAAACGTATTGTAGATTATATGTTTGCCGAATACGAAGCAGGCAGAACACCTAACCCTGATGTATTATGCAACCGTGAAATAAAGTTTGATGTGTTTTTGAAAATTGCATTAAGCCTTAAAGCAGATTACGTAGCTACAGGTCATTACTGCCAAAAGAAAGAAGAAAACGGTATTTATAGTTTACTGGCAGGAAAAGACAACAACAAAGACCAAAGTTATTTTTTATGCCAAGTCAGTCAGGAGCAATTGGCTAAAGCCTTGTTTCCTATTGGTCATTTAGAAAAAAGTGAGGTGAGAGAAATTGCCAAAAAAGCAGATTTAATAACGGCCGAAAAGAAAGATTCGCAAGGTTTGTGTTTTATTGGCAAGGTAAAACTTCCTGTTTTTTTACAACAACAATTACAACCTAAAAAAGGAAAAGTAATTGAAATTGATGGCAGGCTGCCAATGTATGGTAATTACTACAAACTAGTAAACGATACCAACATTACACATGAATTATTAAAACAACTCTCCACTCCTTTTAGCTATTCATCAGAAATAGGAACAGAGTTAGGCGAGCATGACGGTGCACATTATTTTACCATAGGGCAACGCAAAGGTTTGGGTATTGGCGGCAAATCAGAGCCGGTTTTTATCATTGGCACAGACGTTAAACGTAATGAAATTTATGTAGGGCAAGGAGAGAAACATCCCGGCCTATTTAGAAAAACCTTATTCATTCAAAAAGATGAAACGCACTGGATAAGAAAGGATTTGGAGTTAAAAGCAGGCGAACAAAGAGACTATTTGGTAAGAATTCGTTACCGCCAAGACCTTAAAAAAGCAAGGCTTTACGCTTTTGAAGAAGGCATTTATATCTACTTTGAAAAGCCCATGAAAAGCATTACTCCGGGACAGTTTGCCGCTTGGTATGATGGCAATGAACTAATCGGCTCAGGAGTTATTTCAGCTTAGTAAGTGTTAACTCATTCTTACCCATTTTTGTGATAGAGTATTTAATTTTATAATCAAATTCGTCCATCGCTAAATGACCGCCTTTCATGTGAAGAGTTAAGATATTATCCTTCATACTCCACTTACTTCCTTCTAAATAAAGTAATCCATTACCACAAACTCCCTGTCCATGAGGCACTCTAAACTGATGAGTAAAACGGCCGTCTTTATGAAATACAAATACATCAATCATATGAAGCGTATCTTTAGCTTGAGTAGTTCTAAACGAAATTTGATCTTCTGTAAACCAGCCTCCGGAACTCTTCCATTCCTTTTCCAAACATGAGTTCCAAGATAGGTCTGTTTCTACTTTCGTTAAATCTAACTGATAACTTCCAAAAAAGATTAAAAAAATAAGTGCGGTTTTCATTGCTTTTAATTAATTGTTTCCCTTGAGATGAAAATAGTTATTATTTCCATAAAAAAAGCCTCTCAAAAAGAGAGGCTGGCATTTATTGAGCCTTGAACTTTGGTTCATGCTCAGTGGGACGTTCATTTACCGTTGTCTTTTTCATTTTAATGATAAAGTGTTGGTCTTTTTCTTTTACTTCCACTACCAACTCTTCTCCGTTATCAGACGGCATTAATCTGGCGTTGCTTCTTTCTTCATAAAATCCCCAAGGATTACAAATAAGCATTAAGTAAGTATCCAGTCCGTCATAACCAGGCTGACCATGAGGACCACCCGGACCGCCAGGGTTAATAAATATTTGATAGGTTCCGTACCAATACTCATGTGGGTTAACGTAATACTCAAATTCATACAAACCCGTTGCCGTTGGATAATAACTTCCTAAGGTAGGATTATATGGTATGGAAGGATTATTATCCCAATAACTGTAAGGCATATAATTATCATAACTCACTCCGAAGAAAGCTCTTCCCGGGCGTCCCGGAGGACCCGGTGTTGGGTCCGGAGCTACATACACACAGCTCTGTAATGCTACTGCTAAAACGGCTGCTATTATTAGTACTGCTCTTTTCATAATTGACAAATTTGATTTACTAAAGACAAGCACCGTGCCAGATTTAAGTCTAGAAGGATTTTAAATACACTTTCACCAACCACTCAACTTAATTCTAAATCCTAACTTTGCAATAGATTATAAGCAACAGATAATGATTTGGGAAAAGAAATCGCAAGAAGAGATAAAAGACATTGTTTTTAAAGCATTGCAAAACAATGTAAACTATGACAAAGAAAACATACTGGGGCTACCCGCTTCTTATCTTGATAACAAAGTTTTTTATCAAGATTCTACCTTTTTAAAAGAAGCGCCTTTTATTTCTACCATGGTGCAAAACCCCAACCACATTGGTTGTCACACCTTAGGTAAATCAGAATCGTTTTTTAGCGGCACACAACAAATAGAAAAAGAGCTCCTAGAAATTTGTGCGGTAGATATTTTAAAAGGTGAGCCTCAGCAACAAGATGGCTATGTAGCTTCAGGCGGAACAGAAGCCAACATACAAGCCATTTGGATTTACAGAAACTACTACATGAGTGAGTTTAACGCCAAAGCCGATGAAATAGCCATTGTTTGCAGTGATGACAGCCACTATTCTATGGACAAAGCCGCCAACCTTTTACTGTTAAGTGTTTTTAAAGCAGCCGTAAATAATGACACCAGAGAAATAAGCGTTGAAAGCATTAACCAAGCCATAGCACAAGCCAAAGCAGCAGGGAAAAAGTATTTTATTGTGGTTTGCAATATGATGACCACCATGTTTGGCTCGGTAGATAAAGTGGAAGATTATGTAACAGCATTTTCTAACAGCGGATGCGAATACAAAATACATGTTGACGGTGCCTATGGTGGTTTCTTCTACCCGTTTTCAGAAGAACAAAGCACCCTTACTTTTGCTAACCCCAACATTACTTCCTTTACACTTGATGCACATAAAATGGCGCAAGCACCTTATGGAACAGGTATCTTTCTTATCCGTAAAGGATTTATTAATTATGCCAACACCCAACAAGCAAGCTATGTAGAAGGAGAAGATTATACCCTCATTGGAAGTCGTTCGGGAGCTAACGCAATAGCCGTATGGATGATACTCATGAAAAACGGTCCTTACGCCTGGCACGAAAAAGTATTTATTCTGTTGAAGAGAGCTGAATGGGTTTGCGAACAACTAAGCCAATTGAATATTGAATATTACCGACATCCTAAGTCGAACATTATTACCATAAAGAGTAAGTATATTAGTGAAGAACTTGCGCACAACTTTGGATTGGTGCCCGATAACCATCATGAGCCGCATTGGTACAAAATTGTAGTGATGGAACATGTTACCATTGAAAAACTTTCACTATTAATGGAACAACTAAAACATAACAAAAATGAATGAAAGAAAAGTAATACTGTATATTTCTATGAGTTTAGATGGCTACATTGCCACTAAAGACAATGACTTAAGTTTTTTAGAAGCCGTTGCCAAAAAAGGAGAAGATTACGGTTATCTTGAATTTGTAAAAAGCACCGATGCCATAATTATAGGCCGAAACACCTACCAAAAGGTAATAGACATGGGCTATGAATACCCACACAAAGACAAAGAAGTATATATTATTACCCGCACCCCACAGCCACCCATTGGCAGCTTTACCTTTTACACCGGTGATTTAAAAACGCTGGTAGCCGAGCTAAAAGCTAAAAAAGGTAAAGACATTTATTGCGATGGCGGTGCGCAGGTTGCCAATATGCTGCTACAACACCGACTAATAGACGAGCTTATTATTTCTGTAATACCCGTGCTGTTGGGCGATGGCATAAAACTATTTGCCCCCAACACTCCTACCCAAGAGCTACAACTTATTTCTACCAAAAGCTTTGAAAAAGGCTTGGTGCAACTGCACTACAACGTACTGCCTTTGGAATAAAGCTTTTATTACTTTTCAACAGACCTTGCCTGCACAAGCCCAATAGGGTAAATTTGGGTTATAAATATTCAAATTAAATGGAGCCAATTACAATAAGTAGTATTAATGATTTAATTAAATGGAACTCAACGCTAAGTAAAGATAAAAACGAAGTTAGGTTTTTGTTCAGAGGAGTTACTGATGAAAAATATGAATTAAAACCAAAATTATATAGAGATATAAAACAAGGCTCAGCGGAAATAATTAAAGCAAGAATTAGAAGGAGAGTTAATTTACTTGAAGATTATTTAAAAATCCATCTACCTGCATATGGCTATGACTTTCATGGGCTTTCTGAAAAAGGTAGACTATGGCGTGAAATATTTTTAGCCCAGCATTATGGTGCAGCAACTAATCTACTTGACTTTACAAGAAATCCAATGGTCGCAGCATATTTTGCGGCTAAAAACTCAAAGAATAAAAAAAATGGTAAAATATATGCTATAAGAATACAAGAACAAGATTGGTACTCAAATAGAAAGTTTGACCCACATGAATTGTCTTATAATATTGCATCATATGATTTACTTTCGGAAAAAAGAAAAATAGATAAAAAGAATTTCAATGGTTGGAGTCCTTATGAGTTAAAACGACCGATATTTGTTGTTCCGCCAATTTTAGATAAAAGAATACAGGCTCAAATTGGACTATTTTGTTGTCTTCCAATAAATGAAAAAACATCTCTAATTGATTACCCTGAATTTAAAGTTGAAAATAAAAATGAACCTGGTTTTATTCAAGAATTTATAATTGAAAGTAATAACAAAGTAAATATTTTAGATGAATTGAATAAAACTGGAGTTAATCATATGTCTCTTTTTCCAGATATGAATGGATTTGGAGAATTTGTTTCTTGGAAATTAATGAATGATAAAATAAGCTAACTTTAGGTAAAATAAATTTCCTCAAACCACTTCAATCCAATCAAGAAATGCTTTAAGCTTTCTTAAAAATGCTTAAGCAAAAGCTTAAAACGCTTCAACAAATACAGCAAATGTTTGAACAAAAGCTCAAAATACTTCAACAAACACAACAAATGCTTCAACAAAAGCTTAAAATGCTTGAGCAAACACAGCAAATGCTTTAACCAACTCAACAAACGCTTAAGCAAAAGCCGCAAAGCTTTAAGCAAAACCCACAAATGCTTTAACAATGGCTATAAATGCTTAAGCAAAGGCTGTATTTCTTTACTATTTTTCTTAAAAAGTGTTAAAAAAGGCTACTATTAGTGCAACATGGCACAATTTTTATCGTTAACTATAAGCAAACGCCTATGGGAAAATAAGCTACTTAAAAAATAGATTATTAACCAATTAAATTATATAGCCATGGGCAGAAGAAAACGACAAAGCGCAGCCCTAAGAAAGGCGCGCAAAAGATTGGCCGGAGTAGAGGCCATCAACCCAAGCCTAAACTTGGGAAACGGATTAACAGCAGCTTCTTACCGAACAGCAATTAGTCAGTTAGAAGCTAATTTAAAAACTTATAATACCAAGCTTAGCAAAGTAGATGAGTTGCTGAACATTATTCAGCGCAGCGAAGATGACCTCAACGAATTAAGCGACCGTTTGCTAAGAGCCATAGCGGGTATTTACGGCACCGACAGCGATGAATACGAAAAAGCGGGCGGTACCAGAAAAAGCGAAAAGAAAAAGCCTAGCAGCTCAACAGATACTGAAGTATCAGACTCATAGCGTGTGCCATGCCACTGTCAATTTCGGTCATTGACAAGTGGTGCCTCTAACGTAGGAAGCCTCAACGAAAGTTGGGGCTTTTTTATTCCCTGATATATATCATTTCGTTATGTAGCTTATGTTACTGTTGAGCTGCTATTCTTGCGCTACATTTGTAATAAATTAAAACAACACATCATGAAAAAAAATATGGGAACGGCAGACAGAGCAATTAGAATTGTAATTGCACTTATTATAGCAGGTCTTTATTTTACCAATATAGTAACAGGTACTTTAGGCATTGTACTAGTGATTTTAGGTGCAGTATTTTTGCTTACCAGCTTTGTTAGCTTTTGTCCGCTTTATGCACCATTTGGCATAAGCACTTGCCCCAAAAAAGATAAATAGTAATAGTAGTTTATAGGTTTAGTTTAACATGAAAAAAGCCCTGGCAAATTACTGTCAGGGCTTTTTGTATATATGGGTAAAGTGGTTGTTAGCCAAATTTGAAGCCGTGTATTTTGTTCGCTTCTTTTTTATAGTAGATTTTATTTTCAATGTTATCTACTTCATAGCTTGGGTCTTTGTCTTTTCCTAAGCTAATGTAATCTACTACTTCGCCTGTAGTTTTGCTTACTCTAATCAATCGGTTGTCTTTTCTTCCGTCACCTTCTGTCATCATAAACATAAAGTCGGCAGAGCTTGCAGTAGCTTTAAATCGTTGGTTAATGGCTTTCATGTATTTGCCTGCATACGAAAAACCTGCGGCACTTAAATCGCCATACGCACCTGCAACGGCTGTACCTACTTCTCTTTCTACATCATTATCGGCATGTTCTGCTGTTACGGCAGTTACCGCAGCAGAAGTAACACCCGCCACAACGCCAATGTAAGCAGCTCTCACGGCAGCAGCAGCGTTTAGTGCTTTCATAATGTTAGGAATATCAGGTGCAGCATAATATTTCTGAAACTTAATTACACCGCTTGCTTTATCTACCATTACAATATTTTGCATACTGCTGATAACAATTCCTTCTTCACGAACTTCAATTTCTGTCGGTTCTTCTTTACCGTCAAACTTAATATCATCTCCGGTAATTAAGGCTTTGGTCATTGCTTTTTTATCAATGGCATAAAGGCCTTTGTCTTTTGCAGAGAAAACATAAATCATGTCGGCAGTAGAAGTGTTTTGCCCTTTACCTGTTCTGATAGATTTATCAAACATAGTTTCTCCTGTACCAATGTTTAAGATGTCTGCTTCTTCATCAGTTACATAAAACAAACCACCGTCTAACAATTCAGTACGTTGAATGTTACCTTTTAGCTTAGCATACTTTTCAAACTTTAGCATACCTGCATCGGCATCCAGCATGTTCATCATATAGTTAGCATCACCGCTAGATGATTCTTTAGCTAGTACTAAAAGAATTCCGGCTTTGGTATTTACATAATCTACCACACCGCCTTTTACTTTAAATCCTTTTCCTTTTTTACCCCATTTCTTTTCGCCTGTGCTATAATCTACCATATTAATCATGGTGTTCACGCCTGCATCCGGGCATACAATTAAGCCTCTGTCATCAAAAATGATTTTACCTTTTTTACCTTCAAAGTCTACACCTTCTGCCCAAACCGGTTGGCCTGTTTCTAAAGCAACACAGTTGTATCCGCTTTTGTAAGTAATGGTAGTAACTGTTTTTCCGTCTGAGCCTGTAGATGTTTTAGTTTGCTTAGCCTGAAAACCAATGATAAAGTTTTTGCCACCTTTCATTAAATAGAAATCGGCTATCACATCACCGGGCTTTAAACTATTTTCGGCCATGTCTTTAAGTAAGCTACCCAACGCTTTCATCTTTTCCATTTGAGCGGCTGAAGCTGGGTCTAATGGTTGTTCCCAAACTATATCACCTGTTTTAGAATTGATTTTATACATACTCCAAAGTGTAGCTAATAAAAATTCGTTATTACCTAATTCTTTAAAAGCAGTTAACATCCCAAACTCATTGTCTTTTTGCCAAAGCTTTTTACCTGTGGCTAAGTCAATCATATAAAGAGATGGTTTGTCTTGCCCTGCAGAAAGACCCTGCACTAAGATGCTTAAGTTTTTAGGCAACACATGTTTTTCCTTTACTTGATCAATGCCTGCTTCTTTGGAGTTGAACACCAATGTTCCCTCAAAAGGTTCTAACACATAAATGGTAGGATTATCTCCGGCAGTAGCCACTTGAACAAACGGGCTACCTTCTACAGGCTGATAACCTGATTCGGGTAAGTTAGCCAATTCGGCTTTCGACCAAAGTATTTTTCCCGTTTCAGGGTCAACACCATGTAGTCCGTCAGCGGTACACACTACTAAAATTCCGAAAGAAGTAGTGCGCTGCCAAAGTACGTTTTGTTTAAACTCAACTACCCAACTGGAAGTGCTTGCCTCCTGAGCGGTTGCCGAGTAAGAAGTAATAAAAAGTAATATCAGAGCCATAAAGCCTGATAAAGTAGATTTTTTCATAATGATTAGTTTTTAATGGTTAATAATGCGCAGCTCATTTGCAAAGGCTGTGCCAAAACTTTGAAACTGAATGATTTTCAATAATAACAATAATTGTAGAGAAATGCTAATGGGAAAAATTTAATGCACTCACTCTAAATAAGCAACGCCTTTTCCTTGCTTATCAAATTCTACTTGAATATGCTCTTGCATGGTGGTGGCTAAAGAAAGTCCCACATAGTCGGCTTTAATAGGAAATCTGCGGTGGTCACGGTTTACCATAACTGCTGTTGAAATTCGTTTCACCGGAAAGTCTAACAAATACTTAGTACTATATATTAATGTAACACCTGAGTTTATCACATCATCTACCAAAATAACATTGGCATTTTTTAGTTCCTTCACATCAATACTTAAGCTTGGTGTATCTTTTTGATGATTGCTTTTATCTACTTTTAAATCACCGTACTTTACGTCAAAATCGGCAATCTTGGCTATTTGCTTTTGAAGCTGTTTGGCTAAAATGGCTCCGTTATCTTTTATACCTACAACAATTAGTTTTTTTTCATCGGCATAGTCTTCGGCTATTTGGTAAGCCATACGTATTAGCTTTTGGTGAAAAACCTCCTTTTCTAGAATAAGTGTTTTGTTTGGCATGGAACAAAGATAATTATTCCCTGAAAGTTCCGGCAGCGTAATAATACTTTTCGTAATACGCTTCCGATAAATGGCTAATGGTGACGCCTGAATGAACACTGGCATGCACAAAGTATCCGTTTTGCAAATACATACCTACATGTGAAATTCTGTTCCCTCTTATTTTAAAGAAGATTAAATCTCCCTCTTGCAACGAATCTTTATCTACCGGTTTGGTTAAAGGATAAATATTTGCCGAACCACCTTGAAGCTCCAACTCGTAAAACTTTCGGTAAAAGTGTTTCATTAAGCCCGAGCAATCTATTCCGCTTTGGCTATTGCCTGCATACTTGTATTTAGTGCCAAGCCACTCGTTCAGCTCTTCATAAAGCATACAGTTATCGTAATCAATAGCAAAATCATATTCATAAAAGTGTAGCAAGGAAGAATCTACCAGCGTATAATAATGCGTAGTATCTTTTTCATTTACCGCTGAACTGTCTGTTCTGGCAAAAGAACTAAGCGCGATAAATAAAAACAACAATATGTAAATGCTCTGTTTCATTTCTTGGTTGCTATAAAAAACAACTCACGCCCTTGTCTGGGAGCAATTGAATTTTTAGCGGTTTCCATTACTTTTAATTCTAAACGTTTATTTAACAGGTTTTCGTATTCTTCTTTACAGCCTCCAAAAGGCGGATGGTCATCATTTAATGGGTCATCAAATAATAAGCCAACCAACTTTCCTCCCGGTTTCAAAAGCGCTGCCATTTTATTAACGTAGCTTTCTCTGAGCTCAGGATTTAAAGCACAAAAGAAGGTTTGTTCAACTATCAAGTCATATTGTGATTGATGGCTGAAAAAATCCTCTAAATGAACGTTTTGCGTTGCAAATGTCGGCACTCTTTTCTTAAAATTTGCAACTGCTTCTGAAGAGATATCAAGAACATGGGTGTTAATAAACCCGTTTTTATGCAACCACTCTGCTTCATAAGCATTGCCCGCACCGGGAATAAGAATATTTATACGCTTATCTTTTAACTGCGAAAAATAATCTACCAAAGGAGTTGCTGCAAAGCCTATATCCCATCCTGTTTCATTGTTTTGGTAACGACTATCCCAAAAAGTTTTATCTAACTGCATTATTTAATTTTAAAAGGAGTGGAAGTAACGTAAGTTATACCGTTATTATCTGTTTTAACTAAACCCTTAGCTAAAGGCTGCTGAAAGACTTCATCTATAGAATGGATAACACCGTAAGGGACGTTCAGTTCATCAAATTTTTGAAACAAAGAAATGCTTTCCATTTTGGTTATAGCACCAGAAAGTAAGTCTCCCAAGACCTTTCGATTAGCCACTCTATTCACATTATCTTTAAATCTTTCGTCTTCTTCAACAGATAATGACAAACATTTACACAATGCTGCAAATTGCCTATTACTACCCACTGCCAACACAAAAGATTTTCCGTCTTTGGTAGTATAACATTCTCCATAAGGCGCTATGTTTGGGTGTAGGCTACCTATCGGTTTGGCAACGTGTCCAGCTACCAAATAATTAGTTGCTTGATTAGTAAGTGAGCTAACGGCTGTTTCATACAGCGACACAGAAATGTAACTTCCCTCTCCTGTTTCACTCCGTTTTAGAAGTGCTATTAAGATGGCTTCTTTAAGTTGGTGAGCGGTAAGCACATCAATAAATGCTACCGGTAATTTTACGGGTGGAGAATCAGGATGTCCGGTCATTGAAAGATAACCGCTTTCAGCTTGCAACACCACATCAAATGCAGGTTTATCACTTGCTTCGCCATAGCCCGTAATGTTGGCTACAATTAATTTCGGGTTGATATTTTTTAGATAGTCATAACCTAAACCTAATTTATCAGCCTTGCCTTTTGTGAAGTTGGTAATAAAAACATCTGCATCTTTTAGCAATGTTACCAACTCCTCTTTATCAGACTTGATATCAATAAATTTAAATTGCTTATTGCCACCATTAATAGATGAGAAATAAGCAGAATATTTTTCATCGTTAGTCTCTGAAGGTAATTTCCATGAACGGGTTACATCGCCTCCGGTTTTGGGGTTTTCAACTTTAATAACCTCAGCGCCCAATTCAGCAAAGAACATTCCAACTGAAGGACCCGCCAACACACCTGCCAACTCTACTACTTTAAGGTTTTTAAATTGCTGCATAGGTTATCAAAGCTTAATTCCAAGAATGCAAACATCGTCTATTTGCTCCAAATCACCTTTCCAATTTTTATACGTCTGCTGCAATATTTTTAATTGCTCATTCATCGGCTTATAAGAATTTTGTAAAATCAATTCTTTTAGATTTTTGTATTTAAACTTCTTCCCTTTTTCTCCGCCAAACTGGTCGGCATAGCCATCTGTAAAAAGGTAGATTTGGTCTCCTTCTTTAAGATTAGAAGGGTTGTCTTTAAATGTTTTATCACGATTATACAAACCTCCAATGGCAAATTTAGTAGGCTTAAATTCAATTAATTGATTATCACGAACAATTAAAATAGGACGGTTTGCTCCTGCATAAGTAAAAGAAAAATCGTCTTTATTGATTGCACAAATAGCTATATCCATACCATCAGAATAATAAAAGTCAGATGAACTTTTATTTAAAGATGAATATATTTTTTTATCTAATAACTCTAAAGCCTGTGATGGTTTTGTAACATTCTGGTCATTTACTAATTGATTAAGAATGTTAATACCAATCATACTCATTAGCGCTCCCGGCACACCATGCCCTGTACAGTCAGCCACAGCAATAATAATGTGCTTAGGCAAATCTGAAACCCAATAAAAATCCCCACTTACAATGTCCCTTGGCTGATTCAAAACAAAGCTCTCATCAAAGTGCTTTTTTATTTCATCTGAAGATGGTAAAAGAGCAGTTTGTATCCTCTTAGCATAATTGATACTATCGGTAATAGATTTATTTTTCTCTTCAATCAAATTATTTTGCTGAGATATTTTTTGGTAAGCACTTCTCAGTTGTCTGTTTTGTTCTTTTTGCTTTTGAGTTTCCTTTTCTAATTGGTCAACGTGATAAGAAAACTGTAAATCATGAATTAATCGAAGATTATTTTCTTTATCCAGCTTTTCTTTTAGCTCTACAAATTTTGATTGAAATTGATACGCTAATTCTACATTTCCTTTTTCATGATAAATTGCTGTAAATAGCTTATATATTTCTAATTCTTCTGTAGAGTATTTTACCTCAAGAACTACTGTTAAAGCATTTTCTAATTTTATCAGGGCTTCGTCAAGTAAGGCTGTTTGAATAAATATTTTGGCTAAAAAAACATTGGCTACCGCTTCTATAATTTTATAATCGCTTTGCTTAGCTAATAAAATTGCTTCTTCAAAAAGTGGAATTGCTTTATCTAATTCTCCCTGAAAGAAGTAAGTCTCTCCTATATTGTTTTTTACAATGGTTTTAGTGTGTAAGTCAAGATAAGGGATATCCAAACAAAGATTAAAATACTCTAATGCCTTTTCATAATTACCAAGCTGAATGTAGGTATCGCCAATGTTATTAAGCGTACCTAACTCCCCCATTTCATCTCCTCCTTTTTTTCTATACTTAAGGCACTTTAGGTTACATTTTAATCGTTTTTCATGGTCGCCAATAAAATTATAAACTCCCCCAATTGTATTTAAACAAAGTGCAGCATTGGCATAATCATTATTTGCTTCAAAATAATCTAAGGCTTCTAAGGCATAATTTAACGCCCTTTCATTACTATTTAACTTTAAAAAGCAGCGAGATAGAATTTCTTTAATTTTGGAAGTAAACTGGATATCATTTAACACAGATTCGTCTGAAAGCATTGAATTTGCTATCTCAAAAGCTTCTTCAGGTTTTTTAGCCAAAAGCCTTTCAAGCTCAATAAGTCTATCTTCTATCCCTTCTGAAGTTTTCATTAAATTCTAATTCCAAGAATGCAAATATCGTCAACTTGCTCAAGATTTCCTTTCCATTTTTCAAAAGCTTGCCCAATGATTATCTTTTGTTCTGACATAGGTTTAGAAACATTATCTAAAACCATTTGCCTAAACTGTGAATATTTAAATTTCTTTCCTTTTTCTCCACCAAACTGATCTGCAAAACCATCACTAAACAAATACAAACTATCTCCGGCATTAAGAGTAATTACATGATTTGTAAACGGCTTTCTATTATGATAATGACCTACAGGTTGTTTGTCTCCCTTTATTTGAACAATGTCTTCATTTTGATGCACCCATAAAGGATTATTTGCTCCGGCATATTCTACTATTTGGGTTTTCTTATCGTAAACACACAATGCTAAATCCATACCATCTGCTACTTCCTTGCCTTCGGTTTTAAATGATTCTTCAACAATAGATGAAAGTTTATCCAGAATATCAGCCGGTTTAGATAGGTTATATTCGTTGATGCACCTACGCAAACCATTGTGACCAAAAACAGAAACTAAAGCTCCGGGTACTCCATGACCTGTACAATCAACAACTGCAAAATAAATTTTATCATTTTTTTCTTCTGCAAAATAAAAATCACCGCTTACAATATCTTTAGGTTGATAAAAAACAAAGGAGTCAGAAAAATAAGTAGTGAATATTTTTGTGTCAGGTAAAATAGTGCTTTGAATTCTGGAAGCATAATTAATACTATCTGTTATATCTTTATTTTTCTCTTCTATAATGTCTTTTTGATATGAAATTTCAATATTGGCTTTTTGCTTTTGTTTATAATTTCTAAACACAATAAACAAGAAAAACAGAACGACTAACAATCCGGCAGAAACTGACCAAATTGTATATTGATTTTTCTTCAATTGCATTTCTTTAAGTTGCTTTTCCTTCTCTAACAATTTTACAATGGCCTGTTGCTTTTCTCGTTCATTTTGTAGTTCTAATTCATTTACTCGCTCAATCATTCCCTTTCCTTGAATACTATCCTGTAACTCATTATACATTATGTAGTAGTCTAAAGCCTCAGAAAAGTTTTCCTTTTTTTGGAAAACTTTAGAAGCAGTAACATAAGCCTTAATTAAAGATTCTCTTTGTCCAATATTTTTTGCCAATTCTATTGACTTTAAAGCATACCTCTCTGCTTTGTCAAGTTGATTTAATTGAAGATGCACATCAGATAAAAATGAATACATCATTGGTAAATTTAACACATCGTTTTTTGCTTCTCTAATTTCTCTTGCCTTATCTGCCCAAGTTAATGCATTTGTGAAGTCATTATTTTTGAAAAGTAAATTAGCTCTTGAATTATATAAAAGAGATATCTTAATGGAGTCATGATTTAACTGAGCTATCTGAAGACCGGTGTTTACATAATATTCAGCACTATCAAGCTCATTCAAGGTGATTTTTGAAGTGGCAATTTTATGATATATATCTGACAAATATCTTTCTTGCTTTGCAGAAATTAAATAAGGTATAGCTTCTCTTACTTTTTTTATTGCTTCTTCACTACGCCCCATTTTTTCATATACAACATAGGTGTTCATAGCACAATGAGCAATTCCCATATCATCATTAAGCTCTCGACTTAATTTTTCTGACTCTAAAAAACTTTTCAATGCTTTATGGTAATAGCCCTGCATAAAGTAAATCCCACCTATGTTCATAATAGTTGACTTAGCAGATTTACTCTGACCAATTTCCATTTTTAACTGGAAGCTTCTCTGATAAAATTGTAACGCCTTGTCAAAATCTCCTTCTGTATCATAAATAATCCCAATATTATTATAAGCTCTTGCTAAAGTCTCTTTGTCATCTATACTATTAGATAGAAAAATAGCTCTTTGATAGTATGGTTTAGCCTTGTTTAGTTGCTCATAATATTGACACGCGTTACCTACATCTAGATTTATTTTACCTTCAGCTTTAGTTAGGTTTAACTTCTTAGAGAATTCTATTCCTCTTTCTCCATAATTTAATGCCTCTTCCAACGACATTAAGTTAAAGCTCTTTACCAAAGCTAAATACGTATACGCTTTTTCCTCTCCATCAGGCAACACTTCAAGCTGCTGTTTTAAGCTATCGATGTTCTGACTAAATATGATTTTAGTAAAACAAAAAAGGATTAAAAGAATGTATTTTTTATTCATAGGGATATTGCCCATTTATTTTAACTTCGCAAGTTATTAATTCTTTAATATATATAAAATGTCAAACGGAGTTTTTCAAGTACCTTTTCCATCAAATGAAGAAGTAAAATCTTATGCAAAAGGCAGTCCTGAAAGAGAAAGCTTATTAGCTACTTACAAAGAGATGTATAACCAACAGCCGATAGATGTGCCTATGTATATCGGAAGTGAAGAAATAAGAACTGAAAATAAAAAACCAATGTCTCCTCCTCATGACCATAAACACATTTTAGGTCATTTTAACTATGGAGATAAAAGCCATGTTGAAAAAGCTATAAACGCAGCATTAGAAGCAAGAAAAGAATGGGCAGCATTATCATGGCATCAAAGAGCAGCAGTATTCTTAAAGGCCGCAGATTTATTAGCCGGACCTTTTCGAGATAAAATAAACGCTTCAACCATGTTGGCTCAATCCAAAAATGTTTTTCAGGCAGAAATTGATGCTGCTTGTGAGCTAATTGATTTCTTTAAATTTAATGTTGCCTATATGCAACAGATTTATGAAGAGCAACCGGAGTCAAATCCGGGAATGTGGAACAGACTTGAATACAGACCTCTTGAAGGATTTGTATTTTGTGTAACACCTTTTAATTTTACTTCTATTGCCGCTAATCTTCCTGCTTCAGCAGCTTTAATGGGAAATGTATGCGTTTGGAAACCTGCCGATAGTCAAGTTTACTCCGCAAAAGTAATTATGGATTTATTCAAAGCAGCCGGTTTGCCCGATGGAGTTATTAATATGATAACCGTTGATGGACCTGATGCAGGTGACGTAATATTCAAACACAAAGATTTTGCGGGATTACATTTTACAGGTTCAACAGGAGTTTTTCGACATCTGTGGAAAGAAATTGGAAATAACATTGAAAAGTACAGAAGCTATCCAAGAATTGTAGGAGAAACAGGTGGAAAAGATTTTATTGTAGCTCATAAATCAGCAGTTGCTTCAGAAGTTGCAACGGCAATTACAAGAGGTGCTTTTGAGTTTCAAGGACAAAAATGTTCCGCTGCTTCCAGAGCTTATATTCCTTCAAACATTTGGGAGGATGTGAAAAAGCAAGTAGTAAAAGATGTTCAATCTTTTAAAATGGGAAGCCCTGATGATACTAGCAATTTTATTAATGCCGTAATTGATGAGAGAGCTTTTGACAAAATTGCAGGTTATATTGACTACATTAAACAACAAAGTGACGCAGAAATTATTGCAGGCGGAAATTATGACAAATCAAAAGGATATTTTATTGAGCCTACGGTAGTAGTTACCAGTAATCCAAAATTCAGAACCATGTGTGAAGAAATATTTGGACCGGTGATTACTATTTATGTTTACGATGAAAACAAATACGAAGAAACGCTTGATTTAGTGGATAAGACTTCTGAATATGCTTTAACAGGCGCTATTATTTCTACAGACAGATACGCTATTGAGTTAGCTTGTAAGAAACTGGAAAACGCAGCCGGAAACTTCTATATAAACGACAAACCAACCGGTGCAGTTGTGGGTCAGCAACCATTTGGTGGAGCTAGAGGTTCAGGTACTAATGACAAAGCTGGTTCTTATCTTAATTTATTAAGATGGGTTTCGGCAAGAACTATTAAAGAAACTTTTGTTCCTGCTAAAGATTATAGATATCCATTTTTAGGATAATCAAAATCAAATAGATGAAAATATCCTTTCACGGAGCTGCTCAAACCGTAACCGGAAGTAAGCATAAAGTTACTTTAGAAAACGGCAAATCGTTTTTATTAGATTGTGGTATGTTTCAAGGTTTAGGAAAAAACACTCCTGAGCTTAACCGACATTTTGGTTTTGACCCAAGAACAATTGATTTTGTTCTGCTCTCCCATGCTCATATCGACCATTCAGGTTTATTGCCTAGCTTAGTGAAAGAAGGATTTGAGGGTAAAATTTATTGTACACAGGCTACTTATGAATTATGTAAAATAATGTTGGCAGATAGTGCATACATTCAGCAAAGTGATATTACATTTTACAATAAGAAAAGAAAAAAACAAGGCAGAGACCTTTTAAAACCTGTTTATGATATTAATGATGTGGTAGAATGTTTAAATCATTTTGTTCCGGTTCCATACAATGAAGAAGTAAAGGTTGATGACTTTGTACATGCCACTTTTACTAATAATGGACACATTTTAGGAAGTGCCACAGTAAACATAAGGCTTACAGACGGAAATCAAAGAAGAAACATTTGTTTTACAGGAGATGTGGGAAGGTTTGATACTATTCTATTACAGGATCCTGAGCCATTTCCTCAACCGGATATTTTAATTTGTGAATCTACTTACGGAAACAGACTTCACACCGATATTATTGATGCCGAAAAGGAATTGCTTGAAGCTGTAATTGAAACATGTAAAAACAAAAAGGGAAAATTAATAATCCCTTCATTTAGCTTGGGTAGAACTCAAGAAATTGTATTTACTCTGAATAAGCTTGATGTAAAAGGCCTATTGCCTGATGTTAAAATTTATGTTGACAGTCCGCTATCTGTTAATGCTACTAACATCACCAAAAAATTCTCCAATCTCTTAAATCAAAAAGTTAAAGATTTAATGAAAGAGCGAAAAGACCCTTTTGGTTTTGAAGACTTAATCTACATCAACAATAAAAAAGATTCACAGCTTTTAAACTTTAGCAAAGAGCCTTGCATCATCATTTCTGCATCGGGCATGGCAGAAGCAGGAAGGGTAAAACATCATATTATGCACAACATTACCAAACCGGAAAATACTATTTTAATTGTAGGTTATGCAGAGCCATTATCACTTGCAGGAAGATTAAGAAACGGTGATGATGAAGTAAAAATATTTGGAGATGATTACAAAGTAAATGCAGACGTTAAGGTTATTGATTCCTACAGTGCTCATGGAGATTACAATGAAATTATTAAATACCTGAAATTTATAGATGCCGGTAAAGTTGAAAAAGTATTTTTAGTTCACGGAGATAAAGATGCGCAAGAGACTTTTAAAGACACTTTAAAAGAAAATGGTTTCAATAATATTTTTATTCCGGCTATTCATTCAGAATATTTTGCTTAAAAAACTATCTTAGCCTAAAGATTTCATGTAGTGGTAAAAGCATTAAAAATAATTACGGGCCCTTTATTGGGAATAGTTTCCTTTTTGCTTTTGCAGCAGCACCATTCTTTTGTTTTAGCAGCCACCGGAGGAATTGCAATACTAATGGCCTACTGGTGGATTACTGAATCTATTTCTCTTTATTTTACAGCACTACTCCCGGTAATTTTATTTCCATTCTTTGGAATTATGGGCATTTCAGAAACTGCTCCGCTCTATATGAGTCAGGTTATTTTTTTATTTATTGGCGGATTCTTAATGTCTTTCGCCCTGGAGAAATGGAATTTACATAAACGTATTGCCCTTTTTCTTATTCTCAAAATTGGCAACTCCCCTAGCCGATTATTATTTGGATTTATGTTTGTCAGTTATTTTTTATCGATGTGGATATTAAATACGGCAACAGTGTTAATGTTGTTTCCGGCTGTTTTAGCGGTTATTCAAAAAATTCAGGAAAACGATACTAAAGCTGATGACTCTCTTGTTAAAGCATATTTATTGGGAATTGCTTTTGCCTCTTCTATTGGCGGAACCGCCACTATGATTGGAACTGCTCCAAACATGGTATTTATGGATTTTTACAGCAGACATTTACAAGATTTTGAACCCATTACTTTTACACAATGGATGGCGTTTGGCGTTCCATTAAGTTTCACATTCCTACTAATTGCTTTTTATGTATTGAGAAAACTTTTTGTTCCAAAAAATATAGGAAATGTAGATGTAAGCTCATGCAAAATTGAATACATTGGATTGGGAAAGATGGGATACGAAGAAAAAGCAGTAGGTTTTGTTTTTGGTATTACCATTTTAGCCTGGTTATTTTTAAACGACATTAATCTGGGAAGTTTTACCATAAAAGGTTGGAGCAACTTGCTTCCAGAAAAAGGATTTGTAAAGGAAAGTAGTGTTTCACTATTTGCTGTGTTGCTATTATTTCTAATTCCATCTAAAACAGAAAAAGGAAATTTCTTATTAAACTGGGAAGAAGCAAAAAAACTCCCTTTAGGAATAATTTTGCTTTTTGGGGGTGGCTTTGCTCTTGCAAAAGCTTGTGATGTATCAGGGCTATCTGATTTACTTGCTCAACAACTCTCATTTGTATCTGACATTCATCCTATTTTAATCATCATTGTGTTGGCAACATTTATGACCTTCTTTACAGAGTTAACATCCAATACTGCTTCAACATTATTAATGTTACCGATAGTTTTAGCTATTGCCCAAAACACCAATTATCATCCGCTACTATTTTTATTACCCGTAACCTTTTCTGCTTCATTTGCTTTCATGCTTCCGGTTGCTACTCCACCAAATACCATCATTTTTGGGAGTGAAAAAATTAGAGTTCAAGACATGGTTAGGGCAGGAATTTGGCTTAATCTGTTTGGAATAATTCTTATCTCTATAATGTTGGTAACTTTAGGGCAATTGGTTTTCGACATAAAAATGTAGTTATAACTTTGCTTCTATGCATAACATTCAGGCAAACTACAATTTAAAAGAACTCAATACCTTTGGAATTGAAGCTTTTTCAAAGTACTTCTGCTCTTTTGAAAATACAGATGAACTAAAAGAGTTGCTACAACTCAACAATGTTAGAAACGAAGAAAAACTAATTCTCGGAGGTGGTAGTAATTTACTTTTCACGAAAGATTTTGAAGGAATAGTCTTAAAAAATGATATTCCAAACATTGAGATTATTAATGAAAATGCTAATGAAATTACATTAAAAGTAGGAGCAGGCGTTAACTGGCATGAATTTGTGATGCACTGTGTAAACAACAAATACTACGGAATTGAAAATCTTTCACTAATTCCGGGAAATGTAGGTGCCGCACCTATGCAAAATATTGGGGCGTATGGCGTTGAAGTTAAAAATGTTATCACATTAGTAGAAGCAATTGAAGTAACTACCGGAGAAATCACCACATTTAAAAATGAAGAATGTAATTTTGATTATAGAAGCAGTATTTTTAAAACCACTCACAAAAACCAATTTATAATTAGTTACGTACATTTTAAATTGAGTAAGCAACCTAATTTTAATATTTCTTATGGTGCCATTGCATCTGAACTAGAAAAAATGAACGTACAAGAGCTAAATATAAAAGACATCTCACAAGCCGTAATTAATATAAGAAGCAGTAAACTTCCTAATCCAAAGGAAATTGGAAATACCGGAAGTTTCTTTAAAAATCCCGTAGTAAAAAATGAAATTGTTGAGGCAATAAGCAAAGAATTTCCTGAAGCTCCAATTTATAAGGTAAACGATAATGAAAGTAAACTGGCTGCAGGTTGGTTAATAGAACAATGTGGATGGAAAGGAAAAAAGATAAATAATTATGGTGTTCATACTAAACAGGCCTTAGTCTTAGTTAATTACGGTGGTGCGACCGGTAAAGAAATTTTCGACTTTTCTGAAAGTATCTTACAATCAGTTAAAGAAAAATTTAATATTGAATTGGAGAGAGAGGTAAACATCTACTAAATGAATAAATCTTTTTTAATATTATATACAGCTATTTTTTTGAGTTGCAATGCCAATTCAAACCAACAAAAAAATACTACTATGGCAGAAAATAAAACTGAAAATATTTCCGGAGAAAAAATAGATACCGCTACTTTTGGAGCGGGCTGTTTTTGGTGTGTTGAAGCAATTTTCCAGCAAATTAAAGGTGCAAAATCCGTGAAATCCGGTTATACAGGAGGACACATTAAAAACCCATCATATAAAGAAGTATGTAACGGCACCACAGGTCATGCAGAAGTTGCACAAATTGTTTTTAATCCAGACACAGTTAGCTTCACAAAACTATTAGAAGTATTTTTTCAAACGCATGACCCTACTACATTAAATAAACAAGGTGCTGATGTAGGAACACAATATCGTTCTGCTATTTTTTATCACTCACAAGAGCAAAAAGAAACGGCCGAAAAAGTGATAGAAAAACTTACTTCAGAAAATATTTTTGACAAGCCTATTGTCACAGAAGTTACTAAAATAGGAGAATTTTATCCTGCCGAAGATTATCATCAAAACTATTACAACAACAATTCAGAACAGGGATACTGTAGAATTGTAATTACTCCAAAGTTGGAGAAGTTTAAGAAAGTGTTTAGTGATTTAGTGAAAAAATAAACTTAGTCTTTTAATAAGTGCTTATATATTCTTAGCTCTTCTCTGTTATATTTATTGTCACTGTTTTCAACAAGGTCAAGTAAATACTCATAACTGGTTTTATCAGTAGGCATTTCTTCTCCTTCTTCTCCTACAAATCCATCAGTAAAATAATCTACCGTAAAATCTTCGTTTTCCTCAAGATGCTCGTAAGTTTGTCTTAAAACTCTTGTAACCAAAGCATCTTCCTGAGATTTAGCGACTTCTCTTAGTTCTTTTAAAAGAGGGATAGAAACTTCAATATCAATTCCGTTTTGAGAGGCTTCCTTAAGTTTTTCAAGAATCTTTGAAGATTTATTATCTAAAACCATGTTATAAAATTTACTGCAAAGCTAAAAAACCTTATTTTAACCCGAAATAAATTTTTACTTATTTTTACTGGTTAATAAACATCTACTTGAAAAGACTAATATTCATACTGTTACTTTATTTTTTGGCTACAAATTTATATGCCCAAGACAAAGTTACCTTACCTTCAGTTGTTAACTATAGTCAAAAGGATTATTCAAGTGCCTCTCAAAACTTTGATGTTTGTCAAAATTCAAAAGGCATCATGTATTTTGCTAATACCAGCGGGCTTCTTGAATATGATGGCAGCAACTGGCGAAAAAAAAATATACCAAATTCCCAGTTAGTTTCATTAGACATTGATAATGAAGATATAATCTATACAGGAGGCAATGGAGAAATTGGCCTTTTTAAGTCTGATTCTACCGGTGAATTAATCTACCAGTCTTTAACATCAATTATTCCTGAAGAAAACAAAAGCTTTGGTTATGTATGGAATGTAATTGCTTTTAACAACAAAGTATATTTTAACTGTTTTAAATATATTTTTGTTTATGAAAATGGTAAAATAACTACCATTCAACCAAACTCTGAAGGGACTCACTTAATATTTAAAGTTCAAGATGAACTGCTGCTAACTGATAAAACCAAAGGTGTTTTTAGGCTAAACAATTCTAAGTTAAACTTCATCCCTAATAGCGACATTTTTATTGGTAAAAGCATATTTTCAATTATTAAAAATGAAAACGGAAATTATTTAATAGGCACCAGAGAAAAGGGTATATATGAATTAGACCCTAACAACAGTAGTAACTGTAAAGTGTTTAACCCTACACTATCTGAAACATTAGGAAACTCTATACTCTATTGTGGAATACGGTTAAAAAATGGAAATCTTTGTTATGGCACTATTACTAATGGAGTGTTTATTACAAATCCTAAAGGAAATATTATCCACCACATAAGTAGAAATGAAGGATTAAACACAGAAGCGGTATTAAAACTTTATCAAAACTCATTTGGGCAAGTATGGTGCGGTTTAGATAATGGAATATCACAAATTAACATTAATAGTTCTTTTACATTTAGAAAAGAAGGGAATGGTTTTTCAGGTGGCATTCAACACCTTTTAATCGCCAATAAAATACTTTATTTAGCAACTAGCCAAGGTGTATATTATAGTTATATAGGAAAAAATGACTCCCTAAAAGAAGAGTTTAATGACATTTCTAAAGTTGAAGACTTTAAGGGACAAGCGCTATACCTTGCTGAATGTAAAGGTGAAATTATTTTGGGGGCAGAAATGATTTATACCATCAATGACTTTAAAGCAAAGCCAATAAACAATTTACAAACCAGATGTATTAAAACAATCGATAACCTTTCAGAAAAAGCAATTATTACTGGAGGTTTAGAGGGTGTTTGCATAATGAAAAAAATAAATGATAAGTGGATAGAAATAAATAGAATAGAAAATGGATTTGATGATGAAATTATTAAAATTGAACAAGATTTTAGCATTGATGAAAACAGGCTTTATTTCTGGTGTTCAACATGGACGAAAGGCATTTTTCTAATCAGTTTCGATTTTGATTTTACGGAATACACCATTACCTCTATTGATAAACTTAAATCAACAATAACTACTCAAATCTTTTCGATAGGCAATACTGTATTCTTTCAATTTAGAGATAAACTTTACAAATACAATCCCGGCTCCAAAGAAATGGATGAAGTTAAAAACACCATTAGTTCAAACCTCAAAAACCTTTTCCCATTATCAAACAACATTAGCATTAATGAGCTTAACAAAAATATATGGTTTGCCAATGAAAACAACCTCATACGAATTTTAAACTATACTAGCAGCAATTCAAGAGTTGATAGTTTTTCTTTTGTTAAAAACGAATTACAGCTTATTAATGCAATTGCTACAGACGACAAAAACACATGGCTAGCAGGAGATAACGGCCTTGCGAAATACACAGAACAAAACATCTCAGCAGAAAACAATTTTAAAGTTTTAATTCGTTCCATATACATTAATAAAGATTCGCTAATTATAAAAGACTTAAACAAGCTTAGCAACTATAAAAGGACCTTCACTTATGAAAATAATGCCATCAGCTTTGGTTTTACTTCTCCCTTTTATGAATATTCTGAAGAAATAGAGTTTTCTTTTATGCTAGAAGGTTATGATAAAAACTTTACCGCTTTTAACAAAGATAAAATGGCCATTTATACTAACCTTCCCGAAGGAAACTATAGATTTTTAGTAAAAGCAAAAAACATATACGGTCAAATAAGCGATGAGACAGTTTATGAATTTAAAATACTTCCTCCTTGGTATAGAACATGGTGGGCTTACTTGTTATATTTTATTGGTGGTATATTATTGATAACAGGCATCACTAAACTTTACAGTAAAAAATTAGAAAAAGAAAAAGACCATTTAGAAGAAATTGTAAAACTAAGAACTGCTGAGCTTGCAAAGCAAAATACAAGGCTTGAGCAATTTAACCATGAATTAGCTGAGCAAAAAGAATTAATTGAATTAAAAAATAAGGATATTACCGACAGTATCAATTATGCTAAAAGAATACAACAGGCTTTACTCCCACACACAAAACAAATTGAAGAGAATCTAAAGGAAAGTTTTATTCTATTTAAACCCAGAGATATAGTTAGTGGCGACTTTTATTGGTTTACTAAAACACAAACTCACATCATAATTGCCCTTGCTGATTGCACCGGACATGGTGTGCCGGGAGCATTAATGAGTATGATTGGTCTCAATTTGCTCAACCAAATTGTAAATGACCAAAAAGTTAACACTCCTGCAAAAGTGCTAACACTGCTAGATGAAAAAATATATTCATCATTAAACAAAAATTCTCAAACCGAACACTCATCAGATGGCATGGATATTTCACTATGTGCTATAAACCTTAGTGACAATACAATGCAATTTTCAGGTGCCAACCGACCAATATTAATTCACCGAGATGGGAAACTAATTGAACACAAGCCGAATAAGTTTCCGATTGGTGGATTATATACAAATGACAAACAATTTACAGACGTTGACATTCAACTAAAAGAAAATGATATTATCTATTTCTTTACTGATGGGTTTGTAGACCAATTTGGTGGAGAAAAAGGAAAAAAACTAAAGTACTCAGCCTTCAAAGAAATATTACAAGAAGTTGCCAATCATAAGTTAGAAAAACAAAATCAACTAATAAATGACAAATTTGAATTTTGGAAAGGAGACTTAGAGCAGTTAGATGATGTTTGCGTAATGGGAATAAAAATATAGAACGTGCGACAACATAGTGTATAACGAATGAGGTGTCATGATGGCTCCTTGTGAGCCGATTTCTCTGAAATCTCCTCACTCGCCATACACAATGGACGTTAGCATTCATTGCAAAAAGACAAAAAGCATATCCAACTCGGATGAAAATATTACAGGATCTGGTAGTTATCAAACAATTAAAATCAGGAAACGAAAATGCCTTTAAGCAGTTATTTGATGAGAATTATGTTCGTCTCGTAAACTTATCCTTTAAAATAGTTGAAGATATTGACGATGCCAGAGAATGCTCACAATCTGTTTTTGTAAGACTATTTGAAAATCGGGAAACTCTTGAGATCAGATCTAATTTAAAAGCATATCTGAATCGCTCTGTGATCAATGCTTCTATAAATCTCAAAAACAAAAAGTCTAAGATCATCAGCATGGATATTAGCAAGCTTGACCTGCTAAATAATTCCGAATTTAAAAATTTGATGGAAGAGGCTGAATCTGAAGCAAAAATATGGGAAACAATTAATGGCTTGCCGGAACAATGCAGACGTATCTTTTTAATGAGCAGATTTGAAGATACCTCCAATGGTGAAATCGCATCGAAATTAAAAATTTCAAAACGAACAGTTGAAACACAAATCTCAAAAGCACTTAAAATTTTGCGGAATAATTTATTGACTATCTTGTATTTACATCTATAGTGAAAACTATTTTTTGTCGACAGTACGTGTTTTAAGCTCCTCACTTGTCTTTATTATAGTACCGCAATCATAATTATTGTTTTACTTCTAATAATGACTACATGAAAGAGGAAATCGTGCATCTTATTATCGCTGAATTGAAAGACTCCATTTCAGAAGTTGATAAATCCTTTTTGAAAGTCTGGATTGAAGAAAGTACCGATAATAAAAATGAATATGAGAAAATAAGGGAAACTTGGTTAAAAGCAGAAAGCCTTAAGCATGTGGCAAATATTAACCTTGACAGCGATTGGTTATTAGTAAAGAGTAAACTAAACCCTGTCAGTAAAAGTTATAGGCAACAATGGGCCATAGCCGTCTCAATAGCTATGCTTATTGGTTTATCTGCAACTTTTTATTTTTCAGGTTACCTCGATCGTGTTGCTACAATTGGTTTAACTGAATATTCAACCAACCAAAAACTTAAAACAGTTACACTGGATGACGGAACAATTATTACGCTCAACTCAAATTCAAATTTAGAAATCAACAATGATTTCGGAAACAAGACAAGAACAGTTAAACTTACTGGTGAAGCCTTTTTTGAAGTGGCTAAGAATCCTGATTTACCATTCATTGTTTTAGCAGGAAACTCAACCACCAAGGTTCTTGGAACAGCCTTTAACCTTAGGGCATCAGCACAAGCTACAACTATTCTAGTGGAACATGGCAAAGTGTCATTTGGCAGTGGTGATGATATCCTTTTGCTTGAAAAAGAGATGGGTGCTCAAACAGATAAAGATGGATTGGTTTTTTTTATTCAACCTGATATAAATGAGTTGGCTTGGAAAACTGGTGAGCTGAAATTTAAAGATGAACCCATCACAAAAGTAATTAGTACACTAAGAAAACACTATAAGGTTTCTATTACCACAGAAGGCAACCTTGATGAACACAAGCTAACAGCCACATTCGATAATTTAGACATTGAGAAAGTATTGGGTGAAATCTGCTTAATTCATCAACTCAGCTTTCAAAAAACCACACAAGGATATATGCTTAAAAAGAAATAGAATGTATATGAAAAAAATTGTTTTAATAGTACTAAGCACTTTATTCTCAGTTATAAGTTTTGGGCAAAACTTATTGGTTTTTAGTCAGCAGTCTGTTACTATCAAAGAATCGTTTGATGAACTTGAAAAATCAGGTTACCTGTTATCGTATGGAAACGGTTTTGACAAAGACCAAATAATTGAACTTCCAAAAAAAGAATTAAGCCCGGAGGAGCTACTTACCCAAATAAAACAACAATCCCCTTTAGATTTTAAAATCAATGGTAAATCAATCACTTTCTACCAAAAGCCAAGGAATAATAAATCTTCTAAACCAATAACATTCTCCGGCAAACTGGTAGACTCAAAAACTAATGAACCGTTAATTGGCGCATCGATTTATAATATTCACACCAAAACAGGTGTAGCATCTGATATAGATGGCAAGTTTATTTTGAATGGACAAGCTCCATTGACCTTGAAAATTTCATACATCGGTTACACAGATACCTTATTAACGATTTCAGAAAACACTACAGTAACTATAAAACTAATACCGTCTTCTGCTGATTTATCAGCAGTTGTTGTTTCAGGTACGAAACCAAACGAGAATGTAATATCTACAGAGGTAAGTGTAGAAAAACTAACCATAGCACAAATAAAAACAATCCCTATTGTAATGGGTGAAACCGATATTTTTAAAACCATCCAGATGCTTCCCGGCATAAACAGTGTGGCTGAAGGTCGAGCTGGTTTTATTGTAAGAGGGGGTGGCTTGGATCAAAACTTAATATTAATGGATGAAATGCCACTGTATTATGCCTCCCACCAAAGGGGGTTGTATTCGGTTTTTAATGCTGCTGCTATTAGTGAAATGACCGTTTACAAAGGTGGCGTTCCAGCTCGTTTTGGTGGCCGAAGTTCTGCCGTACTGGATGTTCGGATGACAGATGGCAATTTTGAAAAATATGCAGGTGAAATCAGTCTTGGACTTATTACTTCAAAATTCTCGATAGAAGCCCCAATAGTAAAAGACAAGCTTTCCATATTTGTTGCAGGCAGAGGCACCCGTTGGGGTTTTGGGTATTGGTCGGACAGACTAAGTGGAAACATATCAGATGATCCCTATGGAAAAGGCAGCTCTGGTGGTGGAAAAGGCAGTTCTGGTAAAGGTGGAACAACAAGTGGCCTGACTTTTTTCCAACCAGAAGAAAGATGGTATGACTACAATACCAAAATAATCTGGAAAATGAACGATAAAAATCGTTTAACCCTCTCGGGTTATTACGGAAAAGATTTTGCTTTTACAGAAGCTGGATTGACCAATTGGGGAAATCAGGCAGGTCATTTAAAGTGGTCACATACATTTAACGATAGGCTTATTTCTAATACTTCTCTTATAGCCAGTCGTTACAATACTTTTGGTGATGGTGGTGTTTATCAATTTTATTCAGGTATCGGAACTTATAGTTTTAAACAGGATTTTAATTATTTTACACCTTCTGATGCATCTTGGAGATTCGGACTTCAGAGCGAGTATCAGGATTTCAATCATGGTTCTTTAGTGGATGTAACACAAGATGATGCCGGTAAATTTATGCCACCGATGCAGGGGCTTGAAAGTGCCGTTTATGCAGAATATGAAAATACTTTTAAAGAAAAACTTGCGGTTCATTTAGGCTTTAGGTTATCCATGTATAACCGTTTAGGCCCTGGGCACACTACTGAATTTGATGAAGAATCGAATGAAGAAACAAGTAGAAATGAGTTTGCGGGCATTACAGATATAATGGCAACTTATGTTAATCCTGAGCCAAGGGCTTCCTTAACTTATATTCTGAATCCAAAGAACTCCTTCAAAGTTTCCTATAACCGAAATGCGCAATACTTAAGATTAATGACACTTGGTTCTGACATTACCTGGTACGACATTTGGATGCCATCTACTGAAAATGTAAGGCCCATGTTGACAGACCAATTTGCAATTGGTTATTTTAAAAACTTATTCAACAATCAAATAGAATTCTCATCGGAGGCTTATTATAAGTACCAAAATGGTGTGTCAGACTTTGAAGATGGTTTGCACAATTATTTGGTAAATAACCTGGAAGCTTATGTTGCGCAAGGCACAGGAACGGCTTATGGCATTGAGTTTTCTATTGAAAAAACCAGAGGTGACTTTAGGGGCCGAATAAGTTACAACCTAGGAGAATCATTATGGAAAATTGAAGCTGTTAATCAAGGTCGGCCATACCACAATATGTTTGATATTACCCACAGTTTAAATTCACAGTTTAGCTACAATCCTTCAAAGGTAAAAGGTCTTAAAGATTTAACATTTTCATTAAATTTTGTGTTCTACACTGGTCGCCCGGTAACACTTCCTGAAAGTTATTATTACATAAACAATGTGGCAATGCCTTATTGGGAAGCCAGAAATCAATACCGTTTGCCTGATTATCACAGAATGGACATCGGCATCAAATACGAACCTGAACGACTTGCCTTTAAGACTAAAAAGAACAATCGGAAATTTCAACCAAGCTTAGATGTGTCGCTATATAATATATACAACCGAAGAAATATCTACACGATAGATTTAATAAATAATGCAGGTAAAGATGGATCAAATCCAGAAAGTGTTTTTTCAGCTCAAGGTAGAAGTACCTTCGGTTTTGTTCCCAGCTTTCAGTTAAATTTAAAGTTTTAAGTCATGAAGAAAATGTTAATAGCAATTGCAATAATATCGGTGACTAGTTCTTGCAGGAAAGGTTTGCAGGAAGAATTAATCCCTATAGATTTAAACGTAATTAACATTGGTACTATTACCGTAATTGATGCTAAAATTGAGATGGACAGTGTTGCCTGGGTTCAAATTTCCTATTCAGAAGATATTAACTCACCATATACAACAAACCCAAATTTTGAAACTAATGCCATTATTACTATAAACAATGGTGTTTCTACAGAACAGCTTACCTATATAGGCAATGGAGTTTACAGAGGAAGTTCAATACTAGGGCAGGTAGGAAGTACCTATTCTATATCTATTGATATTAATGGTGCTATTTACAGTGCTGTTTCAACCATGTATCCACCTGCTACATTAAGAGATATTACTTTAACACCTTATTCAGACAAAGACGTGACAGCCTATTCAGAAAACTGGGTTGTAAACGATCCTTCAGATACCCGAAATCGCTATTTGTTTGAATGGTGGACTAATGGCGTGCATAACTCACGAATAGATTGGGCAATTGATGACAATAGAGTTGTTAATGCCAATGAGGGTCTTTCGTTGTTTAATCCGCAGCGAGATGTTTTTAAGAATGAAACTACTATTTTTAGGGTGTCAGAAATTGACAAAGCCACCTACGATTATTTTAACATGTATGAAAAAATTATGAGAGGAATTGCAAGTGCCGGAGACCAAACACCCTACAATCCAGTTTCCAGTTATGGTCCCGGAACAGTGGGAAATTTCAGAGCAGTAGCGTTTTCATCTTATACAGTAATACCTTAAAAAATTGTAGATGCAGCAAAAATAAAAGATCATTACTATAAAATGAACAACGAAACACTAACAAAGGCTATATGTAATAAGGGTTTCAGTTGTAACTCAGGTATTCTACACCGCTCAAACTTTGGTGCTGGTGGAAAGAAAAGTAGCGCGCAATCCCTTACTAAATATAGCCGAAACCGTTAGGAAGCAATTAAATGGAATGAAAAAAATATTATACATACTTTACATTTTGTTGATTCCCATAAGTTCTGTTTATGCTCAATCACTTGAAAAAAGTTGGTTGTTTTCTCAGAAAAATTGGCCGAACACTGCGATCTATCCATATGAACTTAAAGGACAGGTTAAATCTTGGGAAATGAAAGGACGTTATGGTATTGTCAGAAGACAAGAATTTGACAAACTTGGAAACCTAGTTTTGGATAATTGCAAGAATAAAGTTACGGTTATCGAAAACAATTCACCGGATGCATTAATAAAGAATTATGAGAAATCTTATATAGCATTTGACACCATTAATAATAGTATCTATCTAAAATTGAATAATAGGGGTCAAGTCCTAGAAAAAGGTGATGGAAAAACAAGAACATTTAACACTTTTGACGCAAATGGCAAGATTTTAATGAGTCAAACTAGAACTTTTAAATCCCGTGTATATACAGCCGACAGCAGAGGTGATTTTAATACACCATATGTTTATAGAGATACGACATATAGTATTACTCTTTTTGAGTATAACCAATTAGGCTCATTAATAACATTTGCCTATTTCAACAGGAGTGGCAGTAATGATGATAACTCCATAGGGATTATTTACAAAAGAGATAGTGCAGATAATGTTATTCAAGAAATGAAATATAATTCACACGCCATTCTTTCAAGATGCTTTGGTGACTTTCATTCTTCAAGTGATGACTATTTAAAGAAAGTCATCACCAAAATTAAAGATAGCAGTTTCACTGTTAACGATATATTTTCAAAGTGTCTTGTGATAGACAAGTACAAGCACTACTGGAATTCAACATATAAATACGATACTTCGGGAAACTGCGTTGAATATATCTATTATGGCTATCGCCCTTTGCACGGAGGAGATCAACAAACTCTGCGGGCAACTTGGGAGTTCACTGATGGAATTCTGACCAAGGAGCTTCAATATGATGGTGACAATAGGTTAAAAGCAACTCTTGAGTATGACGACAATAAAAATGTAATAAAAGAAATAATTATTTGGGGTGACCAGGAAGTCGTATTTGACTATGAAATAGATTATTATGAATAATAAAAGCAGCTAACACTATTTAAAAATGCATTGAAACGCATTTTACATTAAACGTTAGGAAGCAATTACCTTCGGCACATAAAAATCCGTTCCGATAAATTGGAACTCCCTTATTTTACCAATTTCTTAATAAAAAGAAGCCATTTCAATCAATAGTTCTGTCAACTATACTGTAAACCAAATAAAAAAGCCCTTGCTATTCAAGGGCTTTAAAACTATTTGGCGGAGAAAGAGGGATTCGAACCCCCGGACCTGTTACAGTCAACAGTTTTCAAGACTGCCGCAATCGACCACTCTGCCATTTCTCCGCTGCAAAAGTAAAAATTGATTTTAATATCTGCCAAATAATAGAATTATTTTTAGCATCCCCATTGTAACCGTTTAATTTTCAAATCCCTCCGTTCGTTAAAAATATTTACACAAATCCCCATTCTAGTATAAAAATCGTACCTTTGCAGTAATGAAAAACATTCAAAAAATAGCAGCTGTTCTTATTATTTTAATTACTACAAATGCCTTTGGACAAAAGCTAAAAGCTTATTTTGATTATTCTGTTTTCAATCATCCTGCCGAAGGCCCATACATAGAAACTTATCTATCTATTCCCTCCTACTCTGTTGAGTTTAAAACCACTGATGAAAACAAACTTTATAGTGAAATTGAAATCACTATTTTATTTAAGAATGAAGGGGAAGAAAAAGTTAAAACATTTAAAAAGTTTGTTTTAAAAAGTCCACCATTTGAAGATTCTTCTAAAGTTTCACCAAAACTAATTGATGTACAAAGTTTTCTATTAGCCAATGGAAAATATGACATGGAAGTAATTTTAAAAGACTTAAACAGCATAGATAAAGAAATTTCGTTTAATCAACTAATTGAAATCAATAATCCTGAACAACTACTTTCTATTTCTGATATTCTGTTAATTGAATCGGCTTCTAAAGCAGATAAAGTAGATAAATACACGCATAGTGGATATAAATTAACTCCTTACGTTTCTAACTTTTATGCTGAAGAAACTGACAAAATAGGCTTCTATGCCGAAATTTATAATTCCGACAAAATTGTAGGAGAAAATAGCCAATATCTGGTTAACTACTTTATTGAAAATTATGAAAACCAACAACTTGTGGGAAAATATAGAGGTTTTGCTCGTCAAACTTCAGCCGCAGTAAATGCGTCTCTAAACTTTTTTAATATCGAATCCTTACCAAGTGGCAATTATAATCTAGTAATAGAAGTAAGAAACAAAAACAATGAATTACTTGCCATTAAAAAGGCATTTTTTCAACGAAGTAATCCCGGCTACTATTCATCGTTTAACGAAACAGCCTATCAAAACACATTTGTAGATAAAATTAACACCATTGATTCATTAAAAGAATGTATTAAATCTTTAAAACCAATATCAACAGAACTAGAAATTTCTTTTGCTCAAAATCAATTAAAAGGAAACGACACCACTCTTTTAAAACAATACCTGCTTAACTTTTGGGTAACTAGAAGTCCCGATTATCCTGAGCAAGCCTGGAATGAATACCACAAAAAAGTAGCAGAAGTAAACAAATATTTCAGCACAAGTATCAGAAAAGGCTATGAAACAGACAGAGGAAGAATTTATTTAAAATACGATCCGCCTAATTCAATTAACAGAAGAGATAATGAGCCAAGCGCATACCCTTATGAGATATGGCATTATTATACAATTGGAGAATATACCAATAGAAGATTTGTATTCTACAGTCGTGATATGATTACCAATGATTATGAGTTACTTCACTCTGATATGTTTGGAGAAGTAAATAACCCTAATTGGAAAAAGCAACTTCATGGCAGGTCAACATTTGTTAACGATCCGGACTTTAATGACTTTGAAAAGCATCATGGCAGTCAGTTAGAAGAGCTCTACACACTACCCAGATAGTTATCTTTTTGTTTTTTCTAGTACATTTATCCCACCATGAAGCAAACAGCTGTAGTTATACTCAATTGGAATGGCATAAATTGGCTCAAGCAATTTTTACCAACAGTTGTAAAATATAGCAGCTCTGATGCTGATGTCATTGTTGCCGACAACAACTCAACTGACAATTCTATTAGTTGGATAAAAGAAAATTTTCCGAATGTTATTATCATCAAAAATGAAAATAACTATGGTTTTGCAAAAGGCTATAATGAGGCATTAAAAAAACTAGAGCATAACTATTTTATCCTCTTAAATTCTGATGTAGAGGTAACAGAAAATTGGATTCCACCTTTAATTAATTTACTAGAAGATGAAAAAACAGCTGCTTGCCAACCCAAACTTTTAGATTATAACAACAAAGAATATTTTGAATATGCAGGTGCTGCAGGTGGTTTTATAGATAAACTTGGATTTCCATTTAATAGAGGTAGAATTTTAAATGAAATTGAAAAAGACAATGGACAATATAATGATGAAAAAGAAATTTTTTGGGCTACGGGTGCATGTATTGCTATTAAATCGAATCTATTTAAAGAAGTAAATGGTTTTGATGAAGATTTTTTCGCACACATGGAAGAAATTGATTTATGTTGGAGAATCAAAAACCTTGGTTATAAAGTTAAATATACTTCAAGGAGTACTGTTTATCATGTTGGCGGAGGGACTCTAAACAAAATAAAACCACAAAAAACTTTCCTGAATTTTAGAAACAACCTTTTTATGCTGCAAAAAAACTTACCGGGAAACAAATTGCTTTCTACTCTACTTATGAGATTATTTATTGACGGTATAGCCGGAATGAAGCTCTTGTTTTCTGATGGAATCTCTCACATGATTGCTGTTATAAAAGCGCACTTCCATTTTTATTATTACTTTTTTAAGAATCAAAAGAAAAGAAAGTTATCTAAGCCAAGTTGGCATAAAGAAATTTACAATAAAAGTATCTTGTTTGATTTCTTTTTAAGAAATAAGAAAAAATATTCTCAGCTAAAATAAGGCTCCAATACAGATAAAAACTCTTTAGGAGCCGCTAACGGTTTATTCAACTTTGCATCAATAAAAACAAGTGTGGTATTTGCCTTAGTAATTAAATTTTCATTTTCATTATATACTTCATATTCAAACTTCAGCCTTGCAGTTGGTAGTTCTGTAATCATTACTACAATTTTGAGTAAGTCATCATAATATGCCGGTTTTATATATTTTACAGAATAATCTAACACAGGCAATAAAACTCCTTCATCTTCCATTTTTCTGTAAGACATTCCTAATTCCCTTAATGCCTCTACCCTAGCCACTTCAAAATATTCGGCATAATTTCCATAATAAGCATATCCCATTCTATCTGTTTCTCCATATCTCACTCTTAATTGAATTGACGTTCTATACATAACTAGATTATTTAACCACAAAATAACAAATTAATATAATATTACTTTCTAGCTAAAAATAAGATTTAACTTACTTTTGGAAAGTGAAATTACTTGTTAGCATACTCCTACTAATTATTTCGCTAGTTGCTTGTCAGCCAAAGATAATCCAATCAACATATAAAATGGAGGAAGTTAATCAAACTCTTTCTCTAACAGACTCTATTATTTCGCCTTACAAGAAATCTTTAGATAAAGAAATGAAGGAAGTTATTTGCTTTAGTGAACAAGCCATGGAAAAAGGACAACCGGAAAGCTTACTGGGAAATTGGGTGGCAGACTTATCTTTTAACTATGCTAAAAAATCTATTAACATAAACCCTCATTTTTGTATCTTAAATTATGGCGGATTAAGAACAAGTATTCCAAAAGGAGAAATAACCAAAGAACGTATTTATTCATTAATGCCATTTGATAATGAATTAGTAGTTGTTGTCATCACAAAAGAAAAGTTTAATCAACTTATAAAGTATTTAATAAATGTTGGAGGACAACCTACAAGCAACCTAATTGTAAGTGGTTCTACAGAAAATATTAAACAAATAAAAATAGAGGGAGTTGATATTGAATCGCAAAAAGAGTTTAGAGTACTCACAACCGATTATCTTGCCAAAGGAGGAGATAAAATGGATTTTTTTCTTAACCCTATTGAGGTAATTTATACAAATATGAAGCTGAGAGACGTAATTATAAATCATTGTATTGATACTAATTCAAAAGGAAAGAAAATTTCATCACAGCTAGATAACAGAATAAGTATAAATGAATAGAAAAGACTTTATAAAAAAATCTTTTGTAAGCGGAGCTGGTATTGCCCTTTTACCTTCTATTGCATTTGACTATAGAAAATCAAATTTTATAAAAATCACCATTCTTCATACCAATGACGTGCACTCACACATAGACCCTTTTCCTGAAAACGATGCAAAATACCCGGGAATGGGTGGAGTTTCAAAAAGAGCTTGGTTAATTAACAAAATCAGAAGCGAAGAAAAAAATGTTTTGCTTTTTGACTCCGGTGATATTTTTCAGGGAACACCTTATTTTAATAAATATGGTGGTGAATTAGAATTTAAATTAATGAGTGCCATGCAATATGATGCAGCCACAATTGGTAATCATGATTTTGATAATGGTATTGATGGTTTAGATAAAATGCTAGTTCATGCTAAGTTTCCTTTTTTAAATGTAAATTATAATTTCTCAAGTACAGTTTTAAAAAATAAAGTATCCAACTATAAAGTTTTTAAAAAAGATAATATAAAGGTTGGAGTTTTTGGGCTGGGGGTTGAACTTGACGGGCTAGTTCTACCACAACTCTATAAAGAAACCAGATATTTAAACCCAATAGAAAAAGCAATAGAGACTTCAGAAATATTAAAAACAACAGAAAAGTGCGATTTGATTATTTGTCTATCTCATTTAGGATATGAATATAATTCTGAAAAAGTATCAGATAGAGTTTTAGCAAATGAAGTACCATACTTAGATATTATTCTGGGTGGTCATACTCATACTTTTTTAGATAAATCAGTTACCATTAAAAACTCTGAAAATAAAACTATGATTTGCCAAGCTGGTTGGGCAGGTCTCAGACTAGGAAGAGTTGATTGCTGGGTTGAGAGAAAAAATCAAATAAAAGAGTTTCATTCAAATAATATTATTCTATAAATAGTTATACAAGCAACTATTTTTAGTAATTTTCGTCTTTATTAGTGGTTTTAAATCATTCAGTCCTACCCTTAAATATTTTATGAAAAAAATCTTAACTATTCTTTTTTGTGTTGTTTCTTGTTTCACTTTATTAAAAGCACAAACTGTTACAAATGGATCCGTTACTGGTGCACCTATTGGTAATAATCAAATATTAAATGCAACTGGCTGGACAAAGTGTTATTTTTCTCCGGACTTGTGTGATGTAACTTTCAGATCTTATGTTGCAGGATCTTCTGTTCCTGCAATTGCTTCTCCTGATGGTGGAACTTGGTTAGGACTAGCTTCAAATGCTGAGTGTGCTCAAACAACAATTACAGGTTTAACTGTTGGGCAAACTTATACCTTATGTTTTTACGGTGCTTGCTTTGGAACAGCTGCTAGTTTTAATGGTCCAATGACTGCACCAAGAATTTGCGTTGGTGCTACTTGTCAAAACTACTCTATTCCAATGGCCGCTAACACATGGACTCAATACAGTATGAACTTTACTGCTAATGCTTCGACAATGGTGTTATCTTGTACACACCCAAGCACAGTAAGTGCTTATGTTTCACTTGATGGATTTAGAGTTGGTCCGGTTGGATTTTGTGGAGTTACTGGTGCCATTGGCGACACCATTTGTAATGGAGACCAAGCCATGATTCATGCTAATGGAGGTAGTGCCTATAATTGGTATCAGTCAGGAAACCCTGGGGTTAGCCTTGGAACTAACGATAC